>Ga0208518_100023_pt1 | contig 153204 bp, 138 predicted proteins | sample LakWasM127_HOW14_2_FD_183937 | JGI IMG/M metagenome (GOLD analysis project Ga0208518, IMG submission 183937) | Freshwater sediment methanotrophic microbial communities from Lake Washington under simulated oxygen tension - Sediment Metagenome... | ecosystem: Environmental > Aquatic > Freshwater...
CACGCGCGAGCAGGTGGCGCCGCCGATGAGCAGCGGGATCTTTTTGACGCGGAAGTGGTCGTCCTTGTGCATCTCGGCGGCGACGTACTGCATCTCTTCCAGGCTGGGCGTGATCAGGCCCGAGAGGCCCACGATGTCGGCCCCCTCGGCCTTGGCGCGCGCCAAAATCTCATGGCAGGGCACCATCACGCCCATGTTGATGACCTCGAAGTTGTTGCACTGCAGGACGACGGTGACGATGTTCTTGCCGATGTCGTGCACGTCGCCCTTGACCGTGGCCATGACGATCTTGCCCTTAGTGCGCACATCGCGCCCGGCGAGTTCGTCCTGGCGCTTTTCTTCCTCGATGTAGGGAATCAGGTGCGCCACGGCGAGCTTCATGACGCGCGCCGACTTCACCACCTGGGGCAGGAACATCTTGCCCGCGCCGAACAGGTCGCCCACGATGGACATGCCGTCCATCAGCGGCCCTTCGATCACGTGCAGCGGGCGCCCGCCCTTGGCCAGGATATCCCGGTAGGCTTCTTCGGTGTCTTCGACGATGAAGTCGGTGAAGCCGTGCACCAGCGCGTGCGAGAGGCGCTCACCCACGGTCTTGGGTGACTCCGGCGTGCCGCGCCATTCGAGCTTCTTGCTCTCGTCCTTGGCGCCGCTCTTGGCGCTCTCGGCGATTTCCAGCAGGCGCTCGGCGGCGTCGGGGCGGCGGTTGAGGATGACGTCCTCCACGCGCTCGCGCAACTCGGGCTCCAGGTCGTCGTACACGCCCACCATGCCGGCGTTGACGATGCCCATGTCCATGCCCGCCTGGATGGCGTGGTACAGGAAGACGGTGTGGATGGCTTCGCGCACCGGGTCGTTGCCGCGGAAGCTGAAGGACACGTTCGAGACGCCGCCCGACACCTTGGCGCCCGGCAGGTGGGCCTTGATCCAGCGCGTCGCCTCGATGAACTCGACGGCGTAGTTGGCGTGCTCCTCGATGCCGGTGGCCACGGCGAAGATGTTCGGGTCGAAGATGATGTCCTCGGGCGGGAAGCCCACTTCGTCGACCAGGATGCGGTAGGCGCGCTCGCAGATTTGGATCTTGCGCTGGTAGGTGTCGGCCTGGCCCTGCTCGTCGAAGGCCATGACCACGGCGGCCGCGCCGTAGCGGCGCACCAGGCGGGCCTGCTGGCGGAAGGCCTCTTCGCCCTCTTTCATGCTGATCGAGTTGACGATGGGCTTGCCCTGGATGCAGCGCAGCCCGGCCTCGATGACCTCCCACTTGGAGCTGTCGACCATGATGGGCAGGCGCGCGATGTCGGGCTCGGAGGCGATCAGGTTGAGGAAGCGCACCATGGCCGCCTTGCTGTCGAGCATGGCCTCGTCCATGTTGATGTCGATGACCTGGGCGCCGTTTTCCACCTGCTGGCGCGCCACCGCGAGCGCGTCCTCGAACTGCCCGTTGAGGATCATGCGGGCGAAGGCCTTGGAGCCGGTGACGTTGGTGCGCTCGCCCACGTTGACGAACGTGGCGCGGGCGGACTGGCCTTCGGCGCTGTCTTCCAGGGGCTGGACGGCGCCGATGGACACCGGCTCCAGGCCGGCAAGGCGCATGGGGGGAATGGATACTTCTGGCATACAACTCACCTGAACTGAGCACGCGGCTCTGGCCATCGAAACAGGTGAGCGTCGTTGCGGGGATGGGGTCGGCTCCAAGCCTGGCGGCCCGCGCGGGGCCGCTGCAACGCTCCTTGGAACCGGGCGATTTTAGAGCGGCGCACATAACGGCGCCGGTACAAGCTTATGCGGCGGACGCGGGCAAGCCAAACACCCGGTCGAAACACCAGTTGAAGACAAAGGTGTAGGCGAGGAAGAACAGCAGCAGGCCGAGGTCCATCACCAGCGCCTGCCACAGGCCGACGTCGAACCACCAGGCGAACAGCGGCACCAGGAACAGCACCAGCCCGCCCTCGAACCCGACGGCGTGCGCCACGCGCCGCGCCACGCTGCGCCCGCGCACGCTCTGGCGCGCCTCCCAGCGCTCGAACAAGGTGTTGAACACCAGGTTCCAGGCCACCGCGATGGCCGAGGACGCCGCCGACACCACGGCCGAATGCGCGGCGCCCTGGCCGGTGGCGGCCGCCAGGCCCAGCGTGGCGACGGCGATGGCGATGATTTCGTAGACCGTTACGTAGACGACGCGCCGGCGCATGCCGTGCAGGCCGGGAATCCATGGAGCAGGGGACATGCGGCCGATTCTTGCAGGCTTTGGCGGGCGCGGCGGCCGCTGTGCGCGGTGCGCATATGCATGCCGCGCATAAAGTTGTAACTGCGCTGCCTTGGACATCGCCGGGGCGCAAGCCTATGCTTGCCGGCTCACACCTCCCACAAGGAACCTTCATGCAGCAAGCTTCCGGCTCCGGCGCAGCGCCCAGCCACCCCCTGCCCTCCTACCTGCACGCCGACGACCTCGGGCCCTGGGGCAACTACCTCAAACAAGTCGACCGCGTCACGCCCTACCTCGGGCACCTCTCGCGCTGGGTCGAAACCTTGAAGCGCCCCAAGCGCATGCTGATCGTCGACGTCCCCATTGAACTCGACAACGGCACCATCGCGCACTACGAAGGCTACCGCGTGCAGCACAACCTCTCGCGCGGCCCCGGCAAGGGCGGCGTGCGCTTCCACCAGGACGTGACGCTGTCGGAAGTGATGGCCCTGTCGGCCTGGATGTCGGTCAAGACGGCGGCGGTGAACGTGCCCTACGGCGGCGCCAAGGGCGGTATCCGCGTCAACCCGAAAACGCTCTCGCGCAGCGAGCTCGAGCGCGTCACGCGCCGCTACACCAGCGAGATCGGCCTGATCATCGGCCCGAGCAAGGACATCCCGGCGCCGGACGTGAACACCAATGAGCAGATCATGGCCTGGATGATGGACACCTATTCCATGAACACCGGCGAGACGGCGACCGGCGTGGTCACCGGCAAGCCGGTGGACCTGGGCGGCTCGCTCGGCCGGCGCGAGGCCACCGGGCGCGGCGTGTTCACCGTGGGCCTCGAAGCGGCGCACCACATCGGCCTGCAGATCGAAGGCGCGCGCATCGCTGTGCAGGGCTTTGGCAACGTGGGCGGCACCGCCGCCAAGCTGTTCTGCGAAGTGGGTGCGCGCCTGGTGGCCGTGCAGGACCACACCGGCACCATCGTGCACGAGGGCGGGATGGACGCCGTCGCGCTGCTGGCGCATGTGCAGGAGACGGGCGGCGTGGCCGGTTTTGCCGGCGCCGAGAAGCTGGCCAACGAAGACTTCTGGGGCGTGCCCTGCGAAATCCTCATCCCGGCCGCGCTGGAGAGCCAGATCACCGCCGACAACGCGGGCAAGATCCGCGCCAAGCTGGTCATTGAAGGCGCCAACGGCCCCACCACCCCCGAGGCCGACGACATCCTGCACGACAACGGCGTGCTGGTGCTGCCCGACGTGATCGCCAACGCCGGCGGCGTGACGGTGAGCTATTTCGAGTGGGTGCAGGACTTCTCCAGCTTCTTCTGGACGGAAGACGAGATCAACGCCCGCCTGGTGCGCATCATGAAAGAGGCCTTCGCCGGCGTCTGGAACATGGCCCAGCTGCACAAGGTGAGCCTGCGCACGGCGACCTTCATCGTCGCCTGCACGCGCATGCTGCACGCCCGCGAAATGCGCGGCCTGTATCCATAAAGCGCGCAGCGCCCAGGCGCGCGCCCGCGCCGCTTCAGGCGGGCAGGGCAGGGCCCGTCGGCGGCGGGCCGCGCAGGGCCAGGCAGAACGGCTGCACGCACGCGGCGCGGGCGGCGTAGGGGCAGCCGGCCGTGTCGCATAGGCCCTCACCGCCCTCGCGCGCGCCGCTTTGGGAACGTGGCGCCTGGCCGCTGGCCTGCAGCACCGCCATCTGCGTCCAAGGGTCCTGGCGCGCCTGCTGCAGCAACTCCCGCCCATACACGCTGGCCGTCAGCTGCGGCTGAACGTCGAGCACCAACAGGGCGCTGGTGCGCGGCGCGCCTGCGTCCGGCCCCTGCAGCACCAGGGCCAGCACGCCCGACTGCAAGGCCTGTGCGCGGCCGGCAAAAGGCAGGAGCAGCGCCGGCGCCGGGGCGCCCGGGGACAACGCGCCAGACGACTGTGCCTGCGCTCCGGCCCACGGCAGCGGCACGCGCAAGGTGAGCGCGATGCCGCGCTGGCCATCCTGCGCCCGGACCAGCCCCTGGCGCACCAGCCAGGTGTGCAAGGCCGGCTGATCGGCATCCAGGGCGCCGCTTTCCAGCGCCTGGGCCAGCGCGATGGGCCAGGGCTGCGCCGCCAGCACGCGCTGCGGTGCGCCCGCGTGCGCGGTGACCTGGGCCACCAGCGCCTCCACCAAGCGCTGCAGCGGCGGCGCGAGGCCAGACGTGGGCCAGCCGGCACCGCGCAGGGCGGAAGCCGAAGCAGCGGCGCTCGCCGGCGTGGATCCAGCGGGGGTGCCGCTGGTCAGCCCCGGCGGGCCGGCCCGCAGCGCGCCACCGGCAGCGGTGCCACGCGCGCCGTTCCCGGCGCCGGCGCCTGCGCGCGGGTCGACGAAACCCGCCGCCAGTTGCGCGCGTGCCTGCGCGGAAAAACTCGCCTTGTCGGCCAACGCTGCCGCCGCGGCCGGGAGGGGTTGTTGCGGTGCGGGCAGGGCCGTTCCGGGTTCGGCCGGCGCCGCAAACGCTGCCGGGGAAGTGCCGGGCTTGGCGGCCATGCCGGGCAGCGCGGCCAGCCGCTGCGCCGCCGCTTCGGCCAGGAACTGGGCGATGGGCGGCAGGGCGCTGCGGGGTGGTTCGATAGGGCGAGACATGCGCGGTGGATACGGGCCGCTCCCATTCTGAGCCGCGCTGAGCGCGGGCGCACAGTGCCGGCGCATCGCGTTTCGGCGATGAAATTGATACTTTTTAGGGGTCTAGCGCAATACCCATAAGCGCTGGTAGCTATAAAAATAATAGTTCTGCGCAGGCGTACCGGCCGCGCCATAGGCCACGCTGCCGCAACGCACTGTTGCCCGGCACGCGCCCCGCTTCTGCGCTACAACAGCGCCATGCCCGATACCGCCCCCACCCTGATCGAACCGCGCGCCGCCGACCTGGGCCATGGCCTGATGGTGCGGCGCCTGCTGCCGGCCGCCGCCCAGCGCAGCGTCGGCCCCTTCGTCTTCTTCGACCACGCCGGCCCGGTCACGCTGGCGGCCGAGAACACGCGCGCCGCCGACGTGCGCCCGCACCCGCACATCGGGCTGGCGACGGTGAGCTATTTACTCAGCGGCGAAATCATCCACCGCGACAGCCTGGGCACGCACACGCGCATCCGGCCCGGCGCCGTGAACTGGATGACGGCCGGGCGCGGCATCACGCATTCCGAGCGTTTCGAGCACCCGGCCTCGTTTGCCGGCGGCGGTCTGGAGCTGCTGCAGTCCTGGGTGGCGTTGCCCGAGGAGTTCGAGGAGTGTGACCCGGCTTTCGCGCACACCCCGGCCGATGCGCTGCCGGTCCGGGAGGAAGAAGGCCTGTGGCTGCGCGTGGTGGCCGGCACGGTGTATGGCCTGGCGAGCCCGGTCCAGACGCTCTCGCCCTTGTTCTACGTGCACGCCGAGCTGCAGGCCGGCGCCGAGCTGCCCCTGCCCACCGGCTACAGCGAAAGCGCCGCCTACGTGGCGCGCGGTGCGGTCGAGTACGGCGGCGTGCGCTACGCCACGGGCCAGATGTTCGTATTCGCGCCGCACGCCAGCGGTGCCATCACCGCGCCGGCGGCGGCCACCGTCATGCTGCTGGGCGGCGAGCCGCTGGGCCGGCGCCACCTGTTCTGGAATTTCGTCTCATCGCGCAAGGAGCGCATCGAGCAGGCCAAGGAGGACTGGGTGGCCGGGCGCTTTGCCCTGCCGCCCGACGACCACGACGAGTGGATTCCCCTGCCCGGCACGCCGGCCGCGCCGCCGCCCGAACCCGGCGCGGGAACGGTGCCGCCGGCCAAGGCGCCCTGACGGGCAGCGCGCCCGTTCAGGCCGGCTGCGCTTCTCGGTAGAACGGCCGCACGCGCGGCGCTTCGCCGGCCACGCGGGCCGCAATGGCCCCGATGTGCTCGGGCGTCGTGCCGCAGCAGCCGCCGACGATGTTCACCAGCCCCTCGGCGGCGAATTCGTGCACCAGGCGGCTGGTGACTTCGGGCGTCTCGTCGAAGCCGGTGTCGCTCATCGGGTTGGGCAGGCCGGCGTTGGGGTAGCAGCTGATGAAGGTGTCCGGCGCGGCCTTGGCCAGTTCCTGGAGGTAGGGGCGCATCAGCGCGGCGCCGAGCGCGCAGTTCAGGCCCACGGCCAGCGGGCGCGCGTGGCGCACGCTGTGCCAGAAGGCGGTGACGGTCTGGCCCGAGAGGATGCGGCCCGAGGCGTCGGTGACGGTGCCGCTGATGATGATGGGCAGGCGCTCGCCGGTCTGGTCGAACGCCTCCTCGACGGCGAACAGCGCCGCCTTGGCGTTGAGCGTGTCGAAAATCGTCTCGACCAGGATGACGTCCGCCCCGCCCTCGATCAGCGCCAGCGTCTGCTCCAGGTAGGCCGCGTGCAGTTGCTCGAAGGTGATGTTGCGCGCGCCGGGGTCGTTCACATCGGGGCTGATGCTGGCCGTCTTGGGCGTGGGGCCGAGCGCGCCGGCCACGTAGCGCGGGTGCTCAGGGGTGGAAAACTTGTCGCAGGCGGCGCGGGCGAGTTGCGCCGAGCGCAGGTTCATCTCGCGCGCCAGGTGCGCCATGCCGTAGTCCTCCTGCGCGATGGTGGTCGCGCCGAAGGTGTTGGTCTCGATCAGGTCGGCGCCGGCGGCGAGATAGCGCTCGTGGATGTCGCGGACCACGTCGGGCCGCGTGATGCTGAGCAGCTCGTTGTTGCCCTTCACGTCGCGCGGGAAGTCCTTGAAGCGGTCGCCAGCGCCGTCCGGCCCGGTATAGCCCTCGCCCCGGTACTGCACTTCGCCCAGCTTGAAGCGCTGGATCATGGTGCCCATGGCACCGTCGAGGATGGCGATGCGCTTGGCGAGAAGGGCGGGAAGCTGCTGGGCGCGGGTATAGGTGGGGGTTTGCATGGGCAAATTGTAGGAAAGACGCCGCATGCAGCGCCTCGCAGGGTCATGCGGGCGGGCGGCGTGCGAATTCCAGTGCCGCCTCCAGCAGGCGCCGCAGGTGCGGACGCACCTGCTCGGCGCGCTCGGGCAGGTAGGCGAACGGGGGCGCTTCCTGCATGTAGCTGCACTGCGTCATTTCCAGCTGCACGGCGTGGATGTTGCGTGCCGGGGCGCCGTAGTGGCGCGTGATGTGGCCGCCCTTGAAGCGGCCGTTGAGCACGGCGGTGTAGCCGGGCGCGCTCTGTGCGATGCGCAGCAGTTCCTGCGCCAGCGCCGGGGCGCAACTGGCGCCATCGGCGGTGCCGAGGTTGAGGTCGGGCAGTTTGCCCTCGAAGAAGCGCGGCAGCACCGAGCGGATCGAGTGCGCGTCCCACAGCACCGCCACGCCGTGCGCCGCGCGGATGCGTTCGAGCTCGGCGCGCAGCTGTGCGTGGTAGGGCGCCCAGACGGCAGCACGCCGGGCGGCGATCTCGTCGGCACCGGGCAGGTCGCCAAGGGGGTAAAGGGGGGTTTCGTCGAAGGTATCCACCGGGCACAGGCCGGTGACGTTCTGCCCGGGGTAGAGGCTGGCGCCGTCCGGCGGGCGGTTCAGGTCGATGACGTAGCGCGAATGCGTGGCTGCGAGGACGGAGGCGCCCAGGTCCTTGGCGAAGGCGTACAGGCGCTCCAGGTGCCAGTCGGTGTCGGGCACCGCGCGCGCCTCGGCGGACAGGCGCTCGGCCAGCAAGGGCGGCAGGTAGACGCCGCCGTGCGGGATGGAAACGAGCAGCGGTGCGCTGCCCTGGTGAAAGCGGAAGGGCGGCGGGGCGCTGGGGGTGTCGGTCATGGCGGGCTCCGGTGAATCAGGCGGCGGCTAGCAGGGCCTGGCGCGCGGCGACGAAGGCGCGCGCGGCCGTGCCATGCAGGGTGTGGCGGCCGGCCACCACACGGGGCACGCCGCCGACCCACAGGCTGTGCAGCGCGCTGCCGCGCTGGCTGGCGAACACATGGGCGGCGAGCATGCGCTCGGCGTCCAGCCCGGCCAGGGCGACGTGCTGCGCGTCCAGCGCCAGCATATCGGCCTGCTGGCCGACCGCAAGCCCGGCGACCGGCCGCCCGGCGGCCTGCGCGCCGCCTTGCACCGCATGCAGCGTGGTGGCGGTGGCCACCTGGGCATGCGCGCGGCTGGCCAGCACGTTGCGCTGGCGCAGGTGCAGGCGCTGGCCGTATTCGAGCAGCATGAGTTCCTCGGCGGCGTTCACGCAGGCGTGGCTGTCCGAGCCCAGGCCCCAGCGGCCGCCGTGCCGCAGCCACAGCGGCATGTCGAAGAGGCCGTCGCCCAGGTTGGCTTCGGTCGTCGGGCACAGGCCGGCCACGGCGCCCGCCGCAGCGGCGGCGGCGTATTCCTCGGGCACCATGTGGGTGGCGTGCACCAGGCACCAGCGTGCGTCCACCGGGGCGTGCGCCAGCAGCCACTGCACCGGGCGCTGGCCGCTCCAGGCGAGGCAATCCGCCACCTCCTGCGTCTGCTCGGCGATGTGGATGTGGATGGGCGCGCGCGGGTCGAGCGCGGTGAGGCCGGCGACGGCCTCGCGCAAACTCTGCGGCGGCACGGCGCGCAGCGAATGCGGGGCCAGGCCCAGAACAGCCTCCTGCGCTTGTGTGGCGGGCACGAGGCGCTCCAATAAAGAGAGCATGCTGGCGGTGCTGCGCAGGAACCGGGCCTGGTCGGCGCGCGCCGGCTGGCCGCCGAAGCCGCTCGTCTGGTAGAGCACGGGCAGCAGGGTCATGCCGATGCCGGCCGTGCGCGCGGCGCGCAGCAGGGCGTGCGCCAGGGCGGCGTCGTCGGCGTACGGCCGCCCGTCCGGGCCGTGGTGCAGGTAGTGGAATTCGCACACCGAGGTGTAGCCGGCCTCCAGCATTTCCACGTACAGCCAGGTGGCGATGGCCTCCAGGCCCTCCGGGGTGATGTGCGCGGCAAAGCGGTACATGAGCTGGCGCCAGCTCCAGAAGCTGTCCTGGCTGTTCGCGCGGTACTCGGTGAGCCCGGCGAAGGCGCGCTGGAAGGCGTGCGAATGCAGGTTGGGCATGCCCGGCAGCAGGGGCCCGGGCGCCACGGCGGCGTCGCCCGGCTGGGCATTCGGCACCACGGTGGTGATGCGTCCGGCCGCGTCCCAGGCGATGAGCACGTCGCGCGCCCAGCCGGTGGGCAGCAGGGCATCGGCGGCAAACACCTGGTTCGTCATGGCAAGGCTCCGTAGATGCGCCCCTGCCGCACGGTGGTGCGGGCGCTCTTGTGGCCGAACCAGTACGCCAGCTCGGCCGCTTCGGCAAAGGGCCAGAGCACGAAGTTGGCCGGGCGGCCGGCCGCCAGCAGGCCATGGGTGTCCTGCAGGCCGAGCGCACGCGCGGCGTGCAGGGTGATGCCGGCCAGCGCCTCGGGCACCGTGAGGCGGAACAGCGTGCAGGCCATGTTGGCCATGAGCAGCAGGCTCAGGCAGGGCGAGGTGCCGGGGTTGTGGTCGGTGGACACGGCCATGGGCACGCCGGCGGCGCGCAGCCCTGCGATGGGCGGGAGCTGCGTATCGCGCAGCGTGTAGAAGGCGCCGGGCAGCAGCACGGCCACGCTGCCGGCGGCCCGCATGGCCGCGATGCCTTGCTGCGACAGATGCTCGATGTGGTCGCACGACAGCGCGCCGTAGCGCGCAGCGAGCGCGGCCCCGCCCATGTCCGAGAGCTGCTCGGCGTGCAGCTTGACCGGGAGGCCCAGCGCCTGCGCGGCCTGGAACACCTGCTCGGTCTCGTCCAGCGTGAAGGCGATGCGTTCGCAGAACACATCGACCGCGTCGACCAGGCCCTCGGCGGCGAGCGCGGGCAGCATCTCCTGGCACACCAAGTCGATGTAGGCCTGGCTCCCGCGCGGTGTGCCGGCGAATTCCGGCGGCAGCGCGTGCGCGCCGAGGAAGGTGGTGCGGACCGTGAGGCCATGCGCTTCGCCCAGGCGCCGGGCGACACGCAGCTGCTTGCGCTCGTGCTCCAGCGCCAGGCCATAGCCGGACTTGATCTCGATGGCGCACACGCCTTCGGCCAGCAGCGCCTGGAGGCGCCGTTCGGCCAGGGCGAAAAGTTCGTCCTCGGTGGCGGCGCGCGTGGCTTTCACCGACGAGACGATGCCGCCGCCGGCACGCGCCACTTCCTCGTAGCTGGCGCCGGCCAGGCGCATGGCGAATTCGTTGGCGCGCTGGCCGCCGTAGACGAGGTGGGTGTGGCAATCGACCAGCCCGGGCGTGGCCAGGGCGCCGCCGCCGTCCAACTGCGGCAGCGCCGCCCAGGTGGCGGGGACGGCGTCCGTGGGGCCGACCCAGCGCAGCGTGCCGCCCTGCACCACCAGGGCCGCCAGCGCCCCGGGCTGCAGCGCCCCATCGGGGGCGGTGAGTTCGGGGACGGAGCGCAGGTTGCGCCAGACGCCGTCGGCAGGGGGAGCGGGGGGTGTCATACGGAGTTCGGTATCGTTTCTATAGCTGTTAACGCTTACTGGATAAGCGCTGCAGGCCATTTTTATGCATATTTTTGCCTTGCGGTGAACGCGCCCCCATTTCGGGCGCTGTCGGGCGCCCCACGGGGCCAGCGAGACGTGCAGGAGCGCGCCGTTTCCCTCGCCCGGCTGCGGGATGGCGCGCCAATCGAGCGCCTCGTCCGCCCACCACAGGCCGGCGTTGGGCGCCAGCACCAGCGCCTCGCCCGGTGCAGCCGACAGGGGTGCCACGGTCCAGCGGCCGTGCACGGCCAGCAGCAGGCCGGCGGTCCGCGCGGGCAATGCGGCCGGGCCGCGCAGCACCTGCACCGCGCCCTGCCAGCGGCCGCGGCGCGTCATGAGGTTGAAATCCTCGCAGGCGCCGCCGAGCAACTCGCATTCCATTGCGCCGTCGCCGGCAAAGGCAAAGGGCTGTAGCGGCTGGTCCAGGCGGTGGCCCATGCCGGTGCCCGGCTGGCGCAGGTGCACGCCCTCGCCCGTGAGCAAGGTGATGACACGGTCCACCTCGGCAAAGCGCGAGAACGGGCCGTTCTGCGCAATCGTCGCCACGCTCACACGCCAGTCGAAATGCGCCATGCCCGCGCCGGGCGGCCAGTAAGCGAGTTCGCGCGTAGCGCCGCCACCGTTCTTCCACGGTGTGGGGGCGACGGTGGCCAGGTCGAAACGCTGCATGAGCGGCGCGGCCTCACTGCACCATCGGCAGCTTCAGGCCCTGCTTCTTCGCGGTCTCCACGGCCAGCGCGTAGCCTGCATCGGCATGGCGCATCACGCCGCTGCCACAGTCATTCACCAGCACGCGCGCCAGGCGCTCGGCGGCTGCATCCGTGCCATCGGCCACGATGACCATGCCCGAGTGCTGCGAGTAGCCCATGCCCACGCCGCCGCCGTGGTGCAGGCTGACCCAGGTGGCGCCGCCCGCGGTGTTGAGCAGGGCGTTGAGCAGCGGCCAGTCGCTCACGGCATCCGTGCCGTCCTGCATGGCTTCGGTCTCGCGGTTGGGGCTGGCCACGCTGCCGGTGTCGAGGTGGTCGCGGCCGATGACGATGGGGGCCTTCAGCTCACCGTTCTTCACCATCTCGTTGAAGGCCAGGCCCGCGATGTGGCGCTCACCCAGGCCCAGCCAGCAGATGCGTGCGGGCAGGCCCTGGAAGGCGATGCGTTCGCCCGCCATGTCGAGCCAGCGGTGCACATGCTTGTTCTCGGGGAACAGCTCCTTGATCTTGGCGTCGGTCTTGCGGATGTCTTCTGGGTCGCCCGACAGCGCCACCCAGCGGAACGGGCCCTTGCCTTCGCAGAACAGCGGGCGGATGTAGGCGGGCACAAAGCCGGGGAAGTCGAACGCGTTCTTCACGCCTTCATCGAACGCGACCTGGCGGATGTTGTTGCCGTAGTCCACCGTGGGGATGCCCATGGCCTGGAAGTCGAGCATGGCCTGCACGTGCACGGCGCAGGACTTGGCGGCGGCCTTCTTCAGCACCTCGTGCTGCGCCACATCCTGCTGCGCGGCGCGCCATTGCGCCACCGTCCAGCCTGCGGGCAGGTAGCCGTTGACGAGGTCGTGGGCAGAGGTCTGGTCCGTCACCAGGTCGGGTTTCAAACCGCCCGCCTTCGCGCGCTTGACCAGTTCGGGCAGGATGTCGGCGGCGTTGCCCAGCAGGGCGATGGAGACGGCTTCCTTCTTGCCGGTGTGTTCCTTGATCAGCTCGATGGCGTGGTCGATGTCGCGGGCCTGCTTGTCCACATAGCGCGTGCGCAGGCGGAAGTCGATGCTGCTTTGCTGGCATTCGATGTTCAGGGACACCGCGCCCGCGAAGGTGGCGGCCAGCGGCTGCGCGCCGCCCATGCCGCCCAGGCCGGCCGTGAGGATCCACTTGCCCGCCAGCGAGCCGCCATAGTGCTGGCGGCCGGCTTCGGCAAAGGTCTCATAGGTGCCCTGCACGATGCCTTGGGTGCCGATGTAGATCCAGCTGCCCGCCGTCATCTGGCCGTACATGAACAGGCCCTTCTGGTCCAGCTCGCTGAAGTGTTCCCAGTTGGCCCACTTGGGCACCAGGTTGGAGTTGGCCAGCAGCACGCGCGGCGCGTTGGCGTGCGTCTTGAACACGCCCACGGGCTTGCCGGACTGGATGAGCAGCGACTCATCGTCGTTCAGGTCCTTGAGCGAGGCGAGGATCTGGTCGTAGCACTCCCAGTTGCGCGCGGCGCGGCCGATGCCGCCGTACACCACCAGGTCCTGCGGGCGTTCGGCCACCTCGGGGTCGAGGTTGTTCTGGATCATGCGGTAGGCGGCCTCGATCAGCCAGTTCTTGCAGGTGAGCTGGCTGCCGCGCGGCGCGCGGATCACGCGCGTCGGGTCGTGGCGGGGGTCGGTGGGGACGGCGGCGGACAGGATGGCGTCGTTGGCGTTCATGGGGGGCTCCTGGGAATCGGGTGGCATGGGTAGGGAAATCAGGCGCAGCTGGGCAGGCACTGCAGCAGCGGCGCGGGCCAGGCCGACTCCTGGGCCCATGCGCGCATGGCGTCGATGTCGGGCGCGAGGTAGCGGTCCTGCTCCAGGTAGGCCACGCGCTCGCGGATGGCGGCGAACTGCTCTTCCACCAAAGGAGAAGACTTCAGAGCGCGGTCGAACTCCATGCCCTGCGCGGCCGCCATGGCTTCGATGCCGACCATCACCGCCGCATTGCGCACCATGTCGCCCAGGCGGCGCGCGCCGTAGGTGGCCATGGAAACGTGGTCCTCCTGGTTGGCAGACGTGGGCAGGCTGGTCACGCTGCTGGGGTTGGCGAGGCACTGGTTCTCGGCGGCCAGCGCGGCGGCGGTGACCTGCGCGATCATGAAGCCGGAGTTCACACCGCTGTCGCGGATCAGGAACGCTGGCAGGCCCGAAAGGCCGGGGTCCAGCAGCAGCGACAGGCGGCGCTCGGAGATGGCACCGATCTCGGCCACCGCCAGCGCGATGATGTCGGCCACAAAGGCCACGGGCTCGGCGTGGAAGTTGCCGCCGGAGATCACGTCGCCGTTGTCAAACACCAGGGGGTTGTCCGACGCGGCATTGGCCTCGATGGTCAGCACGCGCGCGGCGTGGTGCAGGTTGTCCAGGCACGTGCCCATCACCTGCGGCACGCAGCGGATGGAGTACGGGTCTTGCACCCGGCCGCAGTTGGGGTGAGAGGGGGCGATGGCGCTGCCATCGAGCAGCGCGCGCACGGCGGCAGCCACGGCGATCTGCCCGGCCTGGCCGCGTGCTTCGTGGATGCGCGCGTCAAACGGTTTGACCGAGCCCTTGATGGCTTCGAGCGACAGGCAGCCCGCGACCAGTGCGGCGGCGAACACGCTCTCTGCGCCGAACAACCCCGCCAGCGCGAGTGCGGTGGACACCTGCGTGCCATTGAGCAGCGCCAGCCCTTCCTTGGGGCCGAGGACGAAGGGTTCGAGGCCGATGGAACGCATGGCCTCGGCACCGGGCACCACCTTGCCATCCACCTTGGCCTGCCCTTCGCCGATCAGCACACAGGCCAGGTGCGCCAGCGGCGCCAGATCACCCGAGGCGCCCACCGATCCCTTGGCCGGGATCACCGGCAGCACATTGGCGTTGGCCAGCGCCAGCAGCGCGTCCACCAGCTCGGCCCGCACGCCCGAGTGGCCACGCGCCAGGCTCACGGCCTTGGTCGCCAGGATGAGGCGCACGACGTCGTCGGGCAGCGGGTCGCCCGTGCCCACGCTGTGCGACAGCACCAGGTTGCGCTGCAGCTCGGCGAGGCGCTCGTGGGCAATCTTGGTGCTGGCCAGCTTGCCAAAGCCGGTGTTGATGCCATAGACCACTTGGTCTTCATCGACGATGCGCTGCACCGTGGCCTGCGATGCCTGCATGCCCGCGCGCGCTGCCGAATCCAGGGCAAGCGTCAGCGGGCCGGCATGGATGCGGCGCAGATCGGCCAGCGTGACCTTGCAGGGATGCAGGGTCAGCGCAGAAGAAGCGGACATGTTCATAAGTTTCACCCTGTATAGACAAGTAGGGGCGAGCGTTCGCGCAATCGGCGACGCTCTTACACAATCACCGGGTTGCCGTCGGCGCGGAAGCGGCTGCCCAGCCGGTAGCGCGACGCGGGGTGCAGGCAGCGCACCAGCGTGATGGGCACGCCGCGCGACCAGGTGCGCCGCGTGAGGAGCAGGCAGGGCTCGCCCACGTTCATTTCCAGCAGTTCTGCCTGTTCGGCCGTGGGCAGCACGGCGTCCACCACGTGCTCGATCTGGTCGAACGGGACGTTGCGCACCAGAAACTCCGAAGGCTGCTGGCGAGAGAAATCCTGCTGGCCGAAATCGGGCACCTGGCGCGGGTTCACGTAGCGGTCTTCCAGCTGCACGGGCAAGCCGTCCTCGCGGTGCACGCAGAGCGTGTGGAAGGCAGATTCGCCCGTGCGCAGGTCCAGCGCGGTGGCCACTTCCAGCGGCGCCGAGATGCGCTCCACCGAGAGCACGTCGCAGCGGTAGTCGTGGCCGCGCTGGCGGATCTCGCTCGCCAGATTGGCAATCTGCAAGAGGGTGGACTGTGGCTTGTCTTCGGCGACAAAGCTGCCCACGCCCGCCACGCGCACGATGCGACCCTGCTCCACCAGTTCGCGCAGCGCCCGGTTCACCGTCATCCGCGAGACGCGGAACTGGTTCACCAGGTCGTTTTCCGACGGCAATTTGTCCCCCGCGCGCCAAGCGCCCTCCTGGATGCGCCGGGCGATGAAATCCTTGACCTGCTGGTACAGGGCAAGGGCGGGGGTAGCCACCGGGGCGGGACGGTGGGTTTTGCTCGCGTTGCGGGGATGGGCGGGGGCGGTCATGGTGCGATGTACTTGTATATACAAGTTAACCGAATTGTGCCACGCGGGTCAACCCCCGGCTTATGCGGCGGTCATCGGCAACACCACCCGCACCGCCAACCCCGGCGCAGCGTTGCCCAATTCGAGCCGGCCGCCGTGCGCCTCGGCCACCAGGCGGCACAGGTACAGACCCAGGCCCACGCCGCCGGTGCTGCGCTGGCGTGCGCTGTCCGGGCGGTAGAACGGCTGGGCAAGCTGCGCCAGGTGTTCGGCCGCCACGCCGGGGCCGTGGTCGCGCACCTCCAGCTCCAGCTGCCCACCCGCCGCGCGCAGGTGCAGCTCGGGGGCGGGCGCGCCGGGCTCGCTGTGGCGCAGGGCGTTGTCGAGCAGGTTGCGCAGCAGCAGGCGCATGCGCGCGCGGTCCAGCAGGAGGGGGGGCAGGTCGGGCGGCGCGGAGATGCGAACTCCGGCGGCACCGGCGTGGCGGGGGGCGAGCTCGGCCACCACTTCGCGCGCCAGTTCGGCCAGGTCCACCGGTTCGCGCTGCAGGGCGGCGTGGCGGCCGGCAAGGCGTTCGCTCTCCAGCAGGTCGGCAATCAGGCGCGCCATTTCGCCCAGGTCGCGCAGCAGCGCCTGGCGCGGGGCCTGGCCGTCGCCGCCCTCGGGCAGCAGTTCGGCGTTCAGGCGCGCGCGCGTCAGGGGGCTGCGCAGTTCGTGGCTCATGGCGAGCAGCAGCGCGCGCTTGGCTTCCAGCATCTGGTGGATGTCGCCGCCCATGGTGTTGATCGTGGCGGCCAGTTGCCCGAGTTCGTCGGGTCGGCCGGCGCGGCGCACCGGTATCGGTTCGTCGAAGCGCCCGGCGCCGAAACGCTGCGCCCCGGCGCGGATGTCGTCCAGCGGGCGCAGCAGGTGGCGCACGTACAGCCAAGCCAGTGCGGTCAGCAGCAGCAGCGCGCCCAGCGTGGCCCAGGCGATGCGCGGCCGCTGTTGCCAGGTCTGTGCGCTGAGGCCGAACTCCAGCCGGTGCCCGTCCGCCGTGGTGCGCACCAACAGGCGCTCGTGCCCGTCCGCACGGCGCCAGCCGGGCTCCTGGCCCCAGCCGGGCCGGCCGGTATCTGTGCCCGCCGACCCACCCGGGCCCGGCCCGTCGGGCTCGGACGCCCAGTTCACCGCGGGCCCTGAGATGCGCAAGGCGATCGGCAGCCGCGCGGTGATGGCCTGGGCCCGCGCCACGCTGGGCGGGCTGCCCACTTCCCGGGCCAGGTGGTCCACGTAGTCGATCAACAGCGGCCGCGCGGCCTCGCGCCAGGCCACGGCGACGCTTTGCTGCACACCGGCGATGAAGGTCACCGCGAGGCCCAGGGCCAGCACCAGGAACACCAGCACCAGGCGCACGCGCAGCGAGCGGCGCACCGCCTGGCGCGCGCGCCGGTGCCAGGCCGGGCGGCCCGCGCGGGTGTGCCGGTCGGCGTGGCTCATGCCGCCACGCGGCGCAAGGCCAGGGTGTAGCCGGCGTTGCGCAGGGTCTTGATGGCGTGGAGCGGTTCGAGCTTCTTGCGCAGGCGGCTGACGACGATGTCCACCGCTCGCGTGTACAGCTCGGCCTCATGACCGCGCAGCTGGTTGAGGATTTCGTCGCGGCTGAGGACCTGCCCGGCCTGGCGCGCCAGCAGGTGCAGCAGATCGAACTCGGTGCCGGTGAGCTCCACCGTACGCCCCAGGCAGGACACGCTGCGCCGCGCGGCGTCGATGCGCAGGCCGTCGAACTCCAGGAGGTTGGCCGTGTCCGGTGGCGGGGCCGCCTTCGCGCGGCGCAGCACCGTCTGCAGGCGTGCCACCAGTTCGCGCGGCTCGAAGGGTTTGGGCAGGTAGTCGTCGGCGCCCAGCTCCAGGCCGACAACGCGGTCCATCACCTCGCCGCGCGCGGTGAGCATGACAATGGGCAGGCTGAAGGTCGCGCGGATGCTGCGGCACAGCGCAAAGCCGTCCATCTCGGGCAGCATCACGTCCAGGATGGCCGCGTCGAACCCGCCGTCCGCGAGCAGTGCCAGGCCGGCGCTCGGGCGCAGCGCCTGCACCAAGTCCAGCTCGAAGCGCTGGAAATAGCTCGCCAGCGGCGCGCCCAGCTGTTCGTCGTCGTCGATGAGCAGGATGCGGTGCATGGTGCGCGGATTCTCCCCCGGGAACCCGTCGATGGATGCCGGGGGCTCAGAACCGCTGCGGTGCCGCGCTTGCCAGCCGGTGGTGGCGCAGGATGAGGCGGCGCAGGCGCTGCTGGCTGCCGGCCTCCAGCGTATCGAAGGAGTCGGCCGCCGACAGCAGCGCGGGCAGGGTGCGCGCCGCTTGTTCGGGCCGATGCGCCGCCAGGCCGAGCGCGTGCACCCTGTCGAAGCGGGGGCCCCAGACGAGGGCGAGCAACTCCTCGTGCGGCTGCGGCACGCCGTGGAACAAGGAGGGGCCGATTTCGCGCAGGCCTTGCGTCAGGCCGCGCAGGCTGTGGAGTGCGCGCGCCATGGCGTCACCCCCGCCGGCCCATCCAGCCGCGGCGCTTGGCCATCATCTCGCGCACCTGGTTCTGCTGCTCGGGCCGCAGGCTGTCGTAGAAGTCGCCCATCGCGGCAATCACCGCGGGGCTGCCGGCCTGCACGGCGCGCACCTTGGCCTCCACCAGCGCCTGCGCCCCCGCGCGGTCGAACGTGGCACCCGCGACCAGCGCCTGCACGGCTTCGCGTGGCCTCGCCGCATCGCCCAGGAAGGCCTTGCGCTGCGCCTGCAAGGTGTCGGCGAGTTGTTCGAGCTTCTGCTTCTGCGCCGCATCGAGCGCCAGCTTGCTGCCAACGCGCTCGAGCGCCTTGCCGCGCATTTCCGTCATGCGCTGACCGTCCATCTGGCCATGGCGCCAGCCGTGGCCGCTGGAGCAGGCCGACAGGCTGCCGGCCAGCAGCGAGGCGCCGAGCAGGGCGAACAGGGTTTTCTTGATCCAGGGTTGCATGGCGTGGTCCTTTGCGCGTGGGGTGAATGGAGCCCCGATGGTGCGAGAACGGCGCCCGCGCGTCGTCTCGGCGCGGTTTCGGTTTATTTCGGTTTGTATCGGGAGAGGATGGCGCGGCCGCCTGCGGATAATCAGGCACACGGTCGCATGGCATGGGCCGGATTTTTTGAGTCAAATCGGCCTCTAGCGCTTATGCAGTAGGCGTTGATAGCTATTGAAGTAAGAGCATTCTTTTGTCCCCCGCGCATTCCATCCTGAAAGACGTCTTCGGCTACGAGCGCTTCCGTGGCCCGCAGGAGGCCATCGTGGCGCATGTGGTGGCGGGCGGCGATGCGCTGGTGCTCATGCCCACGGGCGGCGGCAAGAGCCTGTGCTACCAGGTGCCGGCCATCGTGCGCCAGCGCGCGGGCCAGGGCGTGGCCATCGTGGTCTCGCCGCTGATCGCGCTGATGCACGACCAGGTGGGCGCGCTGCACGAGGCGGGGGTGGAGGCGGCGTTCCTCAACTCCACGCTCGACTGGCAGCAGGCGCTGGATGTGGAGCGGCGCCTGGCGCGCGGCGAGATCACCCTGCTCTACGCCGCACCCGAGCGCGTGACGACCGAGCGCTTTCTCGACCTGCTCGACGGCCTGTACCAGCGCGGCCAGCTTTCGCTGTTCGCCATTGACGAGGCGCACTGCGTGAGCCAGTGGGGGCACGACTTCCGGCCCGAATACCGCCAGCTCACCGTGCTGCACGAGCGCTATGCCAGCGTGCCGCGCATCGCCCTCACGGCCACGGCCGATGCGCTCACGCGGGCCGACATCGTCGAGCGCCTGCAGCTGCAGGAGGCTGAGCAGTTCGTCAGCAGCTTCGACCGGCCCAACATCCGCTACCGCATCGAGGAAAAGAAGGACGCCACCACGCAACTGCTGCGCTTCATCGAGCGCGAGCACGCCGAAGACGCCGGCGTCGTGTATTGCCAGTCGCGCAAGCGCGTGGAAGAGCTGGCCGACACGCTGTGCGAAGCCGGCCTCAACGCCCTGCCCTACCACGCGGGCCTGGCGCCCGAGGTGCGCCAGCGCCACCAGGACCGCTTCCTGCGCGAGGAAGGCATCGTGATGGTGGCCACCATTGCGTTTGGCATGGGCATAGACAAGCCCGATGTGCGTTTCGTCGCGCATGTGGACATGCCCAAGAACATCGAGGGCTACTACCAGGAGACCGGCCGCGCGGGCCGCGACGGCCTTCCCGCCGACGCCTGGATGGCCTACGGCCTGCAGGACGTGGTGAACCAGCGCCGCATGATCGACGAGAGCCCGGCCGCTGAGGAATTCAAGACCGTGATGCGCGGCAAGCTCGACGCCCTGCTGGGCCTGGCCGAGGCCACCGATTGCCGCCGCGTGCGGCTGCTGGCCTACTTTGGAGAAAGTTCACAGCCCTGCGGGAATTGCGACAACTGCCTGAACCCGCCGCCCGTTTGGGACGGCACGGACGCGGCGCGCAAGCTCCTCTCCACGATCTACCGCGTGCACGAAGCCAGCGGCCTGACCTTCGGCACCGGGCACATCATGGACATCGTGCGCGGCAAGGGCACCGACAAGGTGCGCCAGTTCGGCCACGACAAGCTCTCCACCTTCGGCCTGGGCAAGGACTACGCCGAGCCGCAGTTGCGCGGCGTGCTGCGCCAGCTGCTGGCCACCGGCGCCGTGGGCTTGCACAAGGTGGGCCTGGAGAACGGCCACAGTTTCGACACCCTGTGCCTCACCCCGGGCTCGCGCGCGGTGCTGCGCGGCGAGCAGTCGGTGCAATTGCGCGAGGCCACGGCGCACGGGGCGCCGAAAAAGTCGCGCCGCGCGAGTGCGCCGCCCGCCGCCGCCGCCAACCTGGGCCAGGAGGCGCAGGTTCGCTTCATCAACCTCAAAGCCTGGCGCGCCGAGGTAGCGCGCGAGCACAACCTGCCAGCCTACGTGATCTTCCACGACGCCACGCTGGCGGCCATCGCCGAGCGCTCTCCGGCCACGCTTGCCGACCTGCAAGGCATCAGCGGCATGGGGGCGAAGAAGCTCGAAGCCTACGGCGCGGACGTACTGCGGGTGGTGGGACATGGAACACCCCCCTGAGGCCCTGCGGGCCATCCCCCCGCCCTCGCATTGCTGCGCAATGCGGGCAGGGGGATGCAGCCAGCGCGGCGGGGCGGCCCTTGCGCGGCTGCTCGCGCGCGGGCCGCGCATTTCATACGGTGTGGGCGGCACAGCGCCCCTCCATTTCTGACCGGGTTCAGAGGACCGATTGCATGAACGATCTGGCGTTTTACCTTCTCGCGGCGGGCGTCTCCCTGGTGCTGCTGCTGCAGCTCATTGCGCTGCTGCGCAGGCCGCGGTTTGACACACCCGCCGATCTTCAGGCCCGGTTGACTCTGCTGGAGCAAACCATGCAGGCGCTGATGCAGGCCAGCGCCCGCAGCGAGGCGGCCAGTGAGCGCATCGAACAGCAGTTGCGGCTGTTCACCGAGACCACGGCGCAGGGGTTCGAAGCCTCGCGCCGCACCCTCGACGACCAGCTGGACAAGACCGTGCACGAATCGCGCAACGGCCGCCAGGAGCTGCTGACAGCCTTTGGCGCCTTCGAGGCCAAGCTGGAGCAACGCCTTTCCGGGTTCGACACCTCCATGGGCGGCCGCTTCAGCGGCCTGCAGCAGGCGCTGCTGGGCCGGCTGGACGAAGCAGGCAAGGCGCAAATGGCGCAGTTCACCCAGGCGCAGAACGATGCCGCCGCCAACCGCAAGGAAACCACCGACACGCTGGGCGCCTTCCGCACCGAGCTGACCGAGACCCTGAAACGCCTGTCGATGGAAACCCAGACTTCGCGCGAAGCGCTGGCGCACAGCTCGGCGGCCCTGGGGGCTCAGATTCAGGAGCGCTTCGAGGCGCTGGGCGGCGTGACCCAGCTCACGCTGGACTCGCTGAAGAACGACACCGGCAGCCAGCTGCGCATCATGTCCACCGCCCTGAAAGACCAGCTGGAAGGCAACGGCAGCCAGATCCACAAGCAGTTCACCGCGCTGCAGGACACCGTGGCCCAGCAGCTGCAGGGCATGGTGCAGGGCTCGCAGCAAAACTCCGAGCAGTTGCGCACCGCACTGAACGAGCGGCTGGCCGCCATCCAGGCGGACAACACCGCCAAGCTCGAAGAAATGCGCCGCACCGTCGATGAAAAGCTGCACGCCACGCTGGAGCAGCGCCTGGGCGACTCATTCAAGCTGGTCAGCGAGCGCCTGGAACAGGTGCACGCCGGGCTGGGCGAAATGAAGACGCTCGCGGGCAGCGTGGGCGACCTCAAGCGCGTGATGTCCAACGTGCGCACCCGCGGCACCTGGGGCGAAGTGCAGCTGGGCGCCATCATCGAAGGGCTGCTGACGGCCGAGCAGTTTGCCCGCAACGTCAAGACGGTGCCCGGCAGCAACGACCTGGTGGAATACGCCATCAAGATGCCCGGCAAGAGCGACGAGCAGCCCGTGTGGCTGCCCATCGACTCCAAGTACCCGGTGGAGCACTACCAGCGGCTGATCGAAGCGCACGAGTCGCTCGACAAAGCCCTCGCCCAGCAGGCCGCGACCGCCTTCGAGTCCTCCATCCGCCTCGAAGCCAAAAAAATCGCATCGAAGTACGTGAGCCCGCCGCACACCACCGACTTTGCCATCCTGTTCCTGCCCACCGAAGGCCTGTTTGCCGAGGTCTGCCGCGTGCCCGGCATGGTCGAGGCCCTGCAGAACGACTACCGCGTGGTGGTGGCCGGGCCGACCACGCTGTCGGCCATGCTCAACAGTCTGCGCCTGGGCTTTCGCACGCTCGTCATCGAGAAGCGTTCGTCCGAGGTCTGGGGCATCCTGTCCACGGTCAAGACGGAATTCCGCAAGTTCGGCGACATCGTGGACGCGACCCACAAGTCCATCGACGCGGCGGCCAACAAGTTCAAGGACATCGGCGTGCGCACCCGCGCCATCGAGCGCAAGCTGCGCGACGTCGAAGAGCTTCCGGGCGTTGCTGCGCCGGGCGTCGTCACCTCGGGTGTCGCCGACGCGCTCGGCCTTCCAGGGGACGAGCGCGCCGACGAGCCCGGCGCCTAGGACGCCGCGGCGCGCGCGCGCAGCGCGTGGATGCCGGCGGAAAACCGCTGCAGCGTGGGCGTGCTGTCGCCGGGCGGGACCATCATCTCGATGAGCTGGAAGCGCCCGCGCTCGGCGAACGCGGCGTCCAGCGCCGCCTTGAACTGCGCCCGGGTGTGCACGCGGTGGCCGCGCCCGCCCAGGGCATCGGCCACGGCGGCCAGGTGCCAGTCGCCCAGTGCGGCGCAGCGCGACTGGGTCTGGAAGGCGCGGATCATTTCCCAGGTCTGGTTGTTCAGCACGATGACGATGGGGTCCAGCCCCAGGCGCGGGCAGTTGCCCAGCTCCCAGCCGGTCATCTGGAAGGCGCCGTCGCCCACCAGCACCACGGTGCGCTCGCCCAACGCCACCTGCGCGCCGATGCCCGCCGGCACGCCAAAGCCCATGGTTGCGTAGTAGCCGGGCGCCACCAGCAGGGTGGGCAGCAGCTCCATGGCGGCGAACAGGCAGTCGCCCATGTCCGAGACGATGGGCATGGGCCCATGCGCCAGGATGTGGTCGTTCAGGGCGCGGCTCAGGTCGCCCGCGCACAGCGGCGTGTCGTCGGCGACCAGGCCGGTGGGGGGCGCGGGCATGGCGGGCGCTGCCGCGGGGACCGGGGCGGCCTGCGGCACGCGCTCCAGCAGCGCATCGACCAATGCCGCAAGCGGAATGTTCTGGTACAGGTGGTGGCCCACGCGCACCTCGCGGTGCGCGGCGATCAAGGCACGGCGGAAATCCATGCGCTCGGCCGAAACGCCGAAGTTCACATCGGAAAGGATGGCGCCCAGCATCACGGGAAGGTCGGATTCGTCCAGCAGGGCCGTGGTTTCAGCGTCCCCGGCCACGCCCAGATAGGTGCCGCGCAGCTGAACGCCGCGGCGCAGCGCGTCGCCCGCGAGCAGGCCGCGGCCCATGAAGGTGGTGAGCACGGGGATCTGCAGGCGGCGCGCGAGTTCGGCCACTTTGTCTTCGATGCCGAAACGGCGTATCTCGACGTCCAGCACCAGCACCGGCTGCCGGGCGGCGCGGATGCGCGCCATCCATTCGTCGGCGCACTCGTGCACCGCATCGGCGCTGAAGGCGCTCGGCGGCAGCACCGGTACCTCGTCCATGGGCGCAAGGCTCATGTCGCGCGGTACTTCGATGAGCACGGGCTGCGCGTATTCGCGGCAGTTGCGCAGTACGCGGGCGAGTTCGGCCGGCGCGGTGGCCGGATCCGACAGGCGCACCTGGTCGCAGGTGATCTCCTGGAAGATGCGCCACTGCGAATCGACATGCCGAACCTGGTGGTGCAGCACCAGCCCGGCATGCGCTTCTACGGCACCCGGGCAACCCGCCAGCACGACCAGAGGCGAACGCTCGGCGTACGCGCTGGCCACCGCATTGACCGTGTTCAGCGCGCCCGCCCCATACGTTACGGCGACCACGCCGATGCCGCCGTGCATGCGCGCGGCGGCATCGGCCGCGAACCCCAATCCGGGCTCGTGGCTGAGCGTGACCAGGGGCAGGATGGCGCTTTCCTCGATTTGCCGGAACAGCGGCAGGATGAAGTCGCCCGGGATGCCGAAGATTTCGCGCGCGCCGTGGTTCTTGAGCGCGCGCAGGAGCGAGAGGCCCAGCGTCATGCGGGTTCGAGCTCCGCCGGCTGGGAGGCCGGTGCGGCCTCCGTGGCAGCCGCTGCCGGCTGGACCAACGGCTCGAAGCGCGCCGTGAAGAAGCGCAGGAAAGCCGGCTCATAGACCATCTTCATGCCCCGGATGCTGCGGCGGCGCTCGTACAGGTCGATGCAGGACTGCGCCACCACATCGAGGTGGGCGTAGGTGTAGACGCGGCGCGGAATGGTCAGGCGCACCAGTTCCAGCTTGGGGCGGTGGTGTTCGCCGGTCGCCTTGTTGCGCCCGGCCGAGACGATGCCCCGTTCCATGCTGCGCACGCCGCTTTCCAGGTAAAGCTGCGCGGCCAGCGTTTGCGCGGGGAGTTCGTCTTGCGGGATGTGGTCGAGGAATTGGCGCGCGTCCAGGAACACGGCGTGCCCACCCACCGGCCGCACGATGGGGATGCCGGCGGCCTGGAGCTTGTCGGCCAGGTAGCGGCATTGGGCGATGCGGTGCTCGATGTAATGGAAGTCCACCGATTCGACGATGCCGCGCGCCATGGCCTCCATGTCACGCCCTGCCAGGCCGCCGTAGCTGGGCATGCCTTCGAACAGCACCACCAGCTCGCTGGCGCGCTGGTAGAGCGTGTCGTCGTTCATGCACAGGAAACCGCCGATGTTGACCAGGCAGTCCTTCTTGCCGCTCATGGTGCAGCCGTCGGCGTAGCCCATCATTTCCTTCAAGATTTCGCGGATCGACTTGTCCGCGTAAGCGGGCTCGCGCACCTTGATGAAGTAGGCGTTTTCCACGCAACGCGTGGCGTCGAACATGACCTGGATGCCGAGCGGCGCGCACAGCGCCTTGACGGCGCGCAGGTTGGCCATGCTGACGGGCTGCCCGCCGGCCAGGTTCACGGTAACGGCCACGCAGACGTAGGGAATGCGCTCGGGGCCGACCTCGTCGATCAGCTTTTGCAGCTTGGCGATATCGACATTGCCCTTGAAGGGCAGGTCGATCTGCGGGTCGTGCGCCTCGTCGATGATGATGTCCACGAACTGCGCGCCGTTCAGCTCCTGGTGGGCGCGCGTGGTCGTGAAATACATGTTGCCGGGCACGTAGTCGCCCGGCTTGATACACAGGCGCGAGAGCAGGTTTTCGGCGCCGCGCCCCTGATGCGTGGGGATGATGTGCTTGAAGCCGTAGTACTCGCGCACGACCTGTTGCAGGTGGATGAAGTTTCTGCTGCCGGCATAGGCCTCGTCGCCCAGCATCATGCCGGCCCACTGGTTGTCGCTCATGGCGGTGGTGCCGCTGTCGGTCAGCAGGTCGATGTAGCACTCGGCCGAATTGAGCAAAAAGGTGTTGTTGCCGGCCGCCTTCAAATACTGCGCGCGCTCTTCGCGTGTGGTCATGGCGATGGGCTCGACGACTTTGATCTTGTAGGGTTCTGCGGGATAGAGCGCGTGCATGGAATAGCTCCTGAAAAATTGGCGGGCGGGATGTAGAGCGGGTAATCGCTACTGGACGATTTGGTTTGATGTAAATCAAAATTCATCCGTACAACGGCAATTTGACGCTACATAACCGGCACTTTACGTGCAGTTATTCAAACATTGCGCTCGTATTTAACGGTTTCACGCAGGTTTCATGCATTTTTAAGATGGCTTTTCCACTGGGCATCCGTACTTTTGCAGCGTCCATTTGTGGCAGCAACGCCCGCCCGACTGAGGAACACCACAGTTGCCCCGCTGGCCATGCGGGGCGTAGGCTCACATCGCGGCCCGGCAACCCCGCTCGGCAATAAATTCATAAAGAGAGGCAACCATGCAATTCATTTCTGTGCGCAGCCTGGCGGCCCGGCTTTCCCTGGGCTTTGGTGTCGTGCTGGCGCTGCTGCTGGGTATGGCCGTGCTGTCGCTTCTGCGCATGCAGGCCCTGTCGGCCACCCTGGAGGAGATCACCGTCCACAACGCGGCGCGCTCAAAGACACTCGACACCATGGGGCGGAGCGTTTCGCGCTATGTGCAGACACTGGGCGACCTGGCCAGCACCGACCTCGAAGGCGGCCCGGCCGTGCTGGCGCAGGCGCGCAGCACGCTGGCGCAGTACGACACGGCGCAGGCGCAGCTGGAAACCCTGCTGGCCGGCGACCCGCGCGCGCTGGCCTTGCTGGAGCAGGTCAAGAGCGCCGCCAGCGCCGCGCGCGAGCTGCTTGCGCTGGGCGAGAAGCTGACGGCCGGCCGGGGCGACGCGGCCATGGCGTTCCAAATGCGCAACGAGTACAGCAAGGACACGGCGCAATGGAGCGCCCGCCAGCAGGCCTGGGGCACGGCCGTGGACGCGCTGAGTGACTGGCAGGACGCCGCCAACGCCGCCAGTTCGGCGCTCGCCACGGCCGATGCCCGCACCGCGCGCGTGCTGATCATCGTCGGCGCACTGGTAGCGTTCGCCTTTGGCAGCGCGCTCGCCTGGTGGCTGGTGCGCGACACGCGCGCCGCCGTACGCGAAGCCGTCGAAGCCACCCGGCGCATGGCCCGGCACGACCTCTCCCAGCCCATCGACACGCACCGGCAGGATGAGATTGGCGGCCTGCTCACCGCGCTGGAGGCCATGCGCCAGAACCTGCTGGAGCTGGCCACGGGAGTGCGCCAGGCGTCGGACGACATCAACAACGCCAGCGGTGAAATCGCCCAGGGCAGCCAGGACCTGAGCAACCGCACGGAGGACGCCGCCAGCACCCTGGAGACCGCGCTGACTTCCATTGCCCAACTCACTGCGTCGGTGCAGCAGACCACCACGAGCGCGCAGGAGACGCAGCAAATATCCACGCAAACCCGCAGCGTGGCGGCGCGCAGCGGCAGCGAGATGGAGCAGGTCGTCGCGACCATGCGCGAGGTCGACGCGGCCTCGCACAAGATCTCCGACATCATTTCCATCATCGACGGCATTGCCTTCCAGACCAACATCCTGGCGCTCAACGCCGCCGTGGAAGCGGCCCGCGCGGGCGAGCAAGGCCGGGGCTTTGCCGTGGTGGCCAGCGAGGTGCGCGCCCTCGCCGGGCGCAGCGCCGCCGCTGCCAAGGACATCAGCACCCTCATTCACACCTCGCTGGCCAAAGTGGCCTCGGGAACGCAGCAGGTCGGCCGCGCAGGCCAGACCACAGCCGAAGTCACCACCGCGGTGGAGAGCGTCTCGGGCCGGATCTCTGCCATTGCCACCGAGGTGGACCAGCAGATGGGACGCATTGGCGAGGTCAACCAGTTCGTCGGCCAGCTCGACCAGATCGCGCATCAGAACGCCGCCCTGGCGGAAGAGTCGGCCGCCGCGGCCGCTTCACTGCGCCAGCAGGCCAGCCAGCTGAGCCTGCTGGTCAGCAAATTCGAACTGGGCCGCCCGCAGGCCGCTGCACGTGAAGGCGGGCCGCTGCGCTTGCAAGGCAAAATCAATAGCTGAAAGCGCCCGCCAGATAAGCGCTAGAGGCTGTTTTGGCTTAAAAAAATCGGCCCATCTAGCGTTGGACACAAGGTGGGCTCGACACAGTTTTACGCAGGTTGAATGCGTTTTTAGGACCGTTTTCTCTCTTGCGCCCGCACCGCCGCGCCGGGGCGCAAAAGACGCATTTCACAAGGCCTCGATGCGCGGGTAGAAGTCGTGGTTCTCGCGCTGCATGCGGTCGTACACCAGGCGCAGCACTTCGTTGGCATCGTCGCGAAAACCCTGCTCGTCGCGGCGCACGTTCTCGGGCAGGTTCCAACGCCGGGAGAAGGACTCGTACGCGCGGGCGATGGCGCCCATTTCCTGCTGGTATTGCAGGCCCATGCGCGCCAGTTCGGCGTCGCCGCCGCGCTGTAGCGCCGGGTAGAGCGCGCGGTCTTCCACGGCCAGGTGCAGCTTGATGGTCGAGCTCATGGCGACGATGAGCCGGGCGATCTCGCCGGCATTGCGCGCCACGCCGGCGTGCGCCAGGCTGCGCAGGCTGGCGATGCTGCCGAGGATGCTGACGTGCTGGTGCTTGAATTTGTCGATGTTCATACGGTTCTCCGGAAGGTTGGCCAACGGCGGGGCCTGAACCCCGCCGCCCGCAAAAGCGCGCTTGCTAGCGGCCCGCACCGGCCAGGGCGCCAGCGGGCGCGGCCGGGGCGCGCGTGCCGAATACGCCGATCACCACCTGCCAGGCCACTGAGAGGGCGCCGACGATGAAGACCACGTCACCGAAGGTGCGCACCCAGCGCAAGCTCAGGATGAAGGGCTGCTGCATGAAGGCTTCGCTGCGTGCGTACCACAGGCCTTCGGTGAAGCTGGCGTGGAACTGGTACACGGCGATGGGCAGCAGGCTGGTGGCGATCATCAGTACCAGGCCGGTGTTGAGCCACCAGAACCCCGTTTTCATCAACCGCTCGTTGAACACCAGCTCCGGCCGGATGTAGCGCAGCACCAGCAGCGCGAAGCCCAGTGCCAGGAAGCCGTAGACCCCGAACAGCGCCGCGTGCGCGTGCATGGGCGTAGTATTCAGGCCCTGGATGTAGTACAGCGCGATCGGCGGGTTGATGAGGAAACCGAAGACGCCGGCGCCCAGCATGTTCCAGAACGCCACGGCGACGAAGAAGGTCACCGGCCACTTGAGCCGCGCCATCCACGGCGCCTTGTGCTGCATGCGCCAGTGCTCCCAGGCTTCGTGGCCCAGCACCACCAGCGGCACCACTTCGAGCGCGCTGAAGGCAGCGCCCACGGCCATTACCGGCGTGGTCGTGCCGCTGAAGTACAGGTGGTGGAAGGTACCGGGCACGCCGCCGAGCATGAACAGCGAGGCCGAAGCCAGGCTGGCCGTGGTCGCCATGCGCGCCGACACCAGGCCGAGCGCCGAGAAGATGAAGGCCAGCGCCGTGGTGGCGAAGACTTCGAAGAAGCCCTCGACCCACAGGTGCACGATCCACCAGCGCCAATACTCCATCACCGAGAGGTGGGTGCGCTCGCCGTAGAAGAAGCCCGCGCCGTAGAACAGCCCGATGGCCACCACCGAGGCGGTGAGCAGCGCCAGCAGGTTCTTGTCGCCGCCGGGGGTGCGCAGCGCCGGCACGATGCCGCGCAGCATCAGCGCCAGCCAGAAGGCGATGCCGGAGAACTTGCCGATCTGCCACAGTCGGCCAAGGTCCACGTACTCGTAGCCCTGGTGGCCGAGCCAGAAGTTCCACTCGGGCGGCATGATCTGGGCGATGGCCAGGTAGTTGCCGGCGAACGAGCCGACCACCACCACGAAGAGCGCCCAGAACAGCACGTCGACACCGAGCTTCTGGAATTTCGGATCCTTGCCGCCGTTGATGAGCGGCGCGAGGAACAGGCCGGCGGCCAGGAAGCCGGTGGCGATCCAGAACAGCGCGCTCTGGATGTGCCAGGTCCGCACCAGCGCGTAGGGGAACCACTGCGATACGTCGATGCCGTAGAACTTCTGCCCCTCCACCGTGTAGTGCGCGGTGAAGCCGCCCAGCATGACCTGGAAGGAGAACAGCGCCACCACGAGCAGCAGGTATTTGCCCAGCGCGCGCTGCGAGGGTGTGAGCGCCACGCGCGACAGCGGGTCGTGCGCCGGAGGGACAGGCTCGACCTCGTCGTGCTTGCGCAGGAAGGCCCAGGCCCACACCAGGAAGCCGACCCCGGCCATCATCACCACCACGCTGACAACCGACCAGATCATGTTCTCCGCCGTCGGCTGGTTGCCGATGAGCGGCTCGTGCGGCCAGTTGTTGGTGTAGGTGGCACCGCTGCCGCCGCCGACTTCGGCGGGGCGCTCGGTCGCGGCCGCCCAGGCCGTCCAGAAGAAGAAACCGGCCATCTGCGCGCGCCGCTCGGCGCTGGGCAGGGTGTTTTCCTTCATGGCGTAGTGCTCGCGCGTCTTCTGGAATTCCGGCGCGTCGCTGAAGAGCCGGCTGTAGTACTCGGCGTTGCGCGCAATGGCCTGCTCGCGCAGCCTGGACACCGTCATGGTGCCCGTGGCCGTGTCAAAGGTGTTGGTGCGGTATTCCTTCTTCAGGCGCGCCTGCAGCACGGCCTGGGCGTCGGCGCCCAGTTCGGCGTAGGGCTTGCCGTGCGCCTCCTGCGCCGCCAGGTCCAGCCAGGCCAGCAGCTCGCGGTGCAGCCAGTCGGCCGTCCAGTCGGGGGCCTGGTAGGCGCCGTGGCCCCAGATCGAGCCCAGCTGCATGCCGCCGACCGACTGCCAGGCGGTCTGGCCGTCGAGGATGCCTTCCTGGGTGTAGAGCACCCGCCCGTCCTCGGTCTGCACGGTCTGCGGAATGGGCGGCGCGGTGCGGTAGACCTCGGCGCCGTAGTAGCCCAGCAGGCTGAAAGTGACGATGAGCACGCCGATCAGCGTGAACCAGAGCTTGCGGTAGTTACCCATGGCGCACCTCCATGCGGCATGCGCTGCGCGCTCGGGGGTTGGGTGCGGTGGGCCTGCGTGGGGCCGCCAAGACGAAATGCATAAGACTCCTGTGGGGATGGGTACACAGACGCTTTTGCACGGTTCGGGCCAAGCTGGTCGGCGCCAAGAATCAAGGGTTTACACCTAATAACAGTCTTTTTTACCATCAAAATTGGGGCTTAAAGTACCATGTCGTGGTCATGAATACCCTGAATAGCGCCCCCTGGCTGGTCGACCTCGCCACCGAACTGCCGGCCAACCTGCGGCTCCAGCGCCTCGTCGGCGGGCTGCGGGCCCACTTTTGCTGCGGCGCCGTGGCCCTGCTGCGGCTCGAAGAAGACCATTTGCTTCCGGTGGTGGTGGACGGCCTGGTGAGCGAATCGCTCGGCCGGCGCTTTGCCGTGCAGCAGCACCCCAGGCTCGCGGCCGTGCTGGCACGCGACGAGGTCATCTGCTTCGACCACGACAGCCAGCTGCCCGACCCTTACGACGGCTTGCTCGACGCCCTCGTCGGCGAACCCTTGCCGGTGCACGACTGCATGGGCGTGGCGCTGCGTGTGGACGGCCGCCCCTGGGGGGTGCTGACCCTCGACGCCTTGCAGACCGGCACCTTCGATGCCACCGCCCGGGCCGAGCTGGCCGATTGCGCTGTGCACGTGGAGGCGGCGGTGCGCATGACGCGGCTGGAGCAGGAAAACCGCGCGCTCAGCCGCGCCGGCAGCCTGCACGGCGGCGATGCGGACGACGAGCCGGCGTTGCGCGCGGCGCTCGACGACAGCGAAATCCTGGGCCACAGCCAGGCCCTGGCCCAGCTGCTGCAGGAAATGAAGTTGGTGGCCACTTCGGATCTGCCGGTCCTGCTGCTGGGGGAGACCGGCGTGGGTAAGGAGTTGTTCGCCCGCCTGCTGCACCGCCACTCGCCGCGCCGTGCCAAGCCGCTGGTGCACGTCAATTGCGCCGCGCTGCCCGAATCGCTGGCGGAAAGCGAACTCTTCGGCCACCGCCGGGGCGCGTTCTCGGGCGCGGTGACCGACCGGCCGGGGCGCTTCGAGGCCGCCGAGGGGGGCACCCTGTTCCTCGACGAGGTCGGTGAGCTGCCCCTGCCGGTGCAGGCCAAGCTGCTGCGCGCTCTGCAGAACGGCGAGATCCAGCGCCTGGGGGCCGACGCGCCGCGCCGCGTGGACGTGCGCGTCGTGGCCGCCACCAATCGCCACCTGCGCGACCTGGTGGCGGCGGGGAGCTTCCGCGCCGACCTGTACCACCGGCTGTCGGTCTACCCCGTGCCGATTCCGCCGCTGCGCGAGCGCGAGGGCGACGTGCTGCTGCTGGCTGGGCGATTTCTGGAGCAGAACCGCGCCCGCCTGGGCCTGCGCAGCCTGCGCCTGTCGGGCGAGGCCCAGGCGGCGCTCTGCCGCTACCACTGGCCGGGCAACATCCGCGAGCTGGAGCACGTCATCAGCCGCGCGGCGCTCAAGGCGCTCAGCCGGGGGGCCCGGCGCAGCGACATCGTCACGCTGGAGCCGGCCGTGCTCGACCTCGACGCCCTGCAAGGCCCTGGCCTCGCCCCGCCAGCGCCGCCGCCAGACGCGGCTTTGGCGGCCCCGGCCGCCAGCGGCACGTTGCGCGAGGTGGTGGAAGCCTGCCAGCGCCAATGCGTCGGCGACGCCCTGGCGCGCCACAAAGGCAACTGGGCCCGCGCGGCGCGCGCGCTCGACCTCGATCCAAGCAACCTGCACAAGCTGGCCCGGCGGTTGGGAATAAAAAATCAAAGAAATTGATAGCTACTAACTCAATGAGGGCAAGCGCTGTAGCCCAAAATCATTAGAAAATGGCGCACCCTGGCGGCCGATTGTGGGAGGCAGCACGGGCCGGTGTCGGGTCCATCGGCGCCGGCGACCCGTCCGTCCGCCGGTGCTTACGCCGGCGCTGTTTTGCTAATGCGCCGGGCGTGCACGGCGCAATGCGGAACTCGCCGCCACAATGCGCAGATGATCAGCCTCCAAGACATCCAGAGCGCCGCCGTCCGCCTGCACGGCCAGGTGCTCAACACCCCTTGCGTCGAGTCCCGCACGCTCTCGCAGATCGTTGGCGCGCAAGTCTTCCTCAAGTTCGAGAATTTGCAGTTCACCGCTTCGTTCAAGGAGCGCGGAGCCTGCAACAAGCTGGTGCAGCTCACGCCGGAAGAACGCGCGCGCGGTGTGATCGCCATGAGCGCCGGCAACCACGCCCAGGGCGTGGCCTACCATGCGCAGCGCCTGGGCATCCGCGCCGTCATCGTCATGCCGAGCTTCACGCCCGGCGTCAAGGTAGAGCGCACGCGCGGCTTCGGCGCCGAGGTGGTGCTGCACGGGGCCACGCTGGAGGAGGCGCGCCAGCATGCCTACGCCCTTGCCGAGGCCCAAGGCCTGGTGTTCGTGCACCCCTACGACGACGAAGCCGTCGCTGCCGGCCAGGGCACCCTGGCGCTGGAAATGCTCGAAGCGGTCCCCGACCTCGACACCCTCGTCATCGCCGTGGGTGGCGGTGGCCTGATTGCCGGCGTGGCCACGGCGGCCAAGGCGCTGCGGCCGGGCATCGAGGTGATCGGCGTGCAGACCGAGCGCTTCCCCGCCATGGTCAACGCCGTGCAGGGCACGCACCATGCGCAGGGCAGCTCGACCATCGCCGAAGGCATCGCGGTGGGCACGCCGGGCACGGTCACGCTCGAAGTGGTGCGCCGGCTGGTCGACGACCTGCTGCTGGTCGACGAGGGCGATATCGAGCAGGCGGTGCTCATGCTGCTGGAAATCGAAAAGACCCTGGTTGAAGGCGCCGGCGCGGCCGGCCTCGCGGCGCTGGTGCGCTACCCGCAGCGCTTTGCCGGCAAGCGCGTGGGCCTGGTGCTGTGCGGCGGCAACATCGACCCACTGTTGCTGGCCGCCATCATCGAGCGCGGCATGGTGCGCTCCGGGCGCCTGGCGCGCATCCAAGTGAGCGCGCGCGACGTGCCGGGCGTGCTGGCCGCCATTACCAAGGCGGTCGCGGATGCGGGCGCCAACATCGAAGAGGTGCACCACCAGCGCGCCTTCACCATGCTTTCGGCGCAGAACGTCGAGATCGAACTTGTACTCCAGGCGCGCGGAAAGGCGCATGTGCAGGAGGTGCTGGAATGCCTGCGCGCCAAGGGCATGGAAGCGGTCTTGCGCTAAGCCGCCTAGAATGCCCGTATTTAGAAGCCTGAGGAGCCTTGCGATGTCCGATCCCCACCGCCCCGTGCCCGCCCACCCGGTTGACCCGGTCGAGGCCGTGGTGCCCGTGATTCCCTTCGTGATCCCCGCCGTCGGCGCCATCATGATCTTCCTGCTGGCGATGATCGCCGTGTACATGGCCTAAGGGTTCGCCATCCATTCACCAAGCCCCGCGCCGCGGGGCTTTTCACTTTCAGGAGCTCGCCCATGCGTGCCGGCCATGCCCTGGTGCTGTTTTCCGGCGGCCAGGACTCCACCACCTGTCTGGCGTGGGCCCTGGAGCACTTCGCGCACGTGGAAACCGTGGGCTTTGACTACGGCCAGCGCCACGGCGTCGAAATGCAGGCGCGCCTGGCAGTGCTGGAAGCCCTGCCCCGGCAATTTCCACAGTGGCAAGCGCGCTTGGGCGCGGACCATGTCCTTGACCTGGCCGTGCTGGGCCAGGTCAGCGACAGCGCGCTGACCCGGGACAAGGCCATCGCCCTCGGCGCGGCCGGCCTGCCCAACACCTTTGTACCGGGTCGCAACCTGCTGTTCTTCCAGTTGGCGGCGGCGCTGGGCTACCGCCGAGGCCTGCGCACGCTGGTCGGCGGCATGTGCGAAACGGATTACTCCGGCTACCCGGACTGCCGCGACGACACCCTCAAGGCGCTGCAGGCGGCGCTCTCACTGGGCATGGGGCAGAGCTTCACCATTGAAACGCCGCTCATGTGGCTCGACAAGGAAAACACCTGGGCGCTGGCCCATGCGCTGGGCGGCGACGCGCTGGTGCGCCTGATCGTGGAGCGCACGCACACCTGCTACGAAGGCGAGCGCGGCACCCTGCACGCCTGGGGGTACGGCTGCGGAACCTGCCCGGCATGCGCGCTGCGCCAGCTCGGCCATGCCCGCTGGAGCGCCAATCAGAACGCATAACCTCATGCTTGTTTTGCATGAATATTGCGTGTGTCTGACAGACACGCCGGGACCGGCTTCTTAAAATCGACCTCCCAGCCTATCCGGCGGACTGCGAGGCTGCTGGCCCCCGCACCCGAGGCGGCTGGCACGAAGCCGTTTTTTCAAAGGCCGCCAGCAGCGCCGCCCGTGCGGCCGGCCGCACGGTGCGCACCACGCCACGCCCGCTTCCTTTGAAAAACCGTTTTTCAACTTCAGGAAGCATCCATGAACGCACCCACCACGCCGGGCCTCAACCTGAGCGCGCCCGCCTATGTGACCAACACCCGCCTGCTGGCCTGGGTGGCGGACATGGCGGCGCTGTGCAAGCCCGAACGCATTTTCTGGTGCGACGGCTCCAAGGAGGAGTACGACCAGTTGTGCCAGCAACTGGTGGACGCCGGAACGTTCAAGCGCCTCAACCCGGCCAAGCGTCCGGACAGCTTCCTGGCGCTGTCCGACCCGTCGGACGTGGCCCGCGTCGAAGACCGCACCTTCATCTGCTCGGCCAAGAAGGAAGACGCCGGCCCGACCAACAACTGGATGGACCCTGCCGAGATGCGCGCCACGCTGCAACCGCTGTTCGACGGCTGCATGAAGGGCCGCACCATGTATGTGGTGCCGTTCAGCATGGGCCCGCTGGGCAGCCACATCGCCCACATCGGCGTGGAACTGACCGACAGCGCCTACGTGGCCGTGAACCAGAAGCTGATGACCCGCATGGGCAAGGCCGTGTACGACGTGCTGGGCGTGGACGGCGAATTCGTGCCCTGCATGCACACCGTGGGTGCCCCCCTGGCCGCTGGCGAGAAGGACACCACGAGCTGGCCTTGCAACCCCAAGGTCAAGTACATCGTGCACTACCCCGAAACGCGCGAGATCTGGTCCTACGGCTCGGGCTACGGCGGCAACGCGCTGCTGGGCAAGAAGTGCCTGGCGCTGCGCATCGCCTCGACCATGGGCCGCGACCAGGGCTGGCTGGCCGAGCACATGCTGATCCTGGGCGTGACCAACCCCGAGGGCAAGAAGTACCACGTGGCCGCCGCTTTCCCCAGCGCCTGCGGCAAGACCAACTTCTCCATGCTGGTGCCGCCCGAGGCCGGTTTTGCCGGCTGGAAGGTCACCACCATCGGCGACGACATCGCCTGGATCAAGCCCCACGCCGACGGCAAGATGTACGCCATCAACCCCGAAGCCGGTTACTTTGGCGTGGCCCCCGGCACCAACATGCACACCAACCCCAACTGCATGAAGAGCCTGGACAAGGACGTGATCTTCACCAACGTGGCCCTGACGGACGACGGCGACGTGTGGTGGGAAGGCATGGAGAAGGACACCGGCAAGCTGCCCGACCACCTGATCGGCTGGCAGGGCAAGGACTGGACGCCCGCCATCGCCAAGGAAACTGGCGCCAAGGCGGCACACCCCAACTCACGCTTCACCGTGGCCGCCACCAACAACCCGGCGCTCGACCCCCAGTGGGACGACGCCAATGGCGTGGCGATTGATGCCTTCATCTTCGGCGGCCGCCGCTCCACCACCGTGCCGCTGGTGACGGAAGCCCGTACCTGGATGGAAGGCGTGTACATGGCCGCCACCATGGGCTCCGAGACGACCGCCGCCGCCTTCGGCGCGCAGGGCGTGGTGCGCCGCGATCCGTTCGCCATGCTGCCCTTCTGTGGCTACAACATGAGCGACTACTTCCAGCACTGGCTGGACATGGAGCACAAGCTGGAAGAATCCGGCCACCAACTGCCCAAGATCTTCTGCGTCAACTGGTTCCGCAAGGGCGCGGACGGCAAGTTCGTCTGGCCCGGCTACGGCGACAACATGCGCGTGCTCAAGTGGATGATCGACCGTATCGAGGGCCAGGCCCAGGGCCAGGAAACCATGTTCGGCATCGCGCCCCAGTACGCCGAAATCAACTGGACCGGCCTGGACTTCAGCGCCGCGCAGTTCGATACCGTCACGGCCATTGACAAGGCCGCCTGGCAGGACGAGCTCAAGCTGCACGACGAACACTTCGCCAAGCTGGCCTACCACCTGCCCAAGGAACTGCTGGCCACACGCGCGGCCATCGCGGCGCGCCTGGGCAACTGAGCAGGCGCGAGCCGTATGGCCCGCCCCGGCGGGTGCCGCAAGCCACCTTCGGGTGGCTTTTTCGCGCCTGTCACATGCCGGCCAGCAAGTCGAGTGCGCGCACCCACAGCAGCACCGGCAGCGCCGCGGCGGCGGCCACCAGCGTGGCGGCAGCGGCCGAGCGCAACGGCAGCGTGCCGGCGCGCCGCAGCTGCCCGGTGCTCAGGGCCACGCAGCCGAGCCAGGCCACGGCCAGCAGCGTCAGCCGGGCCTGCGGCAGCCAATGGAACACCAGCCCCTCGCTGCGCAGCTGCGTGAGCGTGAGCATGGAGAGGCCCAGGAACAGGTTGGCCGCCGCCATGGGCACCAAGGCCAGCGCCAGCACCTTCCAATCGGCGCGCGCCAGACGGGCCGCGCCCATGGTGGCCAGGTGGGCGAACCCGCCGACCAGCAGGGCGCTCCCCACCAGCCAGGCGACGATGCCCGCGCCATCGAGCCAACTGAACACGTCCGATACCTCGGCGTAGTGCGTCAGCACCCACCAGGGCGCATTGCTGGCGAGCGGCCAGAAGATGTCCTGCTCCACCAGCCAGGTCGCCAGCCACTGCTTGGCGGCGACAAAGCCGGGCGCCAGGGTCCATTGGAACGCGCCGATGGCGAAGCCCAGCATGCCGTAGAGCAGCAACAGCGCCTCGTAACGCCCCACGTCACCCGGCTTGCTGGCGACGATCTCGCTGCCCGGCCAGCGCAGGCTCAGGGCGACCGCGTCCCGGTGGCCGCTGCAGCGTCCGCAGGAATGGCATTGCGCGGCGCTCGCCAGTGCGTGGACGTTGAGCAGCGGCGGGCAGTCCACCGCCGGGATGTGGGCCGGCTGTAGGTCCCAGGCGGCGCGGTCCACCTTGAAGTGCAGCGGTGCCAGGCGCGCCAGCAGGGCGAACACGCCGGTCACCGGGCACAGGTAGCGGCACCATACGCGCTTGCCCCGGCCGTAGACGATGCCCACGGCGATCGCCGCCACCGTCGATCCGCCCAGGATCACCAGCACCGGACCGGGGTATTCGTAGACGCTGATCAGCTGGCCGTACAGCGTGGTGCCCAGGAAGCCGACCAGCGGCCAGCCGGGCCAGCGCATCCAGCGCGGAATCGCAAGCCCTTTGCCCGGCCGGCCCGCGAACTCGGTCAAAGCGCCTTCCGGGCACATCACGCCGCACCAGAAGCGCCCGATGAGCAGCATCGAGGCGATCACGAACGGCCACCACACCCCCCAGAAGGCAAACTGTGCAAAGCGCGTGAGGTTGTCGGCCATGCGCGCGTCCTCGGGCGGCAGCGGCAGGAAGGCCGGCACCGCCACGAGAACGAAATACAGCAGGACAATGGCCCATTGCAGCAGCGCGATGCGGGCGCGGTTGCGCGCCATCCAGTCGCCCGCGCGCGCCAGGCGCGTGCGCGGCGCGTCCATCAGGACCTGCACCGATCGGACGCCGGCGCGTGTGCGCGTGTAGCGCGTCGCTTCCATCTGTCACCCCCGTGTCGGGCGGGCCGACCACCAGCGCTGCGCGGCCATCAGCAGCCAGAAGCCGAAGAACACCAGCGCGTCGGCCGCGGCGGGGCGGGCGCGGTAGCCGAACAGGTCGGCCAGCCATTTGCCCAGACCTGTCCCGTCGTCGAGGAAGGTACTGGTGTTCCACAAAGGGTCGGCGCCCGGCGGAATCCATTCCAGGCCGATCAGCCGGTCGGTCCCCAATACCAGCATGCCGGCGGCGAACATCAAGAGCAGGTTGGCGCTGACGCGCAGCACCTGGTGCGGTGGCAGCAGGCGCAGGCCGCGTGCGGCGGCCCATGCAGTGGCGCCCGCAAGAACGAATCCTGCCAGTGCCGCCGGCAGCAGCGTCCACCAGCCGGCGCCCGAGGCCATGCCTTGCAGGAAGATCGCGGTCTCCGCACCCTCGCGTGCGACGGCGATGGCCGCCACGGCGGCGATGCCCCAGGCGCCGCGCCGCTCGGCGGCGCGATCGAGAGCGCTCTCCATTTCGCGGCGCAGGCCGCGTGCATGGCGCCGCATCCACAGCACCATGTGCGTCATGAGCACGGCGGCAAGGAGGATGAGCAGGGTCTGAAAGATCTCCTGGCCGTGGTCGGAGAGGCTGCCGAGCGTGCCCTGCATCACGGCGGCAAGGGCCAGCGCCGACGCCAGGCCGGCCGCGACGCCTGCCCAGAGCGCCCGCCCGGCACCGGCGCCGCCGCCCCGTCCGGCCGACCAGGCCGCGAGAATGCCGATGACCAGCATGGCCTCCAGGCTTTCGCGCCAAACGATGATGAGGGCATTGAGCATGGGGGGATTCCTGTCAGCGCGCGACGATGTGGCCTTGCGCGGTATCCGGGTGGAATTCGCCGAAAAAGCGGTACCGGCCCGGCTTGAGCGGTGCGAAGACCACGAAGCTGCTGGCGCCGGGTGCCAGGACCTTTTCCTTTTTCAGCTCCAGGCTTTCGAATTCTTCGGCGTCGGTGCCGGCGTTGTGCAGCACCAGCTTGAAGCGCGTGTTCGCTGGGACGACGATTTCAGTGGGTTCAAAGCGGCCGTTCTTCATCTCCAGCCGGAAGCTCGGCAGTTCCTGCGCCGTAGCCGGGCCTGCGGCCAGAATGCCCAGTGCCAGCAGGACCGAGGCCAGCGGGCGCGCAGTGCGGGCGGCGCGCATCAGAACCCCACCCGGGCGCGCAGCCCCAGCAGCGCGATGCCCTTGGCGCCGGGATCGGCCGCCGGGCGGGCGATGTACTGCACGCTGGGGGTGAGCTCGACATGCGGGTTGAGGTGCATCCGGTAGTACAGCTCGCCGATGCGCTCAGCGCCGTGTGCGACGTAGCCAGCCGCGGCGGCCGAAGCTGCGGCGAAGCGCCCGCTGGTGCGCAGCCAAGCAAGGGCCATGCCCAGGCCGTCCGCGCCACGCCCCCAGGGCGAGCCGTCGAGCTCGCCGCCCACGGTCAAGGCGTCGGAAAAACGGACCCGTCCCGAGGTCTGGTGCCCGTAGCGGCCGAACAGCGTCAGGTTGTCGCTGACCCGCTGGTCGATGGACAGGCCCACGCCCCCGTGGTGCGCCACGCGGCCGTCGAAATCCTGCGCGCGCGCATTGCTCCAGGCGTACACCCGGTAGGTGCCGGGCAGGGCGTTGGGGCGTGGCGCGACCCAGGCCTGGGCGATGACGAACGGCTTGCCGCTGCTGGCGCTGAAGTTGGCACCGTTGCCCGATCCGAAAACGCCCAGCGAGGCGCCCCACGGCAGGGCCTTGTCGCCTTGGTTCTCATAGGCCGCGATGGCGCCTGGCGCGAAACCGAAGCGGTCGGCACCGACGTCGCCGCCGGAATCGAGCAGGGGGTTGTGAACGAACACATTGTTGGCAAAGTGCCGCGTTTCGTCGTCGGCAATGGCGTTCTGGTCGAAAAAGCCGAAGGGGTCGATCTTGCCGACCGTCAGCACCGCCTTGTGGCCGCCGTCCTGGCCGAACGGGGTTTCCCATTGGTACCAGGCCTGCGCCAGCGTGAACTGCGTACCGTCGGGGTCGCTGCCGGCGAAGGTGGTGCTGTTGGCGGTGCCGGTGTAGGTCGGGCGCAGCGCCAGGCCTTCGCCCTGGCCGAAGCGCGCGTGCAGGTACACGGTTCCTGTGGCAGCGCCGAAGGTGCCGCCCGGCAGGGTAACGGCCACGTCGCCACGGTAATTGGCGCGGCTGCGCCCCGAGGCCGGATCGGCCAGCGCGCTGCGCGGCGCCTGCTGCGCCATGGCCGTCAGACTGCCTTCTACGCCGACGCCCTCGAACGCCTCCACCCGTTTGCTGGCGGGACCCTGCAAGGCCTGCTGCTGTGCTTCCACCGCCTTGAGGCGGGTGGCGAGTTCGGGCTCGGCGTCGCTGATGCGCTCGCTCCCCAGGGCGGCGCGCAACTCGGCGTTCTGCGTCTCCAGGCGCTCGACCCGCTGTACCAGCGCCTGGACCTGCGCTGCCAGTGCCGCACTGTCGTTCGCGGCAGCGCTAGGCAGCGGCAGCGATGCGGTCAGCAATGCCGCCGCCAGCGCGAACGCCGGGTGTGCGGGGGACGGTGCGCGCATGTCAGTACCCGCCCTTCTTGCCGACGCCCGCGTAGGTGAAGTCCCATTCCAGGGTGACGGTCTTGAACCAGGGGCGCACACCGGTGGCGCGGTCGGTGTGCCGGCCGAAATGCGCGCCCATGCTGTTTTCCTTGGCGCTGGGCGGATAAATGATGAACTTGACGTGGTACTTGCCGGGGCCGGCGAGCTTGACGTTGTCGCCGTAGTGCGGGCCGTCGCTGGCCACCATGGGCATCATGTCGCCGCGGATGACCTCGCCCGAGCCCTGCTTGGTCAATTCGTACCGAACCAGCAGAAACGGAATCCAGGCGCCTTCCTCAAAGCCGTTGACGTTGCTCGCGAGCGCGTGGATGTCGGCCTCCAGGTGGATGTCCGACTCCGCCACCTTGCGCATGTGGCCGGCCGGCTCCATTTCCACCGGCTGCAGATAGACGGCGCCCACCTCCATGCCCGAAACGTTTTGCGGCGCGCCGATGGGGTATTCAAGCGCCAGGGCGGGCAGGGCGAGACACAGGGCGCTGGTCAGGGCGAAGGAGCGAAGCGGCATGTTGGCAAACCTTTGGGGAGTGAGAAAACGCCCCACCGACGCCATGCATGCGAGTGAGAACTACTCGCATTGTAGAAATAATTCTTGTTCCCGGGATTTGCGATCGATCAATCCGGCGTCCGGTTTCGTCCGCCGCCTGCGCCGTCCCGGCGCCCGCCCACAAAAAAGCCGCGCAAGGGCGCGGCTGGCAAGGAGTAACAAAGCGGCCTGCAGGCAGCCATGCACCGGCTACCGGTGCCGAGGCCGCCCCGGCGAAGCGGCGTTCAGCTGGCGCGGCGCAGCGCGCACAGCAGATCGGTCATGACGCGGGGGTCCTGCTGGGCCAGGGCCCACAGTTCGCGGTCTTCACGCGCCTTGCGCCGTTCCGTGCGCCACGCGGCGAACCGTGCAACCAGCGTGGTCCCCGAACGGGCAGCGGAAGCGGGGCGAACCACCGGAGAATGGGCAAGCGTAGACATGGCAAAAGCTCCTGAAAACAAACGCGCAAAACAGCGCGATGGGTGAATATTAGGGTTTACCCGTGTGTTATTCAACTTTATGTTGGTGATGATCGTCATTCACAACATGAATGAATGACTGGCAGGCACCGCATGCCCGACGCCTACCGCCGCCTTGACCTCAACCTGCTGCGTGTCTTCGACGCCGTCATGGCCGAGCGCAGCCTGACGCGCGCCGCCGAAAAGCTGTCGCTGACGCAGCCGGCGGTGAGCAACGCGCTGCGCCGTCTGCGCGACACGCTCGGCGACGAGCTGGTGCGCCGCAGCAGCACGGGTGTCGAGCCCACCGCCCGGGCCCAGGCGCTCTGGCCGGTGGTGCAAAGCGCGCTCGGACAACTCGAAGGTGCGCTTACCCCGCAAGCGTTCGAGCCGGCGCGGGCGGGCAACAGCTTCGTCCTCGCCATGGCCGACGCCACCGCGGCGGCATTGCTGCCGCACATGGTGGGCATCCTCGCGGCCGAAGCACCGGGGGTTTCGGTGCGCGTGCTGCCGCTCGCCACGCGCGACCCGCGCCGCCTGCTGGACGAGGAGGCGGCCGACCTGGCGATCGGCTACTTCCCAGCGGTGCTGGCCGACCTCACCGCCCGCCAGCAGGCAGGCGACACGGTGGACTACGCCCACCAGCGCCTGTACGACGGCGAGTACGTCTGCCTGATGCGCAAGGACCACCCGCTGGCCGCCGGCCCCCTGACGCTCGACGCCTACTGCGCCGCGCGCCACCTGCTGGTGAGCTTCTCGGGCCGGCCCTACGGGTTCACCGACGAGGCGCTGGCCGCCATGGGGCGCCAGCGGCGCATCGTGCTCACCGTCAACCAGTTCTTCACTGCCGGCCGCGTGGTCGCCAATTCCGACCTGCTGACCGTGCTGCCGCTGCATTTCTTCGGCGTCACCGGCCTGGGCAGTGCCCTGGTGTGGCGGCCGTTGCCATTGCAACTGCCCACGGTGCACGTCGACGCGCTGTGGCACCTGCGCCGCGCCGCAGGCGCGCCGCACCGCTGGCTGCGCGGCGTGGTGGCGCGTGCCGCGAGCGCGGAGAATCAGGGGCTCGGCGCCGCCGCGCACACCGCCCCTTGATGGCGGACACGGCGCCCCGGCTTTTCGCACCATGAACCTTTCCTACCCGACCCCCATGCCCAAGATCCTGGCTTCCACCTTGCTCGCCGCTGCTTTGCTTCCCTGGTCCTTCGCTGTCCACGCCGCCGGCCCGGCGCAGGGGCAGATCCATTTCCTGGTGCTTGGCCCCGCCGGCCAGGCCATGCCCGGTGTCACGCTGCAAGGCAGCTGCCAGTCGGACGACGGGGCGCTGTTCGGCGGGCAGAAGCTCGTCAGCCCCTGGTCGTGTACCGCCGACGCGCTGGGCGTGTGCCGCGCCGACGTGCGCTTGCTGCCGCGCCCGGACAGCGACCGCGCCAACGAGTGCCGGGCCACCGTCCCGACGCAGATCACCGAGCCCGGCGCGCCGGCGCACAAGGGCAGCTACTTCACCTTCTTCGCCGACGGCCGCACGGACAGCTACAACCTGCTGCAGAAAGGGGCCAGCTGGAAGCACGGCGACGCGGACTTCCAGTCGCTCCCCGGCAAGGAGGCCTTCGATGCGCTGGCGCAGCGCAACGACAGCGCCTACTACCTGGCGCGCACCGCCGTGCACGACGACCCGGCCAGCGGGGCCGTGCTGATCGACACCGCCGGTGCCCATGGCCAGGAGCCGCCCAATACGGCAGGCACCGCCTACCTGCAGGCGCGCATCGACCGCAAGACCCGCGCCGTGGCGGTGCGCGTGGTGTTTTCGGAAACCTACATCGACTACACCTTCCACGGCATCGACACCGCGCGCTACGCCGGCGCGCAGAAGGTAGCGTTGCTGGAGCACCGGCAGAGCTCGACCTGCAACCTGCGCGACCTCATGCAGCGCAAATGCAGCTACCAGGAGCAGGCGGCGTTTGAAATCGCCCCCGAGGCCTTCCGCCAGGCGGCCGCCGCCTACCGCGCCGGCGAGCGCGCGCCCTGGGAGTTCCAGTTGCTGTCCAAGTCGGGCCACGAGCGCCGGCGCGCGGTCCGGCCGGCCGAGTTCCAGGCGCTGGCCGAGGCCGTGGACCGTGCCGCCGCGGGCATGCGGCCCTGACAGCCGCCTTGCTTTGGGCGGGTATTTTGCTATCGTTAAAGAAGCTAAAAACCTATACCCAACAAGCGCTAGCCGGCATTTTTCCTTAAATTCCGGAGCTTCAGCCGCCGCACGCCTGCCCGTATGATGCCGCGACGGCCGCCACGGCCGCCGGTCCCTCATGCCTCATGGAGAAAACGCAATGGACATCCTGCTTGCTGTCGACGGCAGCGCCTACACGAAGAAGATGCTGGCCTACCTGGCGGCGCACGACGAGCTCTTGGGCCCCAAGCACGCCTACAGCGTGATCACGGTGCAGGCAGCGCTGCCCCCGCGGGCGCGCGCGGCCTTGGGCAAGGACGTGGTCGACAAGTACTACGCCGACGAAGCCGAAAAGGTGCTGGCGCCGGTGACCAAGTTCCTCGAGCGCAAGGGCGTCGTGACCAAGCGCATCGTCAAGGTCGGCCCGGCGGGCGAAGCCATCGGCAAGGTGGCCGATGCCGGCAAGTACGACCTGCTGGTCATGGGCTCGCACGGCCACGGCGCACTCGCGACCCTGGTCATGGGTTCGGTGACGACGCAGGTGTTGGCCAACAGCCGGGTGCCGGTGCTGATCGTCCGCTGAGGCGCCCGGCTGGGCGCCCGCGTGCGCTCAGCGGGAACGCAGCCCGTCGAAGCAGGTGCGCAGCACCAGTTCGATGATGTCTTCCCGCTGGTACAGGCCGCTTTCGAGCAGCAGGCCGGCGACGGTGTCGCAGGCGCGCGCGTAGAGCGTGTACAGCACGACCACCGGCGGCAGCTCCGGGTCGAGCACCCCCTCGGCCTGCGCCTGGACGATCCACGCGCCCAGCGTGTCGCTCAGGCGCTCCACGCTGCCGGCGTAATCCTGGTTGCTCATCAGCACCGCCCGCAGGCTGGAGTTGTGGCTCGGCAGCAGCGGGATCTCGCCCGCCATCTGGCGCTCCAGCGACCAGCGCACCACGGCGCGCAGCTTGGTCACCGGGGGGAGCGTGGGTTCCAGCGTGGTGATGAAGTCGTTCACCAGGTGCAGCACCTCGACCATGGCGGCGCAGCACAGCTCTTCCTTGCTGCCGAAATGCTTGTAGAGGCTGGCCTTGGCGATGCCGACGCCGCCCGCCACGTCGTCCATGGTCATGGCGTCGAAGGACTTGGCGCCCAGAAGGTCGCACGCCGTCTGCAGGATCGCGCGCTCGCGTGCCTGGTGCATCTGCTCCTTGAAGGACAACTTGGGGGCAAGGGTCGCCATGGCCAATTTATACAGCTAAGTTGAAATCTGAATACGCAGGTCGGGAAAAGACCGCGGCGTATTTGCGCCCATGGCTCACGCCAGCGCTGCGCCCGCGCCCGCCGTCAGGGCATCCGTCAAGGCGTTGAGTACCGCCGATTCGAGGTTCCAGCAGTGCCAATACAGCGCAATCGGCAGCGAGGTGCCGGGCGCCAGGTCGACCAGGCTGCCATCCTCCAGGTGCGTGCGCACCAGCAGCTCGGGCAGCACCGCCACCGCCCAGCCGGCCTGCACGGCGCGCAGCTGCCCCTCGGTGCTGGGCACGAACAGCTGGTGCAGCGAAACGCGCTTGAGGCCGAAGGCGCGTGCGACAAATTCGGCCGACATGTCGTCCTTGCGGTTGAAGGAGACGAACGGCACTTCGCGAAAACTGTGCTGCGTCAGGCCGTGCGGCAGGAAGCGCGCGGCGAACTCCGCCTGCGCCACGGCGACGTAGCGCATCGCCCCGAGCGGCACCATGCGGCAGCCGCGCAGCGCCTGCTTGACGGTGGTCACGCACCCCAGCACCTGGCCCGAGCGCAGCCATTCAAGCGTGAAATCCTGGTCGTCGGCGATGATCTCCAGCGGCAGGCGCTGGCGCGCGAGCGGGCCGAGCGCCTCCAGCGCCCAGGTGGCGATGCTGTCGGCGTTGACGGCGATGGCGATGCGCTCTTCCTCGCGCCCGCCGCCCTGCGCGCTGGGCGCGAGCTCCTGCAGGTCGCGCTCCAGGTCGGCGCGCAGCAGGCGCACCTGCTTGGTGTGCTTGAGCAGCAACTGGCCCGAACTCGTCGGCCGCAGCGGCCGGCTGCGCACGATCAGCACCGAACCCACCTGCGCCTCCAGCGCCCGCAGGCGCTGCGACACGGCCGATTGCGTGACGTTCAGGCGGTGCGCCGCGCGCTCGAAGCCGCCTTCTTCGACGATGGCAGCGAGGCATTCCAGGGCGATGGGGTCAAAGGTACTCATGCGGGCGCAATTGGACGCATCAGCAAAACTGATGGCTTGTGAACGGCGCTGATTGTGTTTTTTTTGCGGCACGCTGTCGAGGGGCGCTGGCCCGGAAAAACCACAGTGCCGCCGCCCAGCGTGCGCACGGCCCGCCAACGCCCGCGGGCGGTCGCACTATTAAAAGTAGAGCTTAAAAATTAATGGCAGCAAGCGATAGAGGCCAAAAGAGTCAAAAAACTCCATTGGCCGCGGCTGCGCCTACTTCTTGCGCTGCACGATCAGGTTGCGCCGCGCATCCTCGGGGTAGGCGAAGGTCACGCCGCCGGCCTGCACCTTGCCCATGACCAGCATGTTGGCGGTGATGGCGTCCTTGTCCTTGTCGCTGAACGGGTGCTCGTAGGTGGCGACCACGCCGTAGTACACCCGCTGGATGTTCTCCAGCGCCGCCTTCATGGCCGGGCCGTTGAGCTTGCCATCGCGGATGCCCAGGAGCGCGTAGGTGAACAGGTAGACCGCGTCGTAGCCCTGCGCAGCCGCCATGGGCACGACCAGCTTCTTGCCCCACTTGCGCGTGTAGGCGCTGAGGAAGGCCGCACGCCGCTCGTTGCTCGGCTCGGCGATGAAGGTCTGCGCCATCAGGGCGCCCTCGCCCGCCTCCTTGGCCACGTCGATGAAGAACGGGAAGGACAGCGGCCAGGCGCCGACCTGCGGCACTTTCCAGCCGATGTCGCGCCGGCCCAGGGCGATGGCGGCGTTCTCCGGCCCCACGGTGTAGCTGAAGACCACGTTGGCGCCGGCGTCGCGTGCCACCTTGAGCTCCTCGCGCAGGTCGGTCACGCCGAGCGGGAAGCGCGTCACGTTCACCGCCTGCAGCTTGTGCGCGGCGAGCGCCGCCTGCACGTCCTGCAGGCCGGCCTCGCCGTATCCGGTGGTGTCCGCGAAGACGGCGACCTTGGTCCAGCCGCGCTTGACCAGGTCGGCGACGACGAACGGCGCCTGGATGGAGTCCCGTGCCGAATTGCGGAAGATGTAGCTCTCGGCCATCGGGTACTTGGACGTCACCGGCGTGCCGGTGGAGCACGGCACGATGAGCGGCACCTTGGCGTTCTGGAACACGTCGATGGACTTGAGCGCCACGCCGGTGTTGCAGAAACCCACGGTTCCCAGCACACCAGCGGCCACCAGTTCCTGCGAGGCCTTGAGGCCGACATCCGGCGTGCCCTGGTCGTCGCGCACGACGAGCTCCAGCGGGCGGCCGAGGTAGCCGCCGACGGCGTTGATCTCGTCCACGGCCAGCTTGATGCCTTGCAGCATGGGCGTGCCGAAATCCGACGAGGGGCCGGAAAACGGCCCGATCACGCCGAGCTTGACGGGTTCGGGCGCCTGGGCGGCAGCCCACAGCGGCAAGGCGGCGCACAGGGCCAGCAGGACGCGCCGGGCGCGGCTGCGGGGGGGGTGCGTGGTGTTCATGGTGTCCTCCGGGCGCGGCGCCTGGCGGCCGCGCACCAAGGATGCCGGCAAGTGCGCGGCGGCGTTGCCGGCGTTTACCCTGAGGCTGTGCGGCCCCGTCAGCGAACCGAAAGCGTGCCCGCCGCAGGCTTGCCGTGCGCCTCGCGCACCTCGGGCGCAAGGTGTGCGTCCATCCAGCGCAGCAGGTCGGCCCACATGCTGCGCTGCTCGGCCTCGCTGGGCATGCGCAGGGCGTGCGGCAGTTCGATGGTGACCACCGGCAGGCCCCGCTGCAGGCCGCCGAAATGCCCCAGCGAGCCGGGAAACACGCCAACCTGCTCCAGGCGCAACGCGCCGAGCCGGGCCGGCGGGGTCAGCGGCCCGTCGAAGTCGAGCACGCCGTAGGGGGCGTGGATGCTTACCACCAGCTGCGGCTTGAAGGTGTCGATCTGCTGGTTCAGAAAGCGCGTCTCGGGTTCGGACAGCGGCGCCGTCCCGGGCCAGCGGCGCGGGTCCTTGTGGGCGCGCTTTTGCCAGTGCAGGGGCGCTTCGTGGTCCCAGCCGGGCGTGCGGAAATTGCGGTTCAAGTCGACGCCGTTGGCGTTGGTGCGCTGTGGTTTGCGGGCCAGCAGCCCGTCCGGGTTGGCCACCGGGATGAAGCGCCAGTGCACCGCGCGCGGTGTGCTCGCGGCCAGCGCCAGCCAGCGCAGCGCGAGCGCGCCCGAGGTGAGCTCGTCGCCATGGATGGTGCCTATGACCAGCACGCGCAGCGGCGGATGGTGCGCCGCATCCGCGCGCGACGGGCTGTTCACGTCGCGCCAATAGAGCGGGGTGCCGTTGCGCGAGAAGGCGCCGCTTTCCTCCAGCCGTGCGGCCGCGCAGCTGCGGTAGCTCACGCCCGGCAGGCGCGGCACGAACAGGCTGCAGGCGACGCTTGCCGCTGCCGTGGGCGGGCGCGGTTCGGCCGGGGCCGTGCCGGCCAGGCCCGCCAGGCAGGCGGCGGCCAGGGCGCGCCGCAGGGGCAGGGCTGGGAGCGGGCGGCGGAGCATCAGTGCAGCACGCGCGGCGGCGCGAGAAATTCCAGCAGGGCGGCGTCGAAGGCCTCGGGCGCCTCCAGCTGCGGCCAGTGGCCGATGGCGGGCAGGTTCAGGCGCTCGGCGTGCGGCAGCAGCGCAGCGAGTGCATCCAGGGCTTCGGGCGGCAGGGTGCGGTCCTGTGCGCCGCCGACCACCAGGGTGGGCAGGGCCAGCCGGGCGAGCTCGGTCGCGCCGCGCCCAAAGCCGCCGAGCAGCGCCAGGGCGCGCCCATAGGCCGCGCGGTGTACGCGGCCCAACGCCAGGTGCGCGAGGCGCACGCCTTCCGGCAGGGCGCCGGTGCCGACCTGCTGCGGCACCAGGATGTCGGCCACCTGCGCCATCGCTGCGCCCTGGGCCAGGGCACGCTCGCGCTCGCCGCGCCAGCGCGCCAGCGCCGCCGTGTCCAGCCGCGGGCCGCCGGCGCACAGCACCAGGCGTTCGATGCACAGGTCGCCACGCACGGCGAGCTCCAGCGCCAGCATGGCCCCCAGGCCGTGGCCGACGAGGGTGAGCGGCCCGCATTCGAGCGCCGCGACCAGGCTCTGGCAGCGCCGCGCCAGCCCGAGGAAGTTGAACGGTTCGACCGGCGCGCTGTGGCCGTAGCCGGGCATGTCCCAGGCGACGGCGCGCAGCCCGTGGGTGGCCAGGGTCTCCATCTGGGGAGAAAAGCTCAAATGCCCGCCGTCGGCGTCGTGCAGCATCAGCACGGTGGGGCCGGAGCCCAGGGTGGTGAACGCGGGAAGCAGAGACATCGGGCAGCGCGGGCGGCGCCGCAGCGGCTGCCGGCGCGATTTCGGAGAGGGGCACATAATAGCCGGCCCTGCCCGTGTCCGCCTTCCGTGCCCAGCCTGCTCCAGCCCCACGCCCCCGAGTTTTCCACCCGCGAATTCCGGGCTGCGCTGGGCATGTTCGCCACCGGCGTGACCATCGTCACGGCCCGCGCCGCTGACGGCCGACTGGTCGGTTTGACGGCCAATTCCTTCAACTCGGTATCACTCGCCCCGCCCCTGGTGCTGTGGAGCCTGGCGCACGCCGCCGCCTCGATGACCGCGCTGTCGGCCGGCTCGCACTACGCTATCAACGTGCTCGCGGCCGACCAGCAGGCGCTGGCCGAGCGCTTTGCGGCGCGCGGAATAGACCGCTGGGCCGGCGTGGCGCACGCGCCCGGGGCCAACGGCGCGCCGCTACTGGCCGGTGCGGCGGCGACGTTCGAGTGCTTTAACCGCAGCCGCTACGACGAGGGCGACCATGTCATCTTCGTTGGCCAGGTCGAGCGCTGCAGCCACCGCGTCGGGGCGTCGCCTCTGCTCTACCACGGCGGGCGCTTCTACACGGAACACCCCCTCTGAACGAACAACGGGGCCGCGCCCCGTTGTCATTCGCCCATTCCGCCCTGGAATCACTTGCCCATCAACAGCTCGGGCAGGAACAGGCTGATCTGGGGGATATAGGTGACCATGACGAGGAAGACCAGCAGCACGCTGAGCCAGGGCAGCGCAGCGCGGGTGACTTGCACCAGGCTCATGCCGGTCACCCCGCTGGTGACGAACAGGTTGAGCCCGACCGGGGGCGTCACCATGCCGATCTCCATGTTCACCACCATGATGATGCCCAGGTGAATCGGGTCGATGCCCAGTTCCGTAGCGATCGGGAAGAAGATGGGTGCCAGGATCAGGATGATGCCGGTGGGCTCCATGAAGTTGCCGGCGATCAGCAAGATCACGTTTACCACCAGCAGGAACATCCACGGCGCCATTCCCATGCCGACGATTTGCTCGGCAATGGTCTGCGGAATGCGCTCGGTGGTCAGCACGTGGGCAAACAGCAGGGCATTGGCGACGATGAACATCAGCATCACCGTGGTGCGGCCCGCGTCGAGGAACACGTGAGGCAGGTTCTTGAAGCCCAGATCGCGGTAGATGAAAACCGCCACGAACAGGGCGTACACGGCGGACACCGCGGCTGCTTCGGTCGGCGTGAAGATGCCGCCGTAAATGCCGCCCATGATGATGACGAGGAGCATCAACCCCCACATCGACTCGCGCAGCGCGCGCAGCACTTCGCCCATGCTCGCCCTGGGCGGCGGCGTGGTCTTGAGCTTGCCGGCGCGCCACCAGACGGCGACCATCAGCATCAGGCCCAGGACCAGGCCCGGAACGACGCCCGCCAGGAAGATCCGGCCCACCGACACTTCGGTAACGGCGGCGTACACCACCATCACGATGGACGGTGGAATAAGAATACCCAGCGTGCCGGCGTTGCAGATCACCCCGGCGCCAAACTCTTTCGGGTAGCCGTTCTTGACCATGCCGGCAATCACGATGGAGCCGATCGCCACCACCGTCGCCGGGCTCGACCCGGAAACAGCGGCAAACAGCATGCAGGCCAGCACCGATGCAATCGCCAGGCCGCCCCGCAGGTGCCCGACCGCGGCGATGGCGAAGTTCACCATGCGCTTGGCAACCCCGCCGGTGGACATGAGCACACCGGCCAGTACGAAGAAGGGGATCGACATCAGCGTGTAGTGCTCGCTGGTTTCGAACATCTTGATCGTCAGGCTGGCCAGAGAGTCCTGCGAGAAGAAGACGATCGTGACGATGCTCGAGAACCCCAGGCTGATGGCGATCGGCATGCCGATGGCCATACAGAAGAAGAGCAGGGAAAAAAGTACCAGGGTGTTCATCGCGTGTTCTCCTCGGCTTTCAGGGCCATGGCTTCGGCCGCCTCATCGGCCAGGCGCAGCGATCCGGCGCGCCCGCTGAGCAGGTCGTACAGCACTTGCAGGAACCGGAATCCGGTCAGCACCATCCCCAGCGGCATCACCGCCAAAACCCACCAGCGCTCGATGGGCATGTCTTCCAGCTCGATGCCCACCTGCTTCATCTTGAGCACGTACTGCATGGAACCCACCAGCACAAATCCGACATACGCCAGGCACAACAGCACGGCGAGCACGCCAAAGAACTTGCGCTTGCCGGCGGGCAGCAGCTTGACCAGCGCATCGACCCCGATGTGCGAGCCCACGCGCACGCCGTAGGAGATCCCGATGAAAATCATGACCGCGAAAAACACCGTGGTCAGTTCCATGGCCCAGGTCAGGCCGCTATTGAACACGTAGCGCATGACGACCTGCACAAAGGTCAAGCCGGTCATGGCCAGCAGCATGAGGGAGATGATCCACTCTTCGAGACGGTCCAGGATTTTCATGTCGGGACTCCAAAAAAAGCCCCGGCGTGCCGGGGCTGGGATGCCTGCCGCGTAGCGGGCCTTACTTGTTCGCGCGTTGGGCCGCGTCGATGAGGTCCTTGCCGATATCGCCTTCGAACTGCTTCCACACCGGCTTCATCGCATTGCGCCAGGCAGCCTTTTGTTCCTTGTTCAGGACAATGACCTCGGCCTTCTTGTCGGCCACGATCTTGTCGCGGAACGAAAGGGCTTCCTGGAAGGCGACCTTATTGCCGTAGGCGATCGATTCGTCCATCGCTTCCTTCAGGCCCTTCTGGATGTCTGGCGGCAGGCCCTTCCACCACTTGGCGTTGGTGATCACCATGTAGTCGAGCACGCCGTGGTCGCTCTCCATGATGTACTTCTGGACCTCGTGGAATTTCTTGCTGTAAATGTTCGACCACGGGTTCTCGGTTCCATCCACCACGCCCGTCTGGAGCGCCTGGTACACCTCGGAGAACGCGATTTTTTGCGGATTGCCGCCCACCGCCTTGAACTGGGATTCCAGCACGTCGGACGCCTGGATGCGGAACTTCAGGCCCTTGGCGTCGGCCGGCATCAAGAGCTTGGTGTTGGCGGACAACTCCTTCATGCCGTTGTGCAGGTAGCCAAAGCCCATGATGCCCTTCTTGGACATCGAGGTGAGCAGGCTCTGGCCTTCCGGGCTGGCCTGGAAGCGGTCCACGGCCTCAATGTCGTCGAACAGGAAAGGCAGGTCAAAAATCTGCAGCTTCGGCGTGTACTTGCCGAACTTGGCCAGCGAGGGGGCGATGATCTGCACGTCACCGAGCAGCAGGGCTTCCATTTCCTTGCCGTCGCCGAACAGCTGGCTGTTCGGGAACACCTGTACTTCGACCTTGCCGGCGAGGTTCTTCTCAGCCAGTTCCTTGAACTTGAGCGCCGCCTTGCCCTTGGGCGTCACATCGGCCACCACGTGGCTGTATTTGATGACGATGGGCGCCGCGTGCGCCGCAAAGCCGAGCGAGAGCAGGGCGCTCGCGGCGAGGATCTTGAAGCTGAATTTCATGGCGTGTCTCCGGGTTGAAAAACAATGCGGCAACGATAGGTTTGGGTGCCCAGGTTGGCAACTGTGGGCTTCAACAGTCGGCTGCCTAGGGAAAACCCGCAAATCGGCCTGCCCTTCACGACGGGTGGTCCAATGCGTTGCGGGCTTCGTCGAGCCAGTTCGTGCCTATGCGCTGGGCCAGGTCGGCGTGCACGCTGCGCACGGCGGCGCGCAGCCTTTCCTTCTGCGGCAGCGTCAGCGAATGGATGCGTGTCCCGGGGTAGGCGCGAAGCGCCGCCGAGGCCTTGTCGTTCTGCGTGTCGGCTATCTGGTTGCCGAACGCCAGCGCCTGCTCCACCGCATCGCGCAGCAGCGTTCGGTCGGCGGGTGCCAGCGCCCGCCAGAACCGTTGGCTCGTCACCACCGCATACCCCAGATAGCCGTGTTCGGTCAGGCTGAGGTCGGTCTGGACCTCCTGCATGTCCTGTGTCCAGAAGTTCGAGATTGGGTTTTCCGTGCCATCGACCACGCCCGCAGCCAGGGCGCGGCGCGTTTCACTGAAGGCGAGGGTCACGGGCTGGGCGCCCAGCGCGCGCATTTGCGCCGCAATGACACGCGAGGCCTGGATGCGCATGCGCTGGCCTGCGAAGTCCGCCACTTCAAGCAGCGGGCGGTTCGCGCTCATGTGCTTGAAGCCGTTGTCCATGAAACCGAGCCCCACCAGGCGCTGACGCTCCAGGCGGGCCAGCATGCGCTGACCGACGGCGCCCTGGGTGATGCGGCGAACGCTTGCCAGGTCCGGAAAGAAATACGGCAGATCGAAAAGCTCGAACTCCGGAAAGCCGATGCGGCCGAACTTGGACAGCGAAGGCGCAAGGATTTCCACCGCCCCCAACTGGAGCGCCTGCACTTCGTCGTGGTCGCCGTAGAGCTGTGCCTCGGGGTGGACGGTGACCGTGATGCGGCCGGCGGAGCGCTCTTGCACCAGCGCCTGAAAGCGCCTGGCCGCCAAGCCTTTGGGCGTGTCTTCGGCGACTACGTGTGAAAAGCGGACGGTGAACGGCCCGCCGGCCGCCAGGCCCGGGCCGGTGGTGCATAGCCCGAGCGCGGCGCCGGCGAGCAGGGCGCGGCGGCGCGAGACAGCGTGTGCAAGCCGGCTGGACATGGCCGCTATGCTACGGCGGTGCGCGAGCCACCACACTCCCATGCAACCCTTGCCATCCACGCCGCCGCTTGATTTCGCGCTGCTGCAGCAGACCCTGCCGGGGCAAGGGGCGCGCGGTCGCCGGACGCTGTGGTGGCTGCTCGGCCTGTTGCTTCTGGTCGTGGCCTCGGTGGTGGCGCTGGTGCTGTATCTGAATGCCTTCGAACGGGAGGAGGAGGAGCGCCGCCGCGTCTCCGACGGTCAGTGGCTCGAGCAAAGCGTGCGCTTTCACTTCGTGCGACTGGAAGAAGACCTGCGCATGCTTGCCCGGCAGTCGCTGCAGCGCACGGACGCAAGCACGCGCGCCGTGCCGAGTGTGCAGGGCGGACTGCTTTGGAGCGAGCCCGGCGCCGTGCTGTGGCACGGCTGGCAGGCCTACGACCCGGACGGCCCCGGCGCCAATCAGCCCCAGGGCCTCCGGGAGGCGCGCGCCGTCAGCAAATGGAACGACGAAGTGCTCTCCAGCATGCTCGACATTGCAGTCGGCCTGCGCCGCTCCAGTTACGCCGGGCCGCTGCGCGATGCCCAAGACCGCACGACCGACGTCGTTTGGCTGGCCGTTCCCTATTTCGAACGGGGTGAGTTCCTCGGCAACTACCTCGCCGCGCTTTCGATGAAGGCCAGTGTGCACGGCCTGGTGCCGGACTGGTTCCACCAGACGCACAGCGTGCGCCTGGCCGACGATCCGGCGCTGGCGCCCGAAGCGCGGCGCGGCGCGGCTCCGGCCTCCTACCTTGCCGCCATGAACCTGCCGGGCGCCGATATGTTCGTCGAAGTCGCCCGGCTCAGGTCGCAGCCCGCGATGGTGCCGCGGCTGTTCCTCACCGTCGCCCTGCTGTTCCTGGCCGGCATGCTGGTCAGCCTTCTGGCCCTGCGGCGCGACATTGGCAAGCGCCAGCGCGTGCAGGCGCTGCTGCAGGCGCAAATGGTGCTGCGAACTGCGATGGAAAATTCGGTCACGATCGGCATGCGCGCCTGGGCCTCGGACGGTCGGATTCTGTACGTCAACGAAGCCTTTTGCCGCATGGTGGGCTACAGCGCGACCGAGCTGGTCGGGCGCCGCGCCCCCATGCTCTACTGGCCGGCCGACCGGACCGAGGAAATCAACAGCATGCACCAGGACGTGCTTGCCCGGGGGACGCGCGGCGAGGGCCTGGAGGTGCAGTTCCAGCACCGCGACGGCCACCTGGTGGACGCGCTGATCCACGAGGCCCCGCTGACAACGGGGAGCGGCGAACCCGTGGGCTGGATGAGCTCGGTGCTCGACATCAGCGAGAAGAAGCGCGCCGAGCGCCGGGCCGCGAAACAGCAGGAACGGCTGGAAGCATCGGGACGCCTGGTCGCCGTGGGCGAGGCGGCCTCGACCCTCGCGCACGAACTCAACCAGCCGCTGGGCGCGCTCAGCAGCTTTGCCCACGGGTTGCTCAACCGCCTGCAGAGCCAGAGCATCTCTGCCGAGGAGATCGAGCGCGTGGTGAAGCGGATGGCGCGGCTGTCGGACAAGGCGGGCGGCATCATCCAGCGCGTGAACGCTTTTGCACGGCGGCGCGAACTGGCGCTCGCGCCTGTGGACCTTTCCCGCTTCGTGCAGCGCTGGATTGCCAGCCATCCGCGCGCCGATGCGGTGCGCGTGGAAGGGTCGGCGGCTCCCGGTGGCCTGTACGTGCAGGCCGACGAATTGCTGCTGGAGCATGTGGTGAACAACCTGCTCGCCAACGCCTGCGCATGGGCCGTGCGCGGTGGCGAGCCCGCCCGGGTGCGCGTTTCGCTGGCCGACGATCCCGGCGAGCGCATGGTCAGCATCACGGTGGCCGACAACGGCCCCGGCGTGGCCGAAGCAGACCGCGAACAGATTTTCAATGCTTTCTTCAGTACGCAGGAAGGCGGAATGGGCATGGGTCTGGCAATTTGCCGCTCCATCGTCGAAGCGCACCACGGGCGCATCGACGTGGGCAGCGACGCCGAGCTTGGCGGTGCCCGATTCACGGTCTGGCTGCCGCATTGGGCCAAGGACGGCGGCGCAGGAGATGCGCCGTGAACCGCATCGCCATCCACATCGTGGACGACGACGCCGACGTGCGCGACGGCTTGGCCTGGCTATTCGATTCGCGCGGCTACCATGCCGCCACCTGGTCCGGTGGCGAACCCTTCCTGCAAGCCCTGGCCCGGCTGGCGCCCCACTGGGACCACGCCGTGGTGCTGATGGACATCCGCATGGAGCCGCTTTCGGGCCTGGCCACCTTCGAGCGCCTGCAACACCTGGGGTGCCCGTGGCCGGTACTGTTTCTCACCGGCCACGGCGACGTCGGCATGGCGGTTGCGGCGGTCAAGAACGGAGCGTGGGATTTTCTGGAAAAACCCTTCCAGGACAACCTGCTGGTCGATCGCGTCGAGCAGGCCCTGGCTGCCGCCAGCGCGCAGCGCGCCACCGACCTGCAGACCCAGCGCCTGCGCACCGCGCTCGCGAGCCTGAGCCAGCGTGAGCGCGAGGTGCTCGCTGAGCTGATCCGCGGCCACTACAACAAGACCATTGCGGACCACCTGGGCATTACCCAGCGCACGGTGGAATTTCACCGCGCCAACATCTTCAACAAGCTGGGCGTGCAATCGGCCATCGAACTGGCGCACCAACTCGGCCGGCTGGGCGCGCTGCCCGGCACACTGGGCGACAGCGCGGCGGAATAAGGGCGTTGAAAACCCGGCCCGGCCGCGCAGGGAGCGACGCCGGGGGGCCGAAAAGGGAAGCTGCCACGGTCTGCACCCTGGCATCGGCGCGCGCCCGGTGATGCTCTGTATTTGATAGCTATCAGCGCTTATCCAGTAAGCGCTAGGGCCCGATTTGACCAAAAATCAACGGGCGCCCTCGGGCAGCTCGATCTTGACTTCCAGCACCTCCAGGTTGTCCTGGCGCTCCAGGCTCACCTTCAGGTCGTCGGGGTTGATCTTCACGTACTTGCTGATCACGGCGACCAGTTCGCGCTGCAGCGCCGGCAGGTAGTCGGGCTCGGCGGCGTTGCGGCCGCTGCGCTCGTGCGCCAGGATGATCTGCAGGCGCTCCTTGGCGACGCTGGCGGTTTTCTTCTTTTCGCCGAGCAGGAAGGAGAGAAAGGACGCCATGGCTTATTTGCTCCCGAACAGGCGTTTAAAGAAGCCGGGCTTCTCGGCGTCGGTGAAGCGCAGCGGCTTGTCCGTGCCGAGAAAGCGCTCGATCACGTCCTTGTAGGCCTCGGAGACGTCGGTGCCCTGCAGGTGGATGGCCGGCAGGCCCTGGTTGGACGCCTGCAGCACCACTTCGGACTCGGGGATGACGCCAATCAGCTTGATGCGCAGGATGTCCTGGATGTCCTCCAGGCTGAGCATCTGCCCCTCCTGCACCCGGCCGGGGTTGTAGCGCGTGATGAGCAAATGCTCCTTGATCGGGTCGCCGCCCTCGATGGCGCGCTTGGTCTTGCTGCCCAGCATGCCCAGGATGCGGTCGGAGTCGCGCACCGAGGAGACCTCGGGGTTGGTCACCAGCAGCGCCTCGTCGGCAAAGTGCATCGCCATGAGCGCGCCGCTCTCGATGCCGGCCGGCGAGTCGCAGACGATGTACTCGAAATCCATCGCCGCGAGGTCCTCCAGCACCTTGCCCACGCCCTCCTGCGTCAGCGCGTCCTTGTCGCGCGTCTGGCTGGCGGCGAGCACGAACAGGTTCTCGCTGTTCTTGTCCTTGATCAGCGCCTGGTGCAGGTTGGCCTCGCCCTGGATGACGTTGATCAGGTCGTACACCACCCGGCGCTCGCAGCCCATGATGAGGTCGAGGTTGCGCAGGCCGACGTCGAAGTCGATCACGGCGGTCTTGTGGCCGCGCAGGGCGAGGCCGGAAGCAAAGGCGGCGCTGGTGGTGGTCTTGCCCACGCCACCCTTACCGGAGGTCACGACGACGATTTTGGCCATGTGTAGAGGTCTCTCGAGGGGTTGCTGTTGGATGAAATAGCGGTGATCAGGGGGTGCATGCAGCGCAATGCCGCGCGGCATGGGCGCGGTCCCTGCCAGGGCAGCCGCGCAAGGGCCGCCCCGCCGCGCTGGCTGCGTCCCCCAGCCCGCAGCGCGCAGCGCTGCGAGAGCGGGGGGAAGGAGCGAAGCGACATAGGGGGGTGTCTCACTGGAGCGCTTCGATGAGGAGCTTCTCGCCGTCGAGCCGCACCTGGGCCGGTTTGCCGCGCACGTCGGCGGGCAACTCGGTCTCGGTGGTGCGGTAGATGCCCGCGATGGAGACCAGTTGCGGCTCCAGGCAGGTCGAAAAAATGCGCGCTTCGGTGTTGCCGCGTGCCCCGGCAATGGCGCGGCCGCGCAGCGGGGCGTAGACGTGGATGTTGCCGTCGGCAATCACCTCGGCGCCGAAGCTCACCACCGCCAGCACCACCAGGTCGGCGCCGCGCGCGTACACCTGCTGGCCCGAGCGCAGGGGCTTGTCCACCACCACGGTGCCGGGGCCGGGCGTTGGCACTTCGCGCACCACCTCCACCTCGACTTCGCGGACCACCTCGCGCGGGGCGGCCTCGGCGCGCGGGGCGGCGGCGTCCGGCGCGGGAGCGAGGCCGGCTTCGGCGGCGGCGGCCATCTGCGCCGGGCTGCCGCCGCGCACGGCGACGGGCAGCGTGCGGTGTGCGCGCAGCGCCGCGCAGAGGGCGGGGAAGTCGAGGGGCGATTCGGCCTCGCGCACCTGCGCCAGGTCGATCAGCACGGCGTCGTGGTCGAAGAAACCGGGGTCGTCCGCCAGGCGCTCCGCCAGGTCGGCGGCAAACACGGCGGCGTCGGGGGTCTTGAGCACCACGGCCACCACCGGCAGGGAGGCGCTCTTGAGGTCAAAGCTGGCGCGGGGCTGTGCCGCCGTAGTCAGGGCCATGGAGGGGTCTGTGAAAGCGGCGCTCGGCCTGATGCATCAGAAGGCGCGAAGTGTACCGTGGGGCCACGGCGCATCGGTGTCCGCGCGCCGGGCCGGGCGGCTGGGCCGCACGTTGCGGCTATGAAAAAGCCGGGACCACAGCCCGGCTCGTGGGGGTGCGAACCGCCCGTTGGCTCAATTGCGGTCCGCGCGGGCCGGGCGCTGGGCCGTCGTGCTGCCCGAGGAGTCGCTGGAATTCATCGCCGCGCCGGAGGAGCTGGTGGTGCTCGCACCGCTGGCGGCGGTGTTCGGGGTGGTGTTGTTGGCCGGCGGAGGCGTCTGGGCGTTTTGCTGCGCGGCCGGGACGGCCGCGGCCGAGGTGCCCTTCTGTTCGTTCGGCGGCTGCACCTGGGCAAGGGCGGCACTGGCCAGGGCGATGCCGGTGATGGCGAACAGGCTCTTGAGGGTGGTGGATGCGGTCATGTGGATTCTCCTGGGATCGTCGTTTCGGTGGATGGGGTAAAGCGAACGCGGAGCAAAAAGGCCCGCATTCGGCAGGAATCCACCTTAAAGGCGCGGCGCGAAACCCAGGTCATCCTGCAACGCCTGCACCTGTCGGACGGCGCCCTGTGCGTTCATGGCGTGCGCTGGGCGCCCGCGCCCGGTGCGCGGTGTGCCCTGAAGAGCGCTGCGGCAGGCTGGGTCTCTGGCAGCACGTAGATCACCGCACCGGTCCTGCGCACGGCCGGGCGCAGCACGTCTTCGTAAAAGCGCACCGGCAGGTTGATGCAACCGAAGGAAATGCGGTTGTCCGCCGGCGTCTTGCTCGCCAGGCGTTCGAGCCGCCGCTCGGCCTTCACGTTGGGGCGCACGCGGTGCATGGAGACGGCCGCGTCGTAGTCCACCCAGACCACGTCCTCGCCGTGGCTGTTCACGCCCATTTCGGCGATGAAGCGGCCCGCTGGGGTGGTGCGCTCCTCGGGCCGCACCTGCGACAAGGGCTTGTCCCCGACACCGGGCACCGTGTGGTCCCCGATGGCCGAGCCCAGGAGCACCGGCGCCGCGCCTTGCAGCGTGCCGCGCGGGTCGAAGACAAAAGCCTTGGCGTTCTTCTTGTCGACCACCACGACCGCGCGTCGCCCGTTGTCGCCCGAGCGCAATGCCCAGCGCGCGGTCTGCCGCGCCTCCGAGGAGACCGGCTCGGCGCCAAAGTGCTGCACGGGCGCGACCGCCTGCAGCGGCGGTGGGGCCGTTGCGGCGCAAACGGGAGCGGCGAAGGCCAGGGCCAGCGCCGGAATCAGGAGCGGGTGAAGGCGCGCGAACATGGTGCAGGGGGCGGAGTAAGGGGCCATGTTGCCACGCAGTTCCAGACGCGCACGCTGCGCACAAGCCGCAGCGGCTGTAGGAAATTGCCGCCAGGAAGCGGGCGCGGCCACGCTTTGATAATCCGTGGATGACCTCCTCCACGGCGCGCAAGCCCCACCTCGACACCCTGGCCATTGCCCTCCTGCTCGCCTGCTGCATGTTCTGGGGTCTCCAGCAGGTGCTGGTGAAGGCGACCGTGGCGGAAATGGCGCCGATCTTCCAGGCCTCGGTGCGCTTTGCCATCGCCACCGTGGCGCTGCTGCTGTGGTGCCTCTGGCGCGGCGTACCGCTGGGACGGGAAGGGCACGCGCCCGGCGCGGGGCGCGGGGCGCTGTGGAGCGGGCTGCTGGCGGGCGCGCTGTTCGCTGGCGAATTTGCCTGTGTCTACATGGGCCTGCAGTACACCCAGGCCTCGCGCCTGACGGTGCTGCTGTACTGCGCGCCGTTCTGGGTGGCGCTGATCCTGCCGCGCTTCGTCCCGGGCGAAGGCCTGGCAGGCTGGCAGTGGCTGGGCCTGGCCGGGGCATTCGCCGGTGCGGCGCTGGCGCTCGGCGACGGCCTGTGGCACCCGGCCGCGCAGCAGGCACCGCGCGCCTGGCTGGGCGACCTGCTGGGCCTGGCCGCCGGGCTCATGTGGGGCCTGACCACGGTGGTGATCCGCAGCACGCCGGTGGGGCGGCTCGCGCCGGCCACGCAGCTGCTCTACCAAGTGGCGGTGAGCGCCGCGGTGCTGCCGCTGCTCTCGCTGGCGCTCGGCGAGCGCTGGTCGTTCGACCTCAGCGCGTTCGCCTGGGTGTCGCTGCTGCTGCAGGCGCTGGTCGGTGCCTTTGCCAGCTACCTGGCGTGGATGTGGATGCTGGCGCACTACAACGCCACCCAGATGTCGTCCTTCGTGTTCCTCACGCCCGTGTTCGCGCTGCTGTTCGGCGCGCTCTGGCTGGGCGAACGCGTGACGCCGGGCTTGGTGGCGGCGCTGGTGCTGGTGGCGCTGGGCATCGTGCTCGTCAACCGGCGCCCGCGCGCGCCGGGCGGCGCATAGCGGGCCGATGGGGCCCGGTGTCCACCGGCGGCGATTGCGGGAACAGGCCCTACACCCCGCCCCGCCCTGGCCCGACGCGGGCGGTGTGCCGCACGCTCCACAGTGGGGCCATCGCCGCACGCGGCACCCGACAGGAGAACAGCATGGCACAGAACACCCCCGTGGACGACGGTGACGGCGTCCCCCTCCCTACCGCACCCGAAGGCAGCAGTGTGGAAGCGCTGGGCACCAGCAGCAATTCCGACAGTGGCAGCGACGTCGCCGGCGCGCTGAGCCGCGCGGAACTGGAAAGCGACAGCGACGCCAGCGGCACCGGCGAGCGCCCGGACGTCGAGCGCAGCGAAGCCCTGCCCCAGGACATCCGGCCCGACCGCGTGCGCGATGTCGACGAACTCCTCGCCCCGGGCACGCGCCAGAGCGCGATCGACCAGACCGCGAGCGACGACGCCACGTCCGGCGCCGACACCGGGCGCGCGCCGGGCAGCTGAAGGGGTATTCGCTCCCTTTTGAATAGCTGCTAGCGCCCGCCAGACAAGCGCTGGCGGCCAAAAAACCTCATATTTTCGGGATGCGGATGCGGCTGATCATCAGCGAGCCCGAAAGCGCGAACAGCAGGACCAGGGGGTGCAGGCCCCAGCCGAGCGGGCGCCATTCGCCGAACCACAGCGTTTCGCGCACGGCGCCCAGCCAGGCGGCCAGGGCCAGGAGCCCGACCAGCGCCATGGAGGTCGGAATGGGCGTGCCCTCGAAGTACTTCACCTTGCCGTCGTCGCCCGAGAGCGTCTCGGCGGTCACGTTGTAGCGCGCCAGGCGCGAGACGCCGCAGGCGACGAAGTAGGCCAGCACGATGCGGTCCCAGCCGCCCTGCATGCCGCAGGCGTAGGCCAACACGGCGGGCGCCACGCCGAAGGAGATGACGTCGGCCAGCGAGTCGAGCTCGCGCCCCATGGCCGAACTCTTTTGCCGCCAGCGCGCCACGCGGCCGTCGAGCACGTCGAAGATGAGCGCGGCCAGCACGAGGGCGGCGGCGTAGTACACGTGCCGCACGTCGCCGTTTTCCAGGTAGGTCATGGCGGAGAACAGCGCGCCCACGCCGCACACGGCGTTGCCCAGCGTGAACCAGTCGGCGAGGTGGAACTCGCGGATCATGGAAAAGCGCTTGGGGCGCGCGGCGGTGGAATCGTTCATGGAAGCCTTCCGGGAGAGGTCGGGCCTTGATTATGAAAGCGCGCTCCGCCGCGGCCCTGTCGGCGAAGCGCGCATTCGGCGCGGCCCCCGTGGGCGCTAGGAACGGATGCGCGCCGCGTGCTCGGCGGCGAAGGCGACGTACCACTCCAGGCATTCCGGGTTGGCCATGGCGTCGCGGTTGAGCACCTTGTCCACCGGCTGGCCGAGCAGCAGCTTCTTGATCGGCAGCTCCTGCTTCTTGCCGCTGAGCGTGCGCGGCACCTGCGCCACCTGCACGATGGCGTCGGGAACGAAGCGCGGCGAGAGCGCGGTGCGGATGGCCGCCGCCAGGCGCGCGCGCAGGGCGTCGTCCAGCACGAAGCCGGGGCGCAGCACCACGAACAGCGGCATGAAGCTGTCCCGCCCCAGGTATTCGAGGTCCACCACCAGGCTGTCGAGCACTTCGGGCAGCGCCTCGACGGCGCGGTAGAGCTCGCTCGTGCCCATGCGCAGGCCGTGGCGGTTGAGCGTGGCGTCCGAGCGGCCGTAGATCACGCAGCCGGGCTGCGCCGCACTGCCGATCTCGATCCAGTCGCCGTGGCGCCAGACCGCGCCCATTTCGGCCGGGCCGTCGCCGCCGCCGGGCAGGCGGCCGTGGCCGGGGGCGAAGGCGTCGAAATAGCTCGACAGGTAGCGCTCGCCGCTGTCGTCGCCCCACAGATAGAGCGGCATGGACGGAATCGGCTGCGTGCAGACCAGCTCGCCCACGGCGTCCAGCACGGGCCGGCCTTCGGCGTCCCAGGCCTCCACCGCCGCGCCGAGCATGCGGCATTGCAGGCGGCCGGGGATTTGCGGCAGTTCGCGGTTGCCGCCGAGGAAGGCGCCGGCGAAGTCGGTGCCGCCGGAGATGTTGGCCCACCAGATGCCGTCCGGGCGCTCGCCATCGACGCCGGCGCGCGCCATGAAGCGCGTGCCCCACTGCTGCACCTCGGCCGACAGCGGCGAGCCGGTGGAGCCGAGCGCGCGAATGCGGGTGAGGTCGCCGCAGTCGGCCGGCGCGATGTCGGCCTTCATGCAGTTGGCGTAGAACGCGGCGCCCGAGCCGAAGAAGCTCACACCCGTCTCGGCGGCGAAGCGCCAGAGCACCGTCCAGTCGGGCGCGTCCTTGGCGCCGCCGGGGTTGCCGTCGAACAGCACGCAGGTGGTGCCCGAGAGCAGGCCTGCCATCTGCGCGTTCCACATCACCCAGCCGGTGGAGCTGTACCAGTGGTAGCGCTCGCCCCAGCTGTTGGGCGCGTAGCTGCAGCCGACGTCGTTGTGCAGCGCCCCGAGCGCCATCATCACCAGCACCATGCCGCCGTGCCCGTGCACGATGGGCTTGGGCAGGCCGGTGGTGCCGCTGGAGTAGACGATCCACAGCGGGTGGTCGAACGGCAGCCAGAGCGGCTCGAAGGCCTCGGTTTCGGCATCATTTTGGCCGCTGACGCTTGACCAGCTTGCCCAATCAGCTATGGAAACAGAAGCATCCAGGTTCCCCACCAGCACCGCGTGCTGCACACTGGGCAGGCCTGCGCGCAGCTCGGCCAGCACGCCGCGGCGGTCAATGGCGCGCCCGCCGTGCACCACGCCGTCCGCGCCGATCAGCACTTTCGGCGCGATCTGGCGGAAACGGTCGAGCACGGCCTGCGTGCCCATGTCGGGCGCGCAGATGCTCCACACGCCGCCCACGGCGGCCGTGGCGAGGAAGGCCACCGCCGCCTCGGGAACGTTGGGCAGGTAAGCCGCCACGCGGTCGCCGGGCTGCACGCCCGCCGCGCGCAGGTGCAGCGCGAACGCGGCCACCTGCCGGGCGAGCGCCGGCCAGGACAGCTCGCGGTGCGCACCGCGCTCATTGCGCGCGACGATGGCCGGCATGCCCGCCGCGTCGGCCCCGGCCACATGGCGCAGCACCTGGCGCGCGTAGTTCAGCTGCGCGCCGGGAAACCACACGGCCCCCGGCATCGCGTTCTTCGTCAGCACGCCCAGGTGGGGCGTGGGCGACTGGATGTCGAAGAACTCCCAGATGCTTTGCCAGAACACGTCCAGCTCGGTGGTGGACCAGCGCCAGAGCGCGTCGTAGTCGTCGAAATGCAGGCCGCGTTCGGCGCGCAGCCAGTCCTGGTACAGGCGAATCTGGGGAATGTGCGGAGCGTGCATAGGACGGACAGGGTAGCGCCGACGCGCCCGCGCCGGCCTAGGGTTTGTACGGTTGTACAAAGAATTTGTACGATCGTTCAATACCCGCATGCCGAGCGCCACCTCCCTGCGAAAGAAAAGCCCTGTGCACGGCGCCGCCGGGCGGCCCGACCGGCGCGCGGCCATCCTGCTGGCGGCAGAGCGGCTGTTCGCCGAGCACGGCTACCACGCCGTGTCGATCCGGCAGATCGCCCAGGAAGCCGAGGTGCCGCTCGCCCTGGTGGGCTATTACTTCGGCCAGAAGCACGAGCTCTTCCACGCCATCTTCGTCCACTGGCGCGGCACCATCGCCGAGCGGCTGGCGCTGCTCGCCCAGGCCGAGGCGGGCCCGCGCGACGCGCAGTACCTGCGCCGCATCGTGCACGCCTTCGTGCAGCCGGTGCTCGAACTGCGCGCCAGCGGCGAGGGCGAGTACTACGCGCTGCTGGTGGCGCGTGAACTGCTGTACCGCACGCCGGGCACCGAGCAGGTGCTGGCCGATTTCTTCGACCCCATGGCGCACGCCTTCATCGCCGCGCTGCAGGCGGCCTGCCCCGGCAGCACGCGCGCCCAGACCGCCTGGGCCTACCAGTTCACCATGGGCGCGCTGCTGCACCACCTGATCGACCACCGTGTCGAGCGCCTGTCGCTGGGCGCAAACGCGCCGCACGACCCGCAGGCTGCGCCCCTCTTGACCGATTTCCTCACCGCCGGCATCGCCGCCCTGCTGCTGCCGGGCGGGGCGCCCTCCCCGGCCTGACCTTTGACCCACCCCAAGGAGACTTCCCATGCACCGCCGCACCCTTCACCGCCTTGCCCTGGCCGCCACGCTGGCCTTTGCCGCCACGGGCGCCGCGCACGCCCAGCAGACGGTCCGCCTGACGGCGGCCGGCGGCCACCCGCCGGTGTTCCTGTGGGTCAAGTTCATTGACGAATTCTTCATCCCCGAAGTCGACAAGCGCCTGGCCGCGGCCGGCGGCAAGACGAAGATCGAATGGACGCGCGCCTGGGGCGGCACCCTGATCAAGATCGGCAGCGAATCCAAGGGCATCTCGGACGGCGTGGCCGACATCGGCTTTGTTGGCACCATCTTCGAGGCGCCGCGCTTCCCGCTGCAGAACGTGAGCTACTTCGCGCCCTTCGGCTCGGAAGACGTCGCCACGGTCACCAAGGTGGTCAACGCGTTGCAGCACGACGTGCCCGCCATGGGCCAGGCCTGGACCAAGAACAACCTGGTGTACCTGGGCGGCGCGGCGCTCGATTCGTACCACATCTGGACGAATTTCCCGCTCAAGTCCATCGACGACCTCAAGGGCAAGAAGATCACCGCGCCCGGCCCCTCGGCCAACTGGGTGCAGGGCACGGGCGCGGTGGCCGTGGCCGGCAACCTGAACACCTACTACGAGGACATCAAGTCCGGCGTGTCGAACGGCGTCATCACCTTCGCCACCGGCGCCTGGGGCGCCAAGGTGCATGAGGTGGCGCCCTACATCACCAAGGTCAACTTCGGCTCGCAGTTCGCCGGCGGCATCGCCATGAACAAGGGCCGCTTCGATGCCCTGCCACCCGAGGCGCAGAAGATCTTCCGCGAGGTCGGCGCCGAGTACAGCGAGCGCTTCGCCGCCGCGCAGACCGCTGCCGCCGCCGGCCTGCTCAAGAAAATGGAGGAAGCGGGTGCCAAGATCAGCGAACTGCCCGCCGCCGAACGCAAGCGCTGGGCCGAGGCCCTGCCGCCCATGGCCAAGACCTGGGCCGCCGATGTGCAGGGCAAGGGCCTGCCCGGCGAGCAGGTGCTCAAGGGCTACACCGAGGGCCTGAAGAAAGCCGGCGCCGACCTGCCGCGCGACTGGTCGGCCAAGTAAAGCGACATGCCCATGGCGTCTCCCGCGCTGCCACCAGCCCGCGATTCCTACCGCCAGCCCATGCCGTGGAAATTCCACCGCGTGGTCCAGGCGCTGAACGCGCTCGGCACCTTGTGGATCGTGCTGCTGATGGTGCTCATCAACACCGACGTGCTCGGCCGCAACCTGTTTGACGCGCCGGTGCGCGGCGTCACCGAACTGGTGTCGCTGTCCATCGTCGGCATCGTCTTCCTGCAACTGGCCGACACGCTGCACAGCGGCCGCATCACGCGCGCCGACGTCGTGCTGCAAGGCCTGGAGCAGCGCCGGCCGCGCCTGGCGGCGCTCCTGCACGCGGCGTTCCACCTGGTGGGCGCGGTGCTGATGGCGACCATCCTCTGGGCCGCCTGGGACCCGCTGTGGGAGTCGATCCGCATGCGCGAATACGTCGGTGCGATCGGCGATTTCACCGCGCCGGCGTGGCCGGTGCGCCTGGTGATGCTGGTCGGGCTGGCGGCCACGCTCGCCACCTTCCTGCTCCTGGTCTGGGCCGACCTGCGGCGCTTTGCCGCCCTGGGGCGCGGGGGGCTGGCATGAGTCCGATCCTCGTCGCCTGCATCTCGCTGGTGGCGATGCTGGCGCTGATCTGGTTCGGCATGCACGTGGCCGTGGTGCTGGCCGTGGTGTCGTTCGCCGGCGTGTGGCTGATCAAGGGCGACCCCGGGATTGCCGCCAACCTGCTGGCGCAGGCCAGCAGCGACGCCATTGCCAGCCACATCTTCGGCGTGGTGCCGCTGTTCGTGCTGACCGGGTTTCTCGTCGCCCATGCCGATATCGGGAAGGACGCGTTCGAAGTGGCCAACCAGCTGCTGCGCCGCCTGCGCGGCGGCCTGGGCATCGCCACCGTGGCGTCCAATGCCGTGTTTGCCGCGATCACCGGCGTCTCCATCGCCTCGGCCGCCGTGTTCACGCGCGTGGCGGTTCCGGAGATGCTGCGCTTTGGCTACCACCCGAAGTTCGCCGTGGGCGTGGTGGCCGGTTCCTCGGTGCTGGGCATGCTGATCCCGCCCAGCCTGCTGATGATCCTCTACGGCTTCCTGGCCAACCAATCGGTGGGCGATTTGTTCACCGCCGGCATCGTGCCGGGTCTGGTGCTGGCGCTGGCCTATTCGCTGGGCATCGTCGTGATGTCCTTCGTCTGGCCGCGCTCGGTCTACGCCGGCGGCGCGCCGCAGCCGGTCGATGCCATGGAGCTCATGCCGGTGGGCCTGCTGCTGCGCAAGCTGGTGCCCAGCCTGCTGATGATCGTGCTGGTGCTCGGTGGCCTGTACGCGGGCTACTTCACCGCCACCGAGGCGGGGGCCGTCGGCGCGGCCCTGGCGCTGGTGATCGCGCTGCTGCGCGGCAAGATCAACCCGCGCACGCTCTGGAGCGTGCTGACGGAAACCGGCCACGTCACGGTGTCGGTGAGCTTCCTGATCATCTGCGCCACCATCTACACGCGCATGCTGGCGATGTCGGGCATGCCGCAGTTCCTGGTCGAGTCCATGACGCACGCCGGACTGGGCGCCACGGCGTTCCTGATGCTCTACGTGCTGATCGTGATCGCGCTTGGCATGGTGGTCGATTCCTCGTCCATCCTGCTCATCGTGCTGCCGCTGATGCTGCCCCTGGCCGAGCAGTTCGGCATGAACCTGATCTGGTTCGGCGTGGTCACCGTGGTGGCGGTCGAGATCGGCCTGCTCACGCCGCCCTTCGGCCTGTCGGTCTATGTCATCAAGAGCACGCTGCAGGACCAGAGCGTCTCGCTCGGCGACATCTTCCGCGGGACGGCGCCCTTCACGCTGATGATGCTCGCGGTGCTGCTGCTGCTCATCTTCTTCCCTTCGATCAGCCTGGTGCTGCTCAAGTAAAGGACTGCCATGCACGGCCCCAACCCGCTCGACGATTTCGAGGTCGACCGCGCCGCCATCCGGACCATCGGCCGCGACCTGCAGCGCCCCGAGTGCATCCTGGCCGAGCCGGACGGCACGCTGTGGGCGGCCGACGCGCGCGGCGGCGTGATGCGCATCGCGGCCGACGGCACGCAGCGCTTCATCGGCCAGACGGCCGACGCGCGCTTTGGCCAGGCCGCGGCGGCGCAGGACGCCGCCGCCGTCGAGCAGAAATTCACCACCGGCACCCTGCCCAACGGCCTGGCGTTCGCCGAGAACGGCGACATCCTGATCTCCAACTTCGGCACCGACCGGCTGGAACGCATGGCGCGCGATGGCCAGACGCGCGTGCTGGCCGACGCGATCGACGGCGAGCCCATCGGTAAGGTGAACTTCGTGCTGCACGACGCCAAGGGCCGCATCTGGATCACCGTCTCGACGCGCGTCAACCCGTGGACCAAGGCGGCCGGCACACGCGTGCGCGACGGCTACGTGGCGGTGCTCGACGGCACCGGCCTGTACGTGGTGGCCGACGGCTTTCACTTCACCAACGAAATCCGCCTGGACGCGCGCGGCGAGTGGCTCTACATCGTCGAGACCACCGGCCCGCACATCACGCGCATGCGCGTCGACGACAGCGGCGCGCGCGTGCGCCTGACGGAGCGCGAAGTCTTCGGCCCCAGCCACCTGGGCGGCTTTCCCGACGGCATCGCCTTCGACGCGTACGGCAACCTCTGGTGCGCGCTGGTCATGGTCGACCAGTTGATCGCGCTCACGCCCCAGGGCGACAAGCGCGTGCTGCTCGACGACGGCAACCCCGAGGCCTCGGCCCGCCTGCTGCAAGCCATGGAGGACGGGTTTGTCGCTCCCGAGCTCATGCTGGCCGCGCGCGGCAGCGTGGCGCCGTGGATGGCCAGCATCACCTTCGGCGGCGCGGACCTGCGCACCGTCTACCTCGGCAGCCTGATGGGCACCACGATTCCTTTCTTCCGTGCGCCGGTGGCCGGCCTGCCGCTCGCGCACTGGCATTGACCCTGTTCTTCTGGAGACTTCCATGCCCCGCACCTTTGTCGACCTTTCGATCTACCTGGAAAACGACGTCATTTCCGACCCGCCGGCGTTCGCGCCCAAGATCCAGTACTTCTCGCACCAGAACACCTTCGAGCAGATCGCGCCGTTCTTCCCCGGCCTCAAGAAGGAAGACCTGCCGGACGGCGAAGGCTGGGCCGTCGAGCTCGTCAACCTCTCGACGCACAACGGCACGCACCTGGACGCCCCCTACCACTTCCACTCCACCATGGACAAGGCGCTGGGCGACAGAAAGCCCGCCATCACCATCGACCAGGTGCCGCTGGAATGGTGCTTCCAGCCCGGCGTGAAGCTCGATTTCCGCCATTTCGCCGACGGCTACGTGGTCACCGCAGCGGATGTCGAGGCCGAGCTGGCGCGCATCGGCCACACGCTCAGCCCGCTCGAGATCGTCGTCGTCAACACGCGCGCCGGTTCGCGCTACGGGCACGACGATTTCGTCAGCGCCGGCTGCGGCATGGGCTACGAGGCCACCATGTACCTGCTGGAACGCGGCGTGCGCCTGACCGGCACCGACGCCTGGAGCTGGGACGCACCCTTTGTGCACACCGCGCAGAAATACGGCCAGACGCACGACGCCAGCCTGATCTGGGAAGGCCACAAGGCCGGGCGCGACATTGGCTACTGCCACCTGGAAAAGCTGCACAACCTGGAAGCCCTGCCGCCGACCGGCTTCATGCTCAGCTGCTTCCCGCACAAGATCCGCGGCGCCTCGGCCGGCTGGACACGCGCCGTCGCCATCTTCGACGACGCCCTGCTGCCCGCGAAAGCCTGAAGGAATGGCCATGACCCCACTCGACCACACCCACGACCCGGCCGCGCGCAGCTGGGTGGCCTCGGCCAACGCGGCCGGTTGCGACTTCCCGATCCAGAACCTGCCGTTTGCGGTGTTCCGCCACCACGGTGGCGACGAAGCGTTTCGCGGCGGCGTGGCCATCGGCGACCAGGTGATCGACCTGGCGCGGGTGGCTGTCAGCGGCTGCCTGCAGGGCCTGGCGCAGGAAGCAGCCCTCGCTGGCGCGCACCCGCAGCTCAACGAACTGATGTCCCTGGGCCGGGAGGCTGCCCGCGCCCTGCGCCATGGCCTGTTCGCTCTGCTGAAGGAAGGCGCGGAAGGGGACGCGGTGGACGCCTTGCGGGGCTGCCTGTCGCCCCAGCTGGCGGTGCAGTACGCCCTGCCGGTGCGGGTGGCCAACTACACCGATTTCTACACGTCCATCCACCACGCGCGCAACGTCGGCCACATGATCCGTCCCGACCAGCCGCTCTCGCCCAACTTCCAGTGGCTGCCCATCGCCTACCACGGGCGCGCTTCCAGCGTGGTGCCGAGCGGCACCGACTTCCACCGCCCGCTTGGCCAGGCGTTCCCGGCCGGTGCGGCGGCGCCGGTCTTCGGGCCGTGCGCGCGGCTCGACTTCGAGCTGGAAATGGTCGCCTACGTGGGGCGTGGCAACGCGCTCGGCGAACGCGTGCCGCTCGCCCAGGCGGAGGAGCACATTTTCGGCATGGGCCTGCTCAACGACTGGTCGGCGCGCGACCACCAGTTCTGGGAAATGGCGCCGCTCGGGCCGTTCCTGGGCAAGAACTTCTGCACCAGCGTCTCGCCCTGGGTGGTCACCATGGACGCGCTGGCACCGTTCCGCGTGCCGGCCGTCGCCCGCCCGGCCGGCGAGCCGCAGCCGCTGCCCTACCTGGCCGATGAAGCCAACCAGCGGGCGGGCGGCATCGACGTGCAGCTCACCGTGGGGCTGGAGAGCCACCTGCACCGCGAACGCGGCCTGCCGGCGGCCGAGATCACGCGCACCAGCTTCCGCCACCAGTACTGGACCGTGGCGCAGATGCTCACCCAGCACACCGTGGGCGGCTGCAACCTGCAGAGCGGCGACCTGCTGGGCACCGGCACCATCTCCGGGCCGACCCAGGCCGAGGCCGGCGCCATCGTCGAGCTCAGCCTGGGCGGCACGCGGCCGCTGACCCTGGCCGGCACCGGCGAGGAGCGGCGCTTCCTGGAAGACGGCGACGCGGTCGTGCTGCGCGGCTGGTGCGAGGCGCCCGGCGCGGCGCGCATCGGCTTTGGCGAATGCCGTGGGACCGTGCTGCCGGCGCTGGGCTGAAAATTCAAGTCAAATTGCCATCCAGCGCTTGTTGTGTAATGGTGGGTAGCTATTGAATTTATAGCTTTACGCGGCAGTGCCCGCCGGGGCGCGCATTCGCGTAGCATCGCGGCCACCAAAACACGAGGGGAAACCGGCATGTCCATGTTCAGTTGGCAGGAGAAAAGCGCCGCCGTGCTCGAAAGCGGCGGCGTCATTGGCCCGCAGGAACGCCTGCCCTGGCCGCAGACCGCGGCCATGGGGGTGCAGCACGTCATCGCCATGTTCGGCGCCACGGTGCTCGCGCCCATCCTCATGGGGTTCGACCCCAACCTCGCCATCCTGATGAGCGGCATCGGCACGCTGATCTTCTTTGCCATCACCGGCGGCAAGGTGCCGAGCTACCTCGGGTCGAGCTTTGCCTTCATCGGTGTGGTGATCGCCGCCACCGCCTACGCCGGTAAGGGAGCGAACGCCAACATCGGCCTGGCGCTGGGCGGCATCATCGCCTGCGGGGCGGTGTACACCCTGGTCGGCTTCGTCGTGCAGGCGCTGGGAACCGGCTGGATCGAGCGCTTCATGCCGCCCGTGGTGACGGGCGCCGTGGTCGCGGTGATCGGCCTGAACCTCGCCAGCATCCCGGTGAAGAACATGGCGGCAAGCAATTTCGACAGCTGGATGCAGGTGCTCACCTTTGTCAGCGTCGGGCTGGTGGCGGTGTTCACGCGCGGCATGGTGCAGCGCCTCTTGATCCTCGTCGGGCTGATCGTGGCGAGCATCGGCTACGCGCTGCTCGCCAATGGCCTGGGTCTGGGCAAGCCGCTCGATCTCTCGGGCGTCGCCGCGGCCGCCTGGCTGGGCATGCCGAACTTCTCGGCACCGGTGTTCAGCGCCAACGCCATGCTGCTCATCGTGCCGGTGGTCATCGTGCTGGTGGCCGAGAACCTGGGCCACATCAAGGCCGTGACGGCCATGACCGGCCGCGACCTCGACCAGTACATGGGCCGCGCCTTCATCGGCGACGGCATCGCCACCATGGTCAGCGGCGCGGCCGGGGGCACGGGCGTGACGACCTACGCCGAGAACATCGGCGTGATGGCGGCGACCAAGATCTATTCCACCGCGGTGTTCCTGGTGGCCGCGCTGATCGCCGTGCTGCTGGGCTTCTCGCCCAAGTTCGGCGCCGTGATCCAGGCGATCCCGCTGCCGGTGATGGGCGGCGTCTCCATCGTCGTGTTCGGCCTCATCGCCGTGGCCGGCGCCAAGATCTGGGTGGACAACAAGGTCGATTTTTCGCAGAACAAGAACCTCATCGTTGCCGCCATCACGCTCATCCTGGGCACGGCGGATTTCACGCTCAAGTTCGGCGACTTTGCGCTGGGCGGCATCGGCACGGCGACCTTCGGCGCCATCGTGCTGTACGCGCTGCTCAACCGCGACGGCGTACCGGCCCGCCCGGCCAAGCCCTTCGCCTGACCGCGCCGCGGTGCGGCCATGCTAGGGAAAACCCTTGATCGCCCGTGCCGTCCCCGTAGAATGGCCCCGTGCATGCGCCCGCCCCGGGCGCATCGTTGTTTGACAGGGCGCCGGAGGCCGCATGCCGCTTGAAGACCGCGTTTCGTACCCCGCATTCCGCAGCCGCATGGTGTCGGCCGACGCGGCCGCCGCGCTGATCGCGCCCGGCGACCGCGTGGGCATGAGCGGCTTCACCGGCGCCGGCTACCCCAAGGCCGTGCCCGGCGCGCTGGCGCGGCGCATGCAGTCGGCGCACGCGCGCGGCGAGGATTTCCGCATCGGCCTGTGGACCGGCGCCTCGACCGCGCCCGAGCTCGACGGCGTGCTGGCGGCGGCGCACGGCGTGGACATGCGCATGCCCTACCAGTCCGACCCGACCTGCCGGCGCCAGATCAACGCCGGCGAGGTGCAGTACATGGACATCCACCTGTCGCACGTGGCGCCCTTCGTCTGGTTCGGCTTCTTCGGCAAGCTCGACGTGGCCGTGGTCGAGGTGGCGGGCGTGCTGCCCGACGGGCGGCTCATCCCCTCGTCCTCGGTGGGCAACAACAAGACCTGGCTGGACCAGGCCGACAAGGTCATCCTGGAGGTGAACCGCTGGCAGCCCGAGGCCCTGGAGGGCATGCACGACATCTACTACGGCACCGACCTGCCGCCGCACCGCGTCCCCATCCCGCTGGTGCGCACCGCCGACCGCATCGGCGAGCCCTATTTGCGCGTCGACCCGGAGAAGGTCGTCGCCGTGGTGTGCACCGACCTGCCGGACCGCAATTCGGTGTTCAGCGCGCCGGACGAGAACTCGCAGCGCATCGCCGGCCACATCCTGGAGTTCCTGCAGCAGGAGGTGACGCTCGGCCGCATGCCGCGCGAACTGCTGCCGCTGCAATCGGGCGTGGGCAACATCGCCAATGCCGTGCTCGCCGGCCTGGACGCTGGCCCGTTCAAGCACCTGAGCGCCTACACCGAGGTGCTGCAGGACGGCATGCTGGCCATGCTCAAGAGCGGCACGCTCGACTGCGCCTCGGCCACGGCGCTCTCGCTCAGCCCCTCGGCCATGGAGACCTTCCTTGCCGACATCGACTTCTACCGCCAGCGCATCGTGCTGCGCCCGCAGGAGATCAGCAACCACCCGGAGGTCATCCGCCGGCTCGGTCTGATCGCCATGAACGGCATGATCGAGGCCGATATCTATGGCAACGTCAATTCGACGCACGTGATGGCGTCGAGCATCATGAACGGCATCGGCGGCTCAGGCGATTTCGCGCGCAACGCCTACCTGTCGATCTTCATGACGCCCTCGCTCGCCAAGGGCGGCGCCATCTCGTGCATCGTGCCCATGGTGAGCCACGTGGACCACACCGAGCACGACGTGCAGGTCATCGTCACCGAGCAGGGCCTGGCCGACCTGCGCGGCAAGTCGCCGGCGCAGCGCGCCGAACTGGTCATCGAGCGCTGTGCACACCCGGACTTCCGGCCCCAGCTGCGCGACTACGTGGCGCGCGCCCAGGCAAACCTGGTGGGCCGGCACACGCCGCATTTGCTGGGCGAGGCGCTGTCCTGGCACCAGCGCTTCGTCACCACGGGCACCATGCTCGCCTGAACGTGTTCAACCGGCGCGCCCCGCGCGCCAGCCGAGGAAAGCCATGTCGATCTGGAAAAAACCCATCACCCTGGCGGAGTGCGAAAGCACCAGCCGGAACACCGCCGCCAGCCACCTGGGCATCGAGTTCACCGAAATCGGCGACGACTACCTCAAGGGCCGCGTGCCCGTGGACGAGCGCACGCGCCAGCCCTTCGGCCTGCTGCACGGCGGTGTCAGCGTGGTGCTGGCCGAAACCCTGGGCTCGATCGGCGCCTTCTACGCCTGCCCGGAAGGGCACCGCGGCGTGGGCCTGGACATCAATGCCAACCACCTGCGCGCCGCCACCAGCGGCTGGGTCACCGGCACCGCGCGCCCGGTGCACATCGGGCGCACCACGCAGGTCTGGGCGATCGAGATGGTGAACGACGCCGGCGAACTGACCTGCGTCTCGCGCATCACCATGGCGATCCTGGCGCCGAAATAAGGGCAACCCCCGAGTCGCTACGCGCCTTCCCCCTTCTCTCGCCTTGCTGCGTACGGCGCGAAGGGGGCAAACGGGCGGCCGGCGCAGCCCGCGCGCTGGGGTGGCGCGGCCGGCCTAGGCCCTGGCGCGGCTGCCGCTGGCCTGGGAGGCGCGCGTGGCCGAAGGTGTGCCAGAAAATCAAACCATTTGGGCTGCTACCGCCCATGCGGTATCGTTTAGTAGCCATTAATTCAATAGCTTCATGCGGTGTCTGGGTCTTCGCTGCGCGCCAAGCGTGCGCTCTTCCAATAGACCTCACTGCCGCCATCGAGCCGGTTGAGGGCGCGCGAGAGCACGAACAGCAGGTCCGACAGGCGGTTCAAATACTGGCGCGGCGCGGGGCGCATGGCTTCGGTGTCCTGCAATGCGACCACGGCGCGCTCGGCGCGGCGCGCCACGGTGCGGCAGACATGCGCCTGCGCGGCGGCACGCGTTCCCGCCGGCAAGATGAACTCCTGCAAGCGCGGCAGGTCGGCGTTGTAGTGCGCCAGCGCGTTGTCGAGCTGCAGCAAGGCACCGTCCTTCAGAACCTCATAGCCCGGCATGCACAGTTCGCCGCCGAGGTTGAAGAGCTGGTGCTGGATGTCGATCAGCAGCTCGCGCATGTCTGCCGGCAGCGGCTCGCACAGCAGCAAGCCGATGTGCGAGTTGAGTTCGTCCACGTCGCCCATGGCGTGCGGTCGCCCGCTCGCCTTGGAGACGCGCGTGTTGTCGCCCAGGCCGGTGCTGCCGTCGTCCCCGGTGCGCGTGGCGATTTGTGTGAGGCGTTTGCCCATGCTGGTCTTCCTGTGTCGCAGTGCGGCCAAGGTTACAGCACGCTGCCAAATGTCGCTGGGCGCAACCAAAGGAAAAACCGCTGGTGCTGCGCCGTGGGCTTTGCTGCAATGGAGCGCTGTTCGACCGATGCAAAGGAATACCCATGCGCAACCGCGCCCCCGCGCTAGACCATTTCGACGCCCGCAGCGTGCTGCTGTTTGCCGCCTTGACCCTGGGCAGTGGCGCTGTCCTGCAAGCGCGCGCGGCTCCTGGCGCCCCGATCGGTACGGTGGCGCAGGCACAGCCGGCGCCGCCGCCTGCGACCAATCCTGCCAACCGCCCGCCCACCACGCCCAACAAGAATGTGCCTCCGCCCATGACCACTTCGCCGGCTTTCGGCCCCGGCGCCGCTGGCGGCACCGGGGCAGCGCAAAACCCGGACGTGCGCCCCGAGGTGGCCGCCACCCGGCCCACCGCTGCGGGCCAAAGCGGCTTTGACGCCGCGGATCGCAACCACGATGGCCAAGTCAGCGCGAGCGAAATCAAGGAGGTTCCCGGCATGGCCACGCGCTTCCAGGAGCTCGACTCCAACCACGACGGCATGCTCTCGCGCGCCGAGTTCGACGCCGGCGCACGCCGGTGAGGCGCAACACGGCGCCGCGCAAGACCCTGACGTGCGTGGGGCGCGCTACCATGGCCGTTCACCCAGGAGCCCGCCATGAACGCCCCCACCGCCGCCGCCCACCTGCTCCCTGAAATCGACCTGCGGCCGGTGCCGCAGGCGCTGCTTGATGCGCTCGCGGCGCGCTTTGGCGGCCAGTGCAGCACGGCGCTTTCGGTGCGCGAGCAGCACGGGCGCGACGAGGGCTCGCTGCAGGCGCCGCCGCCCGCCGCCGTGGTGTTTGCCGAAAGCACCAGGGACGTGCAGGACGCGCTGCGCCTGGCCAGCGAATTCGGCGTCCCGGTCATTCCCTACGCCGCCGGCTCCTCGCTCGAAGGCCATCTGCTCGCCGTGCAGGGTGGTATCAGCCTGGACGTGAACCGCATGAACGCCGTGCTGGCCGTGAATGCCGAAGACCTCACGGTCACCGTGCAGCCCGGCATCACGCGCAAGCAGCTCAACGAGGCCGTGAAGGACACCGGCCTGTTCTTCCCCATCGACCCCGGCGCCGACGCCAGCATCGGCGGGATGGCGGCGACGCGCGCGAGCGGCACCAACGCCGTGCGCTACGGCACCATGCGCGAGAACGTGCTGGCGCTTGAAGTGGTGCTCGCCAGCGGCGAGGCGATCCGCACCGGAACACGCGCCAAGAAGAGCAGCGCCGGCTACGACCTCACGCGCCTCATGGTGGGCAGCGAGGGCACGCTGGGCGTCATCACCGAAGTCACGGTGCGCCTGTACCCCCTGCCCGAAGCGGTGTCGGCGGCGGTCTGCTCCTTCCCCAGCATCGAAGCGGCGGTGCGCACGGTGATCCAGACCATCCAGCTGGGCGTGCCGATCGCGCGCTGCGAACTGATCGATGCCAACAGCGTGCGCGTGGTCAACGCCTACAGCCGGCTCACGCTGCGCGAGGAGCCCATGCTGCTGATGGAATTCCACGGCTCGCCGGCCAGCGTGCAGGAACAGGCCGAGACGGTGCAGGAGATCGCGCACGAATTCGGCGGCCAGGCCTTCGAATGGGCCAGCACGCCCGAAGAGCGCACGCGCCTGTGGGCGGCGCGGCACAGCGCCTATTTCGCGGCGGTGCAAAGCCGGCCCGGCTGCAAGGCGATTTCCACCGACACCTGCGTGCCCATCAGCCGCCTGGCGGACTGCCTGCTCGAATCGGTGCAGGAGGCGGACGCCAGCGGCATCCCGTACTTCCTGGTCGGCCATGTGGGCGACGGCAACTTCCACTTCGGCTACCTGCTGGACCCAAATGTTCCTGCGGAGCGCGAGACCGCCGAGGGCCTGAACCGCAAGCTCGTGGCGCGCGCGCTGGCGCTGGGCGGCACCTGCACCGGCGAGCATGGCGTGGGCATCCACAAGATGGGCTTCCTGCTCGACGAGGCCGGAGCCGGCGCGGTGGCGGCGATGCGCGCCATCAAGCAGGCGCTGGACCCGAAGAACATCCTCAACCCGGGCAAGATCTTTGCGCTCTGAGCGTTGCGCGGGCCAGCTGGAGGTTCGCTAAATTGATAGCATCAAATCTTTATGTGATAAGCGCTATAGCCAAATTTGACCCATATTTCTATCGCCCTTGAGGCGCCGCCACCGGGTAGCGCGCCGCTTCCCGCGCCGTGCCGACCGAGAGCAGGTTGACCACGCCCATCACGTCGTCCACCAGCCGCACCGCCTGCTCCATCGCCTCGGCCTGTGCGGCGCTCTGCACGCAGCCCTGCAGCGTGACGATGCGCCGCTGCCCCAGCACCCAGACGCTGGTGTCGTCGAAGCGGCCATCGCGCTCCAGGTACAGCCGGACGCGCGGGACGATCTCGGCGTCGTACAGGTAGGAATTGGCCAGCCGGCAGCGCCCGGAAAAATGGCAGCTCGTGCCGTGCTGCGTGCGCTCGTGCTCCAGCACGCGCACCTCTTGCGCGGTATAGAGCGGCCCCTCGGGCACAGGGCAGCCGGGCAGGGCGTCGGTGACCTGCACGAAGGGGTCGTTGAAGGCGTTGCTGCGCGGCTCGGCCCGCGCGCCGAAGGCGGCCAGCAGCAGGGTCAGCGCGGCCAGGGCAGCGAGCGCGGTGGGGTGGCGGGCGCGGCGCAGTGTCGCTGTTCGCATGGGTTTCGGCCCGCGCACGCCCCTCAGGCCAGCGCCTCGTCCAGCACCTGCACCCAGTGGCGCACCGGCGTCGCCGTGCCGCTTTGCAGGTGCGTGATGCAGCCGATGTTGGCCGAGGTGATGACGGTGGGCTCCAGCTCCGACAGGTGGCCGATCTTGCGCTCCAGGAGCTGGTGCGAGAGCTTGGCCTGCAGCACCGAGTAGGTGCCGGCGGAGCCGCAGCACAGATGCGATTCCGCGCGCGTCAGGCGCACGTCGAAGCCGAGCGCGCGCAGGTGCTGCTCGACCCCGCCGCGCAGTTGCTGGCCGTGCTGCAGCGTGCACGGAGGGTGGAAGGCGACCACGCCCTGGGGCACGCGGCGCAGCTTGCCCTGCAGCGCGGGCGCGATGTCGGGCAGCAGCTCGGAGAGATCGCGCGTCAGCGCGCTGATGCGCGCCGCCTTCTGGGCGTAGGCGGGGTCGTGCTGCAGCGTGTGGCCGTATTCCTTGACCGTCACGCCGCAGCCCGAGGCGTTCATGACAATGGCCTCGACCGCGCCGCTTTCCACCTGCGGCCACCAGGCGTCGATGTTGGCACGCATCTCGGCGCGCCCGCCGTCCTGGTCGTTCAGGTGGAACTTCACCGCGCCGCAGCAGCCGGCGTCCGGCGCAATGATGGTCTGTATGCCCACGGCGTCGAGCACGCGCGCCGTTGCGTTGTTGATGCCCGGCATCATGGACGGCTGCACGCAGCCCGCGAGCAGCAGCACCTTGCGCGCGTGTGTGCGCGTCGGCCAGGCGGCCGGGTCTTCGCGCGGCGGCACCTTGGCGCGCAGCGCCTTGGGCATGAGGCCGCGCACCGCCTGGCCCATCTTCATGGCCGGGCCGAACAGCGGCGAGGGCAGGCCTTCCTTGAGCGCCCAGCGGACGGCGCGCTCGGGCAGCGGGCGCGGCACCTTGTCGTCGACGATCTTGCGGCCGATGTCCACCAGCTTGCCGTACTCGACGCCGCTCGGGCAGGTGGTTTCGCAGTTGCGGCAGGTCAGGCACCGGTCGAGGTGCAGCTGCGTGGCGCGCGTGGGCTGGGCGCCTTCGAGCACCTGCTTCATCAGGTAGATGCGGCCGCGCGGGCTGTCGAGCTCGTCGCCGAGCAGCTGGTAGGTCGGGCAGGTGGCGGTGCAGAAGCCGCAGTGCACGCACTTGCGCAGGATGGCTTCGGCCTCGATGCCTTCGGGCGTGCCTTGGAATTCGGGGGCGAGTTGGGTTTGCATGGTGGTTCTCAGCCCATGCGGCCGGGGTTGAAGATGCCGGCCGGATCGAAGGCCTGGCGCAGTTGCCGCTGGATCTCCTGCAAGGCCGGAGAAATAGAAGGAAATTGGCCGCCAGCGCTTTCTACGTAAGGGCTTGGTGCTATGAAAAGCGATGCGCTTCCGCCCGCATCGCGCGCCAGTTGCTGCAGGACCGTTGCGTGCTCCGGCCCGGCCTGCACCCAGCGCAGGCCGCCGTGCCATTCCACCAGCGGTGGCGCCACGCCGTCGGGAAGGTGCAGCACCGGAGCGGTCTGGGGCAGCGACAGGCGCCAGAGCGCGTGCTCGGGCACGCGCCCGGCGAACCAGGGCAGGCGCTGCTCGCGGCAGGCCTGCCAGTCGGCGGCGACCTGGGCATTGTCCTGGCGCTCGCCCCCCATGCTGCGGCAGGCCGCTTCCACGGCGGCCTGGGCGCCGCGCAGGCGCACGTACAGCCGCGCGGTGCCGGCGTCCTCGACCCAGCAGCTCGCGTTGAGCGGCAGCGGTTGGCCGCCCCAGGCGTGCAGGCGCTCCAGTGCCTCGCCTTGCGCGTACTCGAAGGCCAGCGTGGCTTCGCTGGGGGCCAGCGGCAGCACCTTGAGGCTGACCTCGGTGACCACGCCGAGCGTGCCCCAGCTGCCCGCGAGCAGGCGCGAGACGTCGTAGCCGGCGACGTTCTTCATCACCTGGCCGCCGAAGCGCAGCAATTCGCCGCGGCCGTTGACCATCTTCGCGCCGAGCACGAAATCGCGCACCGCGCCGGTACTGGCGCGCGCCGGGCCCGACAGGCCGGCCGCGACCATGCCGCCGACCGTGGCCCCGGGGCCGAAATGCGGTGGCTCGAAGGGCAGGCATTGGCGCTGCTCGGCCAGCAGCGCTTCGAGTTCCGCGAGCGGCGTGCCGGCGCGCGCCGTGACCACCAGCTCGCTGGGCTCGTAGCTGGTGACGCCGGTCCAGGCGGTGGTGCCGAGCAGTTCGCCCTGCGGCGCCGGCTGCGCCACGAAGGCCTTGCTGCCGCCACCGCGGATCTGCAGGCGCTGGCCGTGGGCGGCGGCGGCGCGCACGCGGTCTATGAGGTCGGAGAGAGCGCTTTCCATGGCCGGTGATGGTACGCCCAGGCCCCGCTCCGGCGCGTGAATTTTCTGCACGCAAGCCGTGAGCGGCCCGGCGCCTACCTGGCGGCCGCGCCCATGAGGCGCTGCACCTGGCCTTCGGCCTTGAGCTGGCTGAAAGCCTCCTGCGTGCGCTGCACCACCGGTGCCGGCGTGCTCAGGCTGTAGGCCATGTACAGTCCGGTGGACGCCTCGTCCAGCGTCAGCACGCGCACCAGGCCGGCACAGTCGAAGCCGGTCTGCTGGCACAGCGAGGCGGCGTCGTCGGTGGTGAGCGGTACCAGGTCGACCTGGCCGCGCAACAGCTTCTGGAAGTTGTCCAGCGACTGCGCGGACACCACCAGCCGCTCGAAGCCTTTGCTGCGCAGGTACTGCTGGCGCACGTCGTCGCGCATCACGCCGATGCTGTAGGCCTTGGCGGATTCCAGGTCTTTCACATCGAGTGGGCTGGACTTGAGCCGGTACAGGTGGTACTGGATGCGCATGATCTCGCCCGCCCAATGGAACTGGCGCTCGCGCGCCGGCGTGCGCGCTATCAGGAAGATGAGCACGTTGGGCTCCTTGAGCGCCAGCTCGTAGGCCCGCGCCCAGGGGTAGACATGCACCTGGTAGGCGGTGAGCCCCGCGCGTTGCAGTGTCTGCTCCACCACCTGCGTGGCGCTGCCCACCACGCGGCCGTTGGCGACGTAGGTGTAGGGCGTGGTTTCCGTGACCGCGGTGATGGTCTGCGCGCTGGCCGCGGCGGCGGCCGCCAGGAGCAGGCAGGTAGCGAGCAGGCGGTGGGGCATGGTGCTTCTCCTAGACGTCCTCGTAGGGCCCGGCGACCCGGTTGCGTCCCGTTGCCTTGGCGCGGTACAGGGCGGCGTCCGCGCGCCGGAACAGGGCATCGAAGTCGTCTTCCGGGTCGTTCGAGAGTACGGCCAGCCCGACGCTGATGGTCACCACGTTGGCGGCGGGCGAGTGCAGGTGTTCGATGCCGCATTCGGCCACGGCGCGCACCAGGCGCTCGGCCAGCAGCTGGGCGCCCTGGCGGTCGGTCCCCGGCAGGATGGCGCCGAACTCCTCGCCGCCGATGCGCGCCACCACGTCGCCAGCGCGCGCCAGCCGGGCGCGCAGGGTCTGGGCGACCACGCTCAGGCAGTGGTCGCCCAGGGCGTGGCCGTAGTGGTCGTTGTAGTTCTTGAAGGCGTCGATGTCGCAGATGAGCAGGGCCAGGCTCTGCCCGTTGCGCCGCGCGCGGCGCAGTTCCACGGCCTTGGTCTCGTCGAAATGCCGGCGGTTGGGCAGGCCCGTCAGGGGGTCGGTGCGCGCCAGGCTTTGCAGGCGGGCATTGGCCGACTGCAGTTCCTCCGTGCGCTCGGCCACCAGGCGTGCCAGGTGGTCGCGGTGCTGGCCCAGTTCCTGTTCGTAGCGCCGCTGGCGCTCCAGGTGGCTGGCCAGGCTGGCCTGGAGCTGGTTGACGCCGGCCTGCAACTGGCCAAGCTCGTCCTGCGGGTGCTCCGGGCGCTCCAGCCGCAGGGCCTGGCCGAGGTTGCCCGGCCCCACGGCGGCGAGGTGCGCGGCGATGCGCTGGACGTGCACCGTGACCATGCGGTTGAACATCAGCATGATCAGTCCGGCGAGCATCAGCGACTGCAGCAACTGCGCCGCGACGATGGTGCCCAGCTCGCGGCGCAGTTGCTGCCAGAGCACCTGTTCGTTGCCTTCCAGCAGCAACTCGCCCACGGTTTCCCGGGCGCCGGGATAGGGAGCGTAGAAGAGCTCCGCGCGCCGCGTGGGCGCGCGCCCGGCGCCGGCCCAGCCGGGGCGCGCCGCGGAAAATACCTCGGTGGGTCGGTTCGCGAGCGCCACCTGGACGGCAATATGGCCCACGGCGGGAACTTCCCGCACGCTTTGCACATGGGCCTGCAGGGCTTCGCGGTCGAGTTCCCAGATGGCCTTGGAGAGGGTGCCGCTGTAGATCTGCTCGATCTGCGCGAGCTCGGCGTCCATGCGCGCGAGGCCGGCGTTCCAGGCCGACCAGGTGAGGAGCGCCACCGACGCCAGTATGAACAGGCTGCAGAAGGCCAGCGTCGCCCACACCAGGCGCAGGCCGAGCGAGCGCTGGCGCGGCGCGACCGCCGTGGCGGCGGGTGCGTCCGCCTCGGCCGGCGCGGGCAGGGGCAGGGGCAGGGCGCGCTCGCTGGGTGTCATTTCCATTGGCGCTGCAATTGCTCGTAGCGGCCGCTGTGCTTGACGGCTTCGAGCGCGCGGCGGAATTTCTCCACCGTGGCGTCCGGCGTCAGGTTGCCAAAGGCCATGTAGTAGCCCTCGCCGCTGAGTTCGGGAATGCGGTAGACGCGCGCCAGTGTCTGCGCCGGGTCGTCACCGGCCTGGCGCGCCAGGTGGCTGGCGGTCAGCTCGTTGATGATCCACAGGTCCACGCGCTGCATCTTGAGCTTTTCGTAGTTCAACCCGTACTTCACGCTGGGCTGGAGGTTGCGCCCCTTGACGAAGCCGCGCGAGACCAGGAACTGCTCGCCCACGTCCTCGTTCACGGTGGCGATGCGGTACTGCTTGGCCGCTTCGAGCGAATCGACCTGGTAGCGCACCCCCGGCCGGCCGAACAGGTAGTAGTTGGTGGGCGCGATGACGCCGACCCACTTGAACTGCTTGTCGCGCTCGGGCGTGCGGCCTATGCAGTAGATGAGCACGTCGGGCGTGCTGCGCGCGATTTCGTAGGCGCGTGCCCAGGGCAGGGATTGGATGTCACCGCGCAGGTGCAGTTCTTCCAGCACGGCCTCGACCACCTCGGTGGCCAGGCCGGTGATGCGGCCGCCCTCGGTGTAGTTGTAGGGCGGGTATTCCTCGGTGAGGATGCGCATCGGCGGGGCGTCCGCTGCGCCGGCCACCCGGCTGCCCAGCAGCGCTGCCAGCACCGTCAGCGCATGCCGCCGGTTGCAGAGGGGTCGGAAAGCTGCCATGCGCTCTGATGGGTGGGGAAGATGGAGGGTGGCGGGGGTGTGCGATCCAGTATCCGTTGCGGCGCGCGCGAGGTCAATGCGGGCGCGGCGGGTGGCGCAGGAATGCCAGCAGCCGGCGCTCGGCCGCGCTCAGGCCGCGCGGCGTCGTGGCGCCACCGAGGCGCTGCCAGAGGCCCTGCAGGGCGGCGCCGGCGTCCGCTGCGAGCCGCGCACCGAGCGCCAGCACCGCGGGATGCACATAGGCCTTCTTGCACACGGCGGGGGTGTTGCCCAGTTGCTTGGCGACAGCGGCCAGGATGCCCTGCGCGCTGGCCGCGCGCCCGCCCTCCGGCGCCGGGTCGGCGCAGGCCAGACGCGTGAGTTCCAGCGCCTGCACACTGCCGTGCCAGGTGCGAAAGTCCTTCGCGGTAAAGCGGGGCGCGCTGTCCGGGTCGGCCGACCGGGGCGATGAAATTTCGTGCAGGTAGTCGTTGACGTCGGCCGAGCCCACGGCGCGCACGGCGCCGTCCTCGTCCACGTACTGGAACAGTTCCTGTCCGGGCAGCTGCTGGCAGCGGCGCACCACGCGCGCGACACGCGGGTCGTCCAGGGTGGCGCTTTGCTCCACGCCGCTCTTGCCGCGAAAGCGCAGCCGCAGCGTGCTGCCGCGCACGCCCGCGTGCTGGGTGCGCAGCGTGGTCAGGCCGTAGGAGCGGTTGGCGACCGCATATTCCGCGTTGCCGACGCGCAGGTAGGTGGTGTCGAGCAGGCGCACGATGGCCGCCAACACCAGGCGCCGCGTGGGCACCGGGGCCCGCCCGGCCGCCAGGTCGCGCGCCACGCGCGCGCGGATGCGCGGCAGTGCCTGGCCGAAGGCGCGCATGCGCTCGAACTTGTCGCCGTCGCGCAGTTGCCGCCACTGTGCGTGGTAGCGGTACTGGCGCCGGCCGCGCGCGTCGATGCCGGTGGCCTGCAGGTGCCCGTTGGCCAGGGGGCAGATCCACACGTTCCGGTAGGCCGGAGGAATGGCCAGCTGGGCGATGCGCCGGACTTCCTCGGCGTCGCGCAGCCAGCGACCGTCGGGCTGGCGGTAGGCGAAGGACTTGCCACGGCGCACCCGCGTCAGGCCCGGCATGTCGGGGCGCACGTACACGAGGCCGCCGGGGAGGCGGTTGGCTGCGGTTGGCCGGGGTGGGGCAGTGGACATGGCGGGCGGTGGCAAGGCGCGAACGGTGCCGCCATCACACCCGCACACGGACTTCGCCGCTGTAGGCAGCCGCCCGCAAGGCGGGTGGGCCGGGGGCGACGCTTGCTCAGCCGGCCAGGAGCACGGCGGCGATCCGTTCCACGTCCAGCTCGGCGAAAGTCAGGTTGTGCCGGTGCGTCAAGGGGCCGCCGCCGGGCACCAGGTCGCCGTCCTCGTAGCCCAGGGCCTTGAACTTCCATGCGCCGGCAATGCGCTTGAGCTGGCCGACGGGCTCGCCGCTCGCGAGGCGCACGGCCACCACGCCTTCATTCACAGGGTGCAGGCTCAGGCCGGGAGGGTGGGTTTCCATGGTGAAATTTTCATTAAAAATGGCAACTAGCGCTTATCAATATTAGGCTTGTAGCTATCATTTTCAATAACTTCATGGCCCAATGCGAAGGCCTGCACCGGCAGGCCCGGCACCGCCAGAGGCTCCTGCCACACCAGCACCTGGCCCGCGAGCGGCGTGCGCGCGAGCTCGGCCTCGGGGCGGCCATGGCGCGCGCTGGTGACAAACAACGTGCGCCCGTCGGGCCCGCCCAGGCACACCATGGTGGGGCAGACGGCCGGCGTCGGCAGTTCGCGCAGGACCTGCCCGGCGGGCGAGAGCTGCACCACGCGTGCGCCTTCGTACAGCGCGCACCAGTAGTTGCCCTCGGCGTCGACGGCGGCGCCGTCCGGCCGGCCGCCATAGCCGGGCGCGCCGGGCGTCCAGCCGGGCGGCCTGGCGGCGAACTGGTGCAGGGTGCGGGGCGTGCCGGGCGCACCGGCCTCGCCGTGCCAGTCGCGCGCCTCGATGCGGTGTGTGGGTGTGTCGGCGCTGTAGAGGGTGCGCTGGTCGCTCGACCAGGCCAGGCCGTTGAGCGTGGCCGCACCGCCCCACATGCGCTGCACCCGCACCGTTCCCGAGCGTGCGTCGATGCAGTACATCGCCGCCTGCCCCTGGCCGGTGCGGGCACCGGGCCGTTCGTCGCGCGTGCCGACCCACAAGCGCCCGAGCGGGTCGCACTTGCCGTCGTTGGCGCGTTCGTGCGCCGGGTCGTAGGGCAGCTGGGCGATGCGCACCAGCGCGCCGCCCCAGTGCCGCGCGTGGAAGATGCCGCTGCGCAGCGCTAGCACCCAGCCGCAGGGCGCCCCGCTACTGCGTGCGGGCGCCATGCAGCCGGGTTGCTCGGGCAGTGGCCAGCGCTCCGTGGCGCCGCTCGCCGGGTCGGCGCGCAGCGCCGCGCGGCCGTCGATGTCCACCCAGTAGAGCCGCGCGTCCTCGGCCTGCCAGAAGGGCGATTCGCCCAGTTCGCAGCGCTCGCTGCCCAATGCGCGCCATGCCATGGCCTTGTCCTCTTTGTATGGTGCGGCCCATTATTCCCCGGGCGCAGGCAGGCGAAAAAAAGCCCGCCACACGGGGCGGGCTCTGAAGGCGCGACGCGCTGCGCGGTGCTCAGCGGCTGTACGCCGTTTCGCCGTGCGAGGTGATGTCCAGGCCCTCGCGTTCGGCCTCTTCCGTCACCCGCAACCCCACCAGGAGGTCGGCGATCTTGTAGCTGATGAAGGCGGCCACACCCGACCACACCAGCGTCACCAGCACGCTCTTGCACTGCACCCAGACCTGCGCGCCCATGGCGAAGGTGTCGGGCGTGAGCCCGCCCGTGCCGCCCAGGCCCTGCGCAGCGAAAACGCCGGTCAGGATGGCGCCGATGATCCCGCCCACGCCGTGCACGCCGAATACGTCGAACGCGTCGTCGGCGCCCAGCATGCGCTTGAGGCCACCCACGCCCCAGAGGCAGACGACGCCGGCCACCAGGCCGAGCACAATGGCGCCCATGGGGCCCACGAAGCCCGCCGCCGGCGTGACGGCTACCAGGCCGGCCACCGCGCCCGAGGCGGCGCCAAGCATGGAGGCCTTCCCCTTGTGCAGCGCTTCGCCGGCCAGCCAGGAGAGCGTCGCCGCGGCGGTCGCCAGCGTGGTGTTGATGAAGGCAAGGCCCGCCGCGCCGTTGGCCGCCCCCGCCGACCCGGCGTTGAAGCCGAACCAGCCGACCCACAGGAGCGAGGCGCCCACCATGGTCAGCGTCAGGCTGTGCGGCGTGAGGGACTCCTTGCCGAAGCCGATGCGCCGGCCCACCATGTAGGCGCCGACCAGGCCGGCGACACCGGCGTTGATGTGCACCACGGTGCCGCCGGCGAAGTCGAGCGCGCCGTCCTTGGCCAGCAGCCCGCCGCCCCAGACCATGTGCGCCATGGGGATGTAGCTCAGCGTGAACCACAGCACGGCGAAGACCAGCACGGCGGCGAAGCGGATGCGTTCGGCGAACGAGCCGACGATGAGCGCCACCGTGATGGCCGCGAATGTCGCCTGGAAAGCCACGAAGACGTACTCGGGAATGGTCGGCAGCATGCCCGAGAGCGTGTCCGGCGCGATGCCCTTGAGGAACAGCTTGTCGAACCCGCCGTAGAACTGGCCTTCGCCGCCGAAGGTCAGGCTGTAGCCGTAGAGCGCCCAGAGCACGGTGATCAGCGAGAAGATCACGAACACCTGCACCAGCACCGACAGCATGTTCTTCGAGCGCGCCAGGCCGCCGTAGAACAGCGCCAGGCCTGGGATGGTCATGAGGATGACCAGCAGCGTCGAGGTCAGCATCCAGGCGGTGTCGCCGGAGTTGAGCGTGGGTGCGGGGGCCGCCCCGGGCGGTGCTTCGGCCGGGGCGGCGGCGGGCATGGCGGCGGGTGCGGCAACGCTGGCGGCCTCCGCCGGCGCGGGGGCCTGGGCCAGCGCCACTGGGCCTAGCGCCAGCGCGCCCAGCCCGAGCAGCAGGGAAAGAACGATTTTTTTCATGGCGATGGTCTCGGTTGAAAGGGGGGTGGGGCGGCGCGCTACAGCGCTTCCTGCCCGGTTTCGCCGGTGCGGATGCGCACCACCTGTTCGAGCGCGGCGACGAAGACCTTGCCGTCGCCGATCTTTCCGGTGCGCGCGGCGCCCTCGATGGCCTCGATGACGCGCTCGACCAGGTCGTCGGCCACGGCGGCCTCGACCTTCACCTTGGGCAGGAAGTCGACCACGTATTCCGCGCCGCGGTACAGCTCGGTATGGCCCTTCTGCCGGCCGAAGCCCTTGACTTCGGTGACCGTGATGCCCTGCACGCCGATGTCCGAGAGCGCTTCGCGGACTTCGTCGAGCTTGAAGGGCTTGATGATGGCGGTGACCATTTTCATTGCGCGTTTCCTTTCAAAGCGTCTTGGTGAGCGTCAGCAGCAGGCGCGGCTTGTTCGCGTCGCCGAAGTAGGACTTCTTGTTGGCGCCGGCGACGGCGGCCGCCAGGCTCAGACCACCGCCGAAGTCGTAGGCGCCGCCCACCTGGTAGTCCATGTAGTTGGGCACGCCGCCGTCCTTGATGTCGCTGGCAAAGCGCGTGAAGCCGACTGAAGCCTTGAACGTGGTGCTGGGCGCGATTTCCTGGGCGAAGGCCAGGCTGAAGTAGCCGGTGTTGCGCCCGCGCAGGCCGGAGCCGGCCTTGGCGCCCGCCCAGCCGAAATAGTCTTCCGAGACGGTGTGCGAATACTTGGCCGTCACCGGCCCCCAGGTCGCCGCGGCGTAGAGCTCGGTGGTGTTGCCGGTGGAGTTGCCGGGGTAGGCGTAGAGCAGCGCGCCCAGGTCGACGTCGAAATCGCCGGCCTTGAATTTGTAGCCGCCGTAGACATCCATCTCGATGGAATTGCCGGGCAGCCAGTGCACGCTGGAATTCCAGTTGCCCACGTACCAGCCGCTGTCACCGAACGCGTAGTCGAAACCGCCCTGGATGGCGGGCTTCACGGCCTTGCTCTTGTGGGTGTCCTGGTCCTGGCCACGGAACTTGTAGTTCGTCGTCAGCGAGAGGTTGCCGCTCAGCTGGGCACTGGCCAGCAGCGGCGCGGCGCAAAGGGCCACGACAAGCAGCGTCTTCAAGGGGGCGTAAGGTTTCATGGGTCCTCCGGATGCAGAAATAAGGGTGGCAAGCTTGCTTAGCAGGGAGCGTGCCAACCCCCTTTTTCCTGTGGCATGCTTGGCGCAAACACAGGCGCGGGCCAGGCCGGGGCCGGGCGACGGCCACCGCGCGCACCGCAATGGGGAGACATACGCCGATGAGTCTTGCTTTGGTGCAAAGCCGCGCCCTGCTGGGGCTGCGCGCGCCCGCGGTCACCGTCGAGGTGCACCTTGCCAATGGTTTGCCCAGTTTCACGCTGGTCGGTTTGGCGGATGTGGAGGTGAAGGAGGCGCGCGAGCGCGTGCGCTCGGCGCTGCAGAACGCCGGGCTGGAGTTCCCGCACAACAAGCGCATCACCGTCAACCTCGCGCCGGCCGATTTGCCCAAGGATTCGGGGCGCTTCGACCTGCCGATCGCGCTGGGCATCCTCGCGGCCAGCGGCCAGATCGACGCCACGCGCCTGGCGGGCTGGGAATTCGCCGGCGAGCTGTCGCTGTCGGGCGAGCTGCGCCCGGTGCGCGGCGCGCTCGCCACCAGCCTGGCCCTGTACGGCGAGGGCGCGCGCCTGGTTCTGCCGCCCGGCAGTGCGGAGGAGGCTGCCCTGGTGCCGGACGCCCAGGTCTGGCGCGCCCGGCACCTGCTCGACGTGGTGCGCGCCTTCGGCCCCGAGCCCACCGACCCGGGCGCGACCCCGGGCGACGGTTGGGCCCAGGTGCAGGCCGCGCCGCGTGCGGTCGCGCCCCACTACCCCGACCTGGCCGACGTGAAAGGCCAGGCCGCCGCCCGGCGGGCGCTGGAAATTGCCGCTGCGGGCGGCCACAGCCTGCTCCTGATGGGGCCGCCCGGTGCTGGCAAGTCCATGCTGGCGCAGCGCTTTGCGGGCATCCTGCCGCCCATGGGCGTGGACGAGGCGTTGGAGAGCGCGGCCGTGGCCAGCCTGGCAGGGCGCTTCGCCATCGAGCACTGGGCCGAGCGCCCGACCTGCAGCCCGCACCACACCGCCAGTGCCGTGGCCTTGGTGGGCGGCGGCTCGCCGCCCCGGCCGGGCGAGATTTCACTGGCGCACCACGGCGTGCTGTTCCTCGACGAACTGCCGGAATTCCCGCGTGCCGCGCTGGAGGCGCTACGCGAGCCGCTGGAAACCGGCCACATCCGCATCGTGCGGGCGGCGCAGCGTGCCGAGTTCCCCGCGCGCTTTCAGCTCATTGCGGCAATGAATCCCTGCCCCTGCGGCTTTCTCGGCGCCGTGGCCGGTGCGCGCACCTGCCGCTGTTCGCCCGAACAGGTGGCGCGCTACCAGGGGCGGCTGTCCGGCCCGCTGCTGGACCGCATCGACTTGCACGTGGAAGTGCCGGCGCTGCCTGCGGGTGAACTGCTGGCCGCCGCATCCGGGGAGCCGAGCAGCGCCGTGCGCGAGCGGGTGGTGCAGGCGCGCGCCCGCGCCCATGCGCGCCAGGGCCGTGCCAACCAGGGCCTGCAGGGCCAGGAGATCGACCGCCATGTCCGGCTGGACGCCGCCGCGGCGCAGTTCCTGCAAACGGCGGCGGCGCGCCTGGGCTGGTCCGCGCGTGCCACGCACCGCGCCCTCAAGGTGGCGCGGACGATCGCCGACCTGGCCGGGGCCGAGGGCACGCAGGTCGCCCACGTGGCCGAAGCCATGCAGTACCGGCGCGTGCTGCGACCGGCCTAGCAACCCCACAAAAAAAGGAGCCCGAAGGCTCCTTGGGTGCGAAACGGGCGACGAGCGCCCGTGAACGCATCAGCTGTTCTTCTGGCTGTTCTGTCCAGTCTTGCCGTGCTGTTCCTGAGTCCCGCCTTGCTGGCGGGCCGAACCGGTGTTGCTCTGCTCCTGCTGGCGGCCGGAGCCGCTGGAGCTTTGCTCTTGCTGGCGTGCGTCGGAAGTCTTGTTGCTGTTCTGGCTGTACTGGTTGTGCCCTTCAGGGTTGTTGCTCCCTTGCTGGCTGCGCGATTGGCCGCTCTGCTCCTGCTGGCGCGAGCCGCTCTGGCTCATGTTGCTGTTGTTGCTGTCTTGCTGCTTGGATGTCATGAATCAACTCCTTGATGATAGGTAAAAAGACACGCGCCGTGAGGCGCTCCTTCTGGTTGGTACGGAAGGCGAGGTGTCGTCCGTGGAATTCACTGTAGGTCGCGTGGCGCAGCGCGGTGGTAGGACGCGGACGACGGCGCTGTAGGCGCGGGGGCGAGTTACATCTGTGTCCCATTGCCAGGGGGAAGGCGGGCCAAGCTGGCATGATTCGCGGTTTCGCCTCCCCCATTGCCGACCATGACCCAGACCCCCGCACCTGCCACGCCCCCAGCCGATGCCCCGACGGGCGGACCCGCGCCCGCCGGCGCCCGGCCCGGCGCCCGCGGCACGGCGGCGCCACGCCGTGAGCGCACGGGCACCGGTGCGCCGCGCCGCGCGCCGCGCGCCGTACCACCGGCGCTGGAACAGCTCGCCGCGCTCTACCCGCAGCTGTTCGGCGCGACGTTCCGCCCGCTCAAGCGCGGCATCTTCCAGGACCTGGTGGCTGCGCATCCCGACGCCTTCGAGAAGGACGCGCTCAAGCAGGCGCTGGCCATCCACACGCGCTCCACGCGGTATCTGCAGGCCGTGGCTTCCGGCCAGCCGCGCCACGATCTGCAGGGCCAGGCCGTCGAAACCATGGCGCCGGAACATGTGCACCACGCCCTGGTCGAGGTCTACAAGCGCCGCCAGGGGCGCGGCCAGGAGGAGTTGCTGCCGCGCCTGCGCGCGCGCATCGTGGACAACATCGAGGCCAGCGGCCTCTCGCGCGAAGACTACGCCGAACGCGTGCGCACGCGCGACGAGGCCGCCAACGCCCTGCTGGAGGAAGCCTTCGCCGAGCTTGCCGCGCGCGCCGCCAAGGACGAAGCGCTGCTGCGCACCTTCGAGGCCAGCGGCCAGAGCCCCGAAGCCTTCGCCGACATGTACGGCCTGGATGTGCGTGCGGTGGCGCGTGCGGTGCAGAGTGCGCGTGCCCGGCTGGAAGCGGTGCAGGCGGCGGCGAACGCGCCCGACGACCAGCCCGCGGCAAGCGCGGCACCGGACGGATCGGACGCCGCCGGCGGCTGACGGTGTTGCGCGCCTACCGGTACCGCGCCAGATAGCGCCGCTCGAAGCCGCGCTTGGCCCAGTGCATCAGGCGCAGGGGCGGCAGCAGGAGGTTGCGCTGTTCGGTGCGCCAGACCAGTGTGCCGGTACCCAGTGCGTCGATGATGCAGGCCAGCTCGACCTTGAAGCTGGCCGTCTGTGGGCGTCCGGCCAGGCCGTCGATCAGGTTTTGCGCGGCGGCGGCGGCCTGCAGGTCGGCCATGTGCGCCTGCTTGGGCATCCAGTCGGGGCCGGGGAAGCTGCCCGAGTCGCCGACCACGTAGACATGCGCGAAGCCGGGCACGCGGCATTGCGCGTCGGCCTGCACCAGGCCGCCGGGCGAGCGCGGCAGCGCGGTCTGGTCGAACCAGATGTTGCCGGTCATGCCGGGCATGAACAGGATCAGGTCGGCGGCAAAGGCGCCGCCTTCGGTCACCACCTGGTCGGCCTCGAAGCGCTGCATCTTGTGGCCCAGGTGCGTGGTGATGCCCCGGCGCGCCATCTCGGCCAGCAGGTGTGCCACGGCCTTGGCGCCCAGGCGGGCGCCGGGTTCCCTGGAGGGGTTGAAGAACACCAGTGCGAATTTTTCGCGCCGCCCTTCGCGGCGCAGCTGCGCGTCGATGCCGAACAGGAACTCGAACATCGGCCCGCCGCGCACGGCCGTGGGTTCATTGGGGTTGCCGGCAAAACCCACGGCAATGGTGCCGCCGCTCATGCCCCGCAGCCGGTCGCGGATCTGCTCCGCGGCGGCAATGCCTTCGCAGGGCGTGATGGCGTGCTCGATGCCGGGGAGCTTCTTGATGAAGCGCCCGCCGGTGGCGATCACCAGCGCGTCGTTCGCTACGTCGCCCGCCGTGGTCTGCACACTGCGGCCATCGGGCGAGAGGCCGGTCACCTCGGCCAGCACATGGCGCACGTCCATGCGTTCGAAGAAAGGTGCCAGCGGCACGATGAGCTGCTCGCGCGTGCGCAGGCCGCTGGGAATCCAGATGGTGCCGGGCAGGTAGTGCAGCTCGCTGCGCGGTGAGACCAGGGTGATCTCGTCCTTGCAGCCGCGTGCGCGCAGTTCGCGCACGGCAGACAGCGCGCCAAAGCCGCTGCCCAGGACGGTGATGCGCTGGTTTGCCATGCCTAGGCGCCTTGGCCGCCAAGAGCTGCCACGACCCGCAGCACGGCCAGGCGCGCCTCTTCCAGTACCGCTTTGACCGCCGGGTTCTGGCTGGCGCTCGCCGCGAGGATGGCGCGCGGGTCTTGCAGCAGCACGCGCGTCTGGCCCGGGGTGGCCTCCAGCGCGCTGGCGCCGCAGGGCAGCAGGGCGGCGATGTCCGGCTCGGCCGTGACCAGCGCGTGCGCCACCTTGGGCGCGCACACGCCCAGCAGGCGCTGGGGTGCGCTGTCGACGCCGAGCTTGGCCTTCAGCGTGGCCTGCATGTCCACCTCGCTGACGATGCCCATCTGCTCGGCGGCCAGCGCCGCGCGCAGCGTCTCCACGGCGTCCGCAAGCGGTTGGGCAATGGTGATAGCGAAGGCGTAGGGCGGATTCATGGGAACCTCCAGTTTTAGGATGAAAATAGCCTCTAGCGCTTATGTAATGGACGCTAGCAGCTATTGATTTGAGAGTTCATTCGGCTGTGCGCTATTTCTCCAGCCGCTCGATGCCCAGTGCCTTGAGCACGTGCTTTTCGTACAGGGGCTCGGAGGTGCCGTTCTTCATCTTGTACATGAAGTACTTTTCAAACGCCACCTTGGCCAGGTGCACCCATTTGCCCTTCTTGAACCAGTTGACGTTGCGCGGCGGGATTTGCGGGAGCGCCACGAAGGCGGCGCCGGTGTCGCCCATGTCGGCCAGGCAGATGGCGTTCCAGGTGCCCTTGGCGTCGGCGGGCTGGCCCTGCAGCTCGGCGGCGATGTTGTGCACGATGGCAGTGATCATGCTTTCGATCATGTAGCCGGTCTTGGGCGCGCCGGTGGGCACGGGCGTCACTTCCACCGGCGGGATGGCCACGCACACGCCGGCCGAGAAGATGTTGCGGTATTTCTTGCTGCGCTGGAATTCGTCGATCAGCACGAAGCCGCGCGGGTTGCACAGGCCTTCGACCTGGGCCACCGCGTCCACGCCCTTGAAGGCGGGCAGCATCATGCTGAACTTGAAGGGCAGCTCGTGTTCCTTCTTGACCTGGCCGTCCTCGCCCAGCTCGGTGACGAACATCTTGCCCGGCTCCACCTTGGTGACCTTGGCGTTGCAGATCCACTTGATGTCGTTGTTGCGCAGGTCGCTCTCGAGCATGCCCTTGGAGTCGCCCACGCCGCCCAGGCCCATGTGGCCGATGTAGGGCTCGGCCGTGACGAAGGTCAGCGGCACCTTGTTGCGCAGTTTGCGGCGCTGCAGGTCCTTGTTGAAGATGAAGGCGAACTCGTACGCCGGGCCAAAGCACGAGGCCGCAGGCATGGCGCCGATGATGGCCGGGCCGGGGTCCTTGAGGAATTCCTGGTAGTCGGCCCAGGTCTTCTCGGCATGGTCGATGGTGCAGATGGAGTGCGTCGAGCCGTCAGGCCCCGCGCCGGGCACTTCGTCGAACGCCAGTTTCGGGCCGGTGGTGATGATGAGGTAGTCGTAGGCCACCTGCGCGCCATTGGCCAGCGTCAGCTGGTTGCCTTCGGCGTCGATGCGGTCCACGCGCTGGGCAATGAAATCGATGCCCTTTTTCTCCAGAGAGGGGCGGATCGGGAGGGTGGTATCGCCGCGCTCGCGCCAGCCCACCGCCACCCAGGGGTTGGAGGGCACGAACTGGAAGTAATCGACCGCGTTGATCACGGTGATCTTGTGCGACTTGTCGATCTTGGCGCGCAGCTCGTAGGCCGCCGGCATGCCGCCGGTGCCTGCGCCGAGAATCACGATATGGGCCATGCTTGTCTCCTGGGTGGGTGCCGGGGTTCCGGCGGGGGCTGAAAATCCGGGGGCTCTTGGTGTTCTCTCAAGGGGTGTGCACCAGCGCCTGGTTGGCGCTGCGCAGGGTGGTTTCGTCGAGCTGCCCCGCCAGGGCGGCTAGGCGCAGGTGGGCGAGCAAGAGGCTGGTGCGCGCCTGCGCCAACGCCAGGCGGGCCGCGGCGGCATCGTTTTGCGCGTTCAGGGCATCGAGCAGCGTGCGATCGCCCACCTCGTGCCCGAGCTGGGTGGCGGCTAGGCGCTCTTCGCTGGCGGTCAGCGCCTCGGTCAGCGCCTGCACCTGCTCGGCACCGACGCTGAGGCCCAGCCAGGCAGCGTGCACTTGCTGGGCCACCTGTTCGCGCGTGCTTTCGAGTTGCGCTTCGGCCTGGGCCTGCTGCGCCAGGGCTTCGTCCTGCCGGGCGCTGCGCCAGCCGCCGGTGCTGAGCGGCACGGTGAGCTGCACGCCCACCATGGCGTTCACGCTCTTGTTGCGGGCGCTGCCGAAGTCGCCGCTGCCGTGCAGGCGCTCCTGCCCGGCCTGGGCCACCAGGTCGAGCGTGGTGGCGGAGCGCAGGCTGTGCTTGCGGGCCTCGGCCTTGGCGATGTCCAGCGCCAGCGCTTGCAGGCGAATCGACGGGTTGGCGGCGTCCGCAGCGCCTTGCCAGGCGGCCAGGTCGCGCGGCGCCGGGGCGGGCGCGGCACCGGGCAGTTGCACGGCCAGGCTGCCGGCGGGCAGGCCGGTGCTGTCCGCCAGCAGGCGGCGCTTCACGTCGAGGTCGGTTTGCGCTCCCAGGCGCTGGGCGCGCAGGCCCGCCAGGCGCGCGCGGGCCTCGTGGGTGTCGGTGATCGGCAGGCTGCCCAGCGTGTAGCGGTCCTGGGCTTCCAGGCTGGCTTTCTGCACGGCGGCGAGCTGGTGGTCCAGCACCTGCAAGGCTTCCTGGGCCACGGCCACGTCGAAGTAGCGCTGCGCGGTGCGCAGCATGGCGGCTTGCTCGGCGGCCTGCCATTGCAGGTCGGCCCTGTCGGCCTGCAGGCCGAGCTGCTGCTGCTGCGCGCGCCGCTGCGGGTTGTAGAGCGGCTGGGTGGCCTGGAGCGCCCAGCGGGTGGCGCTGCCGCCGGTGACCGAGGTGGCGAAGTTCACCCCGCTCGACGTACCCAGGCCCGGCGCCGAGAACTGCGCGCCGCGCATGTCGGTTTCGCCCGTGGCCAGGCCTGCCGATGCGGTGAAGGCCACGCCCGGGCGCCACAGTGCCGCGGCCTGGTCGCGCTGCGGCTGCGCCGTGCCGTGCGCGGCGCGGGCCACGGCCAGTTCGCGGTCGTTCTGCTGCGCGGCCTGCCAGGTTTGCAGCAGGTCGGTGGCCCAGGCAGCGGGGGCGGCGCAGGCGGCTGCCAGGAGGAAGGGACGGAGCAAGCGGTGCATGGTGTTATCTCCCACGGGCCAGCAGGGTCTGTAGCCAGCGCACGAAACGGGCGCCTTGGCGGGCCCAGCAAGGGCAGGTCATGCCGTGGCCTTGACAGCCAGGGTGCTGAATTCTTCGAAGGCGGCGCTGGCCTTGGCGGCATACATGAGCGACGGCCCGCCGCCCATGTAGACCGCCATGCCCAGCGTCTCGGCCACTTCGGCGCGGCTGGCCCCGAGCCGGACCAGAGCCTGGGCGTGGTAGCCCACGCAGGGGTCGCAGCGTGCGCCCACCGAGAGCGCCAGCGCAATCAGCTCCTTGGTCTTCTTGTCGAGTACGCCGTCCTTGCCGGCGGCCTGCGCCATGGCGGAGAAGCCGCGCAGGGTGTCGGGGATGTCGGCACGAAGCTGTGCGATCTGGGCCGAGGTCTCTTGCGTGAGGGTGAGGTAGCTGGTAGTCATGATTTATTGAATAAAAATGGCATCCAGCGCTTATGGGGTAAGCGCTTGTAGCTATGAAATTAATAGTTCTTCGGATCGCGTGAGTGCACCCAGGCGTTTCCGGTAGGCCGCGTAGTAGAGGGTGGGGATGACCACCAGCGTCAGCACGGTGGAGACGGCGATGCCGAAGACCAGCGAGATCGCCAGGCCGTTGAAGATCGGGTCGTCCAGGATGAAGAAGGCGCCGAGCATGGCGGCCAGCCCGGTGAGCACGATGGGCTGGGCGCGCGTGATGGCCGAGTGGACGATGGCCTGCTTGAAGTCCACGCCGCTTCGCACCTGCAGGTTGATGAAGTCCACCAGCAGGATGGAGTTGCGCACGATGATGCCGGCCAGCGCGATCATGCCGATCATGCTGGTGGCGGTGTACTGCGCGCCCAGCAGCGCGTGGCCGGGCATCACGCCGATGATGGTCAGCGGAATGGGCGCCATGATGATCAGCGGCGTGAGGTAGCTGCCAAACTGCGCCACCACCAGCAGGTAGATCAGGATCAGGCCCACGGCGTAGGCGGCGCCCATGTCGCGGAAGGTCTCGTAGGTGATCTGCCACTCGCCGTCCCACTTGAGGGCGTAGCCGCGCCAGGCGTCCTGCGGTTGGCGGATGAAATACTCTTCCAGCGTGCCGCCGTCCGGCATGGGCAATCGGGCAATGTCGCCGCGCACGGCGAACATGCCGTAGAGCGGGCTGTCCACCTTGCCCGCCATGTCGGCCATCACATAGTTCACGGGCAGCAGATCCTTGTGGTGGATGGGCTGCTCGCGCAGCGCGTCGCTCACGGTGACCAGTTCGCGGATGGGCACCAGCGCACCGCTGGCCGAGCGCACCGTGAGCTGCAGCAGCGTGGCCAGGTTGCCGTGCTCCTGCGCAGGCAGCTGCAGCGTGGCGGCGGCGGGATATTTGCTTTGGTCGTGCAGGTAGGTCGCGGCTTCGCCCGCCAGCCCGGCGCGCAGCGTGGTCACGATGGCCTGCTGCGGCACGCCGAGCAGGGCGGCCTTGCGGCGATCCACCAGCAGCACGGTGCGCGGCGCGTCCTGGATGCTGGTGTCGTCCACGTCCACCAGACCTTCGGTTTGGTCGAACACGGCACGCACCGCCTTGGCCACCTGGCGGCGGCCGTCCGCGTCCGGGCCGTAGATTTCGGCCACGATGGGCGAGAGCACGGGTGGGCCGGGCGGCACTTCCACCACCTTCACGTTGCCGCCGAAGCGCTTGCCGATCTCCTGCAGCGCGGGGCGCACGCGCGTGGCGATGGCGTGGCTCTGGTCCTTGCGGTGGGCCTTGTCGACCAGGTTGACCTGGATGTCGCCCACCTCGCCGCCGGTGCGCAGGTAGTACTGGCGCACCAGGCCGTTGAAGTTGATGGGTGCGGCGGTGCCGGCGTAGGCCTGGTAGTCGGTCACCTCGGGCACGGTGGCCAGGTGCGCGCCCAGTGCGTGCATCAGCGCCCCGGTGCGCTCCACCGGCGTGCCGGCGGGCATGTCCACCACCACCTGGAACTCCGACTTGTTGTCGAACGGCAGCATCTTGAGCAGCACCAGGCCAGTGGCCGGCAGGGCGACCGACACCGCGATCAGCAGCGCGACACCCAGCGCGAGCAGACCCCGGTTGCGCCCGCCGCGCTGCTCATGGAGGAGCGGCGCGAAGAGGTGCGTGAACAGCGGCGTGATGCGCCGCGCCATGCCGGAAGGCGCGGCGTGGCCGGCCGCATCCGCGCCCTGGTGCGGCTTCATCCACAGGCGTGCCAGCCAGGGCGTGACGACGAAGGCAATCGCCAGCGACAACAGCATGCCCATGCTGGCGTTGATGGGGATGGGGCTCATGTACGGCCCCATCAGCCCGCTCACGAAGGCCATCGGCAGCAGCGCGGCGATGACGGTGAGCGTGGCCAGGATGGTCGGGCCGCCGACCTCGTCCACCGCGCCGGGGATGATCTGCGCCAGCGTCTTGCCGGGCTCCAGCTGCTGGTGGCGGTGGATGTTCTCGACCACCACGATGGCGTCGTCCACCAGGATGCCGATGGAGAAGATCAGCGCGAACAGCGATACCCGGTTGAGCGTGAAGCCCCAGGCCCAGGACGCAAACAGCGTGGCGGTGAGCGTCAGCACTACGGCCGTGCCCACGATGGCCGCTTCGCGCCGCCCCAGGGCGAGAAACACCAGGGCCACCACCGAGGCGGTGGCGAACAGCAGTTTCTGGATCAGTTTCTGCGCCTTGTCGTTGGCCGAGGCGCCGTAGTTGCGCGTCTCGGCCACCTGCACGGCGTCGGGGATGACGGTGTTTTTCAGCGCCTCGACCCGCGCCATCACGGCGTTGGCCACATCGATGGCGTTCTCGCCGGGTTTCTTGGTGATGGCGATGGTGACGGCCGGGTATTCGGCCGCGTTTTCGCCCGCCGTGCCGTGCCACACATAGCGGCTGGGGGGCGGCGCACCATCGCGCACCTGGGCCACTTCGCGCAGGAACACGGGCTTGCCGCCGCGCACGCCGACCACCAGGTCGGCCACCTCGTCGGCATCCCGCAGGAAGGGGCCCGACTCGATCGCCACCGAGCGGTCGCCGCCCAGCAGCTCGCCCACCGGCAGGCCGAGGTTGGCCGACTGCAGCGCCATGCGCAGGTCCGCAACCGTCACGCCCATGCCGGCCATGCGGGCGGGGTCGAGCTCCACCATCACGGCGCGGCCGGGGCCGCCGAGGGTGGCGACTGCGCGCGTGCCAGGCACGCGCTTCAAGTCGGCTTCCACGCTGTGCGCCACGCGTTCCAGGTCGAAAGCGCCGGTGTCCGGCTGGTCGCTGAACAGCGTGAGCGAGACGATGGGCACATCGTCAATGCCCTTGGGCTTGATGATCGGGTCCAGCACGCCCAGGCCCTTGGGCAGCCAGTCGGCGTTGGAATGCACGGTGTCGTACAGCCGCACCAGCGCCTCGGTGCGCGGCACGCCGACCTTGAACTGCACCGTGAGGACGGCCACGCCGGGGCGTGAAACCGACATCACATGCTCGGCCCCGGTGATCTGCGCGAGCACCTGCTCGGCGGGGATAGCCACCATCTGTTCCACGTCGCGCACGCTGGCGCCCGGGAACGGGATCAGCACGTTGGCCATGGTGACGTTGATCTGCGGCTCTTCCTCGCGCGGCGTCACCAGCACGGCAAACACCCCCAGCAGCAGCGCCACCAGCGCCAGCAGCGGGGTGATCTGCGCGCCCTGGAAGAACGCCGCAATGCGCCCCGAGATGCCCATGTGCTTGTGTGGTTGTTCTTGCATTTCAGTATCCATTCCGTGTTCGCCGCGTCAGCGACTGATGAAACGCCCGCAATCCCCGCGCGGGCAGCCGCGCAAGGGCCGCCCCGCAGCGCTGGCTGCGTCCTCCTGCCCGCAGCGCAGAGCGCTGCGAGAGCGGGGGGAAGCCGCAAAGCGGCTCAGGGGGGTGTTTCACTTCAACCCTTCAGCGTGCGCGGGTCGCCGACTGCGGGTCGAGCACCACGGCTTCACCCGGTGCCACGCCCGTCAGCACTTCGACGCGGTCGCCCTCGATACGACCCAGGCGCACCTGGCGCAGCAGCGGTTTGCCATGGGCGTCCTGCACATACAGGCCCGTCATCTCGGCGCGGCGCACGATGGCGGACACCGGCACCGTCACGCTCCTGGCTTGTGCGTTGTTGTCGGCGGTGGGCAGCCACAGGCGGGCAAACATGCCGGGTACCACCCCCTGCACGTTGCCGGGCAGTTCTGCACGTACCTGCACGGTGTGCGTCGCTGCATCGACCGTGGGCAGCACCTGCACGCGCCCGGCGGCGGGCCATTGCTGCGCGGCCGGCAGACCTGGCAGTTCGACGCGCACGGCGTCCTGCTGCACGCGGGGTGCCAGAGACTGCGGCACGGCGGCCGTCACGCGCAGGCTGCCGGGGTCGTAGAGCGAGAGCAGGGTCCGGCCGGGCATGGCCATGTCGCCCAGTTGCACGGGCACCTCGGCCACCACGCCGGCGTAGGGTGCGCGCACGGTGTTCAGCGCCGCCCCGGTGCGCGCCGCACCGGCCTGGGCCGCCTGTGCCGCGACCTGGGCGCGGGCGGCTTTGTAGCCCGATTCGGCCTGGTCGAGCGCGGCCTGGCTGATGTATTTCTTCTGGAACAGCTGCTTTTGCCGTTCGTATTCGCGCGTGGCCACGTCCAGCGTGGCGCGGGCGGCCTGCACCTGGGCGTCGCTGGCGGCGGCACTCTGGTCGGCAGCGCGGGCGTCGATGCGCAGCAGCAGCTGTCCGGCCTGGACATGGTCGCCCGCCTTCACCTTGAGTTCGACCACGGCGCCGGGTGTCTGCGCGGCGACCACGGTCTGGCGCACGGCTTCGACCACGCCGTCGAAGCTGGTGCGGTCCAGCAGGGCCGCCGCCTGGGCCGGGGCCGTCTGCAGATCCGCCGCGCTGGCCGTTCCGGTCAGGACCAGCGCCATCGCCAGGGCCTGCATGAGGGGGTGGATTTTCCGCATGGTGTTCTTTCGCACGCCCCCGTCCGGCTCGGCGGGGGCTGGTCAATTGGTTGGTGCTGGGCTATTATTTGCGCAACTAACTAAATAGTCAACAAGTTGGATACTGTGTTTTCCCCTCCACCATGAAGTCCGCCGCCGCACCTGCCCGTTGCGATCGCCTGAACCAGCTGCCCGACGCCGTGCTGGATCAGGTGGCCGCGTACTTCCGCGCGCTGGGCGAACCCACGCGCTTGCAGCTCCTGCAGTGGCTGGGTGAGGGCGAACACACGGTGGGGGAATTGGCCGCGCTGTGCGGCTGCAGCATGGCCAACGTCTCGCGGCACCTGGCGCTGCTGACGCGCCATGGCCTGGTGCGGCGCGAGATGCGCGGTCACAGCGCCTGGTACCGCCGCGCCGACCCGGCGGTCGATGTGTTGTGCGATGGTGTCTGCGGCCACATCAGCCGCCATTTCGAGCGCCTGAGCAGCGTGCACAGCCCGCCACCGGACGACCCTACATAGCGCCCAGCCCGCCGGCCCCCACCGCCTGGAACAGCGCCGCGCTGTCGGCCAGGCGCTGCGCCTGCGCGGCCACCAGGCTGCTGCGTAACTGCAGGGCCTGCTGTTCGGCCACCAGCCATTGCAGGTAACTGGCGGCGCCCAGGTTCAGTTGTTGCTGCGTGGTCTGCAGGCTGGCCTGGGCCGCGGCGTTGGCGCGCGCCAAGGCGCCCAGCACCTGGGCATCGGCCTCGGCAGCGCGCAGCGCATCGGCCACGCCGCGCAGGGCGTCAAGCACCACCGCCTGGTACTGCGCCGCGGCAGCGTCCAGCGCGGCCAGCGCGGCGCGCTGCTGCGCCGGCAGGGCCGGGTCGAACAAGGGTTGGGTCAGCTGGGCCAACAGACCCCACACGGCCGAGCCGCTGCCGAACAGGGCGCCCGTGCTCAGGGCCTGGCTGCCCAGGTTGGCACTGAGGCGAATTTGCGGGTACAGGCGCGCCACGGCCACGCCATGGTCTGCGCTGGCGGCGTGCACCAGGGCTTCGGCGGCCTGGATGTCGGGGCGCTGGCGCACCAGTTCCGAGGGCAGCACCTGCGGCAGCGCGGCAGGCAGCGTGAAATCGCGCAGGGTGAAGGCAGGCAGGGCTTGCTCCCCGGGCGTGCGCCCGGCCAGCGTGGCGAGCAGGTGCCCGTTCTGCAGCGCCTGCTTGTCCAGCAGCAGGATGGAGGCGCGCGTTTGCTCCAGTGCTGCCTGCACCGCATGTGCATCGGCCGGCATGGCCTGGCCCAGGCGCACGCGCTCGCGGGCGAGGGCGCTTTGCGCTTCCTGGTTGCGGGCAATGGCCTGTAGGGCTTCGGACTGGGCGGTGGTGCGGGCCTGGGCGATGGCGGTGCTGGCCAGGCGCGCGGCCAGATCCAGGCGGGCCCCCGCGAGTTGGTAGCGGCGGTGGTCGGTGCGCGCTGCCAGCGCTTCGAGCGCACGCCGGTTGCCGCCAGACAGATCGAGCGGGTACTGCACGCCGATGCTGGCGTTGTGCAGGCTGAAGCTGCGCCCCTCACCCGGCAGGCCTTGCGCGCTGGGCGACAGGTGCTGGCGAGCGCTGCCCACGCCCAGGTCAATGCGCGGCAGCTGCGTGGCGCGTTCCTGCGCACCTTGCAGCTCCTCGGCCTGGCGCAGCTGCGCCAGCGCGGCGGCCAGCGTGGGGCTGGCCCGCAAGGCCTCGGCCACCAGGGCGTCGAGCGCGGGGGAACCCAATTGCCGCCACCAGGGCGCTTCGAGCGCCATGTCGGCCTGCCAGGACTGGGCCGCACCAAAGTCGGCATCGGCGACGCCGGTTTGCACGGGCGTGGCCAGCGTGGGCAGCGCGCCCCGGGCGGGTGGGCTGGGTGGCTGGTAGTCCGTTCCCGCCGCACAGCCCGCCAATAGGGCGGTCCAGAGCACGGCCAGGTAAGTACGCCTTAGAGGATGGTGCATGAAGTACTCCCGTTCACGCCGTGCGCCCGGGACGCATGCGCCAGGCCAGGGCGGCGATGGCCAGCCAGACGGTGGTGCGCAGGGCCATGGCCGCAGCCGTGCGCATTTCGTAGGCGCCGCCGGTCAGCACATGTACGCCAAAGGCCGCGAACACCAGCCCCGTGGCCAGGGCGATGCCCAGAGCCAGCCCTGCGCCCCAGGCCTGGCGCCGCCACAGCGCCACGCCGGCCGCCACATAGGCAAAACCCGCCAGAAAGTTGAACCAGAGCACGAAAGGCACATAGGCACCGGCGGCGGCGCGCGCGGCCGCGCCGCCGAACAGCACGGTGCCGCCTTCTTTGAGGGTCATCAAGCCGAAGACCACGGCAAGGACGCTGGCGCCGCGCAGCCAGGGGCTTGGTTGCAACAAGGTGGGCATGGGGAGATCTCCGGGAATGCTCATGGCGTGCGGCCTTCGCCCGCTTCTTCGTGCGTGATGCCGTCGCGGATGTGGTAGATCCGCTTGAAGGTTGGGATGATCTTTTCGTCGTGCGTGACGACGATCACGGCGGTCTCGAAGCGCTGCGCCATGTCGTTGAGGATGCGGATCACCGCCATGGCGCGTTCGCTGTCGAGCGGCGCCGTGGGCTCGTCGGCCAGCACCACGGGCGGGCGGTTGACCAGCCCGCGCGCAATCGCCACGCGCTGCTGCTCGCCGCCCGACAGCTGCGCGGGCATGGCACGGGCGCGGTGGCCCACGTCGAGTGCATCAAGCAGTTCGCGCGCCCGCTGGCGCGCCTGGCCGTTGGGTACCCCGGCCAGCATGGGCAGCAGGGCGACGTTGTCGGTCACGTCCAGGAAGGGAATCAGGTAAGGCGCCTGGAACACGAAACCGATGCGGTCGCGCCGCAGCGCGCGCAGGTCGCTGATCTTCCAGCCGCTGTCGTAGATGACTTCGTTGCCCAGCGTCATGCGCCCGGCGCTGGGCTCGATCACCGCGCCCAGGCATTTGAGCAACGTGCTCTTGCCCGAGCCCGAGGGCCCGATGAGGCCCACCACCTCGCCCGGCGCGACGACCATGTGGACGTCCTTGAGGGCGTCCACGGCGGTGTCGCCCTGGCCGTAGCGCTTGCGCACGCCTTCGATGCGTATTCCTGCGTGTTCCATGTCAGCCTCCGACCGCCTCGGCCGGGTCGACGCGCAGCGCCGCGCGGACGGCGATCCCGCTGGCCAGCACGCAAATGGCCAGAATTGCCGCCAGCCCGGCTGCCGTGTCCTGCGGCACCAGCAGTACGTATTTGGGGAAGGCCGGCGCCATCAGAGTGGCCGAAATCTTGCCCACCACGAAGCCGATCAACCCCAGGCCCAGTGCCTGCTGCACGATCATCCAGGCAATGGTGCGGTTCTTCGTGCCGATGAGCTTGAGCACCGCGATCTCGCGGATCTTCCCCAGCGTGAGCGTGTAAATGATGAAGGCCACGATGGCCGCGCTGACCAGCGCCAGAATGGCCAGGAACATGCCGATCTGCTTGGCCGAGGTAGCGATCAACTTGCCGACGAGAACCGCCTCCATCAGCACGCGCGTGCTGGCCGTCAGGCGCTGCCAGCGCTCGATGGCCTGTGCCACGTCCTGCGCATCGTGCCCGGGGCGCACGCGCACCAGCACGGCGTTGACCGAGGCATTGGTGCTCTGCGAGGCGATCACCGCATCGAGCAGGCCGGGCACGCCGGGCCGGTTGAAGGCGGGGTTGGCGGCGGTGCGCTGGCGGCTTTGCCACAGCGCGTCGTTGTCTTTGAGGAACTGCGCGGCCTGCGCGTCCTTGAGGGGTATGAAAACCATCGGATCGCCGCCCGACGACACCATGCGCCGCGTGAGACCGACCACGGTGTAGCTATTGCGCCGGATCTGGATGCGCTCGCCCAGCGCCAGGCCGCTGGCGATGTCGGCCACGGCCTCGTAGTGGCTGCGCGTGATGTGCCGCCCGGCCACCAGGTAGGGCGGCCAGCCGGGCGTGCCGCTGCCGCCGGGCGCGATGCCGACGACCATGGCGCGCACATCGCTGGCGGCCGCGCCCGCCTTGCCGGCATGGCCCGCCAGGCGCTGCACCTGCATGGTCAGGTAGGTCACGTTGGCGGCGTCCTGCACGCCGGGCAGCGCGCGCAGGCTGCGCCAGGTGCTGTCGTGCAGGCTGGAGGGCTCGGCATACGGGCCCAACGTGCCCTGCTGCACCACCCAGATGTCGGCGCTGCTGTTGTCCAGCAGCGCCCGGCCATCGTCCACCATGCCGCGGTACACCCCAGCCATGGTGAGGGTGACGCCGATCAGCAGCCCCAGGCCGATGCCCGTGAAGACGAACTTGCCCCAGGCGTGGAGGATGTCGCGCCCGGCCAGGCTGATCACGGCGCGTCCTTGGTGATGCGCTCGACTACATGGGTGCTGCTGCGGGCAGTCAATTCTTTCTCGCTGTAGACGACGATGCGCGCGCCCTCCTGGATGCCGCTTTGCACCTGCACCTGGCCGTCCAGATCCGCCTGCCCCAGCACCAGCGGGGCAAAGCGCAGGCCGTCCGGAGTCAGCTCCCACACGCCCATCTTGCCGCCCACGCGCCGCAGCGCGGCGTTGGGGAGGGTGGGCGCGGCGGGAAGCTCGGGCAAGGTGATGGTGATCTCCGCCAGCGTACCCAGCGGCGGCAGGGGCTCGGGCACCGCAGCCAGCACCACCTTGGCCAGGGTTTCCTCGGTTACGGCGTCGGCCAGCGGCTCGACGCGCAGCACCTTGGCCGCCAGCGGCGCAGCGGTGGCGGAGCGCAGCAGCACCTGGGCGGGCAGGCCCGCGCGCAGGCCGCTGGCGCTGGTCTGGTCGAAGCGCACGTTGACCCACAGGCTGGACGGGTCGACGAGATCCACTACCGCCTGCCCCGGTACCACGGTGCTGCCGGGCTCGGCCAGGCGGGCCGTAACCAGCGCGTCGGCGGGCGCCAGCAGGCGCAGCTTGCTGCGCTGGGTGTGCAGAGCGGATTGTTCTGCGCGCAGGCGCTCCACTTCGGCTTGGCTGCCAGCCAGGGCGGCGTCGGCGGCGCGCAAGTCCTGCTGGCGGGCGCTGGCGATTTCCTCGCTCGTTGCGCGCACGGCCAGCAGCTCGGCGTAGCGCGTGGCCTGGGCCTGGGCATGCTGCTGGCGGGCCTGGGCGTCTTTCAGGGCCGCCTGTGCGCGCTGCACGGCGGCGGCCTGGGCGCGCTGGCGCTCGTCCAGATCGACCCCATCCATTTCGCCCAGCACCTGCCCGGCGGTGACGCGCTCGCCCACCTGCGCCGACAGCTGCAGCACGCGGCCCGCCAGCGTGGGGCCGACGCGGTAGGTGGTGCGCGCCTCGACCGTGCCGATGCCGAACAGGGCCGGGGTGATGGCCCGTTGCTCCACCGTGGCCACGGTGACGGCCACGGGCGCGAGGGGCCCCGAGCGCAGCACCACATAGACGAACAGTGCCAGCAGGGGCAGCACCACGGCCAGCAGGGCCAGGGTGCGGCGTTGCAAGGGAAGGCGACTCACTGGAGGCCTCCGTACAGCGCTCTGCGGTGCGGGTGCGAAGCGGCCCTCATGGCGTGCTCCGGATGCCGCGTTGGTAGATGGCGAACACACGCGGCGCGTCGCGGCGAATGCGTTCGACGTCGCCCGACAGCATCGCCTGCATGACCAGGCCCTGGATGGTGCCGATGAACAGCGTGGCGGCGGCCTCGGTGTCCAGGCCGGGATCGATTTCGCCCGCCGCCTGGCCCTCTGCAAACAGCTGCTGCAGGCGCTCGCCATAGCGCCCGAGCAGCGTGCGCACCATGCGACGCGGCAGGCTGTCGCCGGTGCGCTGGAGTTCGCCAAACATCATGCGCGGCACGCCCGGGTGCTCGGCGACAAAGTGGGCGTGGGCCAGAAACATGGCCTCCAGCGCGGCCAGGGGCGTGGCGGCACCTTGCGCGGCGCGCTCCACGCGGGCCAGGAGTTGTTCGGCCACCCACTCCATCACGGCCTGCAGGATGGCGTCCTTGGAGGGGAAGTGCCGGAACAGCGCCCCCTGCGTCAGGTGCATGTGGCTGGCGATGGCGCTGGTGGTGATGTCGCTCGGGTTCTGGGTGGCGGCCAGCTGCACCACGGCCTCTACGGTGGCAGCGCGGCGCTCCTCGGCGGGCAGGGGTTTGGCTCGGGTGATCATGGACGGATAAGTGAGTAATCGATTACTATCTTATGCGCGCGCAGTGCATCCGGCAAGCTTTTTGTTGCTGCGCCGTCCGACAGGTATCCCCCCGGGCGCCGGCGGGCCGGACCCGACTCTCCCTAGAATGGGGCACGCCGTGCAGCGCCCTGCACGGGAACGAACGAAAGGCAGGCATGGCCCCTGGCGGCAAGCGCAGCGCGCTCGGGCAGCGGCTGCTGGGACCCGATCCGCACACCCGAATCCGCGTCGCTATGACCGGGGCGTCGGCGTTGATCTCGGCCTTGTACACCGTGCTGGTGCTCCTGCTGGCCTGGGTGGGGTTTGCCCGCGTGGACCTGACGGTGGTCTGGGCTGCAACCACGCTGTTGCTCAATGCGGGCGTCCTGACGAGCATTCGCGCCGGCTGGACGCGGCAGCTGGCCGATCCGGCGCTGACGCAGCTGCAGATCCGCTACGCCATCGTGAGCACCATGGTCGGCTATGTGCTGTTGGGAGAAGCGCGCGGCATATCGCCGGCCATTCTTTCGCCGGTGATGATGTTCGGCATTTTTGGCCTGAGCGCGCGCCAGATGAAGGCCAACTTCGTCTTCGCGCTGTTGTGCCTGGCGGTGGGCATGGGGCTGGTGGCCTGGACCGAAGGTGCGCGCTACCGCCCGCTGCTGGAGCTGGCCTACGGTGTCATGTTCGTGCTGGTGCTTGCCGGCAGCACCTTCGTCGGGCTGCGCATCCAGCATGTGCGCCAGCGGCTGCAGCGCCAGAAATACGCCCTGGGCGCCGCGCTCGAGCGCATCAACCACCTCGCCGCGCACGATGATCTGACCGGGCTGCTCAACCGCCGCCGCATGAGCGAAGTGGTGCAGGCCGAACGCGAGCGCTGCGTACGCAGCCGGCGGCCGCTGGTCCTGGCGCTGCTGGACCTCGACTTCTTCAAGCTGGTCAACGACCGCTACGGACACGCCGCAGGCGACGCGGTGCTGTGCGCCTTCGCGGGCCGCGTGCTGGACAACCTGCGCAGCACCGACGTGCTGGCGCGCTGGGGCGGGGAGGAGTTCCTGCTGCTGCTGCCCGAGACCTCGCTGGATGGCGCGCTGGTGCTGCTCGAGCGGGTGCGCAGGGAGGTCGCCGAGCTCTGCGTGGAAACCGCCAATGGCGAAATCCGCCTGACCGTCTCCATTGGCGTGGCCGCCGGCCGCGTGCAAGACACCATGGAGCAGGTGCTCGAGCACGCCGACGAAGCGCTCTACCAGGCCAAGGCGCAGGGGCGGGACCGCGTGGTGGTGTACGGCGGTGGCCGGCCGGGCGAGCCGGCGCCCGACGAACGCACGGATTCTTGAGACAAAATCCAGGTATTTTTGGCCTCTAGCGCTTATTGGTAAAAGAAAGTTAGCTATAAAAATAGGATAACTAGCGCAACCTGGGTTCTTCGCGCATCTGCTCCGGTGTGGTGAACCAGGCGCTGCTCTCGCCCATCCGGCCGCGCGCCGCCGCCAGTTCCTGCCGCGCCACGGTGCGCAGGTGCACCTCGTCCGGCCCGTCCATCAGGTGCAGCGCGCGGCCCCAGGTCCAGAACTGCGCGAGCGGCGTGTCGGGCGAGAGGCCCATGGCGCCGAATACCTGCATGGCCCGGTCGGCCACCCGGCTTTGCAGGCGCGCAGCGACCACCTTGATGGCCGAGATCTGTGCGCGCGTAGCGGCGCTCTGCGCCTCTCCGGACTGGTCCAGGAGCCAGGCGGTGTGCAGCACGAGCAGGCGGGCCTGGTCGATTTCAATGCGCGACTCGGCCAGCCAATCCTGTACGTTGGCAAAACCTGCTTCGTAGCTGCCGAACATCTTGCGCTCCAGCGCCCGCTCGGCCGCCAGCCGCAGCGCGAGCTCGCACTGACCGATGGTGCGCATGCAGTGGTGCACGCGCCCAGGCCCCAGGCGCGCCTGCGCCATGGCAAAGCCCGCGCCGCGCTCGCCGAGCAGGGCGTTCGGCGGCAGGCGCACGTCCTCCAGCAGGATTTCGCAATGGCCTTCGGGCGCGTGGTGGTGCAGCACCGGGATGTTGCGCAGCACGCGAACGCCCGGTGCGTCGAGCGGCACCAGCACCATGCTGTGGCGCCGGTGTGCCTGCGCTTGGGCGGGCGCGTCGCCGGCGTCCTGGCACATGACGATGAGCAGACGGCAATGCGGGTGCGCGGCGCCGGTGATGAACCATTTGCGCCCCCGCACGACCAGCGCGTCGGCCGCTTCGTGCAGCGTGGTCTGCAGGTTGGTCGGGTCGGAAGAGGCCACGTCGGGTTCGCTCATCGCGAAGGCCGAGCGGATGCGCCCGTCCAGAAGCGGCTCCAGCCATTGGCGGCGCTGCGCGGGCGAGGCAAAGCGGTGCAGCAGTTCGATGTTCCCGGTATCGGGCGCGCTGCAGTTGAACACTTCCGCAGCCCAGGGCAGCCTTCCCATGGATTCGGCGAGCGGCGCGTACTCCAGGTTGCTCAGGCGTGTGCCGGGTTCGTCCGCACGCAAGCCGGGCAGGAACAGGTTCCAGAGCCCCTCCTCGCGCGCCAGGGCCTTGAGGTCCTCCATGAAGGGCGGCGGGTAGGCGCCCGATTCGGCGGCGGCGTGCCAGGCGGCGTTGTGCGGCAGCAGGTAGCGCGCCACGAAGGCGTCCATGCGCCCCAGCAGATCGAGCGCGCGGGATGAAGGGGCGAAGTCCATGCGCGATTCTGGGGCGCGCCTGGCCCGGGCGTCAGAACCCTGGCGACAGCGGAGCGGCGCGCGCCGCGAGCGCCGCCGCCGTGCCCAGCATCAGCGCCGCCACCAGGTTGTGCGCCAGCGCGACCCCCATCGGCAACTGGGCCAGCACCAGCGCGATGCCGAGCTCGGCCTGCAGCGCGGCCAGGCCAAGAATGGCGGCGCCGGCGCCGCGCTGGCCGGCGCGCCAGGCGGCTGCCGCCAGGATGCCGAGCGCGCCCACCACGGCAAATGTGGCCAGCCGGTGCAGCAACTGCACCCCCACGCCACCGGCAAAACCGGCCTCGCCGGCGTGCGGGCCCGGCATCTGCCAGGGATTCAATGCGGCCCAGCCGTCGGGCCCGGGTGCGCACGCCAGGAGCTGTGGGCAGCTCAGGCCGGCGTAGCCCGCGCTGACCAGTGCCCCCAGGCTGGCCTGCAAGGCGAGCAGGACCGCACCGAGCCCGGCCCAACGCCGCAGCCGCAGGCGCTGCGCCTCGGTCATGGCACGGGGTTCCTCCGCCACATATACGAAGGTGGCGAACAGCAGCAGCCCCGCCAGAAGGTTGCCGAGTGTCACCGCTGGCAGCCGCGTGCCGGCGGTGAACACCCCCAGCACGGCGAGGAACAGCATTAGCCCCAGCGCCAGCAGCAGCACGCGCCGTTCGCGCACCAAGGACCGCGGGCCGCGGTAGGCGAAGACCACCATGCCGACCAGCAGCACCAGCAGCGAGGATGCGACAACGCGGTGCGTGCCGCGTGCTGCCTGCACCGCTGCTGTCGGGGGAACCGGCGCCGCATCGGCGCTGGCGGCGCGCGCATGGCATGCCGGCCACGGGCGGCAGCCCAGGTCGGCGCCCGACTGGCGCAGGAACGCGCTCAGGCTGGTCACCACCAGCACCAACAGCGCGCACAGCCAGGCAGCCCGCTGCAGAAGCCGGCGCCGGTGCGCCACGGAATCATCGGTAGAAGTCGTCATTCACGCCCGCAGGGAAATCGTTTATTTTGCGCAACAGGTGGCCCAAGGGACGCACTTTCAGTGTTTACCATGAGGATGGCCCCTTTAAACCTTGTCGCAAATCAAGCCTCCAGGCATACTAATCTGGAGAATCATTTGCACCTTTAGGTAACCAGAGGAGAACCGCGCATGGAACACCACGACGACGATGAGAAGGTGCCGATGATTCAGCAGCTGCTCGACAACCCATTCTTGCTGCTGTTCATCGGGGTGATGGTCCCGATGATCGTGTACTCACTGTGGGGGGTGATTGAAATCTTGACCATTCCCCTGGCCAAATAAACAGGAGCTACACATGAGCGCCATTCTCCCCCCCGCAGAGCGACTCTGGTGGAAACACCCGCTCGACCGCGTCGAAGGTCTCTGGATCGCCATCGCCTTCGCCTGGTGCATGGTGATGTTCTTCATGATGGTCGGTTGGCACATCTACGGCAAGCAGAACCTCTCCACCGAAACCTACAAGACCACGCCGGAAATGTTCTCCGCCAAGACCCAGGCGATGGTGGACAAATACACCGTGCGTACGGAAACCGACCAGAACATCCCGGTGGTGCGTCCGCCCGAGGGCAGCGACGTCTACCTCATCGCGCGACTGTGGTCCTGGTGGCCCATTCTCGAGCTTGAAAAAGACAAGACCTATAAGCTGCACATGACTTCCATGGACTACAACCACGGCTTCTCCCTGCAGCCGACCAACATCAACATCCAGGTGGTTCCTGGGTACGAGCACGTCATGAAGATCACGCCCAACCAATCGGGCCAATTTTCCATCGTGTGCAACGAGTTCTGCGGCATCAACCACCATTCCATGGTGGGACGCCTCTACGTCAAATAGCAGGAGCACAACGCCATGGCTGCAACTTCTGCTACTACGTACCGCACCTGCCCGCGCTCGGGCCTGCAGTTTGAGGCGCAAGCTGAAAAACTGATGATCGTCAACGCCGTCACCGCCGTGGTGGCGCTGCTGGTGGGCGGTCTCCTCGCGATCGGGGTCGTGCTGACCCGCTGGCCCGCCGTCCACTGGCTGGCTGCCGACACCTTCTACATGGTGCTCACTGCCCACGGCATCAACATGCTCATCTTCTGGATGATCTTCTTTGAAGTCGCGGTGTTGTATTTCTGTGCGTCGACGCTGCTGCGCTGTCGCATAGCGACGCCCAAGATCGCATGGGTCGCCTACGCGCTCATGTTGGTCGGCGCCGTCATGAACAACATCGACGTGTTCCGCGGCGGCTCCAGCGTCATGATGACTTCCTACGTGCCGATGATGGCCACGCCCTGGTTCTACCTGGGCCTGATCCTCTTTGCCGTGGGGGCCCTGATCGCCTGCTTCGTGTTCTTCGGCACCCTGGTGGTGGCCAAGCGCGACAAGACCTACCAAGGCTCGGTGCCGCTGGTGACTTTCGGCGCCATCGTGGCGGCCATCATCGCGGTGTTCACCATCGTTTCCGGCGCCATCATTCTGGTCCCGACCTACCTGCTGGCCCTCGGCCTGATCAGCAACGTCGACCCGCTGATCTACCGGACCATCTGGTGGGCCTTCGGCCACTCGTCGCAGCAGATCAACGTGGCGGCGCATATTTCCATCTGGTACCTGGTGGCTGCGCTGGCCTTCGGCGCCAAGCCCATGTCCGAGCGCGTCAGCCGCGGCGCCTTCCTGCTCTACATCCTGTTCCTGCAGCTTGCCAGCGCCCACCACCTGCTGGCCGACCCGGGCGTGAGCACGGAGTGGAAGGTCGTCAACACCAGCTACTTCATGTACTTCGCCGTGCTGGCTTCGATGATCCACGGCTTAACCGTTCCGGGTGCGATGGAAGTGGCGCAGCGCGCCAAGGGCTACAACAAGGGCCTGTTCGAATGGCTGCGCAAGGCGCCCTGGGGCAACCCGACCTTCTCGGGGGTGTTCATCTCCCTCGTCGGGTTTGGTTTCCTCGGCGGCATTTCCGGCGTGATGATGGGTACCGAGCAGCTCAACCTGATCATCCACAACACCATTTACGTCCCTGGCCACTTCCATGCGACCGTGGTGGTGGGAACCACGCTCACGTTCATGGCGCTGACGTACTACCTGATCCCGGTGCTGTTCAAGCGCGAGACCATTTCCCCCGGTCTGGCGAAGATCCAGCCGTACCTGTTTGGCTTCTCGATGTACTTCTTCTGCCTGGTGATGATGGGCGCCGGAACCTTGGGCGTCTCGCGGCGCCACTGGGACATGGCCTTCAGCGGTGCTGCCATGGCGTACGAATGGCCGGGCGCGGCGTACCTGATGATGGGCCTGGTCGGCATTGGCGGTATCGCCGCCATCGTCGGCGGCGGTCTCTACATCTACATCACCGTCGGCTCGCTGCTCTGGGGCAAGAAGCTGGACAAGGGCGCCGTCAGCCCACGCTTCACGCCGATTCCGCCCACGGCGCCCACCGCGGCTGCGCAGACCTACGGGTCGTCGGGCCTGGTGGCACCGGGCAGCTTCGTGCTGGCCTTGGTCTTCCTGGTGGCGTTCGTGCTCTATTACTTCATCAACTGGAAATACCTCGCACAACTGTGGGGCATGTCCTGACCTGAGGCCCACCATGCACACCGACGCCCTCCGTCCTCCCCGCAGCCTGGCTGCGCAGCGCACACGCGATGTCGTGTCGCTGTTCAAGCTGCGCATCGGCACGCTCATCATGATCACCGCGCTGGTGGGCATGGTGGTCGCGCCGGGTCCGGCACTGGGCTGGGCGCAGGTGCTGGTGCTGGCGCTGTCGGTGCTGGTGGCGTCGGCCAGCGCCGGCGCCTTCAACCAGTACGTCGAGTACAAGAGCGACCAGCTCATGGCACGCACGCGCAAGCGGGCGTTCGTCACTGGCGCGCTGCCGCACCATCCCGCGTGGCTGGTGTTGATGGCCGCCATGCTGGCCGGCGCGGTCGCCGCTGCGTGGCTGGTGCTCAACGGCGCGGCAGCGGTGTACGTGTTCCTGGGCGCGTTCTTCTACGCCTTCGTCTACACCGTCTGGTTGAAGCGGCGCAGTTCCATGAACATCGTGATTGGCGGCCTGGCCGGCAGCTTCGCGGTGCTCGCGGGCGCTGCGGCTGTGGATCCGGCCCTGGGCCCGCTGCCTTTGCTGCTCGCTCTGGTGCTTTTCCTGTGGACACCGCCGCACTTCTGGGCGTTGGCCATCGCCAACCGGGCCGACTATGCCGAGGCCGGCGTTCCCATGCTGCCCGTGGTCGTGGGCAGCGAGCGCGCCGCGCGCATCGTCCTGGTCAGCACCGTCGCCCTGCTGGTGGCGTCGCTGTTGCCGATGTTCTGGGGCGCCGGCGTGGTGTACCTGGTTGGCGCGCTGGGTGGGGGCTTGCATTTTGTGCACAAGGCCTGGCTGCTGGCGCGCGAAGTGACGCGGCCCCGTGCCATGTCGGCATTTTTTGCCTCGCTGGTGCAACTCAGCACCCTGCTGGTGGCAGCCTGCGTGGACGGCCTGGTCCGCTGAGCGAGCTTGTCCATGTCCCGCTGTCGCCCCCTAGCTGCGCTGTTGTTGGCGTGTGCCCTGGGGGTGGGCGGCTACCTGGGAAACCTCGCGCCCGCCCACGCTGCCAGTGAAGGCACGGCGCAAGCCGATGCCGGGCGCGGGCTTGACCAGGAGCGTGCCCTTCGGGCCAGCCAGGAGGCCGTCGGGCGCGAACTGGGCGAGCACCTGTTCCGTGACCGTTCCGGGCGCACGGTGGCGCTTTCGAGCTACCGCGGCAAGCCCTTGCTGGTGAGCTTCATCTACACCGGCTGTTTCCAGATTTGCCCAGGCACGACGCGCGCGCTGCAGCAGGCCGTCGAGGCGCTGCAAAGAAGCGTCGGACCGGGGCAGTTCAATGTGGTCAGCATAGGCTTCAACCAGCCCGAGGACTCGCCCGAGGCCCTCAAGGCGTTTGCGGCGCAGTTCCACATCAATTCGGACAACTGGGAATTCCTCAGCCCGCGCGGCGCCGACGTGCCCGCGCTGACGCGCGATTTCGGTTTCCTGTACGCAGCGACGCCCGCCGGCTTCGACCACGTACTGCAATTGAGCCTGGTCGATTCCCAAGGGCGGATCGTGCGCCAGATCTACGGCGAGCAGCTCAATGCCGCCGATCTCGGCGAGCCGCTGCGGCTTTTGCTGGCGGGGTCGCCGGTCGAGCCAGAGCGTCTGCTGGAGGGCCTGTTCGAGCGTGTGCGCCTGGTGTGCACGGTCTACGACGTGAAAACCGGCGACTACCGGGTCGACTACACCCTGCCCATACAGATCGCGGGTGGCCTGACCTTTTTCATCGTGATGGTGGTGTTCTTTTTTAATGAGTGGCGTGCAAGCCGCCGCGCCGCTTCGCGGCGCGCGCGCCGTGCTTGAAACGCAGCCCGAATGGCCCTTCCGTCCAGTTTGCCTGTGTTCGCGCCGGCGCCCACGATGCCGGCGCGGTTCTGGCGGGCCTTGGAGCACCGCCTTGACGCGCTCGCCGGTGCCAGCGGCAACCCGCTCAAGCATCTGGGCGCCCTGGGGTTCTGGTTCCTGTGGCTCCTTGTAGGTAGCGGAGCCATCCTGTACGCGGTGCTGGACACCTCGGCCACGGGCGCCTATGCCTCGATCGACGCGCTCTCGCGCACGCCGCTGGGCTGGGGCAGCCTGTTGCGCGGCCTGCACCGCTACAGCGCCGACGCCATGGTGCTGGTGGTGCTGGCGCACGTTGCGCGCGAATGGATGCTGGGGCGCTTTCGCAGCTACCGCGCGCCTTCCTGGCTGACCGGTGTGCCCCTGCTGCCCTTGATGTTCGTCTGCGCCATAGGGGGTTTCTGGCTCAATTGGGACCGGCTGGGCCAATTTTCCGCCGTGGCGACGGCCGAATGGCTGGACACGCTTCCGGGTCTGGCGTCGCCCCTGGCGCGCAATTTCCTCGGCGGCACGCAGGTGAGCGACCGCCTGTTCTCGCTGTTCGTCTTCGTGCATCTGGGTGTGCCGCTGCTGCTGGTCTTCGGCCTCTGGTTCCATGTGCAGCGCATCAGCCGCGCGGCGGTATCGCCACCGCGCGTGCTGGCCCTGGGCTCGCTGCTGTCGCTGCTGGTGCTCGCGACGGCGCTGCCCGTGCGCAGCCAGGGGCCGGCCGACCTGGCCACCGTGCCCGCCGTGCTGGCGTACGACTGGCTGCTGCTGTTCATCCACCCCATTGCTGCCGCCACGTCGGGTCCGTTCGCGTGGGGTTTGCTCGGCGCTGTTCTGGCGTTGTTCCTGGCGCTGCCCTGGCTGGCCGTACCGCGCCGCATTCCCGCGGCGCCGCCGGCAGCCGTTGGCGCGGCAGCCAACTCCCACACCGCCTGGCGGCCGGCGGCGCTGGCACAGCCGGTCGCCGAGGTGGACCCCGCCCATTGCAGCGGCTGCCGCCGCTGCGTCGAGGACTGCCCTTACGCGGCCATCAGCATGGTGCCGCACCCGAGCGGCCGCGCCGGCATGGAACTGGCGCAGGTGCGCGCGGACCTGTGCGCCAGTTGCGGCATCTGCGTCGGGTCGTGCCCCTCGTCCACACCGTTTCGCAGTGCCGAGGTGCTGCACACGGGCATCGACATGCCGCAATGGCCGGTGGATGCGCTGCGCCAGCAGATGCAAAGCGGCCTGGCAGCGCTGACGGGGGCGCAGCGCTTCGTGGTGCTGGGATGCGCCCAGGGCGCGCGCCTTGAGGGCGTCGCTGCCGCCGACGTGCTCGTCCTACCCATGGTCTGCACGGGCCTGCTGCCGCCATCTTTCGTTGAGTACGCGCTGCGCGCCGGCGCCTCGGGCGTCCTGGTGGCCACTTGCCGCGAAGGCGGCTGCGCCTTCCGCCTGGGTGAGCGCTGGACGCGCGAGCGCCTTTCGGGCCAGCGCGAACCGCGCTTGCGCGCCAGCGTGCCGCAAGACGCCTGGGCCTTGGCCGCCGTGGATGCGGGCGACGAAGCCGCCTTGGCGGCGGCGCTGGCCGGCCTGCGGGCGCGCGCTATTGAAGCTATTATTCCTTTGGAGTCTGTTGCATGAAACGCGTTGTTGACCTTGCAGGCCAGACGCTGCTGTATGGCGGCTTTGCCCTGCTGGTCGGTGTTTTTTCGCAGTGGCCGGCGTACGCGCCGCTTGCTGCGGACGAAGCATTGATCAAACTGAGCTTCGTCCACCACGGCAAGCGCGTGGCGGAGTGCCGCCCGTACACCCAGGAAGAACTCGCCAAGCTCGCGCCCAACATGCGCACGCCGCTCAAGTGCGAACGCGAGCGTGCCCCGGTGACGGTCGAACTCGACATCGACGGCGCTCCCGCGTACCGCCACACCGCCGCCCCCTCTGGCCTCTCGCGCGACGGCGCTTCCACGGTCTACAAGCGCCTGGAGGTGCCGGCGGGTTCGCACCGCATCAGCGTGCGCATGCGCGACAGCAACGCCACCAGCGGGTTCAACTACGAGCACGAAGCCACCGTGCAACTCAAGCCGTCGCAGGTGCTGGTGATCGATTTCGACGCCGAGCGCGGCGGCATCGTGCTGCTATGAGCGCCGCCGCTCCATCCCCCCTGGTTTCGGTGGGAGCTCCGCGCCGGCCGCTGCCGGCACTGGCCGCGGCCGACTACGCGTTGGCCATTCCGCAGGACGCGCGCCGCGTGCTGGCGCGCCGTTGGTTGTGGCTCGGCATGCTCGCGCTGATCGGTTCCGGCCTGTTTTCCATACTGCTGGTGCTATCGCGCACGCCCGGCGTCAACCGCATGCTTCCGGCGGCGGATTTCTTCCATACGGCGCTCGTGCTGCACGTCGATCTTTCCGTGCTGGTGTGGTTCATGGCCATGGCGGGCCTGCTCTGGAGCCTGCACGGCGGGCTGCGCGGCATCCGCTGGGGATCGGCCGCCTTGTGGACCTGCGCCGCAGGCACGGTGGCCATGTCGGCGGCGCCGTTCCTGGACGCAGGCCAGCCCATCATGGCCAACTACATTCCGGTGCTGCACGCGCCGTTGTTCCTGTTCGGTCTGGTGCTGTTCGGCGTGGGCGTGGGCGTGTTGGCGCTGCGCAGCATCGTGGCCGCGCCGCGCCTGGGCACGGCCTTCGGCGGCCAGGGCGCGCTCGGTTTCGGGCTGAGCGCCGCCGCAGTAGCCACGGTGGTGGCGCTGCTGGCGTTCGCCTGGTCGTTCCTGCAGCTGCCGCGGGTGCTGCCGGGGAAGGCGTACTACGAAATCCTGTTCTGGGGCGGCGGCCACGTGCTGCAGTTCACCTGGACGCTGCTCATGCTGGTGGCCTGGTTGTGGTTGGCCAATGCCTGCGGTGCCCGCCTGCGCCTGAGCCCACGCGTGGCGGTGCTGATGTTCGCGCTGGCCTTGGCCGGCGTGTTCGTCACGCCCTGGGCCTACCTGGCGTACGACATCAGTTCGGTCGAACACCGCGCGCTGTTGACCTGGGCGATGCGGGCAGGCGGCGGGCCGGCCATCGTCCCGGTGGCCCTCGTGGTGGTGGTGGGGCTGTACCGCCTGCCGTTGGCACACGCCACCCAGGGGCCGCTGCGCGCGGCCCTGCTGGCGTCCATCCTGCTGTTCGGCGCCGGCGGCGTCATCGGCATCTTCATCAGCGGCAGCAACGTGCGCATTCCGGCGCACTACCACGGCTGCATCGTGGGCGTCACATTGGCACTCATGGGCCTGGTGTACCACCTGCTTCCGGCGCTCGGATATTCGGCGCCGCAAGGCCGGCTGGCGGTGGCGCAGCCCTGGGTGTACGGCCTGGGGCAGTTGCTGCACATCGTCGGCCTGGTGTGGTCGGGCGGCTACGGCGTGCAGCGCAAGGTGGCGGGCGCCGAACAGGTGCTGCGCACACCGGGCGAGGTGGCGGGGATGGCGCTGATGGGCCTGGGCGGCCTGGTGGCCATCATTGGCGGTGTGTTGTTCATCGTAGTGGCCGTGCGGGCCATGCGACGCGGGCCGGGTACTGACCATCCGGCGGGCGATGAAATGGTGGTTTCCTCATGACAGTGTTCCAGTCGGCCCTGCAGTGGCTCTTCATGCGCGTCGAAGCGCTGTTCAACCGCGCCTTTGGTGACCGCATCAATCCGCTGTACCACCTCGGCTCCATCACCTTCTTCCTGTTCTGGATCGTCGGTGGTACCGGTTTGTACCTGTACGCCTTCTTCGAGACCGGCGTGTCCGGCGCCTACGACTCGGTGGAAGCGCTGACGCACGGCCAGTGGTGGCTGGGCGGCCTCATGCGCAGCGTGCACCGCTACGCATCGGACGCCATGGTGTTGACCATGATGCTGCACATGCTGCGCTATTTCGCGTTCAACCTGTTCCATGGCTTCCGCTGGTTTTCCTGGGTGACCGGGGTGGCGCTGATCTGGCTGGTGTACGCATCGGGCGTGAACGGCTACATGCTGCCGTGGGACGCACTGGCGCAGTACGTCACCGTCACCAGCTTCGAATGGCTCGACTGGCTGCCGCCCTTTAGCGGCACGCTGATGCGCAACTTCGTCTATGCCGACAGCGTCAGCGACCGCTTTTTCTCGCTGCTGTCCTTCCTGCACATCGGCCTGCCCCTGGTGGTGCTGCTGCTGATGTGGATCCACGTGCAGCGCGTGCCCAAGGCGCGCACCACGCCTCCGCGTGCCATCACCATCGGCCTGGGCCTGACCTTCCTGGCCATGGCGCTCGTGGCCCCCGTGCACAGCCAGGGTGGCGCGGCCGATCTGGCCAAGGCGGTCATGGAAGTCCGGCTCGACTGGTTCCTGCTCGCCCTCTACCCGCTGCTGAGCGAATGGCCCTTGGGCCGGGTCTGGGCGCTGGTGATGGGGATCACGCTGGTCATGCTGCTGCTGCCCTTGTGGCCGCAGAAGGGCCGAAAGGGCGTGGGCACCTTGCACGCCACCGTGCGCGGCGAAGGCACCAGCGCCGCCGAATTCACGCTGCGGCCCGGCGAAACCCTGCTCGACGCCGGCCTGCGCGAGGGCCTGGCGCTGCCCTACGAATGCCGCAATGGCGCCTGCGGCCTGTGCATTTGCAGCCTGGAGCAGGGCAGCGTCGAGCACCGCCCGTACCAGAAGACCGCGCTGTCGGACGCCCAACTGGCGCGCGGCCTGGCGCTGATGTGCTGCGCCGTGCCCAATGGCGACGTGGTCATCACCGTGGACGGCTTCACCGGCGCCAGCGCGGTGGCAGAACCCCAGTACCAGGCACGCGTGGTGCACCGCGAGCGCCTGTCCGAAGACGTGATGCTGCTGCGGCTGGAGCTGCCGGGCGGCGAACGCCTGGCCTTCGAGGCCGGCCAGTACATCGACATCCTGCTGGACGACGGCCAGCGCCGCGCCTTCTCGTTCGCCAACGCGCCGCAGAACAACGCACTGATCGAGCTGCACGTGCGCCTGGTGCCCGGCGGGCGCTTCACCACCCACGTGTTCGAGGGCATGCAGGTCGGCGACACGATCACTTTCGAGGGGCCGCGCGGCCAGTTCACGCTGCGCGAAGGGCCGCAACCCATCCTGTTCATCGCCGGTGCGACGGGTTTCGCGCCCATCAAGAGCATCGTCGAGGACGCCTTCGCGCGCGGCGTCACCCGGCCCATGCGCCTGTATTGGGGCGTGCGCGACAGCAAGGACCTGTACATGCTCGCGCTGTGCGAGCAGTGGCAGAACGCGTACGACAACTTCACCGTCGTGCCCGTGGTGTCCGAGCCGGCGCCGGGCGATGCCTGGACAGGCCGCACCGGCCTGGTGCACGAAGCCATGCTGGCCGATTTCCCGGACCTGAGCGGCTACGAGGTGTACCTGTGCGGCTCGGTGCGCATGGTGGAGGCAGCGGTCCCGGCCTTCCTGGCGCAGGGCCTGGCAGAGGGTGCGTGCTTCTCGGACGCCTTCGTGCCTGCGGCGCGGCCGCTGCCGGCCGAGCCTTCAGAGCCGCCGGCTCAGAGTCCCAGCGCCTGAGCCAGCGCGTCCATGCGCGCCGCCACGGCGGCGTCCATGGCGATGGGGCGGCCCCACTCGCGCTGCGTCTCGCCGGGCCACTTGTTCGTGGCGTCCAGGCCCATCTTGCTGCCCAGGCCGCTGACCGGCGAGGCAAAGTCGAGGTAGTCGATGGGCGTGTGCTCCACCAGCAGGGTGTCGCGCGCCGGGTCCATGCGCGTGGTCAGCGCCCACACCACTTCCTTCCAATCGCGCACGTCCACATCGTCGTCCACCACGACGATGAACTTGGTGTACATGAACTGGCGCAGGTGGCTCCACACGCCCATCATCACGCGGCGCGCGTGGCCGGGGTAGGCCTTCCTGATGCGCACCAGCGCCATGCGATAGCTGCAGCCCTCGGGCGGGAGGTAAAAGTCCACGATTTCTGGGAACTGGCGCTGCAGCAGCGGGATGAACAGCTCATTGAGCGCCACGCCCAGCACGGCGGGCTCGTCGGGCGGCTTGCCGGTATAGGTGGAGTGGTAGATGGCGTCCTTGCGCAGCGTGATGCGCTCCACCGTGAACACCGGAAACTCGGCCTGCTCGTTGTAGTAGCCCGTGTGGTCGCCGTAGGGGCCTTCGAGCGCGTGCTCCCAGCCGCTGGCGTGCGCGGGGGCGGGCCGGATGTGGCCTTCGAGCACGATTTCCGCGTGCGCCGGCACGGAGAGCGGCACGCCCACGGCGTTGGCCACCTCGGTGCGCGCCCCGCGCAGCAGGCCGGCGAACTGGTATTCCGAGAGGCTGTCGGGCACCGGCGTCACGGCGCCCAGGATGGTCGCCGGGTCGGCGCCAATCGCCACCGCCACCGGGTAGGGCTCGCCGGGGTGCAGGCGGCAGTGCTCGGCAAAATCGAGCGCTCCGCCCCGGTGCGCCAGCCAGCGCATGATGAGCTGGTTGCGCGAGAGCACCTGCTGGCGGTAGATGCCGAGGTTCTGCCGCGCCTTGTGCGGCCCGCGCGTGATGACCAGGCCCCAGGTAACCAGCGGCGCCACGTCGCCCGGCCAGCAGTGCTGGATGGGCAGGCGCGCCAGGTCCACGTCCGGGCCTTCCCACACCACCTCCTGGCACGGCGGGCTGCTGCGCTCCTTGGGCGCCATGTTCCACAGCGTCTTGAGCAGGCTGCCCATGCCCACCATCTCCTTCAAGCCCTTGGGCGCCTCGGGCTCCTTGAGCGAAGCCAGCAGCTCTCCGAACGGGCGCAGCCCGGCGATGCTCTCCACGCCCATGGCGCGCGCCACGCGTTCGGGCGTGCCGAACAGGTTGGCGAGCACCGGCATGCGGTGGCCGGTCGGGTTCTCGAACAGCAGGGCCGGGCCGCCCGCGCGCAGCACGCGGTCGCACAGTGCCGTCATTTCCAGGTGGGGCGAGACCGGTTCGGCAATGCGGCGCAACTCGCCGGTCTGCTCGAGCTGGGCGAGGAAGCTGCGGAGGTCGTGGCTGGGCATTGATTTTGAATAAAAAGTGGCGCTAGCGTTTATTAGTATTTGGTTTATAGCTATTTTAAAAATAGCAAAACCGAAGGGGAATCGGGCACCATCGACCGGTCGCCGCGCCGCTTAATTGGAATCTAACCCCAATTTTCGTCATCCCCCCGCAGCGTCGGCCGGGGCGGCCAGGCCTTGCCAGCGCTGCGTTGCCGGGTGCGCGATGCCGAGCAGGTCGAGCACGCGCGCGGCGCTGGCTTCCACGATGTCGGCGATGCTCTGCGGGCGCAGGTAGAAGGCCGGCACGGGCGGGCAGACGATGGCGCCCATTTCGGTGACGCTCACCATATTGCGCAGGTGCCCGAGGTGCAGCGGTGTCTCGCGCGCCATCAGTACGATGCGGCGGCGCTCCTTGAGCACCACGTCGGCGGCGCGCGTGAGCAGGTTGTCCGACAGGCCGTGCGCGATGGACGCCAGCGTGCGCATGGAGCAGGGCGCCACCACCATGCCGGCGCACTGGAACGAGCCGCTGGCGATGCTGGCGCCGACGTTGCGCGCGTCGTGCGCCTGGTGCGCCAGCGCCTCGACGGCGGCGCGCTCCAGGCCGAGCTCGTGCTGCAGCGTGCGCCAGCCGGCGTCGGACACCACCAGGTGCGACTCGGTGCCGGGGCATTCGCGCAGCAGCTGCAGCAGGCGCACGCCGTACACCGCGCCGCTGGCGCCCGAGATGCCGACGATGATGCGCTGGGGCGTGCCGCGATGGTCCATGGCGCCCAGCTTATGCCAAACGCGGCACTCCGTGCGCGCCGGGCGCGAGCGGGCGCGCGCGCAGGTCGGCCTGCACCTGCTCCAGCACGGTGCCCGCCTGCGCGGCGTCGAAGTCTTCGTGGCGGCGCTTTTTCACACCGTACTGCTGCAGCTGGTAGTGCCGGTCGGCGGTGATGCCGTGGCGCGCCAGGCAGCCTTGCACGCAGTTGAGCGGGCAGCCGTCGAGCGCGATGATGGGCCGGCCCGAGCGCGCCGTGCGCACCAGGCTGGGCACGTCGCCGCCGACGCCGGCGATGCAGGACATCTCGGCCACGCCGGCGCGGTCCAGGCGCAGGGCGACGTGGTTGGCCAGTTGCGCGGCGCTGGAGCACCCCGAGCAGGAATAGACCAGCGGCAGCGGCCCCGAGGCGGCGTTCACGGCTGCGTCCCCCGCCGGGCCCCCCCGCCGGGGCGCAGGGCGGCCAGGCGCGCCAGCACCTGGCGCGGGGCCCACTCGCCCGGCGCCCACTGCTCCAGATTCAGCACGGGCAGCTCCAGTGCGTCGAGCGTGTTCTTCACCACCAGGCCGAGCTCCGTGTCGCCCTCCATCACCAGGCGGCGGTTGAAGAACAGCGTGTCCGGGTCCTGCTGGCGCTGCGCCAGCAGCAGGAAATCGTGCGCGCTGGCGGTGATGCACAGGTCGGTGGCGCTCTGGCGCGGCCGGGCCGCGAAGGCGCCGCCGGTCCAGGTGAAATCGAAGGTGACGCGGGCGTCGCGCACCTCGATGCGCAGGCGCTTGCCGAGCAGCATCTCGCCCACGTCGCGCGGCAGCTGGCGCGCCACGCCCAGGTTGAGCGCGCCGACCAGCAGCAGCGAGCCGGGGTAGGCCGGCAGCCGCCCGGTGAGCGCCGCCAGCGGCGCGGGCAAGGTGAAAGGGGCGGGGGCGTTCATGGCATTCCTTGGGGTGGGGAATATCAAATTCAATAGCTATCAACGCTTATGCAGTAAGCGCTGGAGGTCATTTTTGCTGGTATTTTCGGTTGGAATAGCGGATCAGGCCGTGGCCAGCGCCTCGGCCTGCACCCAGTCGAGCCCCGGCTGGCCGTGCCAGTAGCCGTTGCAGCTGCGCTCGGGCATCAGCGGCTGGATCTGCGCGCGCGCGTCCTGCGGCGCCAGCGCGCCGCGCCGCACGGCGTCGAACAGCGCCACGATCTCGCTGGTGTGCTCGGCCTGCGGGCTGATGCGCGCCACGGCCACGCCCATGGCCTGCATGCGCGGCAGCTCGTCGATGAGGTTGTGCACGCGCGCCGACTGCGTCTGGATGCCGTTGAGCACCAGGAACTCCTCGCTCTCGCGCGTCTTGAGCATCAGGCCGTCCGGGTGGTCCAGGCAGCTGAACTGGCAGTCGTCCTTGGGCAGGTTGCGCTGGCGTGCGGTGAAGCAGCGCGCCGAGAACGCCAGCGGCATGCGGCCGTAGGCGAACACCTCGGTCTGCAGGCCCTCGGGGCCGCTTTGCATCAAGGCGGCGAGGTCCTGGTGCTTCATCTCCAGGGGCGCGACCCAGCGCGTCGCGCCGAGCGAGCCCAGCCACTGCAGCGAAGGCTGGTTGTAGATGTTGAGGTGCAGGCCGCCAACGAAGGGGCGCTTGCCGGCCACGCGCTGCACGGCGCCCATGTCGTTGGCTTCGACGAGGTAGTCGGGGTTGGCCGTGACCTTGTGCATGGTGCTGACCTCGACGCCCGACTCCAGCAGCACCTGCGTGGAGAGCACGGCCTCTTTGCCGGAGGCGCGCATCAGCTCGGCGATGTCGAGCCAGTCCGACAGGCGCAGTTCCTTGCGCCGCGAGCAAACGGTTTCGCCCAGGTAGACGATGTCCACAGGCGAATCGGCGACGGCCTGGTAGAAGTCGAAATAGGTCTGGCGCGGCCAGTAGTACTGCGGCGCACCCAAAGAGAGCTTGATCATGTTCGTCATTTCCAGGGGCGGTGGTAGGCGCCCAGGGTGTGCTGCTGGCCTTCTGCCACCTGGTCGAGGCTGGCCATCCAGGCCGTCTTGGGGGCGTAGCGCAGCGGGTCGGCCAGGCAGTTGTCGATGGCGTCGCGCCAGACCTTGGTGACCTGCGCCACATAGGCGGGGCTGCGCTGGCGGCCTTCGATCTTGACGGCGCGCACGCCCATCTTCATGAGCTTGGGCAGGAGTTCGAGCGTGTTGAGGCTGGTGGGCTCCTCGATGGCGTAGTAGTTCTCGTCCTCGCCCACGTCGAAGCGGCCCTTGCACAGCGTGGGGTAGCCGGCGTTCTCGCCTGGGGCGTAGCGGTCGATGAGCACGCCGCCCAGGCGCGATTCCAGCCCCTTGGGCGTTTCCTGCCAGCGCACCGACTTGGCGGGCGAGCACACGCCGTGGGTGTTGGGCGATTCGCCCGTCACATAGGACGAGAGCGCGCAGCGCCCCTCGACCATCACGCACAGGCTGCCGAAGCCGAAGACCTCGATCTCGACCGGCGTGGCGTCGATGACGCGCTGCACCTGCTCCATGGCCAGCACGCGCGGCAGCACTGCGCGCACGATGCCGAACTGCTCGCGGTAGAAGTTGATGGCGTCGGCGCTGGTCGCCGAGCCCTGGACCGAGAGGTGCAGGCGCAGCTTCGGGTGCTGCTGCGCGGCGTACTGCATCAGGCCGGGGTCGGCCAGGATGACGGCGTCCACGCCCAGGTCCACGGCCTTGTCCAGCGCCGCGCGCCAGGGCGCGGGGTTGGCGGCTTGCGGGTAGGTGTTGAGCGCCATGAAGACCTTGCAGCCGCGCTGGTGCGCGTACTGGATGCCGCTGGCGATGGCCGCCTCGTCGAAGTTCAGGCCGGCGAAATTGCGCGCGTTGGTGGCGTCGCGCAGCCCGAGGTAGACGCAGTTGGCGCCGTGGTCCACCGCCGTCTTGAGGGCGGGCAGGCTGCCGGCGGGGCAGACCAGTTCGAAAGGCGCGCTGGCGGCGCCGGAAGCGGGGGCGTGGGGGAGCGAAGTGGGGGTGGGCATGCGGGGCAGCGCGCCAGGGGCGCTTGGGGCGTAGCGCGCCACGATAAGCCCGGCACCCACCGTGTGCCCTGACCTGCGTCAAGCTTGGCGCGGCCGGTGCGTGCCCGCCCTGCGCTGCACAATGGCGGCCACCATGAACCGCAAGCTGTGGCTGCTCGCCCTCTGCCAGGGGCTTTTCCTGACCAACAACGTGGTCTTTATCGCCATCAACGGCCTGGTCGGGCTGCAGTTGGCGCCCTTCGGCTGGATGGCGACGCTGCCGGTCATGGGCTACGTGGTGGGCGGTGCGCTGTCCACGCCGCTGGTCGCGGCCAGCCAGGCGCGCTGGGGGCGCCAGGTGTCGTTCCAGCTCGGGCTGCTCGTGGCGCTGCTGTCGGCCGCGCTGTGCGCCTGGGCGGCGTTCAGCGCCAACTTCTGGCTGCTCTGCGCGGCCACCCTGCTTGCCGGCTACTACAGCGCCAACGGCCAGCTGTACCGCTTTGCCGCCGCCGAACTGGCCGCGCCGGCCTTCCGCGAGAAGGCCGTCTCGCTGGTGATGGCCGGCGGGTTGCTGGGCGCCATCGCCGGGCCGAACCTGGCCAGCGGCACGCGCACGCTGTTTGCGGTGCCGTTCCTGGGTGCGTATATCGCCTTGATGGCCGTGGCCTTGCTCGCCATGGCCTGCATGGCGGCGGTCCGCTCCGAGAAAGTCGCCGCTCCCGCGCCCGGCGCCCCGGTGGCGCGCGCCAGGCGCAGCCTGGGCACGCTGCTGCGCCAGCCGGCCTTTGCCGTCGCGGTGCTCGGCGCCGCGCTCGGCTATGGGGTGATGAATCTGCTCATGGCGGCGACGCCGCTGGCCATGCAGGTCTGCGGCTTCGGCTTCGATTCGGCCGCGCTTGTGCTGGAGTGGCACGTCATCGGCATGTTCGCGCCCGGTTTCTTCACCGGCCATCTGATCAAGCGCCTGGGCGCGCCGCAGGTGATGCTGGCGGGCGTCGTGCTCAACCTGGCCTGTGTGGCCATCGCACTGTCCGGCCAGGAGATCGCGCATTTCGGCGTGGCGCTGTTCCTGCTGGGCGTAGGCTGGAACTTCCTCTTCACGGGCAGCACCATCCTGGCCGTGTCCGCCTACCGGCCGGAGGAAAAGGACCGCGCCCAGGGCGGCCTCAACTTCTTCGTCTTCGCCACCATGGCGGTCAGTTCTCTGGCTTCCGGGGCGCTGGTGACGACGAGTGGCTGGAACTGGCTCAACCTTGCCTCGCTGCCGCCCCTCTTGCTCACGGGCGCCGCGCTGTTGTGGCTGATGCGGCGCCAGCGGGCCCTTATCGCTATTAATAAAATAGCTTGAAACGCTTGATGGTAAAGCGCTAAAGCCTTATTTTCTTGCAAATCCCGGAAAGCGGGCGTCCAGCCAGGCACGCAGCGCGGCGAACACCGGGGCCGCGTCCAGCTCGTTGAACAGCTCGTGGTACAGCGACTCGAAGCAGTGCGCCTCCACCATGTTGCGCGGGGCCGCGGCGGCGAAGGCGGCGCTGCCGGCCGGGCGCACCAGGCGGTCGGCGCCGGCCCAGAGCAGCAGCGTGGGTACGGCCCAGTGCGGCGCGCGCGCCAGGGTGGCGGGGCCGGCCTCGGCGAGGAAGCGCCCGAGCCGGGCGCTGATGCGGTCGTGGCACAGCGGGTCGGCCTGGTAGGCGCGCACCACCTGCGGGTCGTGCGACAGCGCCTGCACCTCCAGCCCATTGCCCACGCGCAGGTTGGGCGCGATGCGCGGCAGGGTGGCGAGCAGCAGCTTTTGCACGGCCGACATGCCGGTGTCGAGCGCCGGCGACGAAAGCACTAGCCCATCGAGCGGCCGCAGATGCAGCGACGCGAAGCGCGCCGCCACCAGCCCGCCCAGGCTGTGGCCCAGCAGCACCAGGGGTTCGCCCGGCGCCATGCGCTTTCTTGTCGCATCGACCAGATCGGCCAGATCGTCGAGCAGGCGTGCGTCGTGGTTCAGGCCGCCGCGCGGGCCGCTGGAGCGGCCGTGGCCATAGTGGTCGTAGGCGCGCGCGCCAAAGCCCCAGGCGTTGAGGTGCTGCGCCACGTGGCCGTAGCGCCCGGCGTGCTCGCCCAGGCCGTGCACCATGAGCACCGTGCCGCGCCGGGCGCTGCCCTCCGGCAGAGGCCAGTCGTACAGGGCGAGGTTTTCCCCGTCCGTGGCGGTGAAGGGGCTGAGGTTGGCTGCAGGAAAGTCGAACATGGGGCCTCGCTGGGGCAATGCCGGGATGATAGGCGGCCCTAGGGCATGGCCGCGATCACCTGCGCCACGGCGGCGGTGAGCCGCTTGGCGTAGGGCACGTGCAGGAACTCGTTCGGCCCGTGCGCGTTGCTCTTGGGGCCGAGCACGCCGCAGACCATCATCTGCGCCTTGGGGAAGCCCTGGCTGAGCATGCCCATGAGCGGAATCGTGCCGCCCTGGCCGATGTGGCCGCAGGGCGCGCCGAAATGCGCCTGGCTGGCGGCGTCGAGCGCCTGCTCGAACCATGGCGCCGTGGCGGGTGCATTCCAGCCGTTGGCGCCGCTCGCGCCCTGCCAGGTGACGCGCGCCTGGTAGGGCGCGTTGTCTTCGAGCAGCGCCTTCATCTCCTGCGCGCAGGCGGCGGCATCGGCCAGCGGCGGCAAGCGCAGGCTCAGCTTGAAGGCGGTGTAGGGGCGCAGCACGTTGCCCGCGTCCTGCAGCGCCGGAAAGCCCTCGGCGCCGGTGACGCTGAGCGTCGGCTCCCAGGTGCGCCGCAGCAGCGCCTCGACCGGGTCGGTCGTCGTCGGCAGGGCAAAGGCCGAAGCACCGCCGCAGTCGTGGTGCGCCCACGGAAAGCGCTGGTAGATCTCCTCGCCCAGGATGGCGGCCGTGGCGCGCGCCTGCGCCAGGCGCTCGGCCGGCACCTGGCAGTGAAAGCGCGCCGGCAGCAGCCGCCCGGTGGCGCTGTCTTCAAGTCGGTCGAGCACCTGGCGCATGATGCGGAACGACGAGGGCACCAGGCCCGAGGCGTCGCCCGAGTGCACGCCCTCGGTCAGGATTTCGACCTTCAGCGTGCCCGCCACCATGCCGCGCAGGCTGGTGGTGAGCCACAGCTGGTCGTAGTTCCCGGCGCCCGAATCCAGGCACACCACCAGCGCCACGTCACCCAGGCGCGGCTTCAAGGCGTCGATATAGGGCAGCAGGTCGCGCGAGCCGCTCTCTTCGCTGGTCTCGATCAGGCCCACGATGCGCGGGTGCGGCACGCCCTGGCGCTGCAGCTCCTGCACGGCGGCGATGCTGGCATAGACCGCGTAACCGTCGTCGGCGCCGCCGCGGCCGTAGAGCTTGCCGTCTTCGTATTTCGGCGTCCACGGCCCCAGGTCGCTGCGCCAGCCGGAAAATTCGGGCTGCTTGTCGAGGTGGCCGTACATCAGCACGCTCTGGCCCGATGCGGGCCGGGTGGCCGCGACTTCAAAGAACAGCACCGGCGTGCGGCCGGGCAGGCGCACGATGTCCAGGCGCAGGCCGTCCAGCTTCTGCGCCAGCACCCAGTCGGCGGCCCGGCGCACCACGGTGTCGAGCAGGCCCTCTGCCTCCCAGTCGGGCGCGAACATGGGCGATTTGGCGGGGATGCGGATGTAGTCTTCGAGTTGCGGCAGGATGCGCGCGTCCCAGACCTGGTCGAGCTGCGCCAGGGCCTGGTCGGGCAACAACTGGGCGGGGGCGGTGCGGGCGTTCATGGCGCTCTCCTTGCAAAGGCTTGCATTGCACCACAGGCACGCCGGGCGCGCCGCGCCGCCCCGCCCTATTGCAGGGACGCCGGCAAGGTTTCCGGGTGGCTGCTGGCCGTGCCGGTGCGCGGCAGCACCGGCGTCGTCTCGACGCGGTTGCGGCCGGCGTTCTTGGCGCGGTAGAGGGCGCTGTCGGCGGCGTGGATCAACAGATCCCAGCTGTCGCCGGGATCGAGCCGGCCACCGTACACGCCGATGCTCACCGTCACCGCGAGGCGCTGGCCGCGGTGCACTATGGTGTGCGCGGCGACGGCGCGGCACAGGTCCTCGGCCAGGCGCTGCACGCCGGCCAGGGTGGTGTCGGGCAGCACGACCAGGAACTCCTCGCCGCCGTAGCGGCCGACGATGTCCTGCGCGCGGATGCGCTGGCGCAGCACGCTCACCAGGCCGCGCAGCACGGCGTCGCCCGCCAGGTGGCCGTGCAGGTCGTTGATGCGCTTGAAGTGGTCGAGGTCGATCATCATCAGCGCCAGGGGCTCGCGCGTGCGGATGGCGCGGCCGACGTCCCGGTCCAGGGCTTCGATGATGGAGCGGCGGTTGGCCGCGCCGGTCAGCGGGTCGGCGGCGGCAAGCACGCGGTTGGCTTCGTCGGCGCGCTCCTTGGTCATGAAGATGAAACCGAGCGAGGTGACCAGCAGCACGACCAGGGTGCCGAGGAAGGTGGCACTCTGCATCGCGCTGCCGTGCAGCAGTTGCTCCTCCTGCGCGCCGGCGGTGGCACGCAGCAGCATGAGCAGCGCCTGTACCACCATGCCGGCCATGACCAGGCGTGCGCCCCGGCCCACCGTTTCGCCGCGGCGCTGGTGCAGCACCCACGCCAAGGCACAAGACTGCCCGGCAAACACCAGGCTGCTCAGCACGATGCGTGCGCTGAAGTTGTCCAGCAGCTGCGACAGGCCGGCCAGCAACAGCGCCGGCGCCACCAGCAGCAGCGCCCAATGCTGCGCCGCGCCGTAAAAGCGCCACACCGCCGCCAGCAGCAGCGCCAGCGCCAGCGAGGCCAGGGTGTTGCCGGCCAGGATGGACAAGGTCTCGTCGATCTGGCCGCGCAGGGCGAAAAACAGGTAGCCGGCGGCGTGCACCGCCAGGCCAGCCGCCCAGATCTGCAAGCCCTCGCGCCGCATGCCCCAACCCACCACCAGCATCACCGCCGCCATGGTCAGCGAGGCCAGCAGGATGGTGACCATCAGGGTCGGGACGTCGGCGTGCATGCAGGTGGGTCGGTCTGGAAAAGCCTCCAGTATGCAGGGGAAGGGGCGGTATTCGGTCAGGCGCCCGGCAGGCGCGGGGCCGGCGCGGACAAGGTCGCCGCCGGGGACGGCTGGGCGGGCACCACCGGGGGCGCCGCGGCCGGTGCCGCATCGGAGAGCTTGAACACCTGCACCGCGCCCGCCAGGCGCTGCGCCTGGTCGCGCAGGCTTTGCGCGGCGGCGGCCGACTGCTCCACCAGTGCGGCGTTCTGCTGCGTCATCTGGTCGAGCTGGTTCACCGCCTGGTTCACCTGGCCGATGCCGCCGGCCTGTTCGGCGGCGGCGGCAGTGATTTCGCCCACGATGTCGCCGACCCGCTTTACCGAGCCGACGATCTCTTCCATGGTGCTGCCGGCGTTCTGCACCAGGCGTGCGCCCGATTCCACCTTGTCGACCGAGGCGCCGATGAGCGCCTTGATTTCCTTGGCCGCTTCGGCGCTGCGCCCGGCGAGGCTGCGCACCTCGCTGGCCACCACGGCAAAGCCCCGGCCCTGCTCGCCGGCGCGCGCCGCCTCGACGGCCGCGTTGAGCGCCAGGATGTTGGTCTGGAAGGCGATGCCGTCGATGACGCCGATGATGTCGGCGATGCGGCGCGAACTCTGGTTGATCTCGCCCATGGTGCTGACCACCTCGCCCACCACCTGGCCGCCGCGCGCCGCCACCTCGGCGGCGGTGCCGGCAAGCTGGTTGGCCTGGCGCGCCGCTTCGGCCGACTGGCGCACCGTGGCGGTGAACTGCTCCATGCTTTGCGCCGTCTCGGCCAGGCTGCTAGCGGTCGCTTCGGTGCGCCCGGAGAGGTCCTGGTTGCCGCTGGCGATCTCGGCGCTGGCCGTGGTGATGCTGTCCACCGCCTTGCGCACGTCCTGCAGCATCTGCAGGTAGCGCTGGCGCATGCCGTCCACCTCGTGGACCAGCGCGCCGATCTCGTCGCGCTGCGCGGTGTGGAAGGGCTGCGTCAGATCGCCCTGCGCCACCAAGGTGACGGCCTGGGTGAGCTGGCGCAGCGGCCGGCTGACGCCGCGGCGCAGCATGACGAACAAGCCGGCCCCGAGCAGCACCACCGCCAGGGCGATCAGCCCCCACACGGCGACCAGCACGGGGCGCTGCCCGGCCATGGCCTCGGCATCCGGTACCTCGGCGACCACCCACAGCCCCTCGGGCCCGGTCTTGCGCATTAGCGCCCAGGGCTCGCGCGCCGCGTTGTCGAGCAGGCTGGTCGCCTGGCGGACGTAGCCGTCCGGGGCCTTGGCCAGCGCTTCCAGGAACGGTCCGGCCTGCGGGTAGGCCGCCAGCACGGGCTTGCCTGCCGCGGTGGGGTGCGCCACCAGCACCGCCTGGTCGGGCCCGCCGCGCGGGTCGATCACGTAGGCGCCGCCGTGCGCGAAGAAGTGCGTCTGCGCCACCTGCTTTTGCTGCATTTCCTCCATCACGCCGATGTCGTTGCCGATGAACAGCAGGGCGATGGTTTTCTTGCCGGCGTCCTGCACCGGCAGGTAGTAGCCCATGTAGGGCTTGCCGGCGACCACGCTGCGCCCGACCCAGGGCTGCCCGGCCTGGGCGGCGGCGAGCGGCGCGCCGGCGAGCGCCTGGGGCCCTTCGCGGGCGCCCTGCGCATCCTTGACGGAGCTGGTGATGCTGGAGAACCCGGTGCCCTGGCGGACATAGACGCGCGCCACGCCGCCGGTTTCATTGGCGAAGCGGTCCACCGAGCCGTGGTCGTCGTTGACCAGGGCGCCGAAGCTGCGCAACTCGCCGGAGGCCTCGTCGAGCTCCATGTTGGCGTCGAAATAGCGCTGGAACCCCTTCATGGTGCGCTGCACCAGCTCCCGGTTGGTGGCGTCGGCGGCATTGAGCGCGTTGGCCACGCTTTGGGTGGTGTCGGCCACGCTTTGCACCACCTGCGTGCGCGTGCTGCGTTCGGTGAGCACCGAGATGGCCGCGCCGACCAGTGCCAGCACCACGGCCACAAGGGCAATCGACAGTGCCGTCAGCCGGCGGGCCACGGAACGGTTGTTGGCAGATGCGGATGCCATTGGCTGTCTCCTCGCTGCGGAGCCAGGCACGGCGCGGCTCCGGGAGGGCCAATGTACGGGCAGGCGGCTGTTACATTGCCTAACGGATTCCATTACGCACTATTGCGTAGCCTGTCGCGCGCAAGGGCAGGCCGGGGATCAGTCCATCTGCACCGGCACGCGCCGGGCCAGCGCGCACATGAGCTCGTAGCCCACGGTCCCGGCGGCCTGCGCCACCTCGTCGATCGGCAGCACGGCGCCACCCTCGGCCCGGCCCCACAGCGTGACTTCGGTGCCGAAGCCGGGCGCTGCGCCGGCGGCGAACACCGGTTCCAGGTCCACCGTCACCATGTCCATGCTCACGCGCCCGACCAGGCGCGTGCGCACGCCCGCCACCAGCACCGGCGTGCCCGTGTCGGCATGGCGCGGGTAGCCGTCGGCGTAGCCGCAGGCGGCCACGCCGATGCGCAGCGGCCCGTCGGCACGAAAGCGCGAGCCGTAGCCCACACAATCGCCGGCCTGCAGGTGCTGCACGGCCAGGAGCCGGGTGGACAGCGTCATGGTGGGCGCCAGCTCCCAGCCGGCGGCGCTGTGCTCGGGGAAGTCGGGTGCGCTGCCGTAGAGCGCGATGCCGGCGCGCACCCAGTCGCCGCGCACGCCCTGGTCGTGCGCGTGGCGCAGGATGGCCGCGCTGTTGCAGACGCTGCGCTCGCCCGGCAGGTCCTGGGTGGCGGTGCAGAACGCCTGCCACTGCGCGGCGATGCCGCGCGGGCCGTCGGCGTCGGAAAAATGCGTCATGTGCGAGATCTCCTCGACCTGCGTCAGCGCATTCAGGCGCGCCCAGGCACTGCGGTAGCGCGCGGGCGTGAAGCCGAGCCGGTTCATGCCCGAATTGAGCTTGAGGAACACGCGCTGCGGCTGCTGCGTCTTGTGCGCCGCCAGCATGTCGATCTGCTCGTCGCAGTGCACTGCATGCCAGAGCGAGAGGCGCGAGCACAGTTCCAGGTCGCGCGCCTCGAACACGCCTTCGAGCAGCAGGATGGGTCCGCGCCAGCCCAGTGCGCGCACGCGCTCGGCCTCGGCCAGGTCGAGCAGCGCAAAACCGTCGGCCGCGCGGAAGGCGTCGAACACGCGCTCGATGCCGTGTCCGTAGGCGTCGGCCTTGACCACCGCCCAGACGCGCGCGTCCGGCGCGGCGCGGCGCGCGCGTTCCAGGTTGGCGGCAAGGGCTGCGGAGTGGATGCGGGCGGAAATCGGGCGCGGCATGGCAGGTGCAGAGGGTGGACGGAAAGCGCGATTCTGGCACCAGCCCGGTGCAGGGGTGCGTGATATAACCGCCGCTCATTTGCCCAGCGACCCGACTACCCCGGCCGTCCGCCACCGCGCGGCGGCCCTTCTTGCCTCTGATGAAGCGCGGTTTCTACACCATCATGTCGGCGCAGTTTTTCAGCTCGCTGGCCGACAACGCATTGTTCGTCGCTGCCGTGGAACTGCTGCGCACCGGAGGCTCGCCGGAGTGGCAGCGGGCGGCGCTGGTGCCGATGTTCGCGCTGTTCTACGTGGTGCTGGCGCCGTTCGTGGGCGCGTTCGCCGACGCCCTGCCGAAGGGGCGGGTGATGTTCATCAGCAATGCCATCAAGATCGTCGGCTGCGTGATGATGCTGTTCGGCTCGCATCCGCTGATCGCCTACGCGATCGTCGGCCTGGGAGCGGCGGCGTATTCGCCGGCCAAATACGGCATCCTCACCGAGTTGCTGCCGGCTTCGCAGCTGGTCAAGGCGAATGGCTGGATCGAAGGCCTGACCATCGCCTCCATCATCCTCGGCGTGCTGCTGGGCGGCCAGCTCGTCGGGCGCCGCCTCTCCGACCTGCTGCTGGGTTTTGATTTCCCCTACCTGGACACGGGCGTGGCCACGCCGGCCGAGGCGGCGATCGCGGCGCTGATCCTGATCTACGCCGTCGCCGCCTGGTTCAACCTGCGCATCCCGCACACCGGGGTGGAAATGCGGCCGCTGCGCCACACCGCGCAGACCGGCGTGCTGGCCGGCGCCCTGGCCCTGCTGCCCGATTTCTGGGCCTGCAACGGGCGCTTGTGGCGCGACCGGCTGGGCCAGATCTCGCTGTCCACCACCACGCTGTTCTGGGGCGCGGGCGGCAACCTCAAATTCATCGTGCTCGCCTGGGCGGCGGTGGCGCTGGGCTACAACACCACGCAGGCCTCGGCGCTCACGGGCGTAGTGGCCATCGGCACCGCGGCGGGCGCCGTGCTGGCCTCCATGCGCATGCGCCTGGACGCGGCCACGCGCGTGATCCCAATGGGCATCGCCATGGGCGTGCTGCTGGTGATGATGGTCTTCATCCACAGCATCTGGGTGGCCGTGCCCTTCCTCATCCTGCTCGGTGGCCTGGGCGGCTTCCTGGTGGTGCCCATGAATGCGCTGCTGCAGCACCGCGGCCACAACCTGATGGGGGCGGGACGCTCGATCGCCGTGCAGAACTTCAACGAGCAGGCCGCCATCCTGGGCATGGGGGCGTTCTACAGCCTGTCGCTCAAGCTGGGGCTGTCGGTGTTCGGCGCCATCACGGTGTTCGGCGTGGTGGTGGCGGGCGCCATGTGGCTCATCGGGCGCTGGCACCGGCACAACTGCTGCCACCATACGGAAGAGGTCGAGCACCTGCTGCAGATCGCGCGCCAGGACCGCTTGCATTGAGCGCGGGGCGCACAGCCCATACAGAATGCTATTCAAAAGATAGCTATTAACCTATTGCCAGAAAGCGCTGTAGGCCAATTTATACCTTATTTCATGCCCCGCACCCGGCCCGTTCTCGCCCTGTTGTTCAACGCCTTCGTCTGGGGCTGCTCGTGGTGGCCGCTGCGCGCACTCAACGCCGCCGGCCTGCACCCGCTGTGGGCCACGGCGCTGGTCTACCTGGCGGTGCTGCTGGTCCTGGTGCTGGCGCTGCCCCAGAGCGCGCGCAGCCTGCTGCGCACGCCGGCCCTGTGGCTACTGGCGGCGGCGGCCGGCCTGACCAACATCTGCTTCAACTGGGCCGTCACCCTGGGCGACGTGGTGCGCGTGGTGCTGTTGTTCTATCTGATGCCGGCCTGGTCGGTGCTGCTGGCCTGGTGGCTGCTCGGCGAGCGCGTCACGCCGATGGCGCTCGTGCGCCTGGTGGTGGCGCTGGCGGGCGTGGTGCTGGTGGTGCTGCCGCCCGGCGCGCCGCTGGCTTCGCTCGCCGGCGGGCTCTCGGCGACCGATTTCCTGGCCATCGCCGGGGGGTTCTGCTTTGCCCTGACCAATGTGCTCTTGCGCCGCCTGCACGTGGCGCCCGAGCGCGAGCGCATGCTGGCCATGTTCGCCGGCGGCTTTTTCATGGCGGGGGCGGGTGCCTGGGCGGCCACGGCGCTGGGACTGGCGCCCCCGCCGCCCGCTCCGGCGGCCGGCTGGCTGTGGGTCGCGGCCGGCCTGGCCTGTGCTTTCCTGCTGGGCAACCTGGGCCTGCAGTACGGCGCGGCGCGCCTGGCGGCGGGCACCACCGCGCTGGTGATGCTGAGCGAGGTGCTGTTTGCCAGCGTGTCGTCCTGGCTGGGCGGCGCGGCGCAGATCGGCCCGCGCCTGCTGCTGGGCGGGGCGCTGATCGTGCTGGCCGCGCTGCTGGCCGTGCGGCCGGGGCGGCGCCGCGACGCGCGGTAGCGGCGCTGCGCGGCTACCATGGCCGTCCACTCCCGGAAAACCCCATGGCCCAGACCGCCTACGATTTCGACGCCCTGCAGATGGATGGCAGCAGCGTGTCCTTGGCACGCTACCGCGGCCAGGTGCTGCTCATCGTCAACACCGCCAGTGCCTGCGGCTTCACGCCGCAGTTCGCCGGGCTGGAGGCGCTGCACCGCGCCTACGCCGACCAGGGCCTGGTGGTGCTCGGTTTTCCGTGCAACCAGTTTGGCGGCCAGGATCCGGGCAGCAACGCGGAGATCGCGTCCTTCTGCGAACTGAACTACGGCGTGAGCTTTCCCATGCTGGCCAAGATCGACGTCAATGGCGCCGGCGCGAGCCCGCTGTACCGCTGGCTGGCCGCCGAGGCGCCGGGCCTGCTCGGCAGCAAGGCGATCAAGTGGAATTTCACCAAGTTCCTGGTCGGGCGGGACGGCCAGGTCCTGCGCCGCTACGCCCCGCAGGACGCGCCCGAGCGCCTGAAGGGCGACATCGAAGCGGCGCTTGCCAGAACCTGACGGACGGCGCTGAGGGGGCGGCGCCAGGTTGCTTGTGAAATTCTCGCGCGCTTGATGGCAATGGCCTGGCTATCCCGCCAGGAGCGCCACGGGCGCGGGGCTGTGGGGAGCCGATGCGCCCTGCAGGCGGAACGCGGAGATGGTCTCCACCTGGCCGTGGGCCTGGTCCTGCAGGCTGCGCGCGGCGGCGGAAAGCTCCTCCACCAGGGCAGCGTTCTGCTGCGTGGTCTGGTCCAGGTGCTGCACCGCTTCGCCGATCTGCCGCATGCCGCTGCTCTGCTCGGCGCTGGCGGCGCTGATGTCGGTCATCAGGGTGGTGACGCGCTGGATCGCGGCCACCGCCTGCTCCATGGTCTGGCCGGCGGCGTTGACCAGTTCCGTGCCCTTGCCGACGCGCTCCACGCTGGAGCCGATCAGCGCCTTGATCTCCTTGGCCGCCTCGGCCGAGCGTCCGGCGAGTGCGCGCACCTCGCTCGCCACCACGGCGAAGCCCCGGCCCTGCTCGCCCGCGCGCGCCGCCTCGACGGCCGCGTTGAGCGCCAGGATGTTGGTCTGGAAGGCGATGCCGTCGATGACGCCGATGATGTCGGCGATCTTGCCCGAGGAGGTGTGGATCTCGCGCATGGTGCTGACCACCTGCCCCATGACCATGCCACCTTGTTCGGCGACGCTGCTGGCAGTGGCGGCGAGCTGGTGCGCCTGGCGCGAGTTGTCGGCGTTTTGCTGCACCGTGGCATTGAGCTGCTCCATGGCGGCGGCCGTCTGCTCCAGCGCGCTGGCCTGCTGCTCGGTGCGGCTGGCCAGGTCGTGGTTGCCCGAGGAAATCTGCGCCGAGGCGCTGGCCAGGCTCTCGCCGCCGTCGCGGATGTGCGTGACGATGCCGGTCAGTTGCTGCTGCATGGCGCGGAGCGCCTGCAGCACCTGCGCGGCTTCGTCGCGGCCGCGCACGGCAATGGCCTGGGTCAGGTCGCCCCGGGAAATGGTGTCCGCCGCCACGATGGCCTGCCCGAGCGAGCGCGAAATGCCGCGCACCAGCGCCCCGGCGAACAATGCCGCGAATGCCAGCCCGCAGACGATGGACGCGATGGAGGCCCAGCGGATCGCGGCGTAGCGCGCATCGGCCGCTTCGTAGGCTTTGCGCCCTTCGTCGAACTGCAGCTGGACGAGTGCATCGATGCCGCGGCCCACCGGTTCGTAGAGTGGACGCACACGTTCCACCACGTTGCGGTTGGCGCCTGCGATGTCGCCCGCGCGCAGCGCCGCCACGGTGGGCAGCAGGCCTTCGCGGACGAAGCGCGTGCGGTCGTCGGTGAACGCCTTGGCCAGTGCCAGTTCCTGGGCGGTGTGGTTGCGCGCCAGGTAGCGATCCCAGATGGCCGTGATGGCGGCGATGTTGGTGTCCACGGCGGCGGTGTTGGCCGCTATGGTGGCCTCGTCCGGCGTCACCAGCGCCACGGCCAGCAACAGGCGCTGGCGCAGCAGGAGGGCCTGAATCTGGCCGACCTCGGCGGTGGTTGTCAGCCGCTCCTGGTACATGGCGCGCAGGGCGCTGTTGGACTGCACGATGCCCCATAGGCCGAGGGCGCCGATGGCAAGCAGCAAGAGCGACAGCAGCCCGGCGAGGGCGGAGATGCGCGTGGAGATCTTGAAACGGTTCATGGCAGCGTGGTGGTGGAGTCCGTTGGCTCGGACGGGGTGGGAGGGGTGGGCGGCGCGGCCCGCGCGCCGGCCAGCCATTGCTCGAATTGCGCGGCGCTTTGCGGCCGCCCGAACCAGTAGCCCTGGAACGCGGTGCATGCCAGCCGCCGGAGGGTCTGGTGCTGCGCCGGCGTTTCCACGCCTTCGGCGATGACGCACAGGCCGAGGTTGGCGGCCATGCCGATGATGGTCTGCACGATCGCCGCGTCGCCCCGGTCGTGCACGATGTCGCGCACGAAGCTGCGGTCGATCTTGAGCTGGTGCAGTGGCAGGTGCTTGAGCTGTGCGAGCGACGAGTAGCCGGTGCCGAAATCGTCCAGCGCGAAGCGCACGCCGTGGCGCGACAGGGCTTGCATGCGGTCGACGGCATCGGCCACGTCGTCGAGCACCAGGCTCTCGGTCAGTTCCAGCACCAGGCGCTCGGGTGGCGCGCCCGCATTGGCGAGCGCCTGGAGCACCTGTGCAACGAAGTCGGGGCTGCGAAACTGCCGCGCGCTGACGTTGACCGCCAGGTCCAGGTGGCGCGCGTGCGGGGCCGCCGCCCAGACGCCGAGCTGCGCGCACGCCTGCTGGAGCACCCATTGGCCGATCGGCAGGATCAGCCCGCAGGATTCGGCGATGGGAATGAACTGTGCGGGCGGCACGCTGCCGTGCACCGGGTGGTGCCAGCGCAGCAGCACCTCGGCGCCCACGGCGTGCCCGTCCAGTCCCACCTGCACCTGGAAATCCAGCGCCAGCTGGTCGGCGCCGATGGCTTCGCGCAGCGCCGCCTGCAGCGCGGCGCGGGTTTCCAGCCCGGCCTGCAGGGCCGGATCGAACAGGCGGTAGGCGTTGCGCCCGGCGTTCTTCGCCTGGTACATCGCGGTGTCCGCGCGCTTCAAGAGTTCGTGGATCGTCGTGCCGCCGCGGCGGAAAAGGCAAATGCCGATGCTGGCGCTGCCGTGGTGCACCTGGCCGGGCAGCTCGCAGGGCCGTGCGATGCCATCGAGCAGTTCCTGCGCCATCGCCTGGGCGTGGGCCAGCGCCGGCGCCTCGGCGGCGGGCAGATGGTCCAGGAGCACCACGAACTCGTCGCCGCCGATGCGCGCCACCGAGTGCGGTGGGCGCACGATGGCGCTGAAGCGGCGCGCGATCTCGACCAGGTATTGGTCGCCCACCTGGTGACCGAGCGTGTCGTTGATGTTCTTGAAGTTGTCCAGGTCGATCAGCAGCAGCGCGCGGTGGGCGGCGTCGTCCGCGCCCGCGTCCAGGGTGTTCTGGATGCGCTCGCGCAAGAGGCGCCGGTTGGGCAGGTGGGTCAGCGGGTCGAAGAAGGCCAGGTCGTAGATGGCCTTCTCATTGGTCAGCAGGCGCCGTTGCATGGCGCGCAGCTCGAACAGCAGGGTGCTGACCTCGTCTTTGCCCTCGACGACGATGTGCGAATCGAGTTGCCCGGCGGAAATGCGCCGGAACACGGTGCCCACCGCCTGCAGGGGGCGCACGATGGAACGTATCAGCATGGCGCCGAGGAAGCCCAGCACCAGCATGGAGACGATCAGCGCGCCGAGCGACAGCTGCAGCGTGAGCGCGTGCCGGCGCACGCCGGCCTCATAGGCGGCGTGCGCCTGCTCGAACTGGTGGTTGATCAGCGCCTGGATTTCCGGCCGTGCGCGCTCGTACAGGCGGTGCACCGTGCCCGCCATGCGCTGTGCGCTGTGGTGCTCCAGGCTGCGCAGCGCGGCGATCGCGGGCTTGACGCCTGCGCTCAGGTAGACCGCGCGCTCGTGGGCGAACCTCTTGGCCAGATCGGTCTCGGTCTGCTCCTTGGGCGCGCGGGAATACTCTTCCCAAAGCCGGTCGATCTCCAGCATGTTGCTTTCTATCGCCCGCGCTGCTTGGCGCGCCAGTTCCGGCGAGAGCGCGCCGCGCTCGGTCAGGTCGGAATCGCCCGGGCGGGCCAGGGCCAGTTGCAGCTGCAACTGGTTGGACAGCATCAGGTGCGCCACCTGGTCGAGGTTGCGCACCGGCTTCATGCGTGTCTCGTACACCATGCGCAGGCTCTCGTTGGCGGCAGCGAGCCCGCGCACGCCCATGGTGGCCAGCAGTGCGCTGACCAAGGCCGCCAAGGCCATCATGGCAGCCAGCCGGGTGCCGATGCGAAAGCGGGAGAACAGCCGGTGGCCCAACCCTTGTGCTGCGCCCAGCGACGGCGTGCCGGCCGGCGTGGCCCAGACGAGAGGATCGTCGCTCATGAAAGAAGGCCAGCGCCGCTGCACGGAGGGCCGGCCAGCGTGGCCCGCGGGGTGGAGGACGGGCCGGACATGGGGCAGCGTGGCCGCGCGCGGACAGGGCCTTCAGGCGTCAAGACCATTCCCAAATTGTGGTTAAAGCGATGGCCGATTCTAAACGTATGTTTTTGTAATTACTGTGTCATTGATCGTGTTTTTGCATTTTTGAAGCCCTTGCTGTCTGCCTGCTTACGCATCCGGCTGAGGGGCCTCCCGCTGGCATCATGCGCCGGCTCGGACGGGACAACGCGGCGTCTCGGTCCGGCTTGCCGCCACCGGGCGTTGAAGGCGTGCGGCGGGCCGCGGGCGCCAGTGCGTCAGGCGTGCACGGCGGCGTGCAGGTCCAGTGCGTTGGCGGTTGCCGCGCCGCTCGCGGTGTTGTCGAAGATGCACCAGACGGCGTCCGCGTCGCTGGACGCCAGCACCAGGCGGGCCGTCAGTGCCTGGATGAGGGGCGCGCCGTAGGCTGAGTAGTACCGGCGCGGCGTGCCGTGCAGGCGGCAATACACCAGGCCCGGCCAACCGCCCGGCGCCGCGCCGGGCCCGTGCAGCACCGGGTCGGCCAGCACGCGCGCGGCCTGCCAGCGCGCGAGCAGCGCGTCGCCCTCCGGGGTGAACCAGCTGCCATGGCGCGGCTCGACGGCGATGCCAACCGTGCCATGCAGGCGTCGCAGCGTGCGGAAAAAACCGTTCGCGATGGGCGCATCGAGTGCCAGGCTCGGCGGCAGCTGCACCAGCAGGCAGCCCAGACGCCCGCCGAGGCCGTCGACCTGGCCCAGAAATTCCTTCAGCAGCGGCGCACAGTCCGCCAGGTGGGCCTGGTGCGTCACGGTTTGTGGCAGCTTCACGCAAAAGCGAAAGCCGGGCGGCGTGGCGGCGGCCCAGCGCGCGTAGGTGCTGCGCTGGTGTGGGCGGTAGAACGATGAATTGATCTCCACCGCCGGCAACTGCAGAGCGTAGCGTTCCAGCAGCGACAGCCCGGGGTCCGCCGCAAAACGCTGGCGGCTTGCGCGTGGCAGGCTCCAGCCGGCGGTGCCGACGCGTACCGGCGCCGTGCGCGGGCTCATTTCCTGGTGCGCGAGAGGTACTGCTTGCGCCAGAAAAGCGCCACCAGCGCCACCGCGATGAGTGCCATCGCCCCCATGGCCCACCAGAAGCCGCCCTGCTTGTGGATGAGGGGGATGAATTCGAAGTTCATGCCGAAGATGCCCGCGATCAGGTTCAGCGGCAGGAACACGGCGGTGAGTGCCGTGAGCGTGCGCATGATGTCGTTGGTGCGGTGGCTCTGCACCGAAAAATGCATCTGCACGGCGGTTTCGGTGCTCTGCTCCAGGCGGCGCACATGGTGCACGACACGCTCGATGTGCTCCAGCACGTCGCGGCTGCGCACCTTGAGCAGGTCGAGTTCGCGCAGTTCGGCGGGCGCTTCGGGCGGGGCCCAGGTTTCCAGTGCGTCGATCCAGTCCTGCAGCGCGGTGCGCTGGTCTTCGCAAATCTCGTCGAGCTGGTGCAGCGACAGGCGCGCTTCGAGCAGCGAACTCCAGTTGACGTAGCGCGCACGGGGCTTCAAGAGCTCGGTCTGCCAGTGGTCGAGCTGGCGCGTGAGCTCGCGCCGCAGGTCCAGGTAGCCGTCCACCATCAGGTTGACCACGCGCAGCATCAGGTCGGCGGGGCCCGTCGGGGGGCGTGCACCGGCCGGGGAGGCGGCGCGCCCCTCGGCCGGCGATGTGTTGCCGAGCAGGCGCGCGGCGTACGTGTCGCGGACCGCGCAGTCCGGCGGATGCACCGTCAGCAGCACTTGGTCGAACACCGCAAAGCCCACCGGGCTGGTGGCGATGCGCCGCAGCACCGGCGGGCCACCGCGCCGCGGCGGGGCGCTCCCGGCGGCACCGGCTTGCGCCGAAGTCGGTAACGCCGCGGCCTCAGCAGCAGCGGGCGCGGCGCCCTCGGCCGTGGCCAGGCGGCGGAACACCAGCAGGTCGTACTGCGAGGTGTAGTCGTAGCGCGACGGCAGCTGGGCGTTGAGCAGATCGGAGACATGCAGATCCACCAGCTGCAGGCCGGCCAGGCTCTGCAGCGCGCGCTGGATCTCGGCCAGGCGCGCCTGGAAGTCCGGGCGCGTGCAGGCGATCCAGACAAAGCCCAGGGGGGGCTTCTGCGCCGGCAGTTCCGCCAACTCCAGCGCGGCGCCGCCCTGGATGTGGAAGATCCGCATGCCGGAAATTTGGGGCAAAATGGCCTCCAGCGCTTGTCGGATAATGGAAGATAGCTCTTATTTCGAGAGCAATCTTGCTGCGTCGCGTGCAAAGTAGGTCAGCACCCCATCGGCGCCGGCGCGCTTGAAAGCCAGGAGCGATTCCATCATGACCGCGTCGTGGTCCAGCCAGCCGTTGGCGGCGGCCGCCTTGAGCATGGCGTACTCGCCGCTCACCTGGTAGGCGAAGGTCGGCACCTTGAACTCGTCCTTCACGCGGCGCACGATGTCCAGGTAGGGCATGCCGGGCTTGACCATCACCATGTCGGCGCCCTCGGCGATGTCGATGGCGACCTCGCGCAGGGCTTCGTCGCTGTTGCCGGGGTCCATCTGGTAGACGTTCTTGTCGGCCTTGCCCAGGGCGCCGCGCGTGCCCACGGCGTCGCGGAAGGGGCCGTAGAAGGCGCTTGCGTACTTGGCGCTGTAGGCCATGATGCGGGTGTAGATGTGGCCCTGCACCTCGAGCGCCTCGCGGATCGCGCCAATGCGGCCGTCCATCATGTCGCTGGGGGCGACGATGTCCACGCCGGCTTCGGCGTGCGTGAGCGCCTGGCCGGTGAGGATTTCCACCGTTTCGTCGTTCAGGATATAGCCGCTGGCGTCAAGCACGCCGTCCTGGCCGTGGCTGGTGTAGGGGTCGAGCGCCACGTCGGTCATCACGCCGAGCTGCGGGAACTCCTTCTTGAGCTGGCGCACCACGCGCGGGATCAGGCCCTCGGGGTTGAGCGCCTCCTTGCCGTCGGGGGCCTTGAGCGCCGGGTCGATGGCCGGGAACAGCGCCAGCACGGGGACGCCGAGCGCCACGCAGTCTTCGGCCACGGACAGCAGCAGGTCCAGGCTCAGGCGCTCCACACCGGGCATGGAGGGCACGGCCTCGCTGCGCTTCTGGCCTTCGTGCACGAAGACCGGGTAGATCAGGTCGTGCGGCGTGACGCGGTGCTCGCGCACCAGGTTGCGGCTGAAGGCATCGCGGCGCAGGCGGCGCGGGCGGCTCTGGGGGAAGGGGGTGGGGCTGGAGAGGTGCATCCGAAAATTGTGCACCACGCGCGCCGGACGCACCGCAGCCCGAACAGCGGTTTCATGAAGACGCCCTAAACTGCCCGCCATGCTTTGGGTCAAATCACTCCACATCGTCTTTGTCACCAGCTGGTTCGCCGGCCTGTTCTACCTGCCGCGCATCTTCGTGAACCTGGCCATGGTCGCGCCGGGCTCGTCGGCCGAGCGCGAGCGCCTGATGCTGATGGCGCGCAAGCTGATGCGTTTCACCACGCTGCTGGCGATCCCCGCCGTGGCGCTGGGCCTGTGGCTGTGGCTGGGCTACGGCATCGGCAAGGGGCCGGGCAACGCCTGGCTGCACGCCAAGCTGGCGCTGGTGCTGCTGGTGCTGGGCTACCACCACGCCTGCGGCGTGCTGCTGCGCAAGTTCGGCGAGGAGCGCGGCACGCGCAGCCACCGCTGGTACCGCTGGTTCAACGAAATCCCCGTGCTGCTGCTGCTGGCCATCGTCGTGCTGGTGGTCGTCAAGCCGTTTTAAGAACGGACTCTGGGGTCAGCGGGCGGCGCGCGCATGGACAAGACCACGGCCTGGCCCCTGGCGCTGGTGTACGCGGCGCTGATCGTCTTTGCCAGCCTGTTCCCGTTCGAAGGCTGGCGCGCGCAGGGCCTGGCGCCGTGGGAGTTTCTGGCCGAGCCGCTGCCGCCGCACTATTGGACGGGGTTCGACGTGGCCGCCAATATCGCCGGCTACGCGCCGCTCGGTTTCCTGCTGGCGCTGGGTTTCACGCGCAGCGGCTGGCCGCGCGCCGCCGTCCCGCTGGCGTTCGTGCTCGGGGCCGCGCTGTCGCTGTCGGTCGAATTCCTGCAGATCTACCTGCCCAAGCGCGTGCCCTCGAACCTGGACCTGCTGCTCAACGGCGGCGGCACCCTGCTCGGGGCGCTGGCCGCGGCGGCGCTGGAACGCCTGGGCGCGCTGGACCGCTGGAGCCGCTTTCGCGCGCGCTGGTTTGCCCGCGACGCACGCGGGGCGCTGGTGCTGCTGGCCCTGTGGCCCTGGGCGCTGCTGTTTCCGGCCGCCGAACCCTTCGGCCTCGGGCAGGTGCTCGAACGCCTCGAAGTCGTGCTGGCGGACATCTTCGAAGGCACGCCTTTCTATCCCTGGCTGCCGGTGCGCACCGAGCCCATGCAGGCGCTCTCGCCGGTGGCCGAGGCGGTCTGCGTGGGCCTGGGCCTGCTGGCCCCGTGCCTGCTGGCCTTCAGCGTCGCCCGGCATCCCGGGCGGCGCGTGGTGCTGCTGGCCTCGGCGGCGGCGCTGGGGGTGGGGGCCACGGCGCTGTCCTCGGCGCTCAGCTGGGGGCCGGCGCACGCCTGGGCCTGGCTGAGCGCACCCGCGCGCGCCGGCATCGCGCTGGGGCTGGTGCTGGCGGCCGCGGCCATCGCCCTGCGCCAGCGCGCCTGCGCCGTGCTGCTGCTGGTGGTGATCAGCCTGCACCTGGCCTTGCTCAACGACGCGCCCACCAGTGCCTACTTCGCCCAGACGCTGGTCGGTTGGGAGCAGGGCCGCTTCATCCGTTTCTACGGCCTGGGCCAGTGGCTCGGCTGGCTCTGGCCATACGCCACGCTGGTGTACGTGCTGCAGCGCGCCTCGCGCCGCGCGCTGCCCGAACGGGGCGTCTAGGAACTGGTTCCAAGCAAGGATGCGAAAAGCGCCTTGCGCTCCTCGCGCTCTGCACCACCCGCCACGCGCGAGGGTTATGCAGGCCTTCCCTAGAATGAAAGCATGAGCCAAGCCGCCTCCACGCCGCCGTACTTCGCGCGCCACATCTTTTTCTGCCTCAACGAACGCCCGGGCGGCGAAGCCTGCTGCGCCCAGCACGGCGCGCAGCAGGCCTTCGACCACTGCAAGCAGCGTGTCAAGGCCGCCGGTCTGGCCGGGCCGGGCAAGGTGCGCGTGAACAAATCGGGCTGCCTGGACCGCTGCGCCGCCGGGCCGGTGGCGGTGGTGTACCCGGAAGGCGTCTGGTACAGCTACGTGGACCTGGCCGATATCGACGAGATCGTCGATTCGCACCTGGCGCGCGGCGTCGTCGTCGAACGTTTGCGCACGCCGCCGGAACTCGGGCGCTAGGGCCGGCTCACACCAGGCGCACCCCAGAGTGCGCGGTCGAAATTTTGTATGAAAATGGCATCTAGCGCTTATTGCATAAGCGTTGTTAGCTATTAAAAGAGAAGTCCCTTGAACGCACACACCGAACGCCTCGTGCTGCAAGGCGAGGCCGGCGCCATCGAGGCGCTGCGCGATGCGCCCGCCTCCGGTGCGCCGCAAGGCATCGCCGTGCTGGCGCATCCGCACCCGCTGTTTGGCGGCAGCATGCACAACAAGGTGGTCCAGACGCTGGCGCGCGCCTTCGTGCAGTGCGGCTACGTGGCCGTCCGCTTCAACTTCCGCGGCGTCGGCGAGAGCGGCGGCGTGCACGACGCCGGCCAGGGCGAGTTGGCCGACCTGCTGGCCGTGGTGCGCCAGGTGGCGCCGGCCGGGCCCATCGCGTTGGCCGGGTTTTCCTTCGGCGCCTTCGTCACCAGCCACGCCCTGGCCGCGCTGTGGGACGAGCGCGAGGTGCGCCATGCCGTCCTTGTGGGCACGGCCGCCAGCCGCAACGAGGTGGCGCCGGTGCCCGCCGAAGCGCACGCCCGCACCCTGGTGGTGCACGGCGAAAGCGACGACACCGTGCCGCTCGCCGCCGTGCTCGATTGGGCGCGGCCACAGACACTGCCGGTTACGGTTGTGCCCGGCGTTGGGCATTTCTTTCACGGACAATTGCCGCTGCTCAAAACCCTGGTGGTGCGCCAACTGGCCTCCGGCTGAGGCCACCGTCGAGGGTGTGCCGCCCAGGCACGCCGCCTTTCGCTTTCTTTTTTTCCCGATCCCCAGCGAGCTTCATGAAACGCCTTTTTCGCGCCCTGCGCTCCCTCGTCCTTCCCATTCTTGTCGCCGCAGCGGGCGGCGCCCAGGCGCAAGCACCCCAGCCGCCCGAGATCGCGGTGCGCAACTACCTGCTGATGGACGCCACCTCGGGCCAGATCCTCGCGGCCAAGGACATCGATGCCCCGGTCGAGCAGGCCTCGCTTACCAAGCTGATGACGGCCTACGTGGTGTTCGACGCCCTGCGCGCCAAGAAGATCACGCTGGAGCAAAAGCTCCCGGTGAGCGAGCGCGCCTGGAAGATGCCCGGCTCGCGCATGTTCATCGACCCCAAGATGCAGGTGCCGGTGGACGACCTGCTGAGCGGCATGATCATCCAGTCGGGCAACGACGCCACGATGGCGCTGGCCGAGGGCGTGGGCGGCACCGCCGAACAGTTCGTCAAGATGATGAACGACCAGGCGGCGGCCATGGGCCTCAAGGGCACGGCGTACAAGAACCCCGAAGGCCTGACCGAGGCGGGCCACACCACCACGGCGCGCGACCTGGCGGTGATCACGGCGCGCCTGCAGCAGGATTTCCCGGAGTACATGCACTACTACGCGACCAAGCAGTACCGCTACCCCGGGACGCCCGCGTCGAACAGCAACAACCGCAACCTCCTGCTGTACCGCGATCCGTCGGTGGACGGCATGAAGACCGGCCACACGGCGGCCGCGGGCTACTGCCTGGTGTCCACCGCCAAGCGCGAGTTCTCCGGCGTGGGCAGCCGCCGCCTGATTTCCATCGTGCTCGGTGCCGCCAGCGAGAACGCCCGCGCCAACGAGAGCCAGAAGTTGCTCAATTGGGGCTACACCGCGTTCGACGCCGTGAAGCTCTTCGACGCCAACCAGGCCGTGGAAACGCCGGCCGTCTGGAAGGGCGCGCAGAACAGCCTGAAGATCGGCAGCACCGCCCCCATCGTCATCACCGTGCCCTCGGGCAGCGCCGGCAAGGTGAGCACCCAGGTGGTGCGCCAGGACCCGCTGGTGGCGCCTTTCGCCAAAGGCCAGGAGGTCGGCAAGCTCAAGATCACCGTCGGCGACCAGATGGTGCGCGAAGTGCCCCTGGTGGCGCTGGACGATGTGCCCCAGGCCGGTTTGTTCGGCCGGGCCTGGGATGCCATCCGTCTCTGGATCAAGTAAAGCGGGCGCCGGGCAACCGCCCGCAAGTCTTGCTGACGGGCCTGGCATCTGCTACATTTGAAGGCTTTTCGGAATTTCCGAAGGGATTCACGTTTTCGCTTTTCACGTTTAGGGACGATCGTATTCATGCCAACCATTAACCAGCTCGTGCGTCACGGGCGCGAGGTCGAAAAGACCAAGTCCAAAAGTCCGGCGATGGAAAACTCGCCGCAGCGCCGTGGTGTTTGCACCCGTGTGTACACCACCACCCCCAAGAAGCCGAACTCGGCCCTGCGCAAGGTCGCCAAGGTCCGTTTGACGAACGGTTTCGAAGTCATTTCCTACATCGGCGGCGAAGGCCACAACCTGCAGGAACACAGCGTTGTGCTCGTGCGCGGCGGCCGTGTGAAGGACTTGCCGGGTGTGCGCTACCACATCGTGCGCGGTTCGCTCGACCTGCAAGGCGTGAAAGACCGCAAGCAGTCGCGTTCCAAGTACGGCGCCAAGCGTCCCAAGGCCAAGTAAGCCGGGCAAAGCCCCATCCATCGGTGTTTGCCGCGCCTTGGCGGGCCGTGCAAACGTAGTGACCCCAAACGCAAATGTCTTGCGCGGGTCGAGTAAGTGAGAGTTTTGATGGCTCTCGCGGCGTTCTGAAAAGACGCCAACTGAAGCAAACAAGAGGTGAAAAATGCCACGTCGTCGCGAAGTTCCCAAACGTGAAATCCTGCCGGACCCGAAGTTCGGCAATGTAGAGCTGTCCAAATTCATGAACGTGATCATGGAAGGCGGCAAGAAGGCTGTGGCCGAGCGCATCATTTACGGCGCGCTCGAACTCATCGAGAAGAAGAACCCGGACAAGGATCCGCTCGAAGCGTTCGTTGTGGCCATCAACAACGTCAAGCCCATGGTGGAAGTGAAATCCCGCCGCGTGGGTGGCGCGAACTACCAGGTGCCTGTGGAAGTGCGCCCGGTGCGCCGCCTGGCCTTGTCGATGCGCTGGATCAAGGAAGCCGCCCGCAAGCGCGGCGAGAAGTCCATGGCGCAGCGCCTGGCCAACGAAATCCTGGAAGCCACGGAAGGCCGTGGCGGCGCCATGAAGAAGCGTGACGAAGTGCACCGCATGGCCGAAGCGAACAAGGCGTTCAGCCACTTCCGCTTCTAAGTTTCGTCTCCATATTCCGAAGGCTGGAAGCCCGACCCGTCATTCCTGGCGGGCGGGCTTTGCGCCGTTAACGAAAGAAAACCATGGCTCGCAAGACCCCCATTGAGCGCTACCGCAATATTGGTATCTCGGCCCACATCGACGCCGGCAAGACCACCACCACCGAGCGCATCCTGTTCTACACGGGCGTGACCCACAAGCTGGGCGAGGTGCACGACGGCGCTGCCACCACCGACTGGATGGAGCAGGAGCAAGAGCGCGGCATCACCATCACGTCCGCTGCAGTGACCTGCTTCTGGAAGGGCATGGACCTGTCCTACCCCGAGCACCGCTTCAACATCATCGACACCCCCGGCCACGTGGACTTCACCATCGAGGTGGAGCGCTCCATGCGCGTGCTCGACGGCGCCTGCATGGTGTACTGCGCCGTGGGCGGCGTGCAGCCCCAGTCGGAAACCGTCTGGCGCCAGGCCAACAAGTACAAGGTGCCGCGCCTTGCGTTCGTCAACAAGATGGACCGCACCGGCGCGAACTTCTTCAAGGTCTATGACCAGATGAAGCTGCGCCTGAAGGCCAACCCCGTTCCGGTGGTGATTCCGATCGGCGCCGAGGACAACTTCAAGGGCGTGGTGGACCTGCTCAAGATGAAGGCCATCATCTGGGACGAAGCCTCGCAGGGCATGAAGTTCGACTACGCCGAGATCCCGGCCGACCTGGTGGAATCCGCCAAGGAATGGCGCGAGAAGATGGTCGAGGCCGCGGCCGAGGCGAATGAAGAGCTGATGAACAAGTACCTGGAAGAAGGGGACTTGAGCGAAGCCGAGATCAAGCAGGGCCTGCGTGCGCGCACCATCGCCACGGAAATCCATCCCATGCTGTGCGGCACTGCCTTCAAGAACAAGGGTGTGCAGCGCATGCTGGACGCCGTGATCGACTACCTGCCCGCCCCGACGGACATCCCGGACGTGACCGGTACCGACGAAGACGAGGCGCCCGTCAGCCGCAAGGCCGACGACAGCGAGAAATTCTCGGCCCTCGCCTTCAAGCTCATGACCGACCCGTTCGTCGGCCAGCTCACCTTCGTGCGCGTCTACTCCGGCGTGTTGACCAAGGGCGACACGGTCTACAACTCGGTCAAGGGCAAGAAGGAACGCATCGGCCGTATCGTGCAGATGATGGCCAACGACCGCGTCGAAGTCGACGAAATCCGCGCCGGCGACATCGCCGCCTGCGTGGGCCTGAAGGAAGTGACCACCGGCGAAACGCTGTGCGACGTCGCTTCGCCCATCGTGCTCGAACGCATGGTGTTCCCGGAGCCCGTGATCTCGCAGGCCGTGGAACCCAAGACCAAGGCCGACCAGGAAAAGATGGGCATCGCCCTGCAGCGCCTGGCCGCCGAAGATCCGTCGTTCCGCGTACGCACCGACGAAGAATCGGGCCAGACCATCATTTCCGGCATGGGCGAGCTCCACCTGGAAATCATTGTCGACCGCATGAAGCGTGAGTTCGGCGTGGAAGCCAACGTGGGCAAGCCCCAGGTGGCCTACCGCGAAACCATCCGCAAGACGGTGGAAGAAGCCGAAGGCAAGTTCGTGCGCCAGTCGGGCGGCAAGGGCCAGTACGGCCACGTCGTGCTCAAGATCGAGCCCAACGAACCCGGCAAGGGCATCGAGTTCGTCGACGCCATCAAGGGCGGTGTGGTGCCGCGCGAATTCATCCCGGCGGTGGAAAAGGGCATCAACGAAGCCGTCACGCAAGGCGTGCTGGCCGGCTACCCTGTGGTCGACGTGAAGGTCACGCTGCACTTCGGTTCGTACCACGACGTGGACTCGAACGAACTGGCGTTCAAGATGGCTGCCATCTTCGGCTTCAAGGAAGGCGCCCGCAAGGCCAACCCGGTCATCCTGGAACCCATGATGGCCGTGGAAGTCGAGACGCCGGAAGACTACGCCGGTACCGTGATGGGCGACTTGTCCAGCCGCCGCGGCATGGTGCAGGGCATGGACGACATCGTGGGCGGCGGCAAGGCCATCCGCGCCGAAGTACCGCTGTCGGAAATGTTCGGCTACTCGACCTCGCTGCGCTCGGCCACGCAAGGCCGCGCCACGTACACGATGGAGTTCAAGCACTACGCCGAAGCGCCGCGCAACGTGTCCGAAGCCATCATGGCTGCGCGCGCCAAGTAATGGCGCGCGAGAGGAGAGGCCAGCTGGATGCTGGTCTTTTCTCGAAATTTCGAATGAAAATGGCTGTCAGCGCTCACCCTGTAAGCGTTGATAGCTATTTAAACAGTAGCAAGTTCATTGCAATCTGCGACCCGGTGCCGTCCTGTTGCCCTGTGCGGGACGAATCAGCAACCGGGTGCAGACGTTAAACCCGGACGCAGGCATTGCTCTTTGGAGAATTGAAATGGCAAAAGGAAAATTCGAGCGTACCAAGCCGCACGTGAACGTGGGCACGATTGGTCACGTGGACCACGGCAAGACGACGCTGACGGCGGCGATTGCCACCGTGCTGTCGGCCAAGTTCGGCGG
>Ga0208518_100024_pt1 | contig 151235 bp, 138 predicted proteins | sample LakWasM127_HOW14_2_FD_183937 | JGI IMG/M metagenome (GOLD analysis project Ga0208518, IMG submission 183937) | Freshwater sediment methanotrophic microbial communities from Lake Washington under simulated oxygen tension - Sediment Metagenome... | ecosystem: Environmental > Aquatic > Freshwater...
ACGATCTCGCAGGAGCCGCGTTGGAGCGCAATCGGGATGAGTGGATGCTTCGGATGCGCCGCATGGGCTCATGCCCATGCAAGCAGCCGGGGCGTCCAATCGCCCGATTTCGCTCCAACCCTTTGGGCAGTGGTCTTTGCGGGCGGTCTGCGGCGTTGCGGCGCTTGCCAATAGCGGGGCTATTGGCCGCCCACCGCGCCTTGCATCCCATCCCGCAAAGACCGCTGCGCGGCCCCTGGGAGATCGTAAACACGTTCTAAGAACGATCTCAGTGGCCCAGCGCCCCCGATGCCTTGCCCCCACGCAGCCAGCGCGCATAGTCCACCGGGTACGCGGCGGCGTAGCGCCGGCGGTGAAACTGCGCCTCGTCGGCAAGGCCCAGCAGTTCGGCACTCTCGATCAGGCGCTCGATCACCCGAGGCTCGGGCGAGTAGTGCAGCAGATCGCTGGCCATGGCATGCACCTGGGCCGCATTGGCGGGGGTCACGGTCTGCGTCGTCAGGTAGGCAAAGCGGGCCGCATCGTCAAACAGCGGCGCCCCCACGACGCGCCCCTGGGCATCAAGGCGCAAAGCCGCGCTGCGCTCGGACAGCGGGTAATAGAGCTGGCTTACCGCAGCGTACTGGCGCGCCACAGCACCCACAATAACTATTAAAATGATAGCTGCAAGCGCTTGTAGATATTGCGCTAGAGGCCATTTTTCCTTGAATTTCTTCGCTGACTCCGGCGTGAACAGCAAGCCCAGCGCGCACAACGCCGCCAACTGGAACGGGCCGTACCAGAGCGGAAACTCCAGCATGCTGTGCGCCGTGATCGCCAGCAGAATGCCCCAGGCGAGCTGGCGCTGCGGTGCCGTCTCCTGCCAAGGGCGGGCACGCCAGACCAGCGCACCGGCGATGGCGCAAGCCGTCAGCGCGGCGGGCAGGCCAAGCTCCACGGCGAGATGCAGCGGCAGGTTGTGGGCGTTGTCCAGCAGCGTGCAAAAGCGCTCGCCGGAAAACAGCGTGATGTAGTGGGCATAGTCGAGCTCCCCCCAGCCCCAACCCAGCCAGGGCCGCAGGGCGATCAGGTCGAGCACGTTGGACCACAGCACGCGCCGGCTGCCGCAGCCGTAAGAGGCCGCCACGCGCGTGAAGACCCCACTGCCGTGGACGCCCGCAGTGCGCCACAGCAGCGCGGGCAGCATCCAGCCTGCCAGGACATACAGCAGCAGCCCGCCAGCGAGCAACTTGCACGCCCCGGCGCCCAGGCGTTCTCGCCATAGCCCTGCCAGGCAGAGCAACAACAGCCACTGCAACAATCCGGTGCGCGACGCCGTGGCCGCGCTGCCCACCGCCAGCAAGGCCATGGCCGCCCACAGGGCCGCCACACGCCAACGCGGGGCAGCAGGCCGCCCTGCCGCTCTGCTTTGCGCCGCCCACCAGACCAAGGCCCACACGCCCAGACTGAGCAGCGTCGCCTGCTGGTTGCGCTGGCGCAAATTGCCCATGGCCTGGCCGATCGGCGCGTCGTAGACCCAGGGGGCAAGCGCGCCGTGCAGGCCGAAGTACTGCGCCAGCCCAATGGCGCTGGAGGCCAGCGCCGCCAACAGCAGCCCCGCAGCCAGCAAGCGCGCCCGGTGCTGCGTACGCCACGGCTGGCCTACCCATCCCTGCGCGGCCGATACCAGCAAGAGCAGCGCAGCGCACAGCCAGCTCGCCGCCAGTGGCCAGAAATTGGTGGAGGGCGGCCGGGTGAAACACCACAGGAAGGGCAAGGCGACCGCCAGCACGGCGAGTGCGGACAGCACCGCCGACGCGGGCTCGGCACGCCCAGGAACGCTTTGGGACGTCAAAGCTTCTCGACTTCGCCGGCCTTGGGCTGCCACTTCATCAGGTGCCGCTCGATACGGCCGACCGCACCGTCGAGCACCAGGGCAAACGCCGTGAGCACCACAATGCCGGCCATCACGGTATTGATGTCGAAAGTGCCTTCAGCCTGCAGGATCAGGTAGCCCACGCCCTGGCTGGAGCCCAGGTATTCCCCCACCACCGCGCCGACGAACGCCAGGCCCACGGAGGTGTGCAGTGAGCTGAACACCCAGCTCGTGGCGCTGGGCAGGTACACATGGCGCAGCAGCTGGCGCGGGCTCGCGCCCAGCATGCGGGCGTTGGCGAGCACCACCGGGCTCACTTCCTTGACGCCCTGGTAGACATTGAAAAAGACAATGAAAAACACCAGCGTAACGCCGAGCGCCACCTTGGAGCCCATGCCGAGCCCAAACCACACCGAAAAAATAGGCGCCAGCACGATGCGCGGCATCGAGTTGAAGGCCTTGATGTAGGGCTCCAGCAGCGCCGACGCCATGGGCGCAAGCGCCAGCCACAGGCCGCAGGCCAGGCCGGTGCCGGCGCCCACGGCAAATGCCATGGCGGTTTCCATGAGCGTGACGGCCAGATGGCGGTAAATGTCGGCATCGGTGACAAACCACGCCCAGATACACCTAAAAACCGCCAGCGGCTGGCCGAAAAAGAAGGCTGCCTGGCGGTCGTTGTCGAACATGAACGGCGGAATGAAGCCCGGCCGGGTCATGGCATCCCAGAACAGAAAGAGCAGCACAAGCAGGCCAAGCTGCCAGGCGCGCAACGTCGCCGCGCGGGGTTTGATTTTTTGCCACATGGTCGTAAACAGGTTTGCAATCAATGAGAGAACAAGGCGCGATGCCGCGGACAGTACGAACGTACGGCAAGGCGAAGCAACGCGGTTATATCTTTGATTGCGAAACTGCCTTAGGGCAATGCTGAATAAGTCACCGCGATGACGCGCGCCGTGCATCGGGATGGGATGCAAGGCGCAAACCGCAGTCATAGCCGCAGCTATGGCGAGGATTTGCAACGCCGCAGACCGCCCGAGGGACGGATGCGCGGCGCGTGAGGGGCTTGTTCAGCATTGCCTTAGGCGGCTTTCTGCAACTGTTGCTGATAGCCCTTGAGCACCTCAGCGCGCATGACATCCCAGATGCCGGCATGCAGCTCCCGAAAACGCGGCGTCATCTTGATTTCGGCCACGTCGCGCGGGCGTTCGATATCGATCACGAATTCGCCCATGGGGTGCGAGGCCGGCCCCGCACTCATCACCACCACGCGGTCGCTCATGGCAATGGCTTCATCCAGGTCGTGGGTGATGAACAGCACCGCCTTGCGCTTGGCCTGCCAGAGCTGCAGCACCTCGTTTTCCATGAGCTGGCGCGTCTGGATATCGAGCGCAGAAAACGGCTCGTCCATGAGGATGATGTCCGGGTCGAGCACCAGCACCTGCGCCAGGCTGGCGCGCTTTCGCATGCCGCCGCTCATCTGGTGGGGGTAGCGGTCGCCAAAGCCCGCAAGACCCACACGGCCCAACCACTCCTGGGCCAGGGCCTGCGCCTGCCTGGCCGGCATGCCACGAAACTCCAGGCCGGCGGCCACATTGGCCAGCGCCGTGCGCCAGGGCATCAGGCTCTCGGCCTGGAACATGTAGCCAGCCCGGCGGTTCAGGCCGACAAGCGGCTCGCCAAACACCGCCACGCTGCCCAGACTCGGCGCCAGCAGGCCGGCCGCCACGTTCAGCAGCGTGCTCTTGCCGCAGCCCGTGGGGCCGACCACGCTGACGAACTCGCCTGCGCCGACACGCAAATCCACCTCCTGCACAGCGGTGTAGCGCTGGCCGGGGGCGTCCTTGCTGATGAAGGTGCAGGCAACGCCTGCCAAATGCAGCGCCGGTTCGCCGGCCGCTTCAGCGCTTGCCGGCATGTGCCTTCTTGACGAATGCGTTGGTATAGACGGCATCGAGGTCGAGCTTGGCCGCAGCCATCTTCGGGTCGACGCTGGCCAGCGCGCGGTACGCCGTGCGCGCGCCCGCGGTGGGGAACATGCCGTCGTGCGACAGCGCCTTTTGCGCCGCCAGGAAACCGTCGATGTAAATCGCCCGGTCGCCCAGCAAATAGCTCTCGGGCACCACCTTGATCACGTCGCCCGGCCCGGCGGCCTGGATCCAGCGGTCCGCGCGGACGATGGCGTTGGTCAGCGCCTGCACGGTGCCAGGGTTGGCCTGGACGAAATGCTCCGGCGCGTACAGGCAGGCGGCCGGCATGGGGCCGCCAAACACCTTTTCGGCCTCTGACACGAGGCGCGTGTCGGAAACGATTTTCAAGTCGCCCGAGCGCTGCAAGAGCGTGATGACCGGGTCGAGGTTGCTGATCGCGTCGATCTGCCCCGAGCGCATCGCCGCCACCGCGCCGTTGCTGGCGCCCACCCCGACAAAGCTGACCTCGCTGGGCTTGACGCCTGCCTTGGCCAGCACGTAGTTCACCAGCACATTGGTCGAGCTGCCCGGCGCCGTGACGCCGATCTTCTTGCCACGCAGGTCGGCCACCGACTGGTAGTGGGGCATGGTCTTGGGGTTGATGCCCAGCACGATCTGCGGCGCCAGCCCCTGCAGCACGAAGGCGCGCATGGGCTGGCCCTTCAACTGCATGTTCACCGTGTGCTCGAAGGCACCCGACACCACGTCCGCACTGCCCCCCACCACGGCCTGCAGCGCCTTGGAGCCGCCGGCGAAGTCGACGATGGTGACATCCAGCCCCTCGTCCTTGAAATAGCCCAACTGCTCGGCAATGGTCAGCGGCAGGTAATAGAACAGGTTCTTGCCGCCGACGGCGATGGTGAGCTTGGGCTTTTCGATGGCCTGGGCGAAGGCCAGGTGGGGAAGGGCTGCGCTAGCGAGCGTGGAGGCGATGAGGTGGCGGCGGGTGAGCATGGGGGGTGTCTCCTGGGGCGAATTGTTGGATGGATCGGATGCCGGCATGCGACGCCGGGCTGCCGCAACCAAAAGGAAAATGCTACCACCTGCCCACTTCCATCGCCGTGCAAGGCGTATGAAATGCCGAGGACACGCACACGCCGCAGGCGGGCTCAATCAAAAGAAACCATCCACATGGGCATACCCGCGCAGGCGGGCGGTGTGCGGATCGATCAGCACCACCCAATCCATCGCTCGACGGCTGACCAGCGGCAGCCAGCGCAACGCAGCGCCATCGGTGGTTTCGCCCGGCTTGTGGTTGGCCAATGCGCGCCCTACCGCCGCATCCATCAGCGCCGCCTGGCTGGAGTATTTGCCACGCAGTTCGCTCAGTGGGCGGGCGCGTTGCAGCACCTGGGCGGTGCTGAGCGCATAGTCCTGCCACCAGCTTGGGCGCTGGCTGGGCTCAACGCCTTGGAGCGAAGCATCGATGCTGGCCAGCTTCTCGGCCGATGTGCTCACAGGGCGCAGCCCCACGGTGCGTGGGCGCGTCAGGCCCCAGGGCTGTGCCCAATCGGGCACGCTCGCGTCTTCGCCCTCGTCCAGGTCGGAATAGGTCACCACGCGGAAACGGTCCACCTCATGCACCAACGCCACCGGGCGGGCGTGTGCCAGCGTATGAATGCCGTAGCCAAGTGCCAGCAACTGGATGACCGCCACCAGGGCCAGGTCGCGCCGCAGCTCGGCGCGCGGTTTGCTGGGGTTGAACATCACCAGGGTCAGCAGCGGGCCGCAGACCACATCGACGCCGACGATCAACCAGAACAACTCAGTGCCGCCCACCAGTTCGCGCAGCGGCGAGGGGAACCACAGGCCGAACACCAGGGCAGCAACCAGGCCCGCCACGGTGGCAGACAGCAGCAGGTGGATGGCCGCAGCACGCAGGGCGTGGGTAGCGCGGAATCTAAATCCGGAAGGGAGAACAGAGACTTCAGGCACGGCAGCAGCAAAAAATGAAGAGAAGGAAAGACATGGGGTTCCCATCATCAACGAAAACGCCCGCAAAAGCGGGCGTTGTGTTTCTCACCAGGCGCTTAGCTGCGCCCGACGATCAACGGCACTCGGACGGCATATATTTAGCCAGCACCGGAGTACCATTAACCGCGTTATTGGTCAGGCTGCGACCGGTTGAAGATACGTTGGTTGCAGACGTGCATGCCCAATCCACAGCACCGACGGAAGTTGCCGTAGGCACATTGCCCTGGACATTCGGAAGGAGGTTAAACGCCTTTCCGTTCAGGCCGGTAGGAATACCATTGCCTGCAGTGGCTGCAATTGCTACCGAGATGGTCCAGTTGGTCGCCGCTGCAGGGAATGGATCGCAGTCTGCCGCAGTTGGAACGCCGCCAGCAGCTGCGTTGTATACACAGTAGTTCAGGACATACTTTGATCCCTTTTGCTGATACGGCGTTGCATTGATTGCGGTCGCAGCAGCTGTCAACCCTGTCACACCGTCAGATTGGAACGCTTCGCTCAACACACCTTTGGCAGAAGAGCCGGCGATCACACCTTCAGAAATCTTTGCTCGCACCGTGTAATCCTGATAAGCAGGCAAGGCGATAGCAGCCAAGATACCGATGATCGCCACAACGATCATCAATTCGATCAAGGTAAAACCTTGTTGGAGAGAACGCTTCATGAAAACCCCCAAAGAGAAATTGCAAATGCGAGGGGTATGCAGCAAATCTTGTGCCAGGATTCTGGTGGTACGCGAGGCGAAAAATTCCAAATTTTTGGCCTTCCAAAATGACACGTTTGCGCACAAATTGAACATTTTTGTCACCTTAAGTCTGCCGCTTTGCCCCGGCCCGTCTTTTGTGGTGCCTTGCGCTGCCCCCTACACCTCAAACTCCTGCCCCGCCTCCAGCCACCGAATGTCGTGCCTGGCCGGCGCCCCCGCTGCCGCATGCGCGTCAAACCGGCACACTTCTTCATAGATGAGCGCCGTTTCCGACGGCTTGGTGTGGGTGATGCAGATGGGGCAGTTCGCCGCGCCCTGGAACTGCGCCAGCTCCTGGGCCAGGGTGTCCGACGACAGATGCCGGCTGCGCTCGGCCAGCAGGTGTTCGCGTCGGCTGAACGCTGTCTCGATCACCAGCATGGCCACGGGAAGGCTGTTCACGCGCTGCCAGAACGCCGGGTTGCGCCCGGTATCGCCGCTGAACACCCACCAGCCGCGTTCGCCCTGCACGGCATAGCCCACGGCCGGCACGGTGTGCAGCGCGGGCAGTACTTCGAGGACAGCATCCGCCACGCTCAACACTTCGCCAGTGGCCAGAGGGACGCAACGCAAAAAGGGTCTGTCGCTGCTGGGGATGCGGCTGAAGTCGGGCCAGATGGTGCCGTTGAACACATGGGCGCGCAGGGCGGCAATGGTTTCGGGCAGCGCATGCACCTGCAGCGGGGCGCTGCGCATGGCGGCCACCGAATCGATCATCAGTGGCAGGGCGGCGATGTGGTCCAGATGCGAGTGGGTGAGGAACACATGGTCGATGGCCGCCATTTCGTCCAGCGTCAGGTCGCCCACGCCGGTGCCCGCATCGATCAGGATGTTGCGGTTGACCAGAAACGAGGTGGTGCGGCAGCCTTGCGAGATGGCGCCGGAACAACCAAGCACACGGATTTTCATAGGGCTGCGGCTATTTGGTATCGAAACGGGTCGCCCCGTCCCAGTCGGGCTGGTAGGGTAACACCCGCAGCATGGCCACACGTTCGGCGTACCAGGCCAGCAGCTTGCTCTCAGGATCAGCGCGGCGCAGGGATTCTGCATGGCGATCGCAGGCCGCCCAATCCTGCGCGCGCAAGCTGGCGAGCGCCTCGTTCCATTGCGCCAGCCTGTGCATCTGAGCCGGCGCGACCTCTCCCAACCGACCCAGGGGGTAAAAAATGGCGACGGCGTCTTCCTTGCCCTTGACGCGCACACGATCGAGCTCTTGCCAGACGAAACCGCTTGCCTGCTGGCGGGTTGCCTCGCTCGCCACAATGTCCACGCCGTAGACTTTGCACAAGCCTTCCAGGCGCGAGCCAAGGTTGACGGCATCGCCAATCACGGTATAGCTGCGGCGGATGTCCGAGCCCATGTCTCCCACGCACATGGGGCCGGTATTGAGCCCTATGCCGATGCCGATCTCGGGCAGGCCGGTGGCGCGGTGGCGGGCGTTGAGCGATTGGACGGCAGCCACCATGTCCAGCGCCGCCTGCACGGCCAGCGCGGCGTGCTGCTGCGTGGGCACGGGCGCGCCCCAGAAGGCCATGACGCAGTCCCCCATGTACTTGTCGATCGTGCCCAGATGCGCGCGAATGGCCTGCGTGAGGCGACTGAAGATGTCGTTGAGCAAGGCTTGGAGCTGCACGGGTTCCATGCGCTCGGACATGGCGGTAAAGCCGCGCATGTCGCAAAACATCACGGTGAGCTCGCGGCTGGCGGCCTGCATGGTGTAGCGCTCGGGCGCGAGCAGCATTTGGTCCACGAGTTCAGGGGGCACGTAAGTGCCAAACAAGTGCGCCAGGTTGCGTTTGGTGCGGCTCTCTGTCAGGTAGCCATGGGCCATGTCGAGCGCGGTGGCCACCACCACCACGGCCAGCGCACTCGCCAATGGCAAGGCCAAGCCGTAGACCAGATACAGCTGTGCATTGAGGCCTGCCAAGGCCACCAGTACAGCGGCAGCCAGCAGCAGCGCGCGAGCGGCGCTGAGCAAAGGCAGTACCAGCGCCAGCAGCACGCCAGCAACGGCGATTTGCAATACGTCAAAGGCGGTGGCGTAGTCGGGCCGATAGATCGCCTTTCCGCTCAGGAAGCCCGAGAGCACATTGGCGTGCACTTCCACGCCGGGGTACGCGCGCCCGACGGGTGTCGCACGCAGGTCCTGCAGACCCGGCGCCGTGGAGCCCATCAGCACAATCTTGCCGCGCAGGCTGCCGGCGGGCAGCCTGCCTTGCAGCACGTCGGCCGCCGAGATGTAGCGGAACGAGCCACCGCTGGGACCGCCCGGCCCGCGGTAGGGCACGAGCGTTGCCAGTTGCTCGTCCACCGGGAGGAATTTGCGCCCGCCACTTGCGTGCAGTTCGACGCCGCGCAGCAGGTTGCGCTCACCCGGCACCGGGTCTGTGGCGAATGCCGGCACCACATTGGCGCCCCCCAGAAAGGCGCGGTAAACGGCCAGCGCCAACGATTCGTAGTAAGCCCCCTGGTACTCCGCCAGCAGAGGCAAGGAGCGCACGACACCGTCCTCATCGCTCATGGTATTGAAGAACCCTGCCGCTGGAGCCGCCTGCGCCAGGACGGCAAGGTTGCTGCCAAAACCGTTCCAGACGGTGGCATTGAGCAGGCTCCCCCCCATCTGCCGCAGCGTGAGCGCCGGGGACGGCAAGGCGCCACGCCCCTGGCCATCGCGGTCGCTGGTGAAGTAGTAGCCGAGCACGGCATTTTGCGTGTCCAGCGCACCGGCAAAGCGCGCGTCGTAGTCGAGCGTGGGCGCAAGGCGCTCCAAGGCCTGCGCGAAGCCCGGTTGGCTCTTGAGCGGGCCCTGTGCCAGCGCGTTCAGGCGCGCGAGGCCGGAGCTGGTATCGGCCTCGGCAAAGACCACGTCGAAGCCCAGCACCGCGACCCCTTGGCGCTCGAACAGCTCGTTGGCGAACGCCGCCATCTTGTCCCGGCCCCAGGGCCATTGACCGACGCGCTGCAGGCTGGCTTCGTCAATGTCGACAATGACGATGCGCCCGTCGGGCGTATGCGGCAGCGTCGCACGCAGGCGAACGTCGTACAGCAGGTGCTCAAGCCGCTCGAGAAACTGGAACGATACGCCGCCTGACGCATGCAGCACGCCCAGCACAACGGGCGCGAGCACCCACACCATCCGGCGCCAGCGCCGCTGCAGGAGGCTGGCCCATCGCGGTGCCACGGTGCAGGCAGGCTGCGTGCGTCAGCCGCTCTGGCTCACACGTGAACGAATTGCATTTCCGTCCCTGCCAGCGCCAGACGGTCGCCATCTTTCAGGGGAACGGGGTCGTTGCCAATACGCGCTCCGTTGAGTTCAGGAGGCTCGGGGCCTTCGACATGCGCCAAGACGAAGCCATGGTGGCGCCGGGTTACCGATGCCACGGCTACGCCGGGTTTGCCAATGGTGGTGACCACCTTGGTGAGCGCCACCTCACGGCCTGTCGCAGGGCCGGACAGCACCCGGATGACGGCAGTAATGGCCGTACCCCCTGCACCTCCAAACCCGGACAGCGGCGCCGGGCCGGTGGTGGGAGCAGCACTGCGCGCAGCGACGGGCGGCGGCACCATGCCGGGCTTGAATACCATGGTTTTCTCAAACTGGGGGTCTTCCGCCTCGTTGAAGAAGCGGATTTTGTACTTGCCGACTTCGAGCGTGTCGCCGTTGCGCAATTCGTGCCGCGTCACGGCCTTGCCGTTGACGTAGGTGCCGTTGGTGCTGTGCAGGTCTTCAATGGCGACGTCGTTGCCCGCCATGTGAAAGGCCGCATGCTCGCCACTCACGGCCAGGTTGTCGATCACGATGTCGTTGTAAGGGCGCCGCCCCAACGTGGTCCGCTCTTTGGTGAGTTCCACTTCCTTGATGACGACCCCGTCAATCGAAACAACCATTCTTGGCATGTTCCACTCCCGATGTATTGGCTTACGTGTTTGATTGGTTCCGGCACAGGTGATCAGGCGCGCAGCAAGCGGGACATCAAGCCTTGTTTGCGCGGGCCCATGCTCGCTTTCACCAAGACCACACTGATATTGTCGCGCCCGCCTTGGCTGTTGGCGGCCGCAATCAACCGCTCGGTCTTCTCTTCGAGCGAGCTGCGCGGCGCAAGCAGGGCGGCAAGCTCTGCGTGGCGCAGCATTTCGCTCAGCCCATCGGAGCACAGCAGATACAAGTCGCCCGGCTGCACCTCGAATTCATTCACTTCGAGCAAAACCAGTTCTTCGACCCCCAACGCACGGGTGACGAGATTGCGACTTGCAGACACCGCCGCCTGTTGCGGCGTGATCAGGCCAGCGTCTATCTGCTCCTGGAGCCAGGAGTGGTCACGCGTGATCTGCTCCAGCACGCCTTCGCGCAGGCGGTAGCAACGGGAGTCGCCAATATGCCCCAGCATGAGACGCGGGCCTTGAAAAACACCAACCACCAAGGTAGTGCCCATGCCGGTGTACTGCATATTGGACTCGGCAGCCTCCAGGATGGCCTGGTTGGCGTTGTCCACGCATATTTCCATGGCCCGGCGCAGATCGAACGATTTGGCCCGCGGGCCCGCCTGGGCAAGCCAGCGCGCCATTTCCCTCTGAATGAAGTCGATGGCCATGCGGCTGGCCACTTCACCCGCGTTGTAGCCACCCATGCCGTCGGCGAGCATCGCCAGCTGGGCCTGCGAATCGACGCCTACCGCGTCTTCGTTGTTGGCCCGTACACGACCCGTATCGGTACGCGCACAAAACTCGTAGCTCAGCGACACCGCACTCATCAGATCCTCGAACGCGTGGCGTGGGGTGCTGCCGGCGCGGCCGCGCTGTCGAACACTGTGTCTGGGAAGTCCGCCATGGGGTATTTGTGAAAATCTGTCCGCGCATCATAGTCGAGTGGGGCGCCGAAATGCGCATCCGCAGACGGGCGCATTCCCGAGCTGGCCTCGCGCAGGGCAGCCGCCATTTGCGCCCCGGTCTGAAAGCGAGCGCCGGGGTTCTTGTGCAAGGCGCGCGCTACCACCATGGCGACCGATTCCGGAAGGTCCGCGCGCAGCGTGCGCACGTCAGCCGGCACCTCGTTCGCTATGGCATGCATCAGAGCACTCATGGACTCGCCGCGCAGCGGCAGGCTGCCCGTCAGCAGCTGGTACAGCGTCACACCCAGCGCATAGATATCGCAGCGGCCATCTGCCTTGATTCCCACGATCTGCTCTGGCGCCATGAAGCTTGGCGTTCCCAATACCAGGCCCGTACGGGTCTTGCTGTTGTCCGTAATGCGCGCAATCCCGAAGTCGGTCACCTTGACGGTGTCCGTCCCAGCGTCGTACAGGATGTTGGAGGGCTTGATGTCGCGGTGCACCACCTGGTGCTGGTGGGCATAGTCGAGCGCGTCGGCAACACGCGCAGCGATGGACAGCAGGATGGGCACCGCAAGCCAATGCTCTGGCTGGACTGCGTGTGACAAATCCTTGCCACGCAGCCGCTCCATGGCAATCCAGCTAAGGCCTTGTTCGTCGCCTGCGTCGTAGATCGCCACGATCTGGGGATGCTGCAGACGGCCGGCGGACTCGGCCTCGCGAAAAAATCGGGCGCGGGCATCCACCAGGGCGGCGCCCTCGAATTCGCTGCCCAACGCGAGCGTCTTGAGGGCGACGGCCCGGCCAATCACCGGATCGTGCGCGGCATACACCCGGCCCATGGAACCGCGCCCCAGTTCACCGTCGATCTCATAGCGGCCCAGGTGTTGGGGTGCAGCGAAGGCTTCGGCTGCCTGCGGCCGTGCGCTGGGCAGGCCTTTTGCCTGGCGTTCTACTTCCGCCAAACGCTCCGCGCGCCCGAGGCGAGCACCCGCATCGCGGTACAGCGGGGCGTGTGCGACCAGGTGTGCAAAAACGCCACGCGCCCCTTCAAATGAGCGGTTGCGCTCAAAAGCTTTGCCCAGGTGGTACAGATCGCGCCGCACCTCGCCGCGCACCGGCAACTGCACAAGTTTGTCGAATGCGGCGTCGAGCTTGCCTTGATTTTTCAAGTCGCTCGCCAGACGGCGCACCTCGTCTTGCAGCGCCGTGCCGCCATTGCGCGCTGCGGCAACCTCACCCCTGGCCGCACGCCGCGCGAGGTAGGTGTAGTGCCCGGCAAAAAGCGCCAGCAGCGGCAAGGCCAGCATCCGGCCCTGGCTCCATCCCACCGCGACACAAATACCCGCTACCCCGGCGCCGGCCAGAACGCCCGGCCAGACGCGCAGCAGCGGCAGCAGGGCGAGGCAGGCCAGCACCACCAGCAATGCCGCCAGAACCAGCAGCGATGGCGGCAGCGGCACCAAGCCTGTAGCGACGCAGACCAGCACCGCCAGTGCGGCAGACGCCACAGGCCAGAGCGCATCGCGCCGCCACGGCGCCGCGTTCTGCACACTGTGCTGTGGCGCCGGACGAGCCCGGTGCGCGTTTTGCTTGCTTGCCACAGTAGTGCTCCCTCCGAACGCGTTGCCAGCCATCGATCTTGGCCAAAAAACAAGCAATTTTTGCGCCCGTTGCGCGTGCAGGACGGTGCTGCCAGTCTCGACAACAAAAAAAACCCGCACGCAGCGGGTTTTCGGAGGGTGGCGCGGCGCTTACAACTGAGCCTTGAGCAAATGGCCCAGTTCGGACGGGTTGCGGGTCACGATAAAGCCGCACTCTTCCATGATGGCCAGCTTGGCATCCGCGGTATCGGCGCCACCGGAGATCAGCGCGCCAGCGTGGCCCATGCGCTTGCCTGCGGGGGCTGTGACACCGGCGATGAAACCGACGATGGGTTTCTTCATGTTGGCCTTGCACCAGCGCGCGGCTTCGGCTTCGTCGGGGCCGCCGATTTCGCCAATCATGATGACGGCGTCCGTGTCCGGGTCGTTGTTGAACGCCTGCATCACGTCGATGTGCTTCAAACCATTGATCGGGTCGCCGCCGATGCCCACGGCAGTGGACTGGCCCAGGCCGACTTCGGTCAGCATGGCCACGGCTTCGTACGTCAGCGTGCCCGAGCGGCTGACCACGCCGATGCGGCCCTTGCGGTGGATGTGGCCGGGCATGATGCCGATCTTGATTTCATCGGGCGTGATGATGCCGGGGCAGTTGGGGCCCAGCAGCAGCGTCTTCTTGCCGCCGGCGGCTTCCTTGGCACGCATTTTGTTGCGCACTTCCAGCATGTCGCGCACCGGAATACCTTCGGTGATGCAGATCGCCATGTCCAGATCGGCTTCCACAGCTTCCCAGATGGCGGCAGCGGCGCCCGCGGGCGGCACGTAGATCACCGAGACGGTGGCGCCCGTCTGGTGTGCGGCTTCCTTGACGGAGGCGTAAATCGGGATGTTGAAGATCGACTCGCCGGCCTTCTTCGGGTTCACGCCAGCGACGAAGCAGTTCTTGCCGTTCGCGTATTCCTGGCACTTTTCCGTGTGGAACTGGCCGGTCTTGCCCGTGATGCCCTGGGTGATGACCTTGGTGTCTTTGTTGATGTAGATCGACATGTTTCTTGTCCTAGTCAGTTTGGGACAGCGCTAAAGATCTGTCCCCAAGGTCATTACTTGACGGCAGCTACAATTTTTGTAGCGGCTTCGGCCATGGTGTCGGCCGCGATGATCGGCAGGCCGGACTCGGCCAGCAGCTTCTTGCCCAGCTCTTCGTTCGTGCCCTTCATGCGCACCACCAGCGGCACGGACAGGTTCACCGCTTTGCAGGCGGTGATCACGCCGGTGGCGATGGTGTCGCACTTCATGATGCCGCCGAAGATGTTGACCAGAATGCCTTTGACATTTTTGTTCGCCAACATGATCTTGAAGGCCTCGGTCACCTTCTCGGCGGTGGCGCCACCGCCCACGTCGAGGAAGTTGGCCGGCTCGCCTCCAAACAGCTTGATGGTGTCCATGGTGGCCATGGCCAGGCCCGCGCCGTTCACCAGGCAGCCAATGTTGCCGTCCAGGCTGATGTAGGCCAGGTCGAACTTGGAAGCCTCGACTTCGGCCGGATCTTCTTCGTCCAGATCGCGCAGCGCCACGACTTCGGGGTGGCGGAACAGCGCGTTGGCGTCAAAGTTGAACTTGGCGTCCAGAGCCGTGAGCTTGTTCTGGCTGTCGCGGTTGAGGGGGTTGATCTCGACCAGCGAGGCGTCGGTGTCCATGTAGCACTTGTAGAGCTTCTGGAACAGGTCTACCGCCTGGTCCATCGAAGCTTCGGGCAAGCCGATGCCGCGTCCAATCTTGCGCGCCTGCTCGTCGCCCAGGCCCTTGAGCGGATTGATGTACTCGGTGATGATTTTCTCGGGCGTGGAATGGGCCACTTCTTCGATGTCCATGCCCCCTTCGCTCGATGCGATGAAGGCAACGCTTTGCGTGGCGCGGTCGGTGACCAGCGAGACGTAGTATTCCTTCTGGATGTCGGCGCCGTCTTCGATGTACAGGCGGCGCACTTTCTGGCCTTCGGGCCCGGTCTGGTGCGTCTTGAGCTGCATGCCCAGGATTTCGCCGGCCAGGCGCTTGACGTCGTCAATGCTCTTGGCGACCTTCACGCCGCCACCCTTGCCGCGACCGCCGGCGTGAATCTGCGCCTTGACGACCCAGACCGGCCCGCCGAGCTTTTGCGCAGCTTCGACGGCTTCCTGAACGGTGAATGCGGGAATGCCGCGCGGAACGGGCACACCAAATTGGCGCAAGATTTCCTTGGCTTGGTATTCGTGAATCTTCATGAGGACTTTCTCAGGAAAGGAATTTCACCCGTCTGCCATGAATGCATGTCTGGCGGCGGGCGGTGGACATGGCAGCCAGCGACTGTATCATGTTGCAACGCACCAATCTTGTTGGGAGCTTACACGCGGCGCTGCTGCTGCATCCGTACACACCGAGGAACACGCATGGTCAAGGTATTCATCGACGGCGAAGCTGGCACCACGGGGCTGCAAATTCGCGAGCGCCTGCAGGGCATGGACGCCATTGACCTGATCAGCATTGCCCCCGAAGAGCGCAAGAACCCGGCTGCCAAACGGGCCCTGTTGGCGCAGGTGGACCTGGTCATCCTGTGCCTGCACGACGACGCCGCGCGCGAGACGGTGGCGCTGGTCGATTCCATTGAAGCCGCGGGAGGGCGCCGCACCAAGATCATCGACGCGAGCACCGCGCACCGCACGGCGCCGGGCTGGGTGTTCGGCTTTCCGGAGTTGTGCGCTGGCCAGGCGCAGGCGGTGCAAGCGGCGGCGCGCGTCTCCAACCCCGGCTGCTACGCCACCGGCGCCATTGCGCTGCTGCGCCCCCTGGTCGATGCGGGCCTGGTGGCTGCCGACCACCCGCTGTGCCTGCCCTCGGTGAGCGGCTACTCGGGCGGAGGGCGCAGCATGATTGAAGCCTACGAGGCGGGCGCAGCGCCCGCCTTCGAGCTGTATGCGCTGGGCCTGGCGCACAAGCATTTGCCGGAAATCATGCAGTTCACGGGCCTCACGCGCCGGCCTATTTTCATTCCCGCCGTCGGCAATTTCCGCCAGGGCATGCTGGTGGAGCTGCCGCTGCATCTGGACCTGCTGCCCGGCCAGCCCAAGGCAGCCGATCTGCACGACGCGCTGGCCGCGCATTACGCCCGCAGCAACACGCCTGAGCAGTGGGTGCGCGTACTGCCGCCCACGGACAACGGCAAGCTCGACGCGCCCGCGCTGGCCGGCACCAACGCGCTGGAACTGCGCGTGTACGCCAACGAGACCTACCGGCACGCGGTGCTGGTGGCGCGACTGGACAACCTGGGCAAGGGTGCCAGCGGCGCGGCGGTGCAAAACCTGCGGTTGATGTTCGGCCTCTAAGAGGCCTGTTCAAAGCGGCGGACGCCGCGAAACGGCGCTAGGCCTCGTCCCGGTCTGCCATGCGCAGCACGCGCGAGGCCACGTCCCCCGAAAAGCCGCGCGCCATCAAAAAACGCATCTGCCTGGCACGCGCCGAGGCGTCGGCGGGCGGCTCGGCGAACTTGCGGCGCCACAGTTCGCCGGCACGTTCCAGCTCGGTGCCCTGCAAGGGCGCCAGGGCTTGCTCCACCGCCTCGCCCGAGAGCCCCTTGGCCTGCAGTTCCTGGCGGATGCGCATGAGCCCCATGCGGCCCGCCCGCTGGTGCACTACGGACTCGGCCACCCGCTGCTCGCTGATGAAATCCTTGGCCTGAAGGTCGTCCAGCACGGCCGCGAGGTCGTCGCCGTCCTGCACGTGCCGCGCCAGCTTGCGTGCCAGCTCGGCGCGCGAGTGCTCACGCTGCGAGAGCAGGCGCAGCGCCCGGCCCTTGAGCGAAGGCGGCGGGGTGCGCACTGCCTAGAGACTCCTGAATTTGTAGCTGCCAGCGCTTACTGGGTAAGCGCTCAAGCCACTTTTTCTTCTGATTTCTTGCCCCGTGCAGACACCGGTGCCGGCACCACGCCATCGGCGGCATCGTCGCCGGGCGTCGCAAGCACCGGCGCGCCAGCCGGCAGCAGGGCGACGCCCAGGCTGTCGCGCACCTTGTTCTCGATCTCGCGCGCCAGTTGCGGGTTCTCGCGCAGGAATTCGCGCGCGTTGTCACGGCCCTGGCCGATCTTCTCGCCGTTGTAGGCGTACCAGGCACCCGATTTTTCAACGATGCGCGCGGTTACCCCCATGTCGATGATTTCGCCCTCGCGCGAGATGCCTTCGCCAAACAGGATGTCGAACTCGGCCGTCTTGAACGGGGGCGATACCTTGTTCTTCACCACCTTGACGCGGGTTTCGTTGCCAATGACTTCCTCGCCCTTCTTGATGGAGCCGATGCGGCGGATATCGAGCCGCACCGAGGCGTAGAACTTGAGCGCGTTGCCGCCGGTGGTGGTCTCGGGGCTGCCGAACATGACGCCGATCTTCATCCGAATCTGGTTGATGAAGATGACCATGCAGTTGGTTTTCTTGATGGTCGAGGTCAGCTTGCGCAGCGCCTGGCTCATCAGGCGCGCCTGCAGGCCGGGCAGGCTGTCGCCCATGTCGCCCTCGATTTCGGCCTTGGGCGTGAGCGCCGCAACCGAGTCGATGACGATCAGGTCCACCGCGCCCGAACGCACCAGGCTGTCGACAATCTCCAGCGCCTGTTCGCCGGTGTCGGGCTGGCTGATCAGCAGGTCTTGCAGGTTCACGCCCAGCTTTTGCGCGTACTGGATGTCGAGCGCGTGCTCCGCATCGACAAAAGCACACTGGCCGCCCTGCTTTTGCATTTCCGCGATGACTTGCAGCGTCAGCGTGGTCTTGCCCGAGGATTCCGGGCCGTAGATTTCCACCACGCGGCCGCGTGGCAGGCCGCCGACGCCGAGCGCCACATCGAGCCCCAGCGAGCCGGTGGACACCACCTGGATGTCCTCGATCACCTCGCCTTCGCCGAGCCGCATGATGGTGCCCTTGCCAAACTGCTTCTCGATCTGCGCCAGCGCAGCTTGCAGGGCACGTGCTTTTTCGCCGTCGGCGGGCATGCTGTGGTTGGTTGGGGTGCTCATGGAAATCTCCTGGAAATTCAATGCGTTGACGAGGTTTCTGTCTGCACCCCGTGGGAAACACTGGATGCTTGACCAGTAATGTAGGGCCGAAGTATTCTCCCGTAAAGACGATTTATGGTCAGTTTGCATGACAATAAACCATGCCCGCCTCCATGCACGTCTCCCCACCCTCCGACGCCTGGCGCCAGACCCACCTCGGCCGCTTGATGGGCGACGCGCTGCGCCGCTTTGACGCGCGCGTGCTGCAGCTCATGGCGCGCAATGTCGAGGTGCCGCTGGCGCTGTCCAACCTGGCGGCGCGCGACCAGGTGGGGGCCGCGCACGTTCACATCACGCGGCATTTGTCGCTCGCCGGCGATCGGCTGACCGACCTGGCAGCGCGCGCCGGCATGTCCAAGCAGGCCATGGCCAGTCTGGTGGACCAGTGCGCCGCCTGGGGCCTGGTGCGCCGCGAGGCGGACCCGTCGGATGCCCGGGCACGCCGCATCGGCTTCACGCCCACGGGTCTGGATTGGCTGCAGGCGTTTCAGGACGCCGTGGCGCAGGCCGAGGCAGAGTTTCGTGCCGAGGTCGGCGATGCGGTGGCCACCGTGGTCGCCATTGGCCTGGAAACCTATGGCAGCGGCGCACCATCGGGCCAATGGCGCTCCTAGAATCGCAGGCAGGGGCACTCTTGCCCGGTCATAAGTCGAATCCGGGAGACCCGCATGCGCATCCTCATTGCTGAAGACGACCAAGTGCTGGCCGATGGCCTCTTGCGCACACTGCGCAGCTCGGGCGCCGTGGTGGACCACGTGGCCAGCGGCAGCGAAGCCGACGCCGCGCTGATGACGAACAACGAGTTCGACCTGCTGATCCTCGACCTGGGCCTGCCCCGCATGCACGGGCTGGAGGTGCTCAAGCGCCTGCGCTCGCGCGGCTCGGCGTTGCCGGTGCTGATCCTCACCGCCGCCGACAGCGTGGATGAGCGCGTCAAGGGCCTGGACCTGGGCGCCGACGATTACATGGCCAAGCCGTTTTCGCTCCAGGAGCTTGAAGCGCGCGTGCGCGCCCTGGCGCGCCGCGGCATGGGCGGCGCCAGCAGTGCCATCAAGCATGGGCCTCTGGTGTACGACCAGGCCGGGCGCGTGGCCACCATCGACGGCAAGATGGTGGAGCTCTCGGCGCGCGAGCTCGGCCTGCTCGAAGTGCTGCTGCAGCGCGCTGGGCGCCTGGTGAGCAAGGACCAGCTCGTCGAGCGCCTGTGCGAATGGGGCGAAGAGGTGAGCAACAACGCCATCGAGGTCTATATCCACCGCCTGCGGAAAAAGATTGAAAAGGGCCCGATCCGCATCGCCACCGTGCGCGGCCTGGGGTATTGCCTGGAAAAGATCCCGAGTTGAGTGAAGCACCCCCCTGTGTCGCTTCGCTCCATCCCCCCTCTCTCGCACCGCTTCGCGCTGCGGGAGGGGGGACGCCACCAGTGCGGCGGGGCGGCCCTTGCACGGTGGCCGCTGGCCGAGGCCGCGCCAGTGTCTTGCATCGAGGGGGCTGCAACACACCCTTCACTGCGCTGCGCACGGAAGGAGGAGGGACGCCACCGGTGCAGCGGGGCGGCCCTAGCACGGTGGCCGCTGGCTTGGGTCGCGCCAGTATCTTGCGTCGAGGGTGCGGCGATACGCCCCAAAAAGCAGGCCCCTCCCGCTACTGATTCCGTAGCTTATAGCGCTTTTCCATCCTGCGTTAGAGCCACTTTTCAACCCAAACCAGGGCGGCGATCTTGAAGCTCTTCCAGCGCGAGCAGCGCTCTCTGTTTGGCGAGATCCTCGACTGGATGCTCACGCCGCTGCTCTTGCTCTGGCCCGTGAGCCTGGCGCTGACCTGGCTGGTGGCGCAGGGCATTGCCAACAAACCGTTTGACCGCGCGCTGGAATACAACGCCCAGGCGCTGGCGCAGCTGGTGTCGGTCAGCCACGGCAGGGCGCAGTTCAACCTGCCGCAGCCCGCCAGCGAAATCCTGCGCGCCGACGACTCCGACACGGTCTACTACCAAGTCCTGGGGCCGCGCGGCGAATTGCTCTCGGGCGAGCGCGAGCTGCCGCCACCGCCAGCCGACGAAGCCCCCAGCACCGGCGACGTGCACCTGCGCGACGCCGAGCTGCGCGGGCTGGACATTCGCATGGCCTATATCTGGGTGCGCTTGTCCTTGCCCAATGCGCCGCTGGCGCTGGTGCAGGTGGCCGAGACACGCGAGAAGCGCAGCGTGCTGGCCACCGAGATCATCAAGGGCGTCATGCTGCCCCAGTTCATCATCCTGCCGCTGGCCGTGCTGCTGGTGTGGCTGGCGCTGGCGCGTGGCATCCAGCCGCTGCACCAGCTCGAAGAGCGCATCCGCGCGCGCAAGCCCGACGACCTCTCGCCACTCGACGACCGGACCGTGCCCCTGGAAGTGGCGCCGCTGGTGGCCTCGGTGAACGACTTGCTCACCCGGCTGAACGACTCGCTGGCGACCCAAAAACGCTTTCTGGCCGATGCCGCCCACCAGCTCAAGACGCCCCTGGCGGGCCTGCGCATGCAGGCCGACCTGGCGCAGCGCGCAGGCACCAGCCCCGAAGAGATCAAGCGCTCACTGGAGCAGATCGGGCGCTCGAGCATCCGCGCCACCCACAGCGTCAACCAATTGCTGGCGCTGGCGCGGGCCGAGAGCAGCAGCGCGCAGATGGCCTTGCTGCCCTGCGACCTGGCGCAGATCACCGTGGACGTGGTGCACGACGCGATCTCGCGCGCGCTCGACAAAGGCATTGACCTGGGCTACGACGGCGCCCTGCCCGGCGCCCCCGGCGTGCGCATGCTGGGCAACCCCACACTGCTGCACGAACTGGTGCGCAACCTGGTGGACAACGCCATCAACTACACCCCCTCGACCCCCGAGCGCCCCGGCGTGGTCACGGCGCGCGTGCTGGCCGACACCTTTGGCCGCGTGCTGGTGGTGCAGGTGGAAGACTCCGGCCCCGGCGTGCCCGAGCCCGAGCGCGAGCTGATCTTCCGGCCCTTCTACCGGGCACTGGGGAACGAGGCCGACGGCTCCGGCCTGGGCCTGCCCATCGTGCAGGAAATCGCCCGCCAGCACGGCGCGCGCATCGTGGTGGAAGACGTGCGCCCCGGCGCCACCCCGCCAGGCGCGTGCTTCAGCGTGCGCTTCGCGGCGCTGGATGCTTCGGAAGCCTGAGTTTCTGCAGCCGGCGTTCGCTTCTTTTTTGATAGCTGCTAGCGCAATAAATATGAGCGCTAGAGCCTTTTTTTACTAAAACTTCAGCTGCAGGGCCGCAGCGCCTTGCCGGCCAGCGCAGCGCGCAAGTCTTCCGCCTGGGCGCGCAGGCGCGCGTCGGCCTCGGGCAGGCGCAGCATGAAGCCGGGCATGTCCACGCGCTCCTGCACCACACGGGCCGAGCGCACGCCCTTGGCGGCAAGGGTGGCGAGGCCGCGCTGCGCCGCCTCTTCGGTGGAAAAGCGCCCCAGCGACAGGCCCGGCTCCAGGGCCCCGTTCGGCCGGTCGTAAGCGATGCTCAGCGCGCGCAGTTCGGCACGCTTCTTGGCGAGCTGGTCAGGGTCGGAAAACCGGCCCATGTAGACCATCCAGCGGCCCGGCAGCGTCGCCGGCTCCAGACGCCAACGGCCCTCGGGCAGCGCGCTGGCGGCGCGGCGCAGCACGTCGGCTTGCGCGGCGTCGAAGATGCCAGCCTGCAGGCATTCGCCTTGCGGTGCAGAGGCAGCGGCGACCTCGGGCGTGCTTTGCGCCGGCGTACCGGGCGCAACTGCAGGGGCTGCGGGCGCGGTGGGCGCCGGCTGCCCCGACACAGCGGCGGGAGACGCCGGTTGGGCGCCGGGCTGCGGCAACACGCGCAGCAGCTCAGGGTGAATTTGGTTGGCCAGGCGCTGCGGCTCGGCCTGCTCGTGCGGCGCCAGGCCCCAGTCGCGCAGCAGCCCCTGCGACCAGGCGTAGTAGCCCCCGTTGGCGAGCAAAAGCAGGAGGACGAGCGCGCGCAGCATGGTCGCCTAGCTTGCCACAACGGGCCGCACCGACACTTCGGCGCTGCTGACCTGCACCAGGCCTGCCGCGCTCTGCAGGTGCAGCGCGCCGTCTGGCCCCACGCCGGCGGCCACGCCTTCACGGCCGTCCGACAGGCGCACGGCCCGGCCGGCCAGCGCGTCGCGCGCGGCAAAGGGCGCCACCAGGGGCGCAAAACCCTGCGTTGCGAAGGTCTCAAGGGCGTCCACCAGATGCGGGACGACACGGCCCAAGGCGGTGGGGGCGTCCCAGCGCGCATCGAGCTCGTGCAGGCAGCCGGCGGGCATGCTCAGCCCCTCGCTGCTGCGCGGCGCCACGTTCAGCCCGACACCGACCACCACCCAGCGCGCGGCAGGGCCGGCCGCGTTGGGCGCCAGCAAGCTGGCCGTCTCGACCAGAATGCCGCCGAGCTTGCGCTCGGGGCCACCCGCGCCCTGCAACCACAAATCGTTGGGCCACTTGAGCGCGATGCGCGGCTCGCGGCCGCCCGCCGCCGGCAACTCGGCCTGCAGGCTTTGCGCCACGCACAGGCCCACGGCCAGCGACAAGCCCGACCAACTGCGCGGCGCCAGCGGCAGCGCCAGTGAAAAGGTCAGTGCCGCGCCCGGCTCCGCGCCCACGCTCTGCCAGGCCCGCCCCATGCGCCCGCGCCCTGCCGTTTGCGCCAGCGCGACCAGCAAGAGCGGCTCGCTCTGCCCGGCGCGCAGGCGGCGCATGCACTCGGTGTTGGTCGAATCGACCGTTGCCAGCAGCTCGGCGGTAAAGCCGGGCAGGCGCGGCGCCAGCGCCTGCCACAAGTCTTCCAGCGGCCAGCGAAGGGGTTCGTTCACTGGCGCACCTCCAGACGGCTCGGGGGTTGGCGCAAGGCCTGGCGCCGCGCTCATGCGCCGGCCCGCGCCTTGCGTGGTTTGGAGGGGGCTTTTTTGGCCAGCGGCGCCGGCGCCCGCGGGCCGCGCTTGGGGGCGAGCAAGGTGCCGCGGCAGTTCGCCGCGCCGCACCAGCAGGGGTATTCGGCCTTCAGCTTGGGCGTGTAGCGCTCTTCGATGATCAGACCATAGTCGTAGTTCAGCTCTTCGCCCGCTGCGATGTTGCGCAGCGCGGTGATGAAGATGCGGCCCTCCTGCTCGTCGGCAAAGCAGTTGGGATCGCAGCTGTGGTTGATCCAGCGCGAGGAGTTACCACCGAACTTCGCGTCGATCACGCGGTCTTCATCGACATGAAAATAAAACGTGTGGTTGGGCTGCAGCGGATCGTGCGGGTGCCGGTCCTGCGCCGCCTGCCAGCTGATGACCTCGCCGGTGTATTCGATCAGCACCTCGCCCTCGGCGATATCCTGCACGGCAAAGACGCCCTTGCCGTGTACGCCGGAGCGGCGGGTCTGGAGCCGGCGTCCGGCGTGGGGGGCGGGCACGGTGCTTGAAGGCATGGCAAAACTTCTGTTACTTTGAATATGCACACCTGCGCGTGCGCGTGTACGCGCGAGGAAGCCCGATTGTAGAAGCGCGCGCGGCCCTGTCCGGCCGCGGCGCCCCAGTACGAAACCCCATGAGCAAAACCCTCGTCATCGCAGAAAAACCTTCGGTCGCACAAGACATCGTGCGCGCACTCACGCCCATGGCGGGCAAGTTCGACAAGCACGAAGAGCATTTCGAGAACGACCAGTACGTCGTCACCAGCGCCGTCGGCCACCTGGTCGAGATCCAGGCGCCCGAGGAATTCGACGTCAAGCGCGGCAAGTGGAGCTTTGCCAACCTGCCGGTCATTCCGCCGCGCTTTGACCTCAAACCCGTGGACAAGACCAAGACGCGCCTGAACGCCGTCGTCAAACAGGCCAAGCGAAAAGACGTGACGCAGCTCATCAACGCCTGCGACGCGGGCCGCGAGGGCGAGCTGATTTTTCGCCTGATCGAGCAGTACGCCGGGGGCGCCAAGCCCCTCGGAAAACCCGTCAAGCGCCTGTGGCTGCAGTCCATGACGCCGCAGGCGATTCGCGACGGCTTTGACCAACTGCGCAGCGAAGAGCAGATGCAGGGCTTGGCGGACGCCGCCCGCAGCCGCTCGGAGGCCGACTGGCTGGTCGGCATCAACGGCACCCGCGCCATGACGGCCTTCAACTCGCAGGGCGGCGGCTTCTTTCTGACCACCGTGGGCCGGGTGCAGACGCCCACGCTCTCGCTGGTGGTGGAGCGCGAAGAGAAAATCCGCAAATTCATCAGCCGCGACTACTGGGAAATCCATGCGTCGTTTGCCGCCCAGGCCGGCCAGTACCCCGGCAAGTGGTTTGACCCGGCGTGGAAGAAGAACCCCAACGACGCCGAGCAGCGCGCCGACCGCGTGTGGTCCGAAGCCCAGGCGCGCGCCATTGCCGATGCCTCGCGCGGGCAGGCTGCTACGGTGACCGAAGAGAGCCGCCCCACCACCCAGGCGCCGGGCCAGCTCTTTGACCTGACCAGCCTGCAGCGCGAGGCCAACGGCAAATTCGGCTTCTCGGCCAAGACCACGCTCTCCTTGGCGCAGTCGCTCTACGAGCGCCACAAGGCCCTGACCTACCCGCGTACCGATTCGCGCGCGCTGCCCGAAGACTACGTGCCCGTGGCCAAGCAAACGCTGGAAATGCTGGCGGGCAGCGGCATGGCGCACCTGGCGCCACACGCCCGCACGGCCATCGAAGGCCACTACGTGCGGCCGAACAAGCGCATCTTCGACAACGCCAAGGTGAGCGACCACTTCGCCATCATCCCCACGCTGCAAGCGCCCAGCGGTTTGTCGGAAGCCGAACAAAAGCTCTACGACCTGGTGGTGCGCCGCTTCCTGGCGGTGTTTTTCCCCAGCGCGGAATACCTGGTGACCACCCGCATCAGCAAAGTGGAGCAAGCGGGCCAAACCAACCACTTCAAGACCGAAGGCAAGGTGCTGGTCAAACCCGGCTGGCTCGCCATCTACGGCAAGGAAGCCGCCGACGAAGTGCAGGACGCGAAAGAAGGCGACAAAGGCCAGAACCTGGTCCCGGTGCAGCCGGGCGAAAAGCCCCTGGCAAACGAAGTCGACGCCAAGGGCCTCAAGACCAAGCCGCCAGCGCGGTATTCGGAAGCCACGCTGCTGGGCGCCATGGAGAGCGCCGGCAAGCAGGTGGAAGACGAAGACATGCGCGAGGCCATGCAGGAAAAAGGCCTGGGCACGCCGGCCACGCGCGCGGCCACCATCGAAGGCCTGCTGGCGGAAAAGTACATGCTGCGCGACGGCCGCGAGCTGATCCCCACCGCCAAGGCCTTCCAGCTCATGACGCTGCTGCGCGGCCTGGACGTGAAGGAGCTGGCCCGCGCCGACCTGACCGGCGAGTGGGAATACAAGCTCGCGCAAATGGAAAAGGGCCTGCTGCCGCGCGCCACCTTCATGCAGGAAATCGCCGCCATGACCGAGCGTATGGTGAAGAAGGCCAAGGAATACGACCGCGACACCATCCCCGGCGACTACGCCACGCTGGTGGCGCCCTGCCCCAACTGCGGCGGCGTGGTGAAGGAAAACTACCGCAGGTACGCCTGCGTGGGCAAGCCAGGCGCGGAACCCTGCGGCTTCTCCTTCGGCAAATCGCCCGCGGGCCGCACCTTCGAGCCGCAAGAGGCCGAGCAATTGCTGAGCGAGCGCAAGATCGGCCCGCTCGACGGCTTTCGCTCCAAGGCCGGCTGGCCGTTCACGTCCGAGATCGTGCTCAAGTACGACGACGAAGCGCACAACTACAAGCTCGAATTCGACTTTGGCGACGACAAGGCCGAGGAAACCGGCGAGCTGGTCGAATTCACCGACCCGGCGCTCGGCGCCTGCCCCATTTGCGGCGCCGAAGTGCACGAGCACGGCAGCAACTACGTGTGCGCCAAATCGGTGCCCACCGCCGCGCAGCCCGTGCCCAGTTGCACGTTCAAGAGCGGCAAGATCATCCTGCAGCAGCCGGTGGAGCGCGCGCAGATGGAAAAGCTCCTCGCCACGGGCAAGACCGACCTGCTCGACAAGTTCGTCAGCATGCGCACCCGCCGCGCCTTCAAGGCGCACCTGGCGTGGGACGCTGAAGCCGGCAAAGTGAACTTTGAATTTGCCCCGAGCAAGTTCCCACCGCGCAAGCCGGCTGCTGGTGGAACTACCAAAACCATAGCTGCTGGCGCAAGCAGGACAAGCGCTGGAGGCCTGAAAGGCCTTAATAAACCAGCCGCGGCCAAGAAAGCCCCAGCCAAAAAGGCGGCGGCGAAAGCGGCCGCACCACGCAAGGCCGCAGCCGGCAAAGCGCCCAGCGCGGCGCTCGCCGCCGTCATCGGCACCGAGCCGGTGGCGCGCCCGGCCGCCGTGAAGAAGCTGTGGGAGTACATCAAGGCGCAGAACCTGCAGGACCCCAAGGACAAGCGCACCATCGTTGCCGACGACAAGCTGCGCGCCGTGTTCGGCAAGGACAGCGCTGGCATGTTCGAGCTCGCCGGCCTGCTCGGCCCGCACCTGGGCTGACCTGAAACGGGGTGCGCCATGCTCGGCCCCAGGGAGCGCGCTGTCTGGACCACCCTGGCCGTGGTTCTGGTCGCAGCTAGCGTGGCCGCGTGGTGGACCGCCGAGCGCTGGACGCCGCTCGCCGGCCCCTGGGCCAGGCAAACCTGGCGGGCCATCACCCGCCCCAGCCCACCGCCTGGCCACGCCAGGGCGTCGGCAAGCGCGCAGCCTGCCAAAGCGGGCGCATCCGCCCCGGCCCCGGCCGCGCCACCACGCAAGTGCGTGCAAGGAAGCCGCACGGTGTACACCGACCAGCCATGCCCACCGGGCAGCCAGGAGCGCCCGCTGGACCCCGCGTTGAGCGTGCTGCCGCAGTGAACGGCCCGCCCGGGAGCGCTGCCCGCGGGGGACGGCCAAAACCGGCCGCTTGCGCTACGCTCAGCGCCATGCCAACACCCGACCTCTCTGCGGACGCTCCGCGATCCGAAACTCCCACACGCTCCCTGCCGCTGGCCGGCGCCAGCAACTTCCGCGACCTGGGCGGCTACACCGGCCACGGCGGCCGGCAGGTCACATGGCGGCGCATCTTCCGCTCGGATCACCTGGCCAGCCTGACGCCCGACGACCAGGCACGCCTGGCCGCGCTGGGCATTGCGCGCACGGTGGATTTCCGCGGCGAACGCGAACGCGCCCAGCTCGCCTACCTGCTGCCCGCGGTCGAGCACTACCAACTGGCCATTGAGCCCACGGTGGTGCAGCGCGCCATCGAACTGCAGCGGGATGGCCGGGCACTGACAGCGCAGGACGCGGTAGGGCTGATGCAGGAAACCTACCGAGGCTTCGTGCACGAGAACGCGCCACGCTTTGCCGAGTTCTTTCGCATCCTGCTCGCCAAGGACACGCCGCTGGTCTTCCACTGCACCGCCGGCAAGGACCGCACCGGCTTCGCCGCCGCGCTCATCCTGCTGACGCTGGGCGTGCCGCGCGACGTGGTGATGCACGATTATTTGCTCACCAACGATCTCTACCGCCGCCCCGCCATGGCCGAGGGCCACGCACCGGAAGAAGTGCTGGCGGTGCTGTGGCGTGTGCAGGCCGAGTTTCTCGACGCAGCGCTGCACAAGGTGGACCAGGACTACGGCGGCCTGCAGACGTACTTGGTGGACGTCTTGGGCGTGGACGGCCCCGCGCAGCGGGAACTGGCAGGGCGCTACCTGCAAGCACCGCGCGCCTGAGGCAAGCCACAGGCCAGCGCAGGGCGCCGCCTGCTTGGCTCTTATGCGGTGACGCGCCTGCGCAGCGAGCCCCACACCGTCCAGAGCAGCAAAAATGCGCAAACGCCCAGCGCCACCGCCGTAATGGGCCGCTCCACAAACACGCTGAAGCTGCCGCGCGAGAGCAGCAGCGTTCTGCGAAAGTTCTCCTCCAGCATTGGCCCCAGGATCAGGCCCAGCAGCACCGGCACCACCTCCAGGCGCAGCAAGGCCATGAGGTAGCCCACGATGCCAAAGGCCAGCAGCACCCAGACATCAAACGTGCTGTTGCTGGTGCTGTACACCCCGATGCAGGTAAACAGCACGATGGCCGGGAACATCAGGTGGTAGGGGATGGAGAGCAACTTCACCCACATACCAATCAGCGGGATGTTGAGGATCACCAGAAAGATATTGCCGATCCAGAAGCTCACAATCAGCCCCCAGAACAGATCCGGGTGGGCCGTAATCACCTGCGGGCCCGGCTGAATGCCCTGGATGGTGAGGGCCCCCAGCATCAGCGCCATGATGGCGTCGCCCGGAATGCCCAGCGTCAGCGTCGGGATGAACGCCGTGCCCACCCCCGCGTTGTTGCAGGCCTCGGGCCCGGCGATGCCTTCAATCGCGCCCTTGCCGAATTCCTCCGGGTACTTGGAAATGCGCTTTTCCATCGAGTACGACAGAAACGTCGCCATGCCCCCGCTGGTGCCGGGCAGCGCGCCAAAAAACGCACCCAGGCCCGAGCCGCGCAGCATCGGCCCGAAGGAGCGGCGCCAGTCCTGGCGCGTCGGCATCTGGTCGCGCAGCGAGAAGCTTTGCTCTTCCGGCGTCACGCGCGTGGTGTTCGCACTCTTGATCACCTCGGTGATGGCAAACAGCCCCATGGCCATGGCCACCAGACTGATGCCGTCGGTCAGCTCCGGGGTATCGAAGGCAAAGCGCGAGACACCGCTGTTCACGTCGGTGCCGATCACGCCCAGGATCAAACCAAAGAACACCATCGCCACACCCTTGATGGGCGAGCCCTGGCCCACGGTGGAAGCCGCAATCAGGCCCAGCAGCATCAACGCGCAGTACTCCGAGGGGCCGAAATTCAGGGCCCAGCCCGAGAGAACGGGGGCAAACATCATCAGCAGCACGATGCCCACGGCGGAGCCCCAGAACGAGGCCACGCACTTCATGAACAAGGCGATACCGCCACGCCCCTGCTTGGCCATGGGGTAGCCGTCCAGTACATCCACCGCTGCTGCCGCGTGCCCTGGCACCCCCAGCAGGATGGAGCAGGTGCCGCCGCCGTAATCGGCACCAAAGTACACCCCCGCCAACATGATGAGCGCGCCGGTGGCGGGCAGGTGGTAGGTAATCGGCAGCAGCAGCGAGATGGCGATCAGCGAGCCCAGGCCCGGCAGCACGCCCACCAGCGTTCCCAGGAACACCCCGACGAAGCAGTACCAGAGGTTGCTGAGCGTCACCGCCTCATGGATGCCTATGGAGAGGTTGGCCGCAAAGGTCGAGAAGAAGTCCATGGCTCAGAACTCCCAGGCAAAGGCCGGCAAGGTCATTTGCAGACCGAGCGAGAAGATCAGCCAGGCAATGACCGAGAGGGAGACACCGAGCAGGACGGCCCGGCGCAACTGAAAGCTGTTGCTTCCGGCAGAGGTGACCACGACCATCAAAATCGTCGTGGGGACCAGCCCGACATGCGAAATCAGCAAAGCGAAAAGCGCCACCGCCGCCATCACCGCCAGAAAGGGACGCAAAGTAAAAGGGGGCGGCTGCACCACATGGACCGTCTTGCGCAGCGAGAGCAGCGCAATCACCAGGCCCAGCGCGGCGAGGATGTAGCCGAGCACCGTCGGGAAATAGCCCGGCCCCATGCGGGAGGCGGAGCCGACCTGGTAATGGGTGGACGCATACAGGGCTACAAAGAGGCCTAGCGAAATCATCGCGATGCCAGCGACAAGGTCGCGAATGTCAGGTTTCAACGCTTGCTCCGACTACCGGACTGCCCGGTCGTGTGTGGCCACGATTATCTTGTGGGCGGCCATGGGGCGCTGGCGGGTCTGAAGTCGCGGTTTTGCCCCGCAGGGAGGCAAAAGGCATTCGTCGGCTGTGAGCCTCCCCTGAATTGCCAGGCAACCAGCGGCCCTCGGCCATGGCGGTGGCACCGCACGCCGCGCAGGCATTGGGGTCGGATCACGATTTCGCACAGCGAAACTCGTGCTCCGACCCCAATCCCGGAACCCCACCACCGGCACCGCCAACCAAGGCGAAGCGCCCTTCAAACGCCCCCACGTCCCCGCACAGATCGCCGAGCCAGCCCAAGCGTTCGCCCGCTAGCCCTTGCTGCGACGCAGCCTATTCATTGCGCCCACGGCCCCCACCCCTTACAGTGCATTCACAAAATTACACAAATGGGGCGCGCGAGGGATGGCAACTTTGATTCCGGCCTTGGGCAGTTGCACGGCGCGCATGACTTCGGGTGAGCGCCGCCTGGCCGCGCGGCTGGAGCCAACGCAGGGCGGCGATCCCCTGCCGATTCATGCAGCCAGACGCCTTCGCCGCACCACCGGCCCCAAGACCCACTACCGCAACACGCGGCAGATTCTTCACACCGCCAGCCTGGTCGCCGCAAACCTGCTGACGGCGGACGACAAAGACGACGACGGCATCCCGTTGCTCAAGCCCGTGAGCTGCGGGCGCGAGGGCCAAGCCCCCGTCATCATCAAATTACCCACCCTACGCGACGAAGCCTTTGCCATTGCCGACCACCTGGCCAGCGCCCACAAAGAAGGCTTTGCCTGGGGCGACATGGCCGTGCTGTGCGCCGACTGGAAAACCATGGACCTGTGCGCCAGCGCCCTGGGCCAACGCAAGCTACCTTTCAATGTGCGCAATCGATCAGGCGACTACAACCCAAGCGCCAACGCCAACGCCAACGCCAACGCCAACGCCAACCAGATCATGACCATGAACGTGAGCAAAGACCTAGAATTTCCGGTATTAGCTTTGCCGGGCGTGGGGCACATGCCTGCGGTGGGTGAGAATGAGCAAGAATCGGCGCGCGTTTTTTTATATGGCCGCTACGCGAGCCACGCAACGTCTGATGATGGGTGCGAGTGAAAACGGGGCTTTGGACGGAAAAAAACTTGCAATTTAAGCCTTCGCTTAAGACCGACCCATGTACACAATTGAACAAGTCCCGGCGGGCGCAGCAGAATCCGCGGAGCAACTTGGTACCAAATTCAAGTTTTGGTATCGAGACGAAGGCAAGCGACTAATTCTATTTAAAGAGGGAAGGCCAGGCACGGGGGATAACTGGGCTGAAAAAATTGCCAGCGAGCTTGCGGAGCTCATTGAAATGCCTCACGTCGAATATCAACTTGCCTCTTACGAAGACAAGTCTGGGGTCATCTGCAACGCATTGATGGAACCTGGAGAAGTTCTAGTTCACGGGAATGAACTACTTACTACTTACTCGACCGACTACGCGGGGAATCAAGAGAAAGCGTATCTAAGAAGAGAACACACCATCAGTCGAGTGCTAAGTTATTTTCGTGCGAGCACCGCTCTTGTCGGAGCTCCGTTTAAGTTCATTCAGAATGCAAAAATTTGCAGTGCTTTGGATGTTTTCATTGGTTATGTTATGTTTGATGCATGGATTGCTAATCAAGACCGCCATGACGAGAACTGGGCACTTGTACGCGCTAAAGACGGCAACAGTTACCTTGCTCCTTCCTACGACCATGGCTCTAGCATGGGTCGCAATGAGATCGACACCAATCGCGAGATAATGCTTAAGACCGCAGATCAAGGAAGGCACATCACTAAGTATGTGACAAGGGCCCGCTCCGCATTTTTCCCGCATGCGGCAAAAAAAACAACTAAAGCCCTGTTTACTCTGGATGTTTTCGAACAAGCCGCACGTCAAAATCCTGTTGCTGCGGCTGAATGGCAGGAAAGGCTGAGAGTCGTTAATATGAACATGGTAGAAACAGTTATTAGCAGAGTGCCGAGTCAACTTATGAGTGATGAGGCAAAACGTTTCACTGCAAAACTATTGCAGTTGAATCGAGAAAGAATTTTGATGAGTTGTAATTGGAAATGAGAAATTTGTATGTCGCTTGGCAAGATGCTGAAACGAGGGAATGGATCCCAGTCGCATTATTGACTGAAGCCGTCGGGAGTTATTCGTTGCGCTACACCCGTGGGGCTAGGCGTTGTAGCGGCTTTGTCGGCTTGGGAAGAATGAGTGACCTTGAAAAAGTCTATTACTCTTCGACGTTATTTCCATTTTTCCAAAATAGAGTCATCAGCAGGTCGCGCCCTGAGTACAAAAGCTACTTAGGTTGGCTTGGCTTAACAAATATCACTGATGATCCGCTAAGTGTTTTGTCTATCACAGGTGGTTTGCGTGCGACAGATTCGTTTGAGTTGGTCCCAGCGCCACGCAGAGAAGGGGAAAAACTCGTACTAGATTTTTTCCCTCGAGGATTACGATATCTGCCACCGGAGACACTAGCATCAATTGCAACTTTTACCGCGGGAACTCGGCTCTACCTATTGCGTGACATTCAGAATTTGTTTGACCCGAAAGCCTTACTGTTACGCACTGATGCGCCAGTGGTGGCGATCGGCTTTTTGGCAAAGTACTACTGTGCCGGTTTAGACCGCCTGCTCACACTCAACGCGAATCACGTGATCGTGAAGGTCAAGCAGGTTAACACCGAGGCACCGCTTGACATGAGATTGTTGTGCACGCTTACGGCGCCTTGGAGTGAGAGCTTCCAGCTTCTTGAGAGCGAAGACGACTTTTCACCGTGGACTGACGAGATAGTTGATTTTTCCGGTAGCGAGGCACTTGGACAAGCCTCAATCTCGCTGGATCTTGAAGTTAAGCCGACCAAGAAACCCTAAGTTTTAGAAGAGGTCTTGATGCATTAGCAAGAGACGCTTCGGCGCAGACTGCGGCCCCCAAGTCGGCGCTGTTTTTGATGGATGAGCCGGGCATAGCAACGGTTTTGACTGCAGCCGCGCCTCATAAGCCCTCTCGCTGCCGCCAAATTTCAAAGGCTTTCGCCACGCGCCAGCTTCGCCAATAGCGCCATCAGCCGCCTCTCCCGCGTTTCCGGCCGCTTGGCGCTGTGTAACCGGTGGTAGATGGTGAACTGGCTCTGGCGTTTGAGCGTGGCGTAGAAGGCCTGGGCAGCCGGGTCTTGTTGCAACGCCGCCAAAAAGTCTTCGGGCATCACCATGGTGGCGCTGCCGGCGTAGGCGGTGGCCCAGCGCCCATCGCTGCGCGCGGCCTCTACATGCGCCAGGCCAGCGGCTTGCATGCGCCCTTGCGCTATCAGCCGCTCGGCGTGCTGCACGTTTTTTTGCGACCAGTTGGATCGCGCTCGGCGCGGCGTCAGGCGTTGCAGAAACGAGCTGTCGTCCAAGCTCTTGCGTATCCCGTCGATCCAGCCCCAGGCGATGGCGGCCACCACGCAGTCGTCCCACGTCACGCTGGGCTGGCCTGTGGCCTTTTTGAAAATGCGCACCCACAGCTCCGTCTCGTTGGCGTGGTGGGCCTGCAGCCATACGTGGAGCTGTTCTTGCGTTTCAAAGGTGTGGTGCGCGGTGTTGCTCATGTATTGATAGCTGCTTGCGCTTATTCGGCAGTCGCTAGTGACCTATTTGGCACATAACTCGTACCCTATGCTCCGCCCCCCGCCCTCCAGCCTGCGCAGCACGCCTCGCTCCAGCAAGTCATTGATATCGCGCAGCGCCGTGTCCGCAGAACATTTGCCCATCGCAGCCCACTTGGCGTTGGTCAGTTTTCCTTCCATGCCGTCCAGCACGCGGTTCAGCACCAGCGTTTGCCGCGCATTCATGGGCGTGCCTGCCCAGCGCTGCCAGAACTGGGCCTTGTCCAGCACGCCCGCCAGCGTGGCGTCTGCGCCCTGCACGGCGCGCAGCAGGCAGCCCAGAAACCAGCGCAGCCACGGGGTGACATCCAAGGGGCCTTTTTGGGTGGCCTCTAGCTGGTCGTAATAGTCTTTGCGCTCGCGCTGTATCTGGGCGCTAAAGCTGTAGAAGCGCTGGTGTGCATGTTGCCCCCACGCTCCGCCGCTGCGCGGGTCGCGGCCCCCCGGGGGGGCGCTCGTGCCTTGGGACGGTCCGGCGGCACTCATTCCCTCCGCCCGTGCCAATGCCATGTCGCCCACGGCGCGGCTCAGGCGGCCGTTGCCGTCGTCAAACGGGTGCAGGGTGACCAGCCACAGGTGGGCCAGCCCGGCTTTGATGAGGGCGTCGCCCACCGGGGCGGCTTCAAACCAGTCAAAGAAGGCCTGGGTTTGCGCGGGCAGGGTGGCGGCGGGTGGGGCTTCAAAGTGCACTTTCTCCCGCCCCACGGGGCCGGACACCACTTGCATGGGGCCGCTGGCATCGGTGCGCCACGCGGCCACGGTGATGCGCATGCGCCCGCTGTAGCCGGTGGGGAACAGCGCCGCGTGCCAGCCAAACAGGCGCTCGGGGGTCAGGGGCAGGACATAGTTGCGGGTGGCGTCCAGCACCACGTCCACCACGCCGTCCACATGGCGGTCGCTGGGTGCCAGGGCTCCGATGTCGAGGCCCAGCTTGCGGGCCACGGAAGAGCGCACGGCGTCCAGGTCCAGCCGCTCGCCCTCAATGGCGCTGGTGGTGATGACTTCTTGCGTCAACACTTGCAGGGTGGCCTGGTCGCGCTGCGGCAGGCCCAGCTCTGCCATGCGCCCCGCCAGCATGCCTTGTGCGCGGTGTACCTGCGCCAGTGGCGCGGCCAGGGCGGCGGCGTCAAAAGTCAGATGCGGCCAATCGGGCAGCTGCCAGATGTAGCGGGGCGTGCGGGTGGGGCGGTGGTGGCGCATGCGGCGATTATGCGGAGTATTCGCCGCATGTTGTGCGGTGAATTACGCCGCAAAACGGGTCAAGTGCGGATGCGTAAACCCATTTTGCTGCGCTTTTGATAGCTTCCAGCGCTTATTTCTATTGCGCTAGAGGCCAATTTGACCTCAAACATTGGCTGAATCAGTTTCCGCCTCGGGCCACAGCGGCGCAAACATGAAGGGCAGCGCGTGCTGCGGCAAGCCAAAGCGCGCCTTGCCTTGTGGCGAGTCGGACTTGGGCAGGCCGCGCGTGACCCGTGCGCCCCGTGCATCGGTAGCGCCACGGTCGCTCATGCCGAGCATGGCTTTGAAGTCGCCACGCGGCATTCCAAAGATACGGATCACAATCTGAGGCGTAGTTCCTGCCTAGAGGCAGATGAAAGATTCCTCTAACGGCGCCTTGCCGAACTCCCTCCTCACAACACCCAATGGAACACCCCATGACCACTGCCCTGTACACCCACTCGGTTCCCGTTTTCAAGCAGATGCTGACGGCTTTGAAAGCCATTCTTGCGCAGGCGAGCGAATACGCGGCGGCCAAGTCGATCGAGCCCGATGCGTTCTTGCAGGCGCGGCTGGCACCCGACATGTTTCCGCTGCTCAAGCAGGTGCAGATTGCCGCCGATTTTTCGCGCGGTATTTCGGCGCGGCTGGCGGGGGTGGAGGTGCCGAAGTTTGAAGGGCAAGAGAAGAGCTTTGCCGACCTGGATGCACTGCTGACGCGGACCCTGGCCTTTTTGGACAGCGTTCAGGCCGCGCAGTTCGAGGGCAAGGAAGGCGCCGAGATCGTCCTGCGCCCCGGCACGCCGAAAGAGAAAAAGCTCACTGGGCAGGCGTATCTCGTGAACTATGGTTTGCCGCAGTTCTTCTTTCATGTGACGACGGCCTACGACATCCTGCGCCACAACGGTTTGCCGATTGGCAAGCGCGATTTTCTGGGCGCGTACTGACGCACGCCAGGCGTGGCGATGGCGGGTCCCGTGATTTCCCGTGGATGCAACCCAGGGACCGCCATGGCAAGCACCGCACACGGGCTACAGCCCCGAGGCCATTGCCGCGTGGGCCCAGGGCGTGCGCGCCCCGCCACGCGCCATCCATGGCGCGCGCGCAACGCTCGCCCAGGCAAGGGCTTGACGGCGCCCCGGGGGCCGCAGGTACACTGCCCCTCCTCATGCCGTACACCTTCCACCACTTCACCGCACCTGCCGCTGCCAGCCATGGCATGTGCATGATGCTGCCCGCATTCTCGCGGGCGATGGGTGCACGAATGATTACCACCATTACCCCCGCGGCCACCTGAGCACGCGCAGGTGGCCGTTTCGGCAGCCACCTGGTGATCGCTCTCTTCTCCCCAAGACGAATGAATGAAACCCAGCTCTGGCAGCTGGGTTTTTTTGTTTGTTCGTTAGTTGCCAGGAGATACCCATGTTCCGCGATCCCGTTCAGTCCCTAGAGCCCCAGCCCCGTCCTTCCGTCGGCGCCATGCGCCCCCTGCGCGTGGGCATGATTGGCATGGGCACCGTGGGCGCAGGCACCTTCCGGGTGCTGGCGCGCAACCAGGCGCTGATTGCCGGGCGCGCCGGGCGCGGCATTGAAGTGGTGGTGGTGGCCGCGCGCAATCTGGCGCGCGCCGTGGGGGTTGTGGGCACCGATGTGGCGCTGACGAACGACCCGATGCAGGTGGCCACGCACCCCGACGTGGAGGTGGTGGTGGAAGTGGCCGGTGGCACGGGCCCCGCGCGCGAATGGGTGCTGGCGGCCATTGCGGCGGGCAAACATGTGGTCACGGCCAACAAGGCGCTGCTGGCGGTGCACGGCAGCGAGATCTTTGCCGCCGCCCGCCAACACGGCGTGGCCGTGGCCTACGAGGGCGCGGTGGCGGTGAGCATCCCCATCGTCAAGGCGCTGCGCGAGGGGCTCACGGCCAACCGCATCGAATGGGTGGCGGGCATCGTCAACGGCACCACCAATTTCATTCTCAGCAAGATGCGTGATGAGGGCCTGGACTTTGCCGCGGCGCTGCAGAAGGCGCAGGCGCTGGGCTACGCCGAAGCCGACCCCACCTTCGACATCGAGGGCGTGGACGCCGCGCACAAGATGGCGCTGCTGGCGGCCAACGCGTTTGGCATGCCGGTGCGTTTTGCCGATGCGCAGGTGGAGGGCATCACCCGCCTGCAGGGGCTGGATGTGGCCTGCGCAGAGCAACTGGGCTTTCGCATCAAGCTGCTGGGCGTGGCCAGGCGCCGCGAGGACCACGGCGTGCCGGGTATCGAGCTGCGCGTGCAGCCCGCGCTGGTGCCCGCCACGCACCTGATGGCGCAGGTCAACGGCTCGATGAACGGCATCATGGTCAAGGGCGACGCGGCGGGCGTGACGATGTACTACGGCGCAGGTGCAGGCTCCGAGCAAACCGCATCGGCCGTGATTGCCGACTTGGTGGACGTGGCGCGGCTCGATGGCACCTTTGCGGCCCAGCGCGTGCCGCATTTGGGCTTTCATGCCCACGCGGTGGACAGCGCCCTGGCCGTGCTGCCACGCGCCGCCGTGCACACCCGCCACTACCTGCGTGTGCCCGTGCACAGCGCCCAGAAGATCGACGTCGTAGGCGCCTGGCTGGCCACGCAGCAGGTGCCGGTGTTGCAGGTGCAACTGGCCCGCGACCAAGCCTTGCCACCCGGCACGGCCCCCCAGGTACTGGTGCTGACCGGGGCGGCGGCCCAGGCCACGGTGGACCTCGCCGTGCAGGCACTGGCGGCCCACCCCGCCGTGGCAGGCCCGGTGGCGACGCTGCGGGTGGAGATGCTGGAGGGCTGAGCCGCGCAGAGCAGAAAATTGTGACAAAAACAGGCTATAGCGCTTATCCATAAAGCGTTAGCAGCTATGGTTTTGGTAGTTTTTCTTCTCTGCCTCCACGGCAACATCCACACCTCTTGGCGCCCGATTCCATCGGTGCCGGCCCCCACCCGCCTGCAAGCCCCATGCGCTTGTATCGCGCACAATGGCCCGAATGAAAGCACCCCCCCGCCTCCAATCCCTCATTGACGAAGGCCTGATCGACACCGTGGTGCGCCAGCTCATGAGCGGCAAGGAGGCCATGGTGTTTGTGGTGCGCCATGGCGAGCAAACCCTCTGCGCCAAGATCTACAAAGAGGCCACCCACCGGAGCTTTCGCCAAGCGGTGGACTACACCGAGAACCGCAGAACCAAGAACTCGCGCACTGGCCGCGCGATGGCAAAAGGCAGCAAGTTTGGCCGGCAAGAGCAAGAGGCCGCCTGGCAAAACGCCGAGGTCGACGCGCTGTACCGCCTGGCTGCGGCGGGCGTGCGCGTGCCGCAGCCCTACAACTTTCACGATGGCGTGCTGCTGATGGAGCTGGTCACCGACGCCCACGGCGACGCCGCGCCGCGCCTGAACGATGTGTCGTTCACACCCGAACAAGCCGTGCAGCACCATGCGACGCTGATTGCCGAGGTGGTGCGCATGCTGTGCGCGGGCGTGGTGCATGGGGATTTGTCGGAATTCAACATCCTGCTGGCACATGGCCAGGTGGAGGGGGCGCCCGATGGCGTCGACTTCCCCGTCATCATCGACCTGCCGCAGGCGGTGGACGCCGCCGGCAACCACCACGCCCAGCGCATGCTGCTGCGCGATGTGGCCAACCTGCGCAGCTTCTTTGGCCAGTTCGCGCCGGCGCTGCTGGCAACCGAGTACGGCGCTGAAATCTGGAGCCTGTACCAAAGCGGCATGCTCAGCAACGAGACGCCCCTGACCGGCCGCTACGAGCGCAGCCACGCCAATGTGGACATGCAGGCCGTGCTGCGCGAGATCGACGACGCCCGGGACGAAGACGCGGCACGCCGGCTGCGCATGGCGACGGCGGCGGGATAAAGCAGTTCTCGGCTCTTGCTTCTGTATTGATAGCTGTCTCCGTAATTTGCACCTGCGCTAACGGCCTATTTCAATAATAAATACGCCGCCCTGCACGCTGCCACGAACCTGTTTACGATCCCCGGGCGCGCCGCAAGCCAGCCATGGCTGGTGTCGGCAACGGCGTTTTTTAATCAACCCCCCTGTGCGGGGGGCAATCGGAGACAACGATGTTCAGTCATGTGATGGTGGGTGTGAGCGATCTCGAAGCGTCCAAGCGGTTCTACGACGCGGTGTTGGGCGCCATCGGCATTGGGCCCGGCATTTACAACCACAACGGGGTCGTGGGCCGCTACTTCTACCGCAGCCCCACCGGCAGCTTTGGCATCACCACGCCCATCAACGGCGAACCCGCATGCCATGGCAACGGCAGCACCATCGGCTTTACCATGGCGTCGCCCGAGCAGGCCGATGCCTTTCATGCGGCCGGCCTGGCCAACGGCGGCACCACCTGCGAAGACCCGCCAGGGATGCGCAATGGCGCGGTGGGGCAGATGTATCTGGCCTACCTGCGGGACCCCGACGGCAACAAGCTCTGCGCGCTGCACCGCCCGCCGAAACCCGAAGCCGGCGCCGCGCGCACGTGAAATCTGCCCAAGCCGAGGTGTTTGACGAAGCGTATTACCAGCGCTTCTATTTCGACAAGAAAACCAGCGTCGTCGACCCCGGCCACGTCGACCGCCTGGGTGCTTTCGTCTGCAGCTACCTGCAGTACCTGCGCGTGCCGGTGCACCGGGTGCTGGACATGGGCTGCGGCATTGGCCTGTGGCGTGACGTGGTGGCGCGGCACTTTCCGCACGCGGCGTACCACGGCGTCGAGTTCAGCCCCTACCTGTGCGAGCGCTTTGGCTGGGAGCGCGGCTCGGTGGTCGACTACCGCGCCAGCGCGCCCTACGACCTGGTGATTTGCCAGGGTGTGCTGCCCTACCTGGACGCACCCGATTTGAAGCGCGCCCTGCACACCCTGGGCCAGCTCTCGCACGGCGCGCTGTACCTGGAGGCGGTCGCGCGCGAGGACTGGGAGCAGGGCATTCTGGACGAGGACCTGACCGACCCGCGCATGTTCCGCCACCGCTCCGCGCTCTACCGGCGCGGGCTGGAGAGCGGCTACTCCGCGCTGGGCGGCGGCCTGTGGCTGAGCCGCGAGGCCGAGGTGCCGCTGTTTGCGCTGGAGAGTTTGAAGTGAAGCGCTCCCCCTGTGTCGCTGCGCTCCTTCCCCCATCGCATCGCTGCGCGCTGCGAAAGGGGGACGCCATCCGTGCGGCGGGGCGGCCCTTGCACGATGGCCGCTGACCTGTGCTTCGCCCATTGCATGCGTCGTGGGTCGCGCACGGCACAAGGGATCACTGCGCAGTGACTGAAAAGCCCTCTGTCCATGTCGCCGAGGCGCGCCCACCCCACGCCGTTTCTAGGCTGAGAACCGCCCGCCTGGCGCGCAGCGCCAAGCCGTTTCTGGCGCGCGGCGGCCCCAAGGGCGAGCGCTGCCCCGGCTGCCGCCTGGTGCCCAGCCACTGCCTGTGCGCGCTGCGCCCGCAAGTGCCGACGCGCGCTGGCGTCTGCCTGCTGATGGCGGACATCGAGCCCCTCAAACCCAGCAACACCGGCTGGCTGATCGCCGACGTGGTGGCCGACACCTTTGCCTTCGGCTGGGCGCGCACCGAGGTGGACCCGGCCTTGCTGGCGCTGCTGGCCGACCCGCAGTGGCAGCCTTTTGTGGTGTTCCCCGGCGAGTTCGTGGCGCCTGAGCGAGTGGTGACGCAGGTACGGCAAGCACCGCAAGCGGGCTACGGTACGCTTGCACGGCGCCCACTCTTCGTCCTGCTCGATGCCACCTGGCCCGAGGCGCGCAAGATGTTCCGCAAGAGCCCGTACCTCGACGCGCTGCCAGTGCTCAGCCTGCAACCCGATCAGCTCTCCCGCTACCAGTTGCGCCGCTCTACCCGGGCCGACCATTTCTGCACCGCCGAAGTCGCCGCGCTGTGCCTGGCGCTGGCGGGCGACGAACAGGCAGGCGCGGTGCTGGAGGCCTGGCTGGAGGTGTTCACCCACCACTACCTGCAGGCCAAACACCAGTTGCCGGTGGATGCCGCCTGCGAGCCGCACCTGCGCTTGCAGGCGCTGTGCGCGGCTGACCAGGCGACATAGGCGTCGGGGCGCGCTTCCTACGCACCGCGCCCAAACCCCCGGCTCAGGTAGCGCGAGCCGCGCTCGCCAAAGCGCCAGGGCGTCTCCACCGCCTTGCTGATGCCGATGCGCGAGCCGGCCAGCACATCGACAGGCTGCCCATCCCCCAGCAGGGCGAAGGTGGGCGGCTGCACGGGGCGATGGTTCCAGCTGTGGTCCACGCCCAGGGCCTGCGCCAGGCGCCCGGGGCCGGCGCAGAGCAGGCGCGCGTCTTGCAGGCCGCGGCGCGCACGCATCACCTCCAGCCCCTGCGTAGGCTCCAAGGCACGCAGCAGCACCCCCGCGCCATGGCCGGCTTCGCGGCAGACCAGGTTCATGCACCAGTGCAGGCCATAAGAGCGGTACACATAGACATGCCCAGGCGGCCCAAACATGGCGGCGTTGCGCGCCGAGGGGCCGGTGTAGGTGTGCGAGGCCGGGTCTTGCTGGTCGTAGGCTTCGGTTTCGACAATGCGGCCACCGACGCCATCGACCAGCAGCGTCACGCCAATCAGCCGCCGCGCGACCTCGCTTGAATCGGCGCTGAAGTCGATGTCGGCGGGCTCCAGGGGGTCCGGCGTTGCCATAATGCTCCTTAAAATATAGCTGCATGCGCTTATTGGATAAGCGCCAGGCAGCATTTTCATTCATATTCCTGCCGCCTGCCGCGCTCTGGCGTACAGTGCCATCCCGCCACCCTGCTCCCGCCCACCCAGAGAAAGACCCCTATGACGCCCGGCAAAGACCCCGCCCGCGAGAGCGAACTCAAGAAGATGGAGCTGTGCGAAGCCTGCGCCGGCATCCAGCGCAACTGGCGCCGCGCGCCCGGTCACGCCGAACTGGTGCAAGGCGGCCACCGCCGCGAGGAGCACGGCGGCCACGTGGTGACCGTGACGCGCCACGTCTGCGAGCGCTGCGGCACCGCCTGGGAGTACACCAACGACAAGCGCGACCAGCGCGCCGGCTGGGCCGTGGTGGGGCGCTGAAGGCCGCAATGCGCCACGCCCTCTGCGGGCCCACCGGCCCGAGCCGGCGGCGCTGGCTGGCGCAAGCCAGTGCCGCGGCTGCGCTGGTGCTGACCGGTGGGCTGCGCGCCGCATCCGCCGGCCTGGGAATTTCGGGCTACACCGTGTCGCTGGCCGAGCTCTCAGCCATGCTCAGCGAGCGCTTTCCACGCCGCCTTTCACTCGCCGGCCTGGCCACGCTGGAACTGCAGGCGCCCCTGCTGGCGCTGCGGCCCGAAGCCAACCGCCTGCGCGCACGGGTGCCCGCCGTGCTCAGCGGCCCGGCGGTGGCGCCACCGCACGAGGGCATGCTGGAAGTCGAATTCGGCCTGCGCTACGAGCCGCGGGACCACACGCTGCGCGCCCACGACATCGCCCTGCAAAGTCTGGAGGTCGAAGGCCTGGACCCGGCCGCCGCTGCCCTGCTGCACGCCTGGGCACCGCGGCTGGCGCGGCGCGCACTGGGCGAAGTGGTGCTGCACCGCCTGGAGCCCAAGGACCTGGCGCTGCTCGACGGCCTGGGCCTGCAGCCGGGGGCGATCACGGTGACCGAACAAGGGCTCGCCATTGCCTTCGTGCGACGCGCGCCTGAACCGTTGAAATGAAGCACGGCTCCAGCGCGTGGGTGCGCGCCATACCGGCAGTGTTCGTGGCCGTGTGGAGCACCGGCTTCATCGTCGCGCGCTATGGCATGCCCCATGCGCCGCCAATGACGTTTCTGGCAATGCGCTATGCGCTCTCCATCGCCTGTTTTTTGCCGTGGATTGTGCTGGCACGCGTGCCGTGGCCGAAGGGGCGCCTGGCGTTCGCGCACCTGGCCGTCACGGGCCTGCTGATGCAGGGCGGCTACCTCGGGGGTGTCTGGGCGGCCGTGAAGGGGGGCATGGGTGCGGGGCTGATTGCGCTCGTCGTCGGCCTGCAGCCGCTGCTCACCGCCACCTGGATCTCGGCGCGAGGCGGCTATGTGACCCGGCTGCAGTGGGTCGGGCTCGCGCTGGGCCTGGGTGGGCTGGTGCTGGTGGTGTCGCACAAGCTGGAAACGGGCCATGAAGCGTCGCTGGGGAGCCTGGCGCTGGGTATTCTGGCGCTCGCCTCCATCACCTGCGGCACGCTGTACCAGAAGCGCCATGTGGCGCCGTGCGACGTGCGCACCGCGAGCACGGTGCAGCTTGCGGCTGCGCTGCTCGCCACCTTGCCCTTGGCGCTGCTGGAGGTTGAGACCGTGCGCTGGAACGCCGAGTTGGTCGGCGCGCTGGCCTGGTCGGTGCTGGTGCTGACGCTGGGAGGCAGCTCGCTCTTGTATCTGCTGATCCAGCGCGGCGCGGCCACCGCCGTCACCAGCCTGATGTACCTGGTGCCGCCCTGCACTGCGCTGATGGCCTGGCTGCTCTTTGGCGAAAGCATCATCACGGCCACCGTGGTCGGCACGGCGATGACGGCTGCCGGCGTGGCCTTGCTGGTGCGCAGACGCTGAAAGCTAAAGGCGCCATCGCGCGCTGGATGCACGAACGGGCGCTACACCTCTACAAGCCACGCTCCACCATGTCGAGCAGACGCTCGCTCAGCGCATCGAGCGCCTGCGGTGGCATGCCTTGCAGCGGGCCGTCGAGCGCCAGCAGGGCCAGCCCGTGCACGGTGGACCACGCCAAGAATTCCGCGCCTGGGCGGCGCTCTGGCGGCATCGCACCGGCAGCCACCAAGGCATCCAGCGCGGCGTTCAGATGCCCAAAAGGGTTGTGGCCGCTGGCGCCCGACGCGGCGGCATCGGGCGCCACCGTGAACGGGCCGCCGAATGCGGTACGGAACAATCCGGTTTCGGCGAATGCGAAACGCAGGTAGCCCCGGCCTACGGCGCGCACCCGCGCATGGGCTTGCTCTGCCGCACTGCCTTCGGCAGGCACGGCGCGGTATTCGGCCTCCATCGCGCGGCCGACGGCGGCCACCGCTTCCGCGCGCACCGCGCCGAGCAAATCCTCCCGGTTGGCGAAGTGCCGGTAGGCGGCGTTGGGCGCCACTCCGGCGCGCCGCGTGGCTTCGCGCAGCACCACCGCTGTGGGGCCGCCACCCCGCGCCAGGGCGACGCCGGCTTCCAGCAGCGCACGGCGCAAATCGCCATGGCGGTAGGTGCTGCGGGGAGCCGGGTTACGCATTTTTTCACTCATGGGGACGCTTGATTGTAGACAGCGTCCATTTTCTCTGCCACCATTTGTGTACGCCGTCCACAAATGGTGGCTGTGGCGCATGTCCCCCTATTGATGAGGAGTTTTTCCATGACCATCCAGGTGCAACCCTATCTGTTCTTCGAAGGCCGCTGCGAGGAGGCCCTGGCTTTTTACGAGAAGGCGCTGGGCGCAAAACGCGGCATGCTGATGCGCTACAGCGACAACCCCGACCCGCAAACGCCGCCGCCCGGCTGCGCCGCTCCGGCGGGCGACAAGGTCATGCACGCCGACTTCACCGTGGGCAGCACGCAGCTCATGGCTTCCGACGGCATGGCGTCGGGCCAGCCCTCGTTTGCCGGCATCGCACTCTCGCTCACCACTGCCGACGAGTCACAGGCGCGGCGCTGGTTCGACGCACTGGCCGAGGGCGGGCAAGTGACCATGCCCATGGCGAAAACGTTTTTCTCGCCCGCTTTTGGCATGGTGCACGACCGCTTTGGCGTGCACTGGATGGTGATGGTGCCGCAATAAGCGAAACGCCAGAAAGGCGCGCGGCCATGATCCCTTTGCTGGTGCCGCAATCGGATGTCCGGCAGGTGATGGGGCCCGGCATCACGCACCCCTTGCCCCGGCCTGCGGCGCGGCATCGTTCGAAGTCGAAGGCGCGCTGAGAAACGCCGCCAATCAAACCGCCATGCGGATATTTGCATAGGAAATCATGAGCAAAATATTTGTCAACATTGGACTTAGCCTCGATGGCTACATGGCGCCCGAAGGGATGACCATGGACCAGCCTGATTACAAGAACTGGGGCGCAAAGTGGGGTGCGATGATGGCTTGGCTTCTCAAGCAGCAGTACTTCCGCGAAACCCTGCAATTCGGATCAGGCGGAGAGACTGGTCCGGTGAATGACATGGTTCGCCACACCATGGAGCGCACTGGCGCCAATATCATGGGCAAGAAAATGTTCGAGCAAGGTGAAGTGGCATGGCCTGAGGAGGCTCCTTTTCATACGCCGGTCTACGTGCTCACCCACGAAAGACGCGAACCGTGGGCCCGGCCGGGGGGAACGACGTTCTACTTCGTTCACGATGGCCCGGAGCGTGCTCTGGAGCAGGCCCAACAATCTGCGGGCGATCGCGATATTCGCATCTCGGGTGGTGCAGACGTCATCCAGCAGTACCTCAATCTAGGTCTTGTCGACGAGTTGGAAATCGCCCTGGCCCCCGTGTTCTTCGGCGGGGGGCGGCGTCTCTTCGAGAACCTGCGCGACCCGGGACCGCTGTTTCAAATCGACAAGGTACTCAGCACTCCAGAGGCGACCCACCTGCGCTATGTGCGTGCGTGACTGCAGCCCACGCACATGACAAAGCGCTGCAAAAGGGCGGAGCTTTGATGGAGATTGCAGGCCGTCCCGCGCAGGGGGCGGCCCCATTGGGGCGTTGGCAGCAAGTACGCCGCAGCCGCTGACGCAGCGCTTTGCTGCGCAGCACGCCGCAACGATTTCCCATAGCATTCGCCCGCCGCATGACCTCCATCCCTATCCCACTCACCCCGCGCCAGCGCTGGAGCGCCCTCATTCTGCTGTGCCTGGGCGAGTTGATGATCGTGCTCGACACCACCATCGTCAACGTCGCCTTGCCCAGCATTCGCGCAGATTTGGGCTTTACCGAGACCTCGCTTGTCTGGGTGGTCAACGCCTACATGCTGACTTTCGGCGGCTTTCTCTTGCTGGGGGGGCGCCTGGGCGATTTGTACGGCCAGCGCAGGCTGTTCCTGCTTGGCATCGCGGGGTTTACGTTGGCGTCGCTGGCCTGCGGGCTGGCGCAAACGCAGGCGCTACTGGTGGCCGCGCGTGCGCTCCAGGGCGTGGGCGGCGCGGTGGTGTCGGCCGTGGCGCTGTCGCTCATCATGACGTTATTTTCCGAACCGGCGGAGCGCGCACGCGCCATGGGCGTGTATGGCTTTGTCTGCGCGGGCGGCGGCAGTGTGGGGGTGCTCCTGGGAGGTGTGCTGACGAGCCTACTCAGCTGGCATTGGGTATTTCTGGTGAACCTTCCGGTCGGCGCCGCCATTTACCTCGCCTGCCGCGCGATGCTGCCCGATACCCCCGGCCAAGCCCACGGGCAAGCGCTGGATGTCGCCGGGGCAGCCACGGTCACCACGGCGCTGATGCTCGCGGTGTACGCCATCGTCAACGGCAACCAGGCCGGCTGGACCTCCGCGCGCTCGCTGGTGCTGCTGGCCAGTGCCGCCGCGCTGTTCGCCCTCTTTGTGTGGCTGCAGGCGCGCGTGCCCGCGCCGCTGGTGCCTCTGACGCTCCTGCGTCTGCGCAACTTGTCGCTTTCAAGCGCCATTGGCGTGCTCTGGGCGGCCGCCATGTTCGCGTGGTTCTTTCTGTCGGCTTTGTACCTGCAGCGGGTGCTCGGCTACAGCCCCATGCAGGTCGGACTCGCTTTCCTGCCTGCGAACCTCATCATGGCGACGTGCTCGCTCGGGCTGTCGGCCTGGGTGGTGCTGCGCTTTGGCATACGCCCGACCTTGGGGGCCGGCCTGTTGATGGCGGCACTCGGCCTCGCCTGGTTCGCCCTGGCACCCGTGCAAGGACAGTTCATCCCGCATGTGCTGCCGGGCATGCTGCTGCTGGGGGTGGGCGCGGGCATCGCCCTCAACCCGTTGCTGCTCGCCGCGATGGGCGAGGTGAACCCGGAAGATTCCGGGCTTGCCTCGGGTGTGGTCAATACCGCCTTCATGATGGGCGGGGCGCTGGGGCTGGCCGTGCTCGCGAGCCTTGCCGACGCACGCACCGGTGCCTTGCTCGCCAGCGGCCGCGCCCTCGCCGACGCACTGCATGGCGGTTACCGGCTGGCCTTTGCCGCAGCGGCATGCGCAGCACTGGTGGCTGCGGCACTGGGAAGCTTTGCACTGCGGCCAGCAGCCGCGCCCCCGGCCACGCTGGGCGGCGCGCCGCTGGCCCATTGAACCATTTTGCTATTGTTTATATAGCTGTATGCGCTTATGTATAAAGCGCTATCGTCTTATTTTCTATAAAATTTCGCTGCCTGCAGCGTCCTGCGCTGCGCCGTGCTGTCCTGGCCCGCGCACTGCAGCGTTCCACACACTGCGCCTTTTCTTGCACGCAAGGCGCCCCATCTGCGCAGCGTGGCCACCTGCGCATGGGTGGCGCCCAACCAGGAGTTCGCCATGTCTTCCCCTACTGCCCCTGTCCCCACCTCCCCCATCCTGCAAAGCCAGCCGCTCGGTCCGCTGTGGCCCACGCTGGACCCGTTCCTGTTCTGCGCCCACCACGACGACGCTTACCCTGCCGGCAACGCCGAGCGCGGTCCGGCGGTGCCGCTCGAAGGCCGGCAGATCGGCAGCGACTTCAGCCGCAAGGACGGCTGGAGCATGTACCACGGCGACGTGGTGCCGGGCTTCCCCGGCCACCCGCACCGGGGCTTCGAGACCGTGACCCTGGTGCGCAAGGGCCTGATCGACCACGCCGATTCGCTGGGCGCGGCCGCACGCTTTGGCGGCGGCGATGTGCAGTGGGTGACCGCCGGGCGCGGCATCCAGCATTCCGAGATGTTCCCGCTGCTGGACACCACCCAGCCCAACCCGCTGGAACTGTTCCAGATCTGGCTGAACCTGCCCGCGCAGAGCAAGATGGTGGCGCCGCACTTCACCATGCTGTGGCGCGAATCGATCCCGCGCCTGGTGCACCGCGACGACGCCGGCCGCGCAACGACCGTGACCGTCGTGGCCGGAGCGCTCCCCGGTGCGGGCGCCCCCCTGCCACCACCGCCCGAATCCTGGGCAGCACAAGCGAATGGCGACGTGGCCATCTGGACGCTCAAGCTGGAACCCGGCGCGCGCTGGACACTGCCCGCCGCAGCCGGTGCCGGCACGCGGCGCATGCTGTACTTCTTTGCCGGCGCCAGCCTGCGCATCGGCGAAGCAGAGCAGCGCAGCCACGCCGCGCTGGAAGTCGTGGCCGGTCAGGACTGGCTGCTGGAGAACACCGGTGTCGACACCGTGGAATGCCTGCTGCTGCAAGGCCGGCCGATTGGCGAGCCCGTGGCGCAGTACGGCCCGTTTGTGATGAACACGCAGCAGGAAATCATGCAGGCCATGCAGGACTACCGCCGCACCCAGTTTGGCGGCTGGCCCTGGGAGTCGAGTGACCCTGTGCACGGCAGCGAGGCCAGGCGCTTTGCGCGCTACCCGGGTGCGGCGCAGGACGAGCTGCCGGACGATCGGCCCGAGGCGCCGGCTGCTGCCTGAAGGCGCGGCACAACCCTGCCGTGGGGTTCAGGGACAATCCTGGTCCGCACCACCGCGCGCGCTGTACGGCGCGCGCTTTTTTTCCTTTTTCCATCTCCCTCCGCAAGAGACCCCATGAACATCGCCAAGGACACTGCTGTCACCCTCAGCTACCAGCTCACCACGCCCGCGGGCAAGCCGCTCGACAAGGGCAACCTGTCGTACCTGCACGGTGGCTATGAAAACATCTTCCCCAAGGTGGAAGCCGCGCTGGACGGCCAGGCCGTGGGGTTTGCGACAACGCTTGATCTGGCGGTGGAAGACGCCTTTGGCGCGCGCGACGAATCGCTGGTGCGCAGCATTCCGAAATCCGAATTCCCGCCCGGCGTGAAGGTCGGCGGCCAGCTGCAAGGCCCAGGCCCCGACGGCCAGCCGCAGATGTTCAACGTGGTCAAGATCAAGGGCCCCGAGGTGCATCTCGATGGCAACCACCCGCTGGCCGGCCAGGCGCTGCGGTTTGGCTGCAAGGTGACCGGCGTGCGCGCTGCGAGCGCCGAGGAGATCCAGCACCGCCACGTCCACGGCGACCACGGCCACCACCATTGAGCGCGCGCTCCGCTTGGACAGCCACCCGGCGTTGCACTGAACGCTGAGCGCTGCCATGCGGCTCAAGACGGTCTTCACAGCCGGCGTGGTGATGCTGGTGGCGTTCTTCGCCATCGAGTCGATCCGCACCAGCTATTCGCCCCAGTACGCCAACGCCCCCGCGCTGGCAACGCAGGCGGCCCTGCAAGTCCCGGCGCAAGGCCCCACCGACACGCCGGCATTCGCGTTCAAGGGCTTTCAGATCAAGCCGCTGGCGCGCTTTGCCATCGACGCCAAGGTGCTCTCGCGCGAAGACTATTACCTGGACCGGGAGGCCAAGCTTGCGCCGGTCGACCTGGCGCTGGGCTGGAAGCGCATGGCCGACCCGGCGGTATACCGCCAGCTCGACATCAGCCAGGGGCGGCGCTGGTACTTCTACCGCTGGCAGGGCGCCCCGCCGATTCCGGTGCAGGAAATCGTCGAATCCTCGGCCAACATGCACCTGATTCCGGCGAACGCCGCCGTCGAGAAAACGCTCGGCAAAGCACGCGAGGGGGCCTCCATCCGTCTCACGGGGTTCCTGGTCCAGGCCACCAACGCTGGCGGCTGGCGCTGGACCAGCTCGCTCACGCGCTCGGACTCCGGAGCGGGCTCCTGCGAACTGGTGTTTGTGGAGAGCGCGCAAGTCGAAAATTAACAGGAATCGCCCGGTGCGGGCGGGCGCTTCTCCAGCAGGTGCACCAGGATGTGCAGCAGGCGATTGGCGGGCGTGGCGATGCCCAGGGCCTCGCCCCGGCGCACGATGAATCCATTGATGTGGTCGATCTCGGTGTGCCGGCCCCGCGCCAGGTCCTGCGCGGTGGACGATACCTGGCCCGGCATGGACGCGGCAAGCGGCAGCACCGCCTCGGCCGTGCCATCGGGCAGAACGATGCCGCTGGCATGTGCCACGGCCAGGCACTCCTGCACGATGTCGTCCATCATCCGGGGCACATCCAGGTCGGGACGGTTGACGATCTGACCGTAAGGCTGGCCGGTGATGGCGGACAGCGGGTTGTAAACGCAGTTCAGCACCAGCTTGGCCCAGAGGGCACCGGCCACGTTGTCCGACACCTGGACCGGAATGCCCGCGGCAGCAAAAGTAGTCGCCAGTTGCTCGCTGGTCGGCGAAGCCGCCAGCACCAGTTCACCACGGCCAAAGTGCTGCACATGCCCAGGCCCCGCCATCGCGGCCGCCACATAGACCACCGCAGGCAGCACCGGGCGCTGCAGCGTCGCCTGCAAGCGCTCGGCGTTGTCCACGCCGTTTTGCAGGCTCAGCACGGTGGCGCCACCCGCCAGATAGGGCGCCATGGCCCGGCCCGCGCTTTCGGTGTCGGTGGACTTGACGCAAAACAGCACGCACTGGGCGCCGCGCACCGCAGCGGCCTCGGTGTCGGCCTGCAGCCGCACGTGCTCCTGAAAATGCAGGGTGTCCAGCCACAGGCCGTGCTCGCGCACCGCCTGCACATGGGCCGCGCGCGCCACCAGCACCACCTCATGTCCGGCGCGCGCGAGCATGCCGCCGTAGTAGCAGCCGACGGCACCTGCACCCATCACGGCGATTTTCATGGCAGAGCCCCTTTCACACACCGCAGCAGGCAAGGAAAGACAAGTAAGGCGGCCATCATGCGGATAGTCTAGCGATCATGGACAAAGCGATGTGCAGTGCGATTTTCAAGGCGCTCTAGTGTCCTGGAGCGGCAGAAAGCGCGGCGCGGGCGCTACGTCCAGGCCCGCGCCCGCCGTATGCACATAGGTCCCCCGGGCCACGTTGTGCGGGTGCTCGGCCGCCTGCGCCACGCTCAGTACCGGCGCAAAGCACACGTCCGTGCCTTCCAGCAAGGCATCCCAGTGCGCGCGCGGCTGGCTGGCAAAGAGGGCCGTCAGGCGGTCCTTGAGGGCGGGCCAGGTGCGCGGGTCGAACTGGCGCCCCCGGTCCACATCATCGAGCCCGAGCTTTTGCAGGAGCAGTGCGTAGAACTGCGGCTCCAGCGCGCCCAGCGTGATGCAGCCGCCGTCGGCGCAGCGGTACACGTCGTAGAAGGGCGAATCGTGGAACGGGCTCGGTTGCGGGCCGTCCAATTGGCCGCTGCCGCGAATCCATTGCGCAATGCCGCCCAGCATGGCCACGATGTCGACAATGGCGGCATCCACCACGCGGCCCTGTCCACTGGTCCTGGCTTCCAGGATGGCGCAGACCATGCCAAACGCCAGGCCCAGCGCTCCGCCCGCGTCGCCCACCACCGTGGGCGGCACGATGGGCCGCTCGCCGCGGTGCGCCGAGAGCGAGAGCATGCCGGTCAGCGCCACGTAGTTCAGGTCGTGCCCGGCCGCCTGCGCCAGCGGGCCGCTCTGGCCCCAGCCGGTCATGCGGCCGTAGACGATGCGCGGATTGACCTGTGCGCACTCGGCCGGGCCAAGCTTTAGGCGCTCCATCACGCCGGGGCGGTTGCCTTCGATCAGCGCATCAGCCTGGGCCACCAGGGCCAGGGCCTCGGCGCGGGCGGCGCCCTGCTTGAGGTCGAGCAGCACCACGGTTTTGCCGCGCCGCAGGGGGTTGTCGCCACTGCCGCCGAGCTGCGCCGCCACGGCGCCCTGTTGCGGGCGGGCAATCACCGTGACCTCGGCGCCCATGTCGGCCAGCATGCGCGCGGCCAGCGGGCCGGGGCCAATGCCTTCGAATTCGACGATGCGGATGCCGGCGAGGGGGGAAGCCAGCGGCCCGCTCATGTGCCCAGTCTCCTTGCGATCAAGTCCTTCATGATTTCCGTCGTGCCTCCGTAAATGCGTTGAATGCGGGCATCAGCATACAGGCGGGCAATCGGGTACTCGGCCATGTAGCCATAGCCGCCGAAGAGCTGAAGGCATTCGTCGGTCACCTTGCCCTGCTGCTCGGTGCACCACCACTTGGCCATGTAGGCGGCTTCGTCGTCCAGCGTGCCGTCGAGCAGGCGCTGGATGCAGTCGTTCACGAAACTGCGCACCACATGGGCCAGCGTGGCACATTCGGCCAGCTTGAAGCGGGTGTTTTGAAAATCGAACACGCTCTGTCCAAAGGCTTTGCGGTCCTTGGTGTACTCCACCGTCAATTCGACGGCCCGCTCGATCACCGCCGCAGCGGGCACGGCCAGCAGCAGGCGCTCGTAGGGTAGCTGGCTCATCAGCTGGCGAAAGCCTTGGCCTTCCTGCCCGCCGAGCAACTGATTCGCTTTCAGGCGCACGCCATCAAAGAACAGCTCGGCGGTGTCCGACGCATGCTGGCCCAGCTTCTCCAGCCGCCTGCCGACACGAAAGCCGGACAGGTTTTCGGTCTCTAGCACCACCAGCGAGACACCGCTGCTGCCCGGCTCACCGGTGCGTACGGCGACCACCAGTAAGTTGGCAGTGAAGCCGTTGGTGATGAAGGTTTTGGCGCCGTCCATCACGTAGCCATTGCCGTCCTTGGAGGCCTTGGTGCGCAAGGCCTTAAGGTCCGAGCCGCAACCCGGCTCGGTCAGCGCAATGCCGGCCAGCATCTCCCCGCTGGCCAGCCGTGGCAGCCAGCGCTGCTTTTGCTCCTCGGTGCCGTAGTCCAGGATGTAGTGCGCGGCGATGGTGTGCACAGCCGAGTTCGCGGGCACTTCGGCGCGGGCCAGTTCGTCCTGCACCACCAGCTGGTAGGCCAGGTTGGCGCCTGCACCGCCGTATTCCTCCGGCAATTCAGGCAGCAGGAACCCCAGCTCGCCAAACGGGCGCCAGACCTCGCGCGGGATGAACCCCTGGCGGCGCCAGCCGTCCAGGTGCGGCACCAGCTCGTTGGCGATGAAACGCCTGGCCTGTTCTCTGAACGCCTCGATGTCTTCATCCATCCAGGCGTGGCGATGCAGTTGGGGCAGCAGGCTCATGGCATCAAATCCCCGTCAGGCCACCGCTGCACATCAGCGTCTGGCCGCTCACATAGTCGGATTCGGGGATGCACAGCAGGTACACGGCCCCCGCTGCCTCGTCGGGCGTGCCGCCACGGCCCAGCGGAATCGAGCGCTCCATGGCCGCCATCAGGTCGGGATTGACGCCCACCTTGATCTCGCGGCCATCGATGTTCTCGGTGGCGTCGCTGTCGGCGCTCACCGTCAAGCGCGTCTTGATGAAGCCATAGGCCACGCAGTTGACGGTCACGTTCATGCGGCCCCATTCCTTGGCCAGCGTCTGCGTCATGCCGACAATGCCGGCCTTGGCCGTGGAGTAGTTGGTCTGGCCGGCGTTGCCGAACAGGCCGGCCACCGACGAGATGTTGACCACCTTGCGCACCACGCTCTTACCGGCTTCCTTTTCCTGCTTGGAGAGCGCACGGATGACGGGCTGCGCGGCGCGCAGGATGCGAAACGGCGCCGTCAGGTGCACATCAAGCATGGCGTACCACTGCTCGTCGGTCATCTTCTGCACCACGTTGTCCCAGGTGTAGCCAGCGTTGTTGACGATGATGTCCAGGCCCTTGAATGCGCTCACCGCCGTGCCGATGAAGCGCTCGGCAAAATCGGGCGCGGTCACGCTGCCAATGCAGGCCACGGCCTGCCCACCGGCAGCGCGGATGGCCGCGACGACTTCTTGGGCGGGAGCTTCGTCGAGGTCATTGACGACGACATGCGCGCCTTCGCTGGCGAGCTTGAGCGCGATGGAGCGGCCGATGCCGCGGCCCGAGCCGGTGATGAGGGCGACCTTGCCTTCGAGTTTCTTTGTCATGGGGTTCCTTGTGTGGGTTCAGGCCAGCGCCACGAGGGCCTCGCCGACGATTTTGGTTTGGCCAAACTGGTTGGCACTGGTGAGTTCGATGCGCACGCAGTGCTCGCCGTTGTGGTCGATCTTCTCGACGATGCGGCCGCTGCAGCGCATGGCGTTGCCCAGGTGCGTGATGCCCTGGAACCGCGCGTCGAAGCGGCGCAGCCGGCTTTGCGGTGCCCAGGCGGTGACCACGCGGCCCAGCCAGGCCATGCCCAACATGCCTTGGGCAAACACATCGGGCATGCCGGCGCGGCGCGCGACATCGATGTCGATGTGCATGGGGTTGTGGTCGCCCGACGCGCCGGCAAACAGCGCCAGCGTGGTGCGGTCGACCGGTGGCAGTTGCAGGTCGGGCAGGGTGTCGCCGACCTGGATCTGCGCGAACGTAGGTGTCTTGAATGTCATGGCGTTCTCCCGTCAGTGGCGGACCACGAGCACCGTGCGCATCTCGGCCACGAGCTCGTTCTTCTGATTGGTGGCGCGGGAGGTCTTGACGACAAATTCCAGTGCGCCATTTTTCTTGTCATAGATATCGCCGATTTCGGAGCGCACCGTGATGGTGTCGCCCGCGCAGGCGCTGCGGTGGTAGGTGAAGCTCTGTTCACCGTGCAGCAGTTTGGCGATGGGCACGTCCAGCAGGGTCAACAGCGCGTCGGTGGCCCCCGAATCGAGTTCCGCGCCAAAGAGGAAGGTGGGTGGAGCCGGCAGGTCGGCGTAGCCCGCCGATTGCGCGGCCTGCACGTCGGTGTACTCAGGCGCGGTCTCGCCAATGGCCTTGGCAAAAAAGCGCAGGCGGCTGCGGTCCAGCGCCATTTCGGACGGTGGCAGTGCATGGCCAATCCATTTTTTGTCAATCATGTCAGCACTCCGTTTCAAACTTTTTCATACAGGGTGACGACGCAGGCGCCGCCCAGACCCAGGTTGTGCTGCAGCGCCAGGCGCGCACCATCCACTTGGCGCTGCTCGGCTGTGCCGCGCAGCTGGTGCGTGAGTTCAAAGCACTGCGCCAGACCCGTGGCGCCCAGTGGGTGGCCTTTGCTCAGCAAGCCGCCCGAAGGGTTGGTGACGACCTTGCCGCCGTAGGTGTTGTCGCCGTCGTCGACAAACTTTTCAGCACCGCCCACGGGGCACAGGCCCAGGGCCTCGTAGCTGAGCAGTTCGTTCTGCGCAAAGCAGTCGTGCAGCTCCACCACGTCGATGTCCTGCGGGCCGATGCCTGCCGCCTCGTACACCTGCTGGACGGCGTCGCGGGCCATGCTGAAACCGACCACTTCGCGCATGTCGCGGGCTTCGAAGGTGACGGGCTTGTCGGTCGTCATCGCCTGCGCCTTGATACGTACGCGCTGGTCCAGGCCATGCTTCTGGGCGAAGGCGGCCGAGCACACGATGGCAGCGGCTGCGCCGCAGGTGGGCGGGCAGGCCATCAGGCGGGTCAGCACGCCGGGCCACAGCATCTTGGCGTCCATCACCTCCTGCTCGGTGACCACGGTGCGAAACACGGCCAGCGGGTTGTTGGCGGCGTGGCGGCTGGCTTTGGCGCGGATCTTGGCAAAGGTGGAAAGCGGCGTACCGAACTCGTCCATGTGCGCTTTTCCTGCGCCAGCAAAGTAGCGCAGTGCCAGTGGCAGATCGGACTGCACCAGTTCGTCGGTGGCAGCGTCAAACCGCTCGAACGGGCTGGGGCGGTCATTGAACACGGCGCCCAGGGCCCCCGGGTTCATGTGTTCGAAACCCAGCGCCAGCACGCAGTCGGCGGCGCCACTGGCCACGGCCTGGCGCGCCAGGAACAACGCGGTCGAACCGGTGGAACAGTTGTTGTTGACGTTGACCACGGGAATGCCGGTCATGCCCACCTCGTAGAGCGCGCGCTGGCCGGAGGTGGAGTCGCCATACACATAGCCGACATAGGCCTGCTGCACTTGGTCGTAGCGGACCCCCGCATCTTGCAGGGCCGCGCGGGTGGCATGCGCCGCCATCTGGGGGTAGGGCTCGTTGGCGCCCGGCTTGGTGAATGGGATCATGCCGACCCCACATACGAATACATCACGGCTCATGAAAGTCTCCTGGATCACAAGGGAAAGTGGTTATGCGACACCGCGCTCGCGGCCTTTCCAGAAGGGCTCGCGCAGTTTGGTTTTGAGAATTTTTCCGGCTCCCGTCATCGGCAGCGCATCCACGAACGCAACGCTGCGCGGGCTCTTGTAACCAGCGATCAAGGTCTTGCAGTGCGCAATGATTTCTTCGGCGGTCACCTGCTGCCCAGGCGCGAGCACCACCACCGCATGCACGGCCTCGCCCCACTGCGGTTCGGGAATGGCAATCACCGCGCTCATCACCACCGCCGGGTGTTTGGCCAGGGCGTTTTCGACCTCGGCCGAGAAGACGTTCTCGCCACCGGTCTTGATCATGTCCTTGATGCGATCGACCACGGTGACGAAACCGTCCTCGTCCATGCGACCACCGTCGCCGGTGTGCATCCAGCCGTCGCGCAGCGCAGCAGCCGTGAGTTCAGGCTGATTCCAGTAGCCCATCATCACGTTGGGGCCGCGCACGATGATCTCGCCCACCGTGCCGCGCGGCACTTCGTTTCCTTCGCCATCGACGATCTTGGCTTCGGTGCAAAACGTGGCGCGGCCAGAGCAACCCAGCTTGCCCAGGTGCCGGTTTTCTTCTGCCAGGTAAGTCGACGGCAAGATGGTGCCCACAGGCGAGAGCTCGGTCATGCCGAAGCCCTGGAACACCTCGGCCTGGGGAATCGCTTTTTGAGCACGCAGCAGCAAGGCATCGGGCAGCGCCGAGGCGCCGTAGAACACGGTGCGCAGGGAGCTCAGGTCGCGGTGCGGGCCCATGCTGGGATGGTCCAGCATCATCTGGATCATGGTGGGCACCAGGCACAGGTTGGTCACGCGGTGCTGCTCGATGGTGTCGAGCACCTTGGCCGGGTCAAACGCCGGGATGATGGAATGCGTATTGCCTTCCACCCAGTGCGGGAACGCCAGGCCCATGTCGGCCAGGTGGAACATGGGCGCAGCGTGCAGGTAGGTGCCCCCCGGGCGCGCCAGGCCTTCGGCCCGCACCGCCAGGCCCGAGCTGCACAGGTTGTTGTGGCTCAGCATCACGCCCTTGGGGAAGCCCGTGGTGCCGCCGGTGTAGAAGATGCCAGCCAAGTCATTCCCCCGGCGCAGCGCGTCAGCCACTGGTGCAGTCTGCGCCACCAATGCTTCGTAGCCGTGCATGCCCTCGGGCGTTTCGCCATCGCCACAGTAGATGAACTCGCGCAGCGTGGTCGATTCACGCCGGAACTGTGCCACCATGCCCTTGAAGGTTTCATCCACCAGCAGCACGGTGGAACCTGAGTCTTCCAGCGAATACAGGATTTCCGCGGGCGACCAGCGGATGTTGCAAGGATTGAGTACCGCCCCCGCCCAGGGCACAGCCATCTGGTATTCCAGGTAGCGCTCGGAGTTGAGCGACAGCATGGCCACGCGGTCGCCGCTCTGCACGTCGAGCTTTTGCAGCGCTCCGGCAAAACGCGCCACACGATCGGCAAACTCGCTAAAAGTGCGTGTCTGCTCACCCCAGCGCACAGCGATGCGGTGGGGGTGCTGTTGCACCGAGCGGTGCAGGCTTTGGGTCAGGTACATGGGGTTTGTCTCCTAAAGTGGAAGGGCATCAGCAACGCTTTTCTTCTCGGCCCATGGTACAAACCAGGTGCCTTTCGGGCGATGGCAACAGGCACCGTTCTAATGGCAGAACACCTCACAATCCCCTCTGTAGGCGAGTGTCCGTGCATGCTGTCTCCTCCATCGAGCATTCCCATCGTTTTCGTGCACAGCATGCTGGCCGGCTTGGCAGCGGCGAAGCAGCCGACGCAGGAATGGCTGGCTGCGGCTGGTATTGCGCCGGCTTTGCTGGACCACCCGTCTGCCCGCGTCACGGCCGATCAGTACGCGCGCCTGCTGCGGGTACTAATGGAGCGATCGGGGGATGAAGCCCTGGGGTTTCTCTCACGGCCTCTGCGGCCGGGCACACTGGCCTTGCTGGCTCGCAGCACGCTGGGCGCGGGCACCCTGGGCGTAGCGCTGCGGCGACTGGTGCGCGCCTTTGGACTGGTGCAGGATGACCTGTGCATGGACCTTCTGCACGAAGGGAGCCTGAGCGCGGTAGCGCTGCGTCCTGCCAACCCCACAGCGGCCTACCCGGTCTTTTTGCACGAACTGATGCTGCGCGTGTTCTGGCGCCTGCTGGCCTGGCTGGCCGGTGGACGCCTGCCGGTGCATCGCTTTGACTTCGCCTTCCCGCGCCCGCCCCACGCCAGCAGTTACGCGCAGCTGTTTCCAGGGAACGTGGTGTTCGACCAACCCTGCTGCGCATTCTGGTTCGACAGCCGACGCTTGCAAACGCCCGTGCGGCGCGACGAGGCGGCGCTGCGAAGCTTCCTGGCCGAAGCCCAGACCCAGATCATCATTCCCCGCCGCGGTGAAGGCTCCCTGCCCGCACGGGTGCGCGCCCACCTGCTGCGGGAGCAGCCCCATTGGTCCAGCCTCGCATCGTGCGCTGCGGCATTGAACATGGCCGTCTCCACCTTGCAGCGCCGCCTGGCCGAAGAGCACACCTCGTTTCGCGCTGTCAAGGACAGCCTGCGGCGCGACATGGCCATTGCGCGGCTCAACAGCAGCCAGGTTCCATTGGCGGTGCTGGCAGGCGAACTGGGGTTTTCCGACAGCGCCGCCTTCCAGCGCGCGTTCAAGGGATGGACCGGCGTACCACCGGGCAGCTACCGACACCCGGAGCAAGGGTAGCCATCGAGCGGCGCGCGCCCCGCCGCTCTGGATGGTCCACCCGTTTCAGAGTGCGGCTTCGAGAATCGCCCGGCTGATTTCTGGCGTGATGGCGCGCTGCTCGCCCAGCTTGACCATGCCGTGCTCGGTCAGGGCCTTCACTACCGCATCCACCGCCTCACCGCCCAATTGGTAGGCCGATAGCCGGGTAGGAATGCCCACGCTTTCAAAGAACTGCGCCGTGCGGGCAATGGCCGCGTCGATACGTTCGTCGTCGCTGCCCTCGGTGATCTGCCAGACGCGCGCGGCGTACTGCAGCAGCTTCTCGCGCTTGGCCTCACGCCGTGCCTGCATCACCTGCGGCAGCACGATGGCCAGCGTGCGCGCGTGGTCGATGCCGTAGAGCGCGGTGAGCTCGTGGCCGATCATGTGGGTGGCCCAGTCCTGCGGCACACCGGCGCCGATCAGGCCGTTCAGCGCCAGCGTGGCCGTCCACATCAGGTTGGCGCGGTTGTCGTAGTCGGGCTCGCCTTCCTGCATGGCGCGCGGCGCCAGCTCGATCAGGGTCTGCAGCAGGCCCTCGGCAAAGCGGTCCTGCGCCGGGGCGTTCACGGGGTAGGTGAGGTACTGCTCCATGGTGTGCACAAAGGCGTCCACCAGGCCATTGGCGATCTGCCGCGCGGGCAGGGTGTAGGTCTTGGTCGGGTCGAGCACCGAGAACTGGGGAAAGCAATGCGGGCTGGAAAACGAGAGCTTGGCATGCGTGGCCTTGCGCGTCACCACGCCGCCGTTGTTCATTTCCGAGCCGGTGGCGGGCAGCGTGAGCACTGCGCCCATGGGCAGGGCGCGGGCAATGTTGCTGCCGCGCTTTTCCAGGATGCTCCAGGTGTCGCCCTCGAACGGCACGGCGGCGGCAACGAACTTGCTGCCGTCGAGCACCGAGCCGCCGCCCACGGCAAGCAGGAAATCGATGCGCTCGGCACGGGCCAAGTCCACGGCGCGCGAGAGCGTCTCGTAGCTGGGGTTGGGCTCAATGCCGCCAAACTCGAACACCGTGCGCTCGCCCAGCGCCGCCAGCACTTCAGCGAGCGTTCCCGTGCTGCGCGCGCTGCCGCCGCCGTAGAGCACCAGCACGCGCGCGTCCTGGGGGACGAATGGGCCGATTTCGGCAATCTTGCCGGCACCAAAAAGGATGCGGGTGGGGTTGTAGAAGTTGAAATTGAGCATGGTAGGGGCCGCTTGCAGGAAGAGAAACGGGGATTGGAACCTGCCATGCTATTGCGTCCCTGCCGATTCTTCTGTAACGCAGCCGACAAGCCCCCTTGGGCAGCACGCGTACCAGGATCGAGTGGGTGCGCCCTGCCGGGTGCACCGCAAAAAAACCCGCGCGAAGGCGGGTTTGTGGTGCAACGGGACGAGCGCTTATTTGGCGGCCACCACGCGGACCATGTCCAGGCACTTGTTCGAATAGCCCCATTCGTTGTCGTACCAGGCGACCACTTTGAGGAAGGTGTCGTCCAGCGCAATGCCGGCGTCGGCGTCGAACACGCTGGTGCACGATTCACCGCGGAAGTCGGTGGCGACCACCTTGTCTTCGGTGTAGCGCAGGATGCCCTTCAAGGGGCCTTCGGCCTGGGCCTTCATCTCGGCGCAGATTTCCTTGTACGTGGCGGGCTTTTCCAGCTCCACGGTCAGGTCCACCACCGACACATCGGAAGTCGGCACGCGGAACGACATACCGGTGAGCTTCTTGTTGAGCGCAGGAATCACCACGCCCACCGCCTTGGCCGCGCCGGTGCTGCTGGGGATGATGTTTTCCAGAATGCCGCGGCCGCCGCGCCAGTCCTTGTTGCTCGGGCCGTCCACGGTCTTCTGCGTGGCGGTGGCTGCGTGCACGGTGGTCATCAGGCCGCGCTTGATGCCCCACTTGTCGTGCAGCACCTTGGCCACGGGGGCCAGGCAGTTGGTGGTGCACGAGGCGTTGGAGACGATGGTCTGGCCAGCGTAGGTGCCATGGTTCACGCCGAACACGAACATGGGCGTGTCGTCCTTGGAGGGTGCCGACATCATGACCTTTTTGGCGCCTGCATCCAGGTGCTTCTGTGCGGCTTCCTTGGTCAGGAACAGGCCGGTGGCTTCGATGACGACGTCGGCGCCAACTTCGTTCCACTTCAGGTTGGCCGGGTCGCGCTCCTGCGTCAGGCGGATCGTCTTGCCGTTGACGACGAGGTGCTTGCCTTCCACCGACACCTCGCCCTTGAAGCGGCCGTGCACGCTGTCGTACTTGAGCATGTAGGCGAGGTAGTCAGGCTCCAGCAGGTCGTTGATGCCCACCACTTCGATGTCGGAAAAATTCTGCACCGCAGCGCGGAACACCATGCGGCCGATGCGGCCGAAACCGTTGATACCAATCTTGATCGCCATAGCTCAGTCTCTCCAGGGTTGGATTGCCAAAAATTATTTGCGTTTGAGGGCCGCCAGCACCGTCGCGGCGACGTTCTCTTCGGTGAAACCGAAGTGCTTGAACAGCACCGGGGCGGGAGCCGATTCACCATAGGTGTCGATGCCGATCACTGCTGCGCAGCCGTACTTCCACCAGCCGCTGGTGACGCCCATTTCCACCGCGATGCGCGGCACGCCCGTGGGCAACACGGCTTTCTTGTACTTCACGTCCTCGCGGTCGAAGGCGGTGGTGCTGGGCATGGAGACCACGCGCACCGCGATCTTCTTGGCAGCGAGCAGGCGCTGCGCCTTGAGCGCGAGCTGCACCTCAGAGCCGGTGGCGATGATGACCGCCTGGGCCTTCTTCTTCAAGCCCACGTCTTTGGGCTCGGACAGCACATAGGCGCCGCGCGAGATGTCGCCCAGGTTGCGCTTGGGCGCCAAAGCGGAAAGGTGTTGCAGGTTCTGGCGGGAGAGCAGCAGCGCCGTCGGCTTGTCGCGGTTGGACAGCGCCACGCTCCAGGCCACGGTGGTTTCTGCGGTATCGGCCGGGCGCCACACGTCGAGGTTGGGAATCAGCCGCAGGCTGGCAGCGTGCTCGATGGACTGGTGCGTGGGGCCGTCTTCGCCCAGGCCGATGGAGTCGTGCGTGAACACGTGGATCACGCGCTGCTTCATCAGCGCAGCCATGCGGATGGCGTTGCGGCTGTAGTCGCTGAAGGTGAGGAAGGTGCCGCCGTAGGGGATAAAACCGCCATGCAGCGCAATGCCGTTCATCACCGCCGCCATGCCGAATTCGCGCACGCCATAGTTGATGTGGCGACCGATCTGGCCGTCTTCGGTCTTGGCGACAGCACCCTTGGCGTCCATGCGCAGCGCTGGCGTGGATTTGGTGTTGGTCAGGTTGGAGCCTGTCAGATCGGCGCTGCCGCCCAGCAGCTCGGGCAGCTTGGCGGTGAAGGCTTCCAGCGCGATCTGGCTGGCCTTGCGGCTGGCGACGGTGTCGCCCTTGGTGTGGGCCTCGACCACCGCATCGACGGCGGTTTGCGCGAAGTGCTTGGGCAGGTCGCCGGCCATGCGGCGCTCGAACTCGGCCGCCAGCTCGGGGAAGGCGGCGCGGTAGGCGGCAAAGCGCTGGCTCCATTCGGCCTGCGCCTGGGCGCCGGCCTCCTTGGCGTTCCAGTCGGCATAAACCTCGGCAGGGACCTCGAACGGCGCATAGGGCCAGTTGAGCGCGGCGCGGGTGAGCGCAATTTCTTCGGCACCCAATGGCTCGCCGTGTGCCTTGGACGTATTGGCGCGGTTGGGCGAGCCCTTGCCGATGTGCGTCTTGCAGACGATGAGCGTGGGTTTGGCGCTTTGCGCACGGGCCTTGGCAATCGCTTTGTCCACGGCGTCGGCGTCGTGGCCATCGACCGGGCCAATCACGTTCCAGCCACAGGCCTCGAAACGCTTGGGCGTGTTGTCGATGAACCAGGGCGCCACCTGGCCATCAATCGAAATGCCGTTGTCGTCGTACAGCGCCACCAGCTTGGACAAGCGCCAGGCGCCGGCCAGTGCCACGGCCTCGTGGCTGATGCCTTCCATCAGGCAGCCGTCGCCCAGCATCACGTAGGTGTGGTGGTCGACGACGGTGTGGCCGGCCTGGTTGAATTCGGCTGCCAGGAGCTTTTCGGCCAGCGCCATGCCCACGGCGTTGGTCAGGCCCTGGCCCAGTGGGCCGGTGGTCGTTTCCACGCCCGGCGTCACGCCGACTTCGGGATGGCCTGCCGTTTTGCTGTGCAACTGGCGGAAGTTCTTGAGCTCCTGGATCGGCAAGTCGTAGCCTGTGAGGTGCAACAGCGCATAGAGCAGCATGGACCCGTGGCCGTTCGAGAGCACGAAGCGGTCCCGGTCGGCCCAGTGCGGGTCTTGCGGGTTGTGGCGCAGGTGCCGGCCCCACAACGCAACCGCCATGTCGGCCATGCCCATGGGCGCGCCGGGGTGGCCGGAATTGGCTTGTTGCACAGCATCCATTGCGAGTGCGCGGATCGCATTCGCCATTTGTTCAGAATTGGCCATCGGGGCGGGTCCGGTCAGGACGGTCATGAGGGGAAACCCCAGATTTTAACGGTGCGCCTTGAACGGGCTCCCCACAGCGGCCTCTGCACTGCCGCGCGATGCACTAGAGTGCCAGGCGTGACCCTCCCCTTGCCCCCCTCATTTCCTTCGTCCGCAGGCGCGGCGGTGGCACGCGGCCACGGTGCCGAACAAGCCCCTGCCCTGCTGCTGGCGGCCGGCCGTGGCGAGCGCATGCGCCCGCTGACCGACACCACACCCAAGCCCCTGCTGCCGGTCCACGGCCAGCCGCTGCTGGCCTGGCACCTGCAGGCGCTGGCGCGCGCCGGGGTGCCGCGCGTGGTCATCAACACCGCCTGGCTGGGCGAGCAGATTGCGCAGCAATTTGGAAGTGTTTTTGGCCTCCAAGGCAATGCAGATAAGCGCAAGCAGCTATCAATTTTATATTCCGAGGAAGGCCGGGATTTCGGCGGCGCGCTGGAAACCGCAGGCGGCATTGCGCGCGCCCTGCCGCTGCTGGACGCCGACGTGTTCTGGCTGGCGGCGGGCGACGTGTTCATGCCCGGTTTCGCCTTCAACGCCGCCGCCGTACAAGCCTTTCGCCAAAGCAGCGCGTTGGCGCGCCTGTGGCTGGTGCCCAACCCACCGCAGCACCCGCGCGGCGATTTTGGGCTCTCCCCTGCAGGCCTGGCGCTGAATCTGCCGGACGGCGACCCACGGCCCCGCTACACCTACAGCACCGTCGCCTTGCTGCACCGCGATCTGTTGGCCCCGCCGTGGTGCGACATCGCGCCCGGCAACCCGCAAGGGGTGCGCGCAGCACTGGCGCCGCTGCTGCGCCGGGCGATGGACAATGGCCGGGTACAGGCTGAACTTCACACTGGCCGCTGGGTCGATGTAGGCACACCGCAGCGCCTGGCCGACCTCAACGCCGAAACCTTTTCACCATGACCCTCACCCCGCCCCCCTTTTTGTATGCCGAGCGCCGCGCGCGCCTGGCGGCCCAGCTCGGCCCTGGCGGCGTGGCCATCGTGCCCACCGCGCCCGAGCGCCAGCGCAACCGCGACAGCGACTTCCCCTACCGGCACGACAGCTACTTTTATTACCTCACGGGCTTTACCGAACCCCATGCCTGGCTGGTGCTGACCGCCGAGGGCCAGAGCACCCTGTTCTGCCAGCCCAAAGACCTGGAACGCGAAATCTGGGACGGCTACCGCCTGGGCCCCGACGCTGCCGTGGCCGCCCTGGGGGTGGATGCAGCGCTGCCCGTGGGCGAGCTTGATGCGCGCCTGCCCCGCTTGCTGGAAAACCGCGAGCGCGTGTGGTTCCCCTTCGCCACGCACGACGGCCTGGCCGCGCGCGTCGAAGGCTGGCTGGCCAAGGTGCGCGAGCGCGTGCGCTACGGCGCGCTGTGCCCGCAACAGCAGGGCGACCTGTGCCTGCTGCTCGACGAAATGCGCCTGGTGAAAGACGCGCACGAAATTGGCCTGATGCGGGACGCCGGTGCCATCAGCGCGCGCGCCCACGTTCGCGCCATGCAGCGCTCGGCGCGCATGCTGGCCGCTGGCGAAGACCTGCGCGAATTCCACCTCGAAGCCGAACTGCTGCACGAGTTCCGCCAAAGCGGCGCCGAGTCGCCCGCCTACGGCTCCATCGTCGCCGCCGGCGCCAACGCCTGCGTGCTGCACTACCGCGCCGACCGCGCGCCGGTGAAAAGCGGCGACCTGGTGCTGATCGATGCGGCCTGCGAACTGCACGGCTATGCGAGCGACATCACGCGCACCTTCCCCGCCAACGGCAAGTTCACCGGCCCGCAGCGCGCGCTCTACGACGTGGTGCTGGCCAGCCAGGAAGCCGCCATTGCCGCCACCCGCCCCGGCGCGCGCTTTACCGACCCGCACGACGCGGCGGTGGCGGTGCTGGCGCAAGGCCTGCTCGACCTGGGCCTGCTCGACAAAACCAAGCACGCCAGCGCGCAGGACGTGGTGGCGACGCGTGCCTACTTCCCCTTCTACATGCACCGCACCGGCCACTGGATCGGCATGGACGTGCACGACTGCGGCGGCTATGGGGAGCCGGCCGAGCAAGGCCAGACCCGCGAGCGGCGCGACGCGCTCTCAGGCGAGACCCTCGTCGACAGGCCCAGCCGCATCTTGCGCGCCGGCATGGCGCTGACTGTCGAGCCCGGCCTGTACATCCGGCCCGCCCCTGGCGTGCCCGAGGCCTTCCACCACCTGGGCATCCGCATCGAGGACGACGCCGTGGTGACGCAAGGCGGCTGCGAACTGCTGACGCGCGGCGTGCCGGTGCAGGCCGAGGCGATCGAGGCGCTGATGCAGGAGGCAGCTTCTCGCTAACCCCACAAAAAAACCCCGCAGCGGACGAACCACGGCGGGGTGTAAAGGGGACTGGCGGGCCGGCGGTACGGCCCCGGCGCAGTCCCAGGGGAGGGATTCCTTCGTTCAGGCAGTTTACATGCCGTACTTGCGCTTGGCATCGGCCACGCAGGTGTCCTGTTCAGCGCCCTTGAGGGCGTCGCAGCGTTCCTTGGCGGCTTGGTAGTCGGCTTCGCTCTTTTGGTGCGCAGCGTCCTGCTTGGCTTCGGCCACGTCGGCGCGCTTCTCGCTCATGTTGTCGGCGGGCTTGGCTTCGGCGCGGGCCACCTTGGCGTTTTCAAGCGCCCTTACGTGGGCGGCCTTGGCATCTTTCTTGCAGACGTCCTTGGCGTTGCCGGTGGCGTCGTCGCACTTTTCCTTGGCGACTGCGTAGTTGGCATCGGCGCGTGCCTTGGCCACCTTGTAGGCCGACTTGTCGTTGGGTTTGTACTGGGCTTCGAGTTCGGCCTTGGCAATGTTTTCGTTGCCCTTGGCTTCCTTCATGCACACGTCCTTGGCATTGGCCTTGAGCGTGTCGCAGTGTTGTTTGGCCATTTTGTAGTCGGCCGAAATGCGGTCCTTGGCAGTGGCGTGCTCAGCCTTGTCCATGGCCATGCCGGTGGTGGCGACCAGGCCGGTGAGCGCCAGAGCGATGAGATTGCGGGTGAAGTTCATGGTGTGTCCTTGAGAAGGCTGTGGGGGGGGGTCAGTCGTTGAAGCGGAAATCGGGGTTGCGGGTGTGCCACTCCTTGAGCTGCTTCTCGGCCACTTCACGCACCACGCCTTCGCGCTCCTGGAGCTTGCCGATGAACTGCTCGCGCTTGCCATCAATCACGTCCAGATCGTCGTTGGTGAGCTTGCCCCACTGCTCTTTCACCTTGCCGGTAAATTGTTTCCAGTTGCCCTTCATGCGGTCTTCGTTCATTGGGTGATCCTCTTCGTGTCACGGATCAGGCCTTTCGCCGAAACAGCGAAAACCAATGCCTGACTCGATGGGGTCACTGTAGAAACACCGCGCCGCGCTGGCGGTAGTCGGGTGGCGGTTGGCACTGTCAGACGAAGGCGCACCGGACCGTCGGCGAAAAAAAGGGCTGCCGTGATCCGCGCCCTGCACCAGGCTCAGGGCGCTGTCTGATTCACCCAGGCACGCACGTCGCGCGCCACCTGGCGCGCCGCCTGCGCCAAGGCAGCGCTGCCGCCCGCCGCGTCGGCGCTGGGGGCCGGCTGGCGCGCTTCGAAGACGCGCTGGGCCCGCAGGCGCTCGCCCTGGGGTGTGGGCTCGGCGAGCGTGGCACGCAGGCGCAGCACGCCCTCGCTTTGGCTGGCGGAGCTGAAGACCTGGCTGAATTCTTCCAGCTCCAGCCGCAGCACCAGCAGGCCACCGTTGCCCTCGCGTGCGGCTTCGCGCGCCGCGCGCAAATTCAGCACGGCGCGCTCTGCACTCAGTTCGGCGGCCACGCTTTGCTGCACCAGTCGGCCCGGCGGCTGGCTCCAGCGGGCACGCTGGTAGGCGCGCAGTTGCTGGGCATCGTCATAGCCCAGGCGGTAGTTCAGGGCGGTGCTGCCCTCTGGCAGACCGGGGCTCTCCACATCGGCCAGCACCAGCGGCGCGCGCTGAGGTGCCAGTGCCGCGCCCTGCGCCGCCACCCGGCTGGCGCCCGGGCCGAAGTCGTACACCACGGGATGCACGGGCGGTGCCGGCAGGGCCGAGCACGCCGCCAGGAAATTCAAGCAAAAAATGGCTCCAGCGCTTATGCGTACTACGCTGACAGCTATCGATTTAATAGTATTCATGGCACACTCACTGCGGGTTGTGGGCAGGGGCGACAAAACCCGGTTCCCCCGGCCCCGGACTGGCCGGCCCGGAACCGTAAATAAAGGCCTGGGGGTTGGCACTGACGTCTGCAGCCGTGCGCGCCACCTGGCGCGCCGCGCGGCCGGTATCGTCGGCAGCACGCTCCAGGCTGGGCAGCGTGCTGGTCTTTAGGCGGTCGGCCGCTTGCGAGAAAGTTTCCACCCCGCGCGAGGCCTGCTCGATGGGGCCGCCGGGGGCATTCAGGCGCTGCGCGGTCTGGCCAAACGCACCGGCCATCACCGAAACCTGATCGCCGGCCTTTTTCAGCGACTGCACGGCGCCGCTGGCATCTTTGGCCAGCGCGGGCAGGGCGGCCAGGGCGGGGTCGAGGCTCTCGGTCACGCTGCGGTCGATCCGGCGTGTGAGCGTATCGACGCTGGCCGCCGCCGCGCCAATGTGGATCAGGGCATCGGAGAAGCGCTTCTGGTTGTCGTCGGACAGCAATTGGTTGACGCGCTGGGTCATCTCCTGCACCTGGCCCAGGATGACCGGGCCTTGCTCGGAAAGCTGTGCAAAGGGCGATGAATGCAGCGGCAGGCGCGGCAGGCCGCTCGGGCCAGGGGGAAGGGGCGGATGGGCCTTGCCGGCGTCGTCGAGCAGGATGTACGACAGCCCCGTAACGCCCTGGTAGCCCAGGGTAGCAAAGGTCGTGGGGGTGATGGGCGCGTCGTCGTCCACGGCGATGCGGACCAGCACGTTGCCGCTGAGCTGCGGGTCAAAGCCGATGTGCGTGACCTTGCCCACCGCCACGCCCTTGTAGCGCACGGCGGCTTGGGGCTGCAGGCCGCTGACGCCGTCGCGGGTGGTGAGCTCGTAGAGTTTGTAGTTGCCGTTGTCGCGCGTGAGCCACATGGCCAGGGCCACCACCAGGGCGCTGACCACCAGCACGAACAGCCCGGCAGCGAGTGCGTGGGACTTGTTTTCCATCAGGTCTCCTTGCCGGCTTGCACCGGCGCCATGGCGCGGCGCCCGCGCTCACCCAGAAAATAGTGCTCCACGAAGGGGTGCGCAAACCGGGCCACCTCGGCCGGCGCTCCGGTCACGATGACCTTGCGGTCTGCCAGCACGGCCACGCGCGTGGCGAGCGCAAACAGCGTGTCGAGATCGTGCGTGACCATCACCATGGTGGTCCCCAACGCGGCGTGCAATTCACGCACCAGCGCGCAGAATTCGTCGGCCCCGTTGGGGTCCAGCCCTGCGGTAGGCTCGTCGAGCAGCAACAGCGGCGGGTCCATGATGAGCGCGCGTGCCAGCGCCACGCGCTTGATCATGCCGCCCGACAGATCAGCCGGCATGCGCGTGGCGTGCTCGGGCTCCAGCCCCACCATCTGCAGTTTGACCAGCGCCGCGTCGCGCACCAGCGCGGCCGGCAACGCACCCTGCTCGCGCAGCGCAAAGGCCACGTTGTCGAGCACATTGAAGGCCGAGAACAGCGCGCCGTGCTGGAACAGCATGCCGACACGGCTCGCCGCGCCCTCGCCGCCCATTGCGGACGCTGGCCGGCCCAGCACCGTGACCCGACCCGCAGTGGGTTGCAAAAGCCCCAGCATCTGGCGCAAAAGCACCGTCTTGCCCGTCCCCGAGCCGCCCACCAGCGCAAGGATTTCGCCACGCTGCACGTCAAGCGAGAGGTCCTGGTGCACCGTGTAGGCCTCGCTCCCCTTGCCAAAGGTGGTTTCCAGGCCTTCGATGCGCACCATGGGCTCGGCGCTGGTCGCAGCCACGGGCGGTGTGGGTACAGGCTCAGACATATCCATCCCCCGCGCCGCATGCCTGTCGCGGCTGTGCGTCGGCCGTGGTTTCCCTGCAAGTTCGGCAACCGGCGCGCCCCAGCTCAGCAGACGCCGCGCAAGGGCCGCCCCGCCGCGCTGGCGTCGTCCCCCTTCCCGCAGCACGCAGTGATGCGAGAGAAGGGGGAAGCGGCGCAGCCGCACAGGGGGATGCCACGCTAAAACCCCACGTTCTTGAACGCCACGGCAAACAGAGCGTCCACGATGATGACAACGGTAATCGACGAGACCACCGAGGCCGTCGTCCCCTCACCCAGACTCTGCGTGTTGGGCTTGACCCGTAAGCCCCAGTGGCAGCCCACCAACGCGATCAAGATGCCAAAGACCACCGATTTCGACAAGGCCAGCGTCAGGTTACCGCTGCCGACCGCATTGGGCAGCGCCTGGAAGAAGTACGCGGGCGAGACATCCATGGCCGCGTCTGCCGCCAGCATGCCGCCGGCAAGTGCCGCCAGCGTCGTCCACACGCTCAGCAACGGCATGGCAATCGCCAGCGCCAGCGCGCGCGGCAGCACCAGGCGAAAGCCTTGCGGGATGCCCATGACCCGCATCGCGTCGAGCTCCTCGGTCACGCGCATGACGCCAATCTGCGCGGTGATGGCCGAGCCGGAACGCCCGGCGACAAGAATGGCCGCCAGCATGGGCCCAAGCTCGCGGATCAGCGAGATCCCCAGGATATTGACGATGAAGGCTTCGGCGCCGAATTGGCGCAGCTGCAAACTCATCAGGTAGGCCAGTACGACGCCAATCAGAAAACCGACCAGTGCGGTAATGGGCAGCGCCGTCGCGCCCATGCGGTACAGATGCCCCGATACGTCACGCCAAGGCGCGCGCAGCGGCGCACGCAGCACACGCAGGCTGTCGAGCAGCAACTGGCCGATCAGCATCAGCAAGCGCTTGCCATGGTCGACGGCGTGCAGCACCAGCACACCGAGGCTGTCCACCTGCTTGGCCAATGTCCAGCGCTCGGGCGGTGGCGGCGTGGTGGACAGCGAGGCCACGCGCTCCAGCAGGGAGCGCTGCGTGTCGTCCAGCACCAGTTGCTCAGGCCAGGCGCGGCCCCAGTGGTTCCACAAGAGCTGTGCGCCAACGTGGTCGAGCCAGGTAAGGCCGCTCAGGTCCCAGCCGAGCTTGGCCTCAGGCGGTGCCGCCGCCAGTGCGGCAGCCAGCCCTCGCCAGCGCCTGCGCGCACCGATGTCGGCCGCACCCCAGCGCCCATGCAAGCGCATCCACGGCCCTTGGGGCGTGTCGTCGCGGGACAGTCGGGGAGCGGAATCGGGCATCAAAAGAACAAGGCAAATCAGAGCATGCGGCAAGGCAGTCGCAGGATGCTGCATGGTAGCGGCAGCGTGCGCCAACGGGAACCCGCAGCTACGCGGCGCGGGAATTGGTATCAAAATGCTGGTCGGCGCTTGTTATATTTGCGCTTTATGCTATCTTTTTCATAGCTCACCACCCTTGAATGCAAAGGCCATTGGGCGAACGGCTGAATCTCATGAGCGACACCTCCTACGACTACATCGTCATTGGCGCAGGCACTGCGGGCGCCCTGCTGGCCAACCGGCTCAGCGCCGACCCCAAGCGCCGCGTGCTGCTGCTCGAAGCAGGCGGCAAGGACAACTACCACTGGATTCACATCCCGGTCGGCTACTTGTACTGCATCGGCAACCCACGCACCGACTGGCTCTACCAGACCGAGCCTGACCCAGGGCTCAACGGCCGGCGCCTGCGCTACCCGCGCGGCAAGACACTGGGCGGCTGCAGCAGCATCAACGGCATGCTCTACATCCGCGGTCAGGCGCGCGACTACAACCAGTGGGCGGCGATCACGGGCGAAGACGCATGGCGCTGGGACAATGTGCTGCCCGACTTTCGCCGGCATGAGAGCCACTGGCGGCTCGATCAGCCCGGCGCGGACGACGCTGCCTTTGCGCAGCTCCACGGCAATGCCAGCCAGGGCGGCAGCGGCGAGTGGCGGGTGGAAAAGCAGCGCTTGCGCTGGGACGTGCTCGACGCGTTCTCCCTGGCTGCGCAGCAGGCCGGCATCCCCGCCACCCAGGATTTCAACGGCGGCAACAACGAAGGCGTGGGCTACTTCGAGGTCAACCAGAAAAAAGGCTGGCGCTGGAACACCGCCAAGGCCTTCTTGCGACCGGCCTGCATGCAGCGGCCGAACTTCGAGCTCTGGACGGGCGCCCAGGCCGCTCGCTTGCTGCTCACCCAGTTCCCCGACGGCACGCAGCGCTGCACGGGCGTGGAGGTGTGGACGGGCAAACAGATGGTGCAGGTGCACGCCCGCTGCGAGGTCGTGCTGGCGGCCGGCTCCATCAACTCGCCGCAGTTGCTGCAGCTCTCGGGCATCGGCCCGGCGGCGCTGCTGGCGGCACACGGCATTCCGGTCGTGCGCGACCTGCCGGGTGTGGGGGCCAACTTGCAGGACCACCTGCAGATCCGTTCGGTCTTCAAGGTGCAGGGCGTGACCACGCTCAATACGCTGGCCAGCTCGTTGCTGGGCAAGGCGCGCATCGCGCTCGAATACGCGGCGCTGCGCAGCGGCCCCATGAGCATGTCGCCCTCGCAGCTCGGCGCCTTCACGCGCAGCTCACCCGAGCAGGCGCACGCGAATCTGGAGTTTCACGTGCAGCCGCTCTCGCTCGATGCCTTTGGCGACCCCTTGCATGCCTTCCCGGCGTTCACTGCCAGTGTCTGCAACCTCAACCCGACCAGCCGCGGCAGCGTGCAGATCAGGAGCCCGCGCTTTCAGGACGCACCCGCCATCGCCCCGCACTACCTCAGCACGCCGGAGGACCGCCAGGTCGCCGCCGACAGCCTGCGCCTGACGCGGCGCATCGTCGCCCAGCCGGCGCTGGCACGCTACCAGCCCGAGGAATTCAAGCCCGGCGTGCAGTACCAGAGCGATGAGGAACTCGCCCGTTTGGCCGGCGACATCGCCAGCACCATCTTCCACCCCGTGGGCACCACCGCCATGGGCCGTGCCGACGACCCCCAGGCGGTGCTGGACCCACGCCTGCGCGTGCGCGGCGTCCAAGGCCTGCGCGTGGTGGATGCCGGCGCCATGCCCACCATCACCAGCGGGAACACCAATTCGCCCACCTTGATGATGGCCGAGAAGGCGGCGCAATGGATTGCGCAGGACAACAGGCGCTGAGAACGCGCCGTCTTCCACGGGAAATTCCCTATACCCAGTCACCTGATCCTGCCCTACATTTACACCCACTCGATGGCGTGCTCAGGCCGCCAACACGGGGGGGCCAGAGGAGACAACACTGCAAAACACCAACGATTGAATAGCGTCCAGCGAGACGTCACTCTTTTTCAGACGCCGGCCATGCCGGCGTTTTTTTTGCCTGCGACGCTCTCCGGCACGCTTTCATCTGGCCTGAGACAATTCCATGATGGAATGGTTCATCGTGACGCTGGCCTCGTTGCTGGCCGGTTTTATCGACGCAATCGTGGGCGGCGGCGGCTTGGTGCTGCTTCCGGCCCTGTTTGCCACTTTCCCCAACGCACCGCCGGCTACCTTGCTCGGCACCAACAAGAGCGCGTCCATCTGGGGCACTGCCATGGCGACCTGGCAGTACAGCCGGCGCGTGCAAGTGCGCTGGCGTGCGCTGATGCCGGCCGCGCTGGCAGGTTTCGTCGGTGCGTTTGCCGGCGCCTGGGCCGTGACGGTGCTCTCGCCCGACTTCCTGCGCCGCATGCTCCCTTGGGTGCTTTTCGCCGTGCTGCTGTACACGATTGCCAAAAAGGAGCTGGGCAAGCACCACCGTCCACGTTTCTCGGGCCGCGCCGAATGGCTGGCGGCAAGCGCCATTGGCCTGTCGATTGGTTTCTATGACGGATTTTTTGGGCCCGGAACCGGCAGTTTTTTTGTCTTTCTGTTCGTGCGCTGGCTGGGCTACGACTTCCTCAATGCCTCGGCCTCGGCCAAGCTGCTGAACGTCTCGACCAACATTGCCGCGCTGATTCTCTTTACCGCCAAAGGCCATGTCTGGTGGCACTTCGCCCTGCCGCTGGCAGTCGCCAATGTGGCCGGCAGTGTGCTGGGCACGCACATGGCGCTCAAGCACGGCACCGGCTTCGTGCGCGCGATCTTCATCTTCGTCGTGGGCATCCTGATCCTCAAAACCGGCCACGACGCCTATCTGCACTGAGGGAAAGACCTGAGCTAAAGATGCATTTCAGGAACCTATAATCGCGCCCTTGTTCGCACCGAGGCCTGTGAGACGCAGCGATCGGTCAGGCGATTTACCAAGCTCCGGCTTCGCTACCGCAGGCCGGATTTTTTGTACCTGAAATCACCCCAGACAGGACACAAGATGAAGTTGCTCAAAACACTGGCCTGCACTGCACTGGCCTTGTTCACCGTCTTTTCCGCTCACGCCAGGCCCCTTGACGAGGTCAAGAAGAGCGGCACACTGATCGTTGCCACCGAAGGCCAGTTCGCCCCCTTCAACTATTTCAATGGCACCACCCTGACCGGTTTCGAAGTGGAATTGGCCGAGCTGGTGGCCAAGAAAATGGGGTTGAAAATTCAGTGGAAGACGCTGGGCTTCGACGCGCTGCTCACCGGCCTGCGCCAGGACCGCTGGGACCTGGTCATCGCCTCGCACGGCATCACCGACGAACGCGCCAAGGCCGTCACCTTCACGGCGCCGCACTACTGCTCGGGCGGCATGATCATTGCCATGGACCCAGCCATCCGCACCGCCAAGGATCTGGCCGGCAAGGTCGTGGCGGTGCAGACCGGCACCAGCTACCTGGAGAACGTGCAAAAGGTCGCTTCCATCAAGGAAATGAAAAACTTTCCCACCGACGTCGATGCCCGCAGCGCCCTCAACTCACGCCGCGTGGACGCCTGGGTGACCGACCGCTTCGTCGCCAAGGCCGTGGTGGACAAGAACCCGAATGCCGGCTTCAAACTGGGTGACATGCTGTTCATCGAGCGCATCGCCGCGGCCGTGGCCAAGGGCAACCAGCCGCTGGCCGACGCCTGGTCCAAGGGACTGTCCGAGATCATGGCCGACGGCAGCTACACGGCACTGTCCAAGAAATACTTCAACGAAGACGTGCGCTGCCACTAAGGCAGAGCAGGCGCCCCCGCCAGGTCTTCCCCCGCATGCTCGTTGCCCTTTGGCCAGAGCGCTGGAGCCGCCAGCAGCGCAGCAACGCCACGCTCGTCAGCGCCTTGGTGCTGATGGTGCTGGCGCTGTCCGTGCTCGGCCAGTTGCTTTCTTTTCTGCCCGAGCCGATTGGCTCTAACGCGCAGGCGTTTGCCGCCGGCGCGCGCACCACGCTGTGGCTCACCCTGGTGAGCGGCACGCTGGGTCTGCTGCTGGGCACCTGCGCCGCGTTGGCGCGTACCGCCCGCTGGCGCGCACTGCGCTGGGTGGCCAGTTTCTACATCTGGGCCATTCGGGGTACGCCGCTGCTGGTGCAGATACTGTTCGTCTACTTTGCCCTGCCGGCGCTGGTGCCCGGCCTGAACCTGCCTGATTTCGCTGCAGCGGTGGTGGCTTTGTCGCTCAACGTGGGCGCCTACAACTCGGAGTCCGTGCGCGCGGGCCTGCTGGCCGTTCCACGCGGTCAGACGGAGGCGGCGCGCGCGCTGGGCCTGGGCCGCTTGCACGTATTTTTTGACGTGGTGTTTCCGCAAGCCTTCAAGATTGCACTGCCACCCTTGGTGAGCAATTTCGTTGCGCTGCTCAAGGATTCGTCCCTGGCGTATGCGATTGGCGTGGTCGAACTCACCAACGTGGGCAACCGCATCCAGTCGGCCACGTTCCAGCCGATTGCAACCCTTTCGACCGTGGCCGTGACCTACCTGCTGCTGACCACCCTGGTGACGCAGATCTCGAACGCCATCGAGTACCGCTTTGACGTCGAGGGACGTGTCAAATGAGCACGCCACAAGCCTTCATCGTGGCAGACCACGTGTGCAAATCCTTTGGGGCGCACCAGGTGCTGTGCGACGTCTCCACCCACTTCAATACCGGCGAGGTGACGGTCATCATTGGCGCCTCGGGTTCTGGCAAGAGCACCCTGCTGCGCGCCATCAACCGGCTGGAACCGCACGACAGCGGCTCCATCACCATCGAGGGCGTGCCGGTCTCGGACGACATCGCGACGCTGCAAAAGCAGCGCTGCGATGTCGGCATGGTGTTCCAGCAGTTCAACCTGTTTGGCCACCTCTCGGTGCTGGACAACATCACCCTGGCACCACGGCGCGTGCGCCACACGGCCCGCGCGCAGGCCAACGCCGAGGCCATGGTGCTGCTGCGCCGCGTCGGCCTGCATGAGCATGCGCACAAGTATCCGTGGCAGCTCTCGGGCGGCCAGCAGCAGCGCGTGGCCATTGCCCGCGCTCTGGCCATGAACCCCAAGGTCATGCTGTTTGACGAACCCACCTCGGCGCTGGACCCTGAAATGGTGCAGGAGGTGCTGGACGTGATGCGCGAGCTCGCTCGCGGTGGCATGACCATGATCGTCGTCACGCACGAAATGGGCTTTGCACGCGAAGTGGCCGACCGCGTGCTGTTCTTCGACCAAGGCCGCATCGCGCACGACGCACCGCCGGACGCCTTCTTTGGTAACCCCGCCAACGACCGCATCCGTGCATTCATAGGCCGCATGGGCGCCTGAATCCTCCACCCTTTCTACCCCCGGAGTCACCATGAAACGCAGTTCTCTTTTTCTTGCCTTGATGGCCGCCGGCCTGTGCAGCCTCTCGCCCCAGGTCTTTGCGCAATCTGCGCAGGACTTCAACGACCTGCGCGCCGAAATCAAAGCCTTGCGCACCGAGATCAACCAGCTCAAGGCGCAACAAGCACAGGCGCCCGTGGCGCCCGCCGCCAGCGCGTCGAACTGGAACGACCGCCTCGACAACGTCGAGCTGCGCCAGAAAGACGCTGTCGTGCTGGGCGACATCCCGGGGAGCTTCCGTTTGCCCGGCAGCGAAACCTCGATCCGCGTCTATGGTTTTGCCGAAGCCAACGCCATCAAGGACTTCAAGAGCACCGCGCCTGGCGACAATTTCACCAACCTCGCCGAACAGCCACTCAACTCAGGCCACCCGGCAACCGGCAAAACCGTGCTCACCGGCCAGACCTCCCGCTTTGGCTTTGAGACTTCTACGCCCATGTCGAACGGCGCGTTCAACACCAAGATTGAGGCTGATTTTTATGGCTACTGCGGCAACGAATGCAACCGCAACCGCCTGCGCCTGCGCCATGCCTACGGCGAGTACGCCGGTTGGCTGATCGGCCAGACCTGGTCCACATTCATGGACCTGGACGACATGCCGGAAACCGTGGACTTCAACGGCCCGCCCGGCGCCACCTTCCGCCGCCCGGTGCAGGCGCGCTACACCTGGAACAACCCCAATCTGGCCAAGTTCCAATTTGCACTGGAGGAACCCAGCGACGGCGCGCATTCGCCCAACTTGGTGGCGCGCGTGGACAAAGGCTTTGATTGGGGCACACTCAATGCCCGCATCCTCTCGCACGAGCAGCGGGTGGGCAGCGCCAGCAAGCGGGGCTTCGGCTTCGGCCTGGGCGGCAGCTACAAGCTGACCGGAACGGCCACGCTGATGGCACAGTACACCCAGGTGGACGGCGACGGCGACGGCGCCTATCTGGTCGGTGCCAACTACCCAGTGCTCGACGGCGGGACCCTCCGCCTGGATCGCGCGCGTGGTGTGGTGCTCGGGCTGACCAACACATTCAGCGAGCACCTGCGTGCCACGGTGTCGGTAGGCACGGTGCGCTCCACGCGAAATGTCGGCGATGCGTACGTAAACGCCTACGGCCTGGACGGGAACGAACGCCTGACGCAGTGGCATCTGGGCTTCTATTACCTGCCCATCAAGAATGTGGAGCTTGGCACTGAATTGATTGGTGGCCGCCGCACGACGTACGGCGGAGATACCGGCAGTCTGAGCCGCCTGAACCTGCAGGCTCGCTACATCTTCAACTGATCTGTTCTTACATTTCACAGAAGCTGGCCGCGCAAGTGGCCGGCTTTTTTTATGCAATCAGAAAAACGTGGACTAGCCGCCCTCCTGCTGGTCACTGCCGTATGGGGCACGACGTTTCCGGCCATGAAGTTGCTCTCTGGCCAGCTGGATGCCCTGCAGATCATCTGGCTGCGTTTTGCCATTGCCCTTGTGGTTCTGGCACCGCTCTGGCGCGGTATGCGGGCCAGCGAGCGGCGCTGGGGCCTGCTTCTGGGTGCGCTGCTGTTTTGCGCGTTCTGGCTGCAGATCGAGGGGCTGGTGCGCACCAGCAGCAACCGCAACGCCTTCGTTACCGGTCTCAACGTGCTGGTGGTGCCCCTCCTGGCCATGCTCACCCTCGGACGGCGCTACGGCTGGCGTCTGTGGGCCGCGTGTGCGCTGGCGTGCGCTGGCATGGCGCTGATGTTTCACGAAGATGCGCCCTGGAACCTCGGCGATACGCTCACCCTTTGCAGCACGTTCTTCTATGCCGTCTACATTCTCATGCTTGAAGAATCCGCACGGCGGCACACGGGAGCGCCACTTCGCGCGACGCGCATGGCGGCCGCACAGGCCACTGTCATGTGCATCGCCGCGTTCGCACTGCTATTAGGGCGCCACGGCAGCGAATGGAGCACAGGCATGCAGGTACTCACTGCCCCTGCCTGGGCGGCGCTGATCTACCTCGGGCTGCTTGCCAGTGTGATCGTCGTCACGCTGCAGGCCTGGGGGCAGCAGCGGGTCGATGCGCTGCGCAGCGCCATCATTTTCGGACTGGAACCGGTATTTGCGGCCCTCACGGCCTGGGCCTTGATAGGCGAACACATGGGACTGGTGGCACTCACGGGAGCAGCCCTGGTCGTGCTGGCACTGGTATGGAGCCAGTGGCAGCCCACACCGTCAAGCCCTGGTGCCTAGCGCTCCAACACCCTTCAGGGCAAGAGTGGAATATCTTCCACCCGGCGCGGCGTACCGATAGGTGCCGTCGCCAGGCCCTTGCGCACTGCAGCGATGTCTTCCACGCTGGGGTATTGGCCGTTAAGCCAGTAGTCAAACACCCGCCGTGCGATAGGGGCCGCAACACCAGCGCCCCAGCCCGCGTTCTCGACAATGACGGCCAGGGCGATGCGCGGCTCTTCGGCCGGGGCAAATGCGATATAGAGCGCATGGTCGCGTTGGTGCTCTTCGAGCTTCTTGGCGTTGTACTTGTCTTTCTGCCCGATGGTGACGGCCTGCGCCGTCCCCGTCTTGCCCCCTGAAACGTAGCTCGCACCCGCAAATACATGGCTCCCGGTACCGCCCTGCGTGACGCCGACCATGGCGCGCTTGATCACGTCCACATTGGCCTTTTTGAACCCCAGATTGACAGGCTCTGGGCGCTCCACAGGGTGCTTTTCACGCGTCATCACGTCGGTGGTAAACATCCCCAGGTGGGGGGTATAGGCAATGCCGCCATTGGCCAGCGTGGCCGTTGCATGCGCCAGTTGCAAAATGGTGAAGTTGTTGTAGCCCTGCCCGATACCAAGCGAAATCGTCTCGCCAGCGTACCAGCGCCGCTGCTCAGGTCGCTTGTAGGCACTGCGCTTCCAGGCCTGGCTGGGCAGCACGCCACGCACTTCGCCCGGCAGGTCGATCCCCGTAATCTGGCCAAACCCCAATGGCGCCATGAAATCATGGATCGCGTCCACGCCCATGTCATTGGCCACCTGGTAGAAGTACACGTTGCTCGATAGCATGATGGCACGGTACATATCCACCGGCCCCAGAGCATGGTCGCCATGGCTGCGGAAGGTGTGCCCACCAAAGGTCCAGGAGGCATTGTCCTGTGTAATGGCTCCGGGAGTTCGCTTCCCCGTCTCCAGCGCTGCCAGTCCCATGAAGGGTTTGTAGGTCGAGCCGACTGGGTAGGTGCCACGCAGCGCGCGGTTGAGCAGGGGCTTGTCGAGCGACTCGTTGAGCGCCGTCCAGTTCTCGAAGTCAATCCCTTCGACAAACAGGTTCGGATCGAAGGTGGGCTTGCTGACCATGGCCAGCACTTCACCGTTGCGCGGATCAATCGCCACCAGGGCACCACGTCGGTCGCCAAACAGGTCTTCGATCATGCGCTGCAACTTGATGTCCAGCGTCAGCGTCACGGTGTTGCCGGGCGTGGCAGGAAAGCTCTGCAGTTTGCGCACCGCCCGGCCGCCGGCAGAGGTCTCCATTTGCTCTACCCCAGTTTCGCCATGGAGCTGCGACTCAAAGCTCTGCTCAACGCCCAGCTTGCCAATGTAGTCGGTACCACGGTAGTTGGCTTCGTCGTCAGAGTCCTGGATGCGTGCCTTCTCGGCTTCATTGATGCGCCCGATGTACCCAATGGCGTGGCTCGCAGTTTCGCCAAACGGGTAGTTGCGAAACAGCCTGGCCTTCACCTCCACGCCTGGAAACCGGTAGTTTTGCGCAGCAAAACGTGCCACCTCGGCGTCGGTGAGCCGGGTGCGCAGGGGAAGCGACTCAAAGTTGCGCGACTCTTCCATCAAGCGCTTGAAGCGCCGGCGGTCGCGCGGCGTGATCTCGACAATCTGCGCCAGACTGTTGATCGTGTCCTCCAGAACCCCCGCCTTGGAAGGCGTGATTTCAAGCGTGTACGCAGCATAGTTGCTGGCGAGCACGACCCCGTTCCGATCCTTGATAAGCCCACGATTGGGCACGATGGGGACGATGGCCGTGCGGTTGCTTTCGGCCTGCTCGGCCAAATCTTCGTGCCGCACCACCTGCAAAAAGACCAGCCGTGCCACCAGCAAGCAAAACGCCAGCAGCACCACGGCGCCGACAATCCAGATCCGCGTGCGAAAACGCGAGGCGTCGGCCTCGACATTGCGCAACTCCGTCATGGATGGCGCTTCTCGTCGCGATCCGGTGCCCGCCGCTGGGGCGCGAGCAACAGCCAGCTTGCGGGGGCCCAGAGCAAGGCTTCGAGCACGGGTGCGAGCGCAACGCTCCAGCTAGGCAGGCCGCCCCCTGCCAATAGGCCAACGACCACCAAGACGGCATGCGCCAAAGCAAAAAACCCCGCCATTTGGGGTGCTTGAGAAACCGCCGAATACCACAACAGCCGGCGGTGTGCGAGCGCCACCCCGTACATCAACACCGCATAGGCCAACGCGTGCTGGCCGAGCAAAGAAGACTGCTGCACATCCATGCACAGGCCCAAGGCAAACGCCACCCCCATACCGACGCGCAGGGGCTGGTGCATGCCCCAGAATGCCAGCAGCAAGATGAGTGCATCAGGCATCCAGGGCATTGGCCCCAGCGGCAGCATGTTGAGCGCCAGCGCAGCCAACAAGCTGACCACGATAAAAGCCGGCCTGACCGGCATCAGCAGCAACTGTCCGCGCGGCATGATCATGCGGCACCTCCTGGCAGCGCTGGGCACACCCCATCACGCACATCGATGCACTGAACCATCATTTGCGTGGCTTCTTCTTTGGTGTTGATGCAGGAGCCTCGGGCGACGGCAGCGCTTGCGGCAGGTCATTCGTCGCAGGCGAGAGCAGCAGCACATGCTGGGCACCTTGCACGCGCGCAAGCGGCGCGCAGTACACGCGCGCAAAGGCAAGGTCCGCCCGACGCTCCACACGCACCACGCGGGCGACCGGCAGGCCTGGTGGGTATACACGGTCCATGCCGCTAGTGGTCAGCAGGTCCCCTTCCTGAATATCGGCATTGGCCTGCATGAAGCGCAGCTCCATGCCTCCACCGTGACTGAGCACCGGGTCACCATAGGCCACACCGCGTTGTCCGGTGCGCACGTTGAGCACGGGAATGGCCTGATCCTTGTCGATGAGCAGGGTCGCTTCGCTGTAGAAAGGATGCACGCGCGTGATCTGGCCCAGTACACCGAGCGCATCCACCACGGGAGAGCCTGGCTCCACGCCTGACGTCTGGCCTGCGTCCACCACCACGCGGCGGCTGTAGGGATCGGCGGTGTCGTAGAGAATTTGCGCCGCCCGCGCCGAAACCTTGGTGCGGGTACGCAGATCGAGCAACTGGCGCAAGCGCTCATTCTCCAGTTCCAGCTGGTCCAGTTGGTTGGCGCGCAGCGACGACGCGAGCCATTTCTGACGCGCCTCCTTGGCCTCGGCCTGCGCCGTCTCCAGCGACTCCATATAAGTGCTGCTGCGCCCCAGAAGGTTCGCCGGCTGCAGCATCAGCCACTGCACAGGATAGAGCACGGTGGCCACCACATTGCGCAGTGGCTCCGTCACATGAAGACGGGCATCTGCCACCATCAAAAACAGCGCCAAGGCGCTGTAGAGAATCAATTGCGCCCGAGGCGTTGGTCCCGGGCGCATGAAGGATGGGGCGCTCCGTTCAAGGGTACCGTGCGGCATGGCGCCTCCCTTTCACAGCGACGAACCGCCGTGCGCAGGGCTCATTCACTGGTAAAGATACTTCCTGCACGGTCCATGCGCTCTAAGGCTATACCGCAGCCGCGTACCACACAGGTCAGCGGGTCTTCCGCCACCAGCACCGGCAGGCCGGTTTCTTCGGCCAGCAGGCGGTCCAGGTCGCGCAAGAGCGCGCCACCCCCGGTCAGCATCATGCCGCGCTCGGCAATGTCGGCACCGAGTTCGGGCGGAGTTTGCTCCAGCGCATTCTTCACCGCCGAAACAATCTGGTTGAGGGGTTCGGTCAGGGCTTCCAGCACCTCGTTGCTGGAAATGGTGAAGCTGCGCGGCACACCCTCGCTGAGGTTGCGACCCCGCACTTCCATCTCGCGCACTTCCGAGCCGGGAAAGGCCGAACCGATTTTCTTCTTGATCGCTTCCGCCGTCGGCTCCCCGATGAGCATGCCGTAGTTGCGCCGGATGTAGCTGATGATGGCTTCGTCGAACTTGTCGCCGCCGACGCGCACACTGCCTTTGTAAACCATGCCGCCGAGCGAGATCACGCCCACCTCCGTGGTGCCGCCGCCAATGTCCACCACCATGGAGCCCGAGGCCTCGGACACCGGCAGGCCGGCGCCGATGCCCGCAGCCATGGGCTCTTCAATGAGGTAGACCGACGTGGCACCCGCCGCCTCTGCCGCGTCCTTGATGGCGCGGCGCTCGACCTGCGTGGAGCCACAGGGCACACAGATAATGATGCGCGGGCTGGGCGTGAGCAAGGTGCGCGGGTGCACCATCTTGATGAACTGCTTGATCATCTGCTCGGTGATGACGAAATCGGCAATCACGCCATCCTTCATCGGACGAATGGCTTCGATGTTGCCGGGCACCTTCCCGAGCATGGCCTTGGCTTCGCGGCCGACCGCCTGAATCACCTTCTTGCCGTGCGGCCCACTTTCATGGCGGATGGCGACGACCGAAGGCTCATCCAGCACGATGCCCTTGTCGCGGGCAAAAATCAGGGTGTTCGCGGTGCCGAGGTCAATCGCGAGGTCGGTAGAAAAATACCGACGAAAAACTCCAAACATTCAAGAATCCTCTCGGGCACGGCACGCGCGTCGGCCTGCCATCGCCGTGTTACATGGGTAAAAATCGTGCCTGAAATGCCGACAAGAAGGTGCCATCCTGACGCCGGAGGAACCCATAAGCAAAAGTTTTAGTGGGACTTTGCGCACAAGTAGCGTCAGTTTCCAGGGCTTTTCGACAAAGGCGGGATAATACCGCATCCCCTGTGAATAACTCTTCCCTGCGCGCCCTTCGCAGGAGCTTTACATCCGGTTTCGAACCCCTCATTCCCATGGCACTCACCCACCAGGAGATCGGCCGCATCGCCCATCTGGCCCGACTTGAACTCAGCGACGATGAGAGTGGGCACATGCTCACCCAATTGAACGGTTTTTTCGACATCGTCGAGCAGATTCGCGCGGTAGACACTTCCGGCATCGCGCCGCTGACCCACCCGGTAGCCGCCATTGCGCCGGTGGTCCTGCGCTTGCGGGACGACATCGCCAGTGAGCCCGATCAGCGCACCGCCAACCAGCAAAACGCCCCTGCAGTCGAGCGCGGCCTGTTCCTCGTGCCGCGGGTGATCGAATGAGCGCCGCCATGAGTTCCCACGGACTTGCCCTCCACGAGATGCCGCTGTCCACGCTGGCGCAGGCCCTGCGCTCACGCCAGGTCAGCGCGCTGGAAGCCACCGAGCATTTCCTCGCGCGCATGCACCAGCACCAGAGCCTGGGCGCGTTTCTCGCCGTGGACGAAGACGCCAGCCGCGCCCAGGCCCGCCTGGCCGACGAGCGGCTGGCCGCAGGCAGCACGGCAGCGCTGGAAGGCGTGCCGCTGGCGCACAAGGACATCTTTGTCACGCGCGATTTCCCGACCACTGCCGGCTCGCGCATGCTGGCCGGGTACCGCTCGCCGTTCGACGCCACCGTGGTGCGCAAGCTCGCTGAAGCCGGCGCTGTCACACTGGGCAAGCTCAACTGCGACGAGTTCGCCATGGGCTCGGCCAACGAGAACTCTGCCGCTGTTCCCGTGGGTTTTGACAGCGCGCAGCCAGTGCGCAACCCCTGGGACAGCACGCGCATTCCCGGTGGCTCGTCCGGCGGCAGTGCCGTAGCGGTGGCAGCACGGTTGGTACCAGCCACCACGGGCACCGATACCGGCGGCTCGATCCGCCAGCCGGCAGGGTTTTGCGGCATCACGGGCATCAAACCCACTTATGGCCGGGCATCGCGCTACGGCATGGTGGCCTTTGCCTCCAGCCTGGACCAGGCGGGGCCTCTGGCGCGCACGGCAGAAGATTGTGCGCTGCTGCTGTCCGCCATGTGCGGGCCGGACCCGGACCGGGATTCGACCTCGCTCGACCGCCCTGCCGAAGACTTCAGTCGCCAACTGAACGACTCGCTCGACGGCCTGCGCATCGGTATGCCGAAGGAGTTCTTTGCCGACGGCGTTGCGCCAGGCGTGCGCGCCGCCCTCGACGCTGCGCTCAAGGAATACGAGAAACTGGGCGCCCACCTGGTCCCCATCTCGCTGCCGCGCACCGAGCTGGCCATCCCGGTGTACTACATCATTGCCCCGGCCGAGGCGAGCTCCAACCTCAGCCGTTTCGACGGCGTGAAGTTCGGCCACCGCGCCAAGGACTACACCGACCTGATGGACATGTACAAGAAGACGCGCGCCGAGGGCTTTGGCGACGAGGTCAAGCGCCGGATCATGATCGGCACCTACGTGCTCTCGCACGGCTACTACGACGCCTACTATCTGCAGGCGCAGAAGATCCGCCGCATGATTGCCGACGACTTCCAGCAGGCCTTCAAGGCATGCGACGTGATTGCCGGGCCCGTGGCACCCAGCGTCGCCTGGAAGATTGGCGAGCACGGCAGCGACCCGCTGGCCGACTACCTGGCCGACATCTTCACCCTGCCCGCCTCGCTCGCGGGGCTCCCCGGCATGAGCGTGCCGGCTGGGTTTGGCGAGCACGGCATGCCGGTCGGCCTGCAGCTCATTGGCAATTACTTCCAGGAAGCGCAGTTACTGAACGCCGCACACCGTTTGCAGCAAGCCACCGATTTCCACCTGCGCACCCCCACAGGCTTCTGACATGAGCGCCCCCTTGATCCACGGCTACGAAGTCGTCATCGGCTTCGAAACGCACACGCAACTGGCCACGCGCAGCAAAATCTTCAGCCGCGCCTCGACCGCTTTCGGCGCCGAACCCAACACGCAGGCCTGCGCGGTCGACCTGGCCCTTCCCGGTACGCTGCCGGTGATGAACCGGGAAGCGGTGCAGTGCGCTATTAAATTAGGACTTGCTCTTGGCTCCCACATTGCCCTAGAGAGCATTTTTGCCAGAAAAAACTACTTCTACCCGGACTTGCCCAAGGGCTACCAGATCAGCCAGTTCGAGATTCCCGTTGTGCAGGGCGGCGAGGTGTCCTTCCTGCTTGGCGATGAGCAGAAAACCGTCCGTCTGGTGCGCGCGCACCTAGAAGAAGACGCCGGCAAATCGCTGCACGAAGACTTCATCGGCCAGTCGGGCATCGACCTGAACCGCGCCGGCACGCCGCTCTTGGAGATCGTCACCGAGCCCGACATGCGTTCATCCGCCGAAGCGGTGGCCTATGCGCGCGAGCTGCACAAGCTCGTCACCTGGATCGGCATTTGCGACGGCAACATGCAGGAAGGGTCGTTCCGCTGCGATGCCAACGTGTCCGTGCGCAAGCCCGGCGCGCCCCTGGGTACGCGGCGCGAGATCAAGAATCTCAACAGCTTTCGCAACATGCAGCAGGCGATGGACTATGAGATTCGCTGGCAGATCGAAGAGCTGGAAGACGGCCGCGCCATCGAGCAGGCCACCGTGCTGTTCAACCCTGACACCGGCGAGACGCGCGCCATGCGCAGCAAGGAAGATTCGGCGGACTACCGCTACTTCCCCGACCCCGATCTGCCGCCGCTGGTGATTGCGCCGGAGTGGATAGAGGCCACCCGCGCCACCATGGGCGAGTTGCCGCGGGCCATGGCGGCGCGCTTCGTTGGTGGCTATGGCCTGCCCGAGTACGACGCAGCCATCCTGACGCAAAGCAAGGCCATGGCGGCGTATTTCGAGGAGGCTGCCAAGGCCAGCGAGCAGCCCAAACTTGCCAGCAATTGGGTGATGGGCGAACTGGCCCGGCGCCTCAATGCCCAAGAGCAGGACATCCACCAGTCGCCCGTGAGCGCACAGCAACTGGCGCAGCTCATCAAGCGCATCGTCGATGCCACCATCTCCAACAACGCCGCCCGCCAGGTGTTTGAAGCGCTGTGGAGCGGCGCGGGCAGCGAGGTGGACGCGCTCATCGATTCTCTCGGCCTGCGCCAGATGAACGACAGCGGTGCGCTAGAAAAAATCATCGACGACGTCATTGCCGCCAACGCCGACAACGTGGCACAGTTCCGCGCCGGCAAGGACAAGGCCTTCAACGCGCTGGTGGGCCAAGTGATGAAGGCCAGCAAAGGCAAGGCCAACCCGCAGCAGGTCAACGATTTGCTGCGCCAACGCCTCGCCTGAACGCCGCCGCCTGCGGGCGAAACTACTGCGCCGCCGTCCCCGCAGGCACGGACGGCTCGGTGGCCCGAGTCCCCCACAACTGGCGCAGCTGCGCCAGTTCGACGTCAAACCGCTTGTTGACGCGCTGCTTCTCCTGCCCCTGGCTGAGAATGAACCGCTGCTGCTCCTGGATTTCCGCATCGTTGGCGGCCACCTCGCGCTGCAGCTTCATGGGGGCTTTGGCGGGGTCCTTCTTGTAGAACTCCATTTCGGCATCGATTGCCTTGCGGGCCTCTTTCAGCGCTTGAATCCGCTTCACGGCCACTGCCGTGACGGAATCAACGGTTTCAAGCGCCGCGGCCCGCTCTGCATCATGGGCGGCACGGTTCGGGTAGCGCGCCACCAGCACACGTTCGCGGCGCTTCTCATCGGCAACCCGGTTGGCTTCGTCTTGTTGCTTGCGCAACTGCGCGGCCTGGACAGCTTTTTCATGTTCCGTGAGACTGGGGCCAATCACGCGCCGCACGGTGCCGGTCGGCCCCAGTTCGCGCTGCTCACGGTCGATGCAGGCGGCAATGGGCCGATCTGACGTGATGCGTCGGCCGCTGGCATCGACGCAGGTGTAGATGCCGCCCGTGGAAGCGTCTTCCGCGTGCGCGCCCGCCTGCACCAGCAAGGCGATTGCGATTCCTGCGCTCCAGACCAATGCGTTCAATGCGTCACCCTTCAGCAACTCCGTACCGCTGGCGGTACGCCAGCACCCGCTCGCGGTGCTGCAACATGTCAGTACCCCGCGTTTCCGAAAGATACAGCAATAAGTCTGCCAGGCAGGCAATGGCACAGACTTCAAGTCCCAACGCACGGCGTACGTACTGCACCGCGCTGTAGTCCACGTCGCGGCCGTCCTCGGTTGCCTTTTCCTGGCGGTCAAGTGCGACCACCATGGCGTGCGGGGTGGCGCCCGCCTTCACGATCAGTTTGATCGACTCGCGCGCCGCGGTGCCTGCGGACATCACATCGTCCACGATCAGCACGCGCCCAGCGAGCGGCGCCCCCACCAGGGTTCCGCCTTCGCCGTGGTCCTTGGCTTCCTTGCGGTTGTAGGCGAAGGGGACGTTGCGCCCGCGCCGCGCCAGCTCGACAGCCAACGTGGCCGCCAAGGGAATGCCCTTGTACGCCGGGCCGAACACCATGTCGAACTCGATGCCGCTGGCGATCAGGGCATTTGCATAGAATTGGGCAAGGCGCCCCAGCGTGGCTCCGTCGTTGAACAGGCCGGCGTTGAAAAAATACGGGCTCATGCGGCCCGCCTTGGTCTTGAATTCGCCGAATCCAAGCACGCCGGCCTCGACGGCAAAGCGCACAAATTCTTGCGCCATCGCACCGGCAGGTGCCTGCGCTGCATCCACATCCGACATGGGAAACTCCTTGTTCAAGCTCACCAGCCTCAACCTTAACGGCATCCGCTCAGCCACTACCAAGGGGCTTGAACAGTGGCTGCACACGCTGCGACCGGATTGTATTTGTGTACAAGAGGTCAAGGCACAACAATCTGACGTGGCAGGCCGCTTCGAGCAACTTGCGGGTCTGGACGGGCATTTTCACTTCGCGCAGAAAAAGGGCTACTCCGGCGTCGGCGTCTACACCCGCCACGAACCCAGCGACGTGCGCACCGGCTACGGTTCGGAAGAATTCGACGCCGAGGGGCGCTATGTCGAGCTGCGCTTCGACACCCCTGCGCGCAAGCTCTCCATCATCAGCGCCTACTTTCCCAGCGGATCGTCCGGCGAAGAGCGCCAGCAGGCCAAGTTCCGCTTTCTGGAACAGTTCCACCCGCACCTGGTGCAATGCCGGGGCGAGCGCGAGTTCATTTTGTGCGGCGACATCAACATTGCGCACCAGCAAATCGATCTCAAAAACTGGCGCAGCAACCAGAAGAACAGCGGTTTTCTGCCCGAAGAACGCGCCTGGATGACAAAACTGTTGCACACAACTGACCCAAGCGAAGGCCTGGTGGATGTCTACCGCCTGCTGCACCCCGAAACGACGGACGAGGCCTACACCTGGTGGAGCAATCGCGGTCAGGCCTGGGCCAACAACGTGGGCTGGCGGCTCGACTACCATCTGGCGAGCCCCGCAATGGCCCAGCTGGCACGTTCGGCCAGCATCTACAAAACGCAGCGCTTTTCCGACCACGCACCGCTCACCATCGACTACGCGTTGGCCCTGTAACCGAAGCCGCTGTGATGCGGCCCACTACCCTGGATGAAGAGCACTGCCATGGATTCTCTGTCTGCCGCGACTCAGCACGAAACGCTGCCGCCCAGCCCGCATTTCGAGCCGCACGATTCCGACGCGCTTTGGCAGCTGATCAATTCCCCGCATCCGGTGGTGGGTACGGCCAAGCATCTGGGCGAGGCTTTGGTCAATGCCGGCATGGTGCGCGCGGCGGCGCTGGCCGAGGCCTTGCAGTTGCAGCGCCAGGAGCGCGCGCAGGGTGTTCACCGCCTGATCGGGCAAATTCTCATCGGCGGCGGCGAACTCACACAAGACCAGTTGCGCCAGGTCATTGCCGCCTGGCTAGGTGACTACGTGGTCAACCCTGGGCAGCTCCATCCCGATACGGCCGCGTTGGCACTGGTGCCGCGCCCGGTAGCGGAACGCGAATCGGTGCTGCCGCTGCTGGCGCGGGACGATGCACTGGTGGTGCTGGTGGTGGACCCGCTGGACCGCGTGCTGCTCGACGAGCTTCGCTTTTTGACGCAGCGCCGCCTGATCGCCCTGCGCGCGGCGCCAGGCACGCTGGCGCCCGCCATTGCCAAGGCGTATGCCATTCACCCAGGAGACAACCCCAAAATCGCGCCGCGCCCCGACAGTGCGGCAGCCAACAACGCCGCCCGCGCCAGCGCACGGGACTTGGCCAGCACCCTGGATAGCGCGACGCCCGACAGCGCAGGCGAAGCCGCCGACGTGGTGAACGAATCGGACAACACCCTGGTGCGCTTGATCAATTCGCTGATCACCGAGGCCATTGCCCAGCGCGCCTCCGACATCCACATCGAAACCGAAATGCCACCCCGGCCCCTGCGCATACGCCTGCGTGTGGACGGCGAGCTGCGGCCTTATCTCGAACTGCCCGCGCGCTATCGGTTCGCCATGGTGGCGCGCCTCAAGATCATGGCCAGCATGGATATCTCCGAGCACCGGAAGCCGCAGGACGGGAAAATCGATTTCTCGCGCTTTGGCGGCCCACCGGTAGAACTGCGCGTGGTCACCGTGCCAACTTCGCGCGGCCTCGAAGACGTGGTGCTGCGCCTGCTGGCCGGCGCCAAGCCGCTGCCGATCGACGGCATCGGCCTGAGCCCTGCCAACCTGACGGCCCTGCGCCGCATGGTGCAGAAAAGCTATGGTCTGGTGCTGGTGTGCGGCCCCACGGGCTGCGGCAAGACAACGACCTTGCATTCTGTGATCAGCGACATCAACACCGCCGGTCGCAAGATCTGGACCGCCGAAGACCCGATTGAGATCACCCAGAGCGGGCTGCGCCAGGTGCAAATGAACCCGCGCATCGGCTGGACCTTTGCCGCGGCCATGCGCACCTTTCTGCGCGCCGACCCCGACGTCATCATGATTGGCGAAATGCGCGACGAGGAAACCGCGCGCATCGCCGTCGAGGCCTCGCTCACCGGGCACCTGGTGCTCTCCACCCTGCACACCAACTCGGCGCCCGAGAGCATCGCGCGCTTGCTGGAAATCGGGATCGATCCGTTCAATTTTTCCGATTCGCTGCTCGCCATCCTGGCCCAGCGCCTGGTGCGGCGCCTGTGCACCGCCTGTCGCCAGGCCGTACCGGCGGACATGGCGAGGCTGGACGAGCTTGCCGAGCAGTACCTTGCCAGCACCTCCGACAGTGGCCCCGAGGCACGCGCCACGCAAATCGCGCGCTGGCGTTCAGCCTACGGCAAGGCGGACGGCAGCATTTCCCTGTGGCGCTGCGTCGGCTGCGACAAGTGCGAACAGAGTGGTTACCACGGCCGCCTGGGAATTCACGAACTCATGCTGAGCGACGACACCATCCGCCAGCACATCCGCCACCGTGCGTCGGCCAGCGAAATCCGCCATTCGGCGCTGGTCGCCGGCATGCGCACGCTGCGCCAGGACGGCATCGACAAGGTGCTGCAAGGCCTGACCGATATCAGCGAAGTGCTGGCCGCGACCAACCTCTGACACTTGCAAGGTATGGGGCGCGGCGCGCCCCGGCCGTACCGGCAGGGGCCGCTCAGGCCATCAGCGCCAACGCCGCCAGCGCCGCCGTCTCGGCGCGCAGCACGCGCGGGCCAAGACCGACGGGAACAAAGCCCTGCGCCAGCGCAGCCTCTTCTTCAAAGGGGCTTAGCCCGCCTTCCGGACCTGACAGGAACACCGCAGGGCCCGCCTCTGTAAGGCTGTTTCTCAGCGACACACTGCCTGCGCGCAGCGACAGCAGGAAACGCTGGGCCGGTGCAGCCTCAGCAGATCCGGCCAGCCAGTCGCTCAAATCCAGCGCCTGCGCGACCAGCGGCACGCGATTGCGCCCGCACTGTTCACAGGCGGCGATGGCGATGGCCTGCCAGTGGGCACGCTTTTTGTCGGCGCGCTCGCCCTTGAGCTTGAGCACGCTGCGCTCGGCCAGCAGCGGGGTGATGCTGGCGGCGCCCAGCTCGGTGGCCTTTTCCACCAGCCAGTCCATGCGCTCGTTCGCCGTGATACCGGCCACCAGATGCACCTCCCGCGCCGCCTCGCGCTCAATCGCTTGGTGGGCGCCCACTTCGGCGCGCACGCTGCTGCGGCCCATGTGGGTGATGCGCGCCTCGAACTCGCCCCTTGGGCCAGCCGCCTCCAGGCCACCGTGAAACAGCGTGATGGCATCACCCGGCTGCAGGCGCAGCACTTGTACGTGGCGCGCGGCGCCTGCAGGCAGCTCCAGTTCAGCGCCGCTGACCATGTCGACTGGGCAATAAAAACGGGGCATTGCTTCTAAATAAATAGCTGCTAGCGCTTACTGGATAAGCGCTAGAGGCCTATTTTGTATGAAATCTACATCCGCCCGTAGGCGTAACCGACCGGGGCCGCATCGCCTTCGATCTGGTCCAGTAGCCGCGCCAAAGGCCCCAGCTCCCGGTAGCGGCGGGCCGTGGCACGGAGGTAACCGATGAAGCGCGGCGCATCCGCCAAGTATTTGGGCTTGCCGTCGCGCAGGGTCAGGCGGGCAAAGATGCCAGCTACTTTCAGGTGGCGCTGCAGGCCCATCCACTCAACGCTGCGGTAGAACGCGCCAAAATCGTCGCCCCAGCCGCTGGCGCTGGCGCGGCCCAAAAGGCCCGCCTTGCGGGCCAGCTCCCAGTAGCGCACGGTGATGTCGAGCACGAACTCTTCGTCCCAACTGATGAAGGCGTCGCGCAGCAGGCTGGCAATGTCGTAGGTGATGGGGCCATAGACCGCATCCTGAAAATCAAGCACGCCCAACGGGCCGCCCTCACCCACAGGGGCCATCAGGTTCCGCATCATGAAGTCGCGGTGGACGTACACGCTGGGCACGCTCAGGTTTTCCGCCACGATGCGGTCAAACGCAGTGGACAACACTTGCTGCTGCGCCTCGCTGAGCGCCACCTGGCGGTGCTGCGCCACGTACCAATCGGGAAACAGTGCCAGCTCGCGGCGCAGCAAGGCCGCGTCGTAAGAGGGCAGCACGCCAGGGCGCGAAGCCAATTGCCACTGCAGCAGCACGTCCGTCGCCTGGCGGTACCAGGCGTTTGCCGCTTGCGGGTCGGCAGCATCGAGGCGTTCGATGACGGTGTGCTGGCCCAGGTCGGAGAGCAGCAGGAAACCATGTGCTTTGTCCCATTCCAGGATGTCCGGCACGTTCAAGCCGGCGCGCTGCATCAAGCCCTGCACGTGGACGAAGGGCGCGCAGTCTTCCCGATCGGGCGGCGCGTCCATGACAATGCGGCTCTCGCCGGGGACGCGGGTGTCCAGGCGCAGGTAGCGGCGAAAGCTGGCGTCGGCCGAGGCCGGGCGCAGCGTCTCGGGGCGCAGGCCGTGGCGCTCGACCAGCGGGGCGAGCCACTGGGTGAATTGCGCCTGGCGAAGGATGTCAGGCCAGGTAACGGCGCCCGCGCCCGGCGTGTTGGTGGAGTGGCTCATGGATAATCCGATTCTACAAACCCGGCCCGCGCAGCGCGGGCCCTTGCCAGTGCTGCGGCTGCAAGGCAGCCGCACCCCGATGGACCCAAAGCTTTTGCCGTTCTACCCGCGATTCACCCTCTCCCGCCCGACGCCGCGTTCGCGCCTGCGCGCGACGGCAGCCTGGTCGCGCATCGTGGCGCTGGCGCTGTATGGCGCGCCGTTGGCCGCCTGGGCACAGGAGGCACCCAGCACACCGGTGCCACTGCGCGCCAGCCCACAACTGAGCGAAACGATTCCGGCCGCGGCACGCGCGCACTTGCCGATCTTCGTTTCTGGCGAGCACATGTGGGGGGAAACGGACGAGCGCACGGTGGTCGAGGGCGCCGCCCAATTGCGCCGTGGCGACACCGTGATCCACGCCGATCGGCTGGAATACACCGCTCCCGACGATCTGGCCCATGCCACGGGCCAGGTACGCATCAACCGCGCAGGCAATGTGTACGAAGGCAGCGAGTTGCAGCTGCACGTGGACGCCTTCGACGGCTTCTTCAACGACGCGCGCTACCAGTTCCTGGCCAACGGCGCACATGGCGAAGCCACGCGCGTGGACTTCCTCGACCGAGACCGCGCGGTGGTGCACGATGCGACCTACACCACGTGCACGCGCGAGGACTTCGCGGGCTGGCAGCCTGACTGGATCATCCGTGCCGAACGCATCGACATCGACCAGGTCGAGGAGGTCGGCACTGCGCACAACGGCGTGCTGGAGTTCAAGGGCGTGCCCATCCTGCCGGTGCCCTACATCAGCTTCCCGCTCTCGGACAAGCGCAAGTCGGGCCTGCTGCCACCCACCATTGTGCCGTTCGATAGCGTCAACGGTTTCGAGTATTCGCAGCCGTATTACTGGAACATTGCCCCCAACCGGGACGCCACACTGGAGGCGGCGCTGATCGCCAAGCGCGGCGTGAGCGCGGGTGGAGAGTTTCGCTACCTGGAGCCGACGTACCGAGGCCGTATCCTGGGCGACGTCCTGCCGTCCGATCGGCTGCGCGATCGCACCCGCTGGAGCTACACGCTGGAGCACAACACGAATTTTGACAGCCCCCTGGGGGGCATCGGTATCGGCCTGAACATCCGCCGCGTCAGCGACGACAACTACTGGCGCGACCTGGGCCGCGGCACGCAAAGCGACACCCAGCGCCTGCTGCCAGCCGATGCCCTGGTCACCTGGGGTAGCGGCGACCAGCATGTAATGCTGCGCACACTCAAGTGGCAGACGCTGCAAGACCCTCTGGCCCCCATCGTGCCGCCCTACGACCGGCTGCCCCAGCTGCAATACCGCTACGTACCGAGCCAGCTGGGTCTGGGGTTGGATGCCAGTATCGAGCTCGATACCACGCACTTTCGCAGCAACAGTGGCCTCACGCTGCAGCCCAACGCCCAGCGCAGCTACGCGCTGGCGCAAATCAGCCGCCCCTTCCTGTGGCCCGCGGGTTTCATCACACCGCGCCTGCAATTGCACGCCACCGACTACCAGTTCGATACCCCCATTGCCAACGGCGCGCGCTCGGCCAGCCGGGCGCTGCCGACTTTCAGCATCGACAGTGGTCTGGTGTTCGAGCGCGACGCCCGCTTCTTCAGCCGCGATTTCGTACAGACGCTTGAGCCACGTGCCTTCTACACCTATACGCCCTACCGCGATCAGCACCTGCTGCCGGTGTACGACACGGCGGCGAACGACTTTAATTTCGCAACCATCTACACCGAGAACGCCTACGGCGGCCAGGACCGCATCGCCGACAACAACCTGCTGACGCTGGGCCTGACGACACGTCTTCTCGACCCCGATACCGGCGCCGAGGCAGCGCGTTTTGGCGTGGCGCAGCGGGTGCGCTTTTCCAACCAGGACGTGACGCTTCCGGGCGAACCTGTGGTGCAGGACCGCCTGTCAGACCTGATGGTGGGCGCCGCGCTGAACTGGACGCCGCAGTGGGGCTTCAACTCCACGGTGCAGTTCAATCCCAAGACGCGCCGCTCCATCCGCTCTACGGTAGGCGCGCGCTACCAGCCTGCCCCCTTCCACGTCGTCAGTGCCGCGTACCGGTTCCAGCGCGACAGCAGCGAGCAGGTGGACATCGGCTGGCAATGGCCGCTCGCTGACCTGTGGGGCCTGGCAGCGCAGACGCAACCGCCATCAGAGACCCACGCGGGGGCGTTACGTGAAGGACGCTGGTATGGTGTGGGCCGACTCAACTACAGCCTGCACGACCGCAAGCTGGTCGATACGGTGGTGGGTTTGGAGTACGACAGCTGCTGCTGGATCGGTCGCGTGGTGCTTGAACGCCTGCAAAACAGCCTGGTCACGTCCAACACCCGCTTGCTGTTCCAGATAGAGTTCGTCGGCTTCTCGCGCCTGAGCCTGGGCTCCAACCCACTCACCAGTCTGCGCCAAAATATCCCCGGCTACCGCACCTTGGGCGATACCCCGACGGTGCCCAGCCGCTTCAGCAATTACGACTAAGCCCGTGTTTAAGGCCCGCCCCATGCATCCTCGTGTCCTCGTTGCCGGTCTGGCCCTCCTTGCCACCGCGCTCGCCGTACCCGCCATCGCCCAGGGCGTGCGCATTCCCAAGCCGCAAGCAGCCACGACAGCGCCTCCCGCCAACCGCCAGGCCAATGAGCCGCAGGCGGCAGACTACATCGTGGCCGTGGTCAACTCCGAGCCGATCACCCGCAACGAGCTTGCCAATCGCACCGAACGCCTGCGCAAGCAGCTGATCAGCGAAGGCGCATCTGTGCCAGCAGCCGGTGTCATGAACCGTGAAGTGCTCGAACGCCTGATCTTCGAGAAAGTGCAACTGCAACTGGCACGCGAGGCGGGCATTACGGTGGACGATCTCGCCGTCAACCAGGCCGAAGCCAGCGTGGCACGGCAAAACGATGTCTCCAAAGATGCCATGTACCGCCAGCTCGCTGGCGACGGCATTTCACCGGCACAGTTTCGCAGCGAACTGCGCACCCAGCTGGTGCTGCAGCGCCTGCGCGAGCGTGAGGTGAACGCGGGCATCAAGGTAAGTGAATTCGACATCGACCAGTACCTGCGCGAGCAACAGCCCAAGAATGGGACGGCCGGGCTGGAGCTCAACCTCGCCAACATCCTGATCGCTGTCCCCGAGGGGGCCAGCTCCGCCGTGGTGAGCGAGCGCGAAGAGCGTGCCCGCAGCGTGGCCGAACGCGCACGCAAGGGGGACGATTTTGCCGCTCTCGCCAAAGAGTTCTCCGACGCCCCGGAAGCGGCGCAAGGCGGGCAAATGGGCCTGCGCCCTGCCGAGCGCTACCCCGAACTGTTCCTGAAAGCCGCAGCAGCACTTCCCGTCGGCGGCATTGCAGGCCCGGTGCGCTCAGGCGCCGGATTTCACATCCTCAAGGTGATCGAGAAGACCCGTGCCAGCGCCACAGCCACCGTGGTGCAAAACCACGCACGCCATATCCTGTTGCGTACCGGCCCGCAACTGAGCGAAGCCGCCGCCGCCGCACAGCTGGCGGATTACCGCAAACGCATCGTCGCTGGCCTCGCCACCTTCGAGTCGCTGGCACGCGAGCATTCGCAGGATGGCAGTGCGCAGCAGGGCGGCGACCTTGGCTGGTCCACCCCTGGGCGCTATGTGCCCGAGTTTGAAGCCGCGCTCGACGCCCTTAAGCCAGGCGAAATCAGCCAACCGGTGGTCTCGCGCTTTGGCGTGCACCTGATTGAGCTGGTCGAGCGCCGCGAAGAACGGCTGACACCGCGCGAACAGCGCGAAGCGGCACGCGAGGCGGTGCGCCAAAAGAAGATGGAAGAGGCCTATGCGACCTGGGCGCGCGAGCAACGTGCACGCGCCTACGTTGAATACCGCGACGTGCCCCAGTGAAGCACCTCCCCCGCAAACGCTTTGGCCAGCACTTTCTGACCGACGGCGGAATCATCGACGCCATCGTCGCGGCCATCGCCCCACATCCAGGCGACCCGATGGTCGAGATCGGGCCAGGCCTGGCGGCCTTGACGCAGCCGCTGGTCGAGCGCCTCGGACGGCTCACTGTCATCGAACTGGACCGCGACCTGGCGGCGCGGCTGCGCCAGCACGGCCAGTTGCAGGTCATTGAATCTGATGTATTAAAAGTGGACTTTTCGCAGGTGGCGCAAGCGCTTAACGCTACGAAATTGAGAGTCGTCGGCAACCTGCCCTACAACATTTCCACGCCCATCCTGTTCCACCTGCTCAAGTACGTGGACGTCATTGCCGACCAGCACTTCATGCTGCAAAAGGAAGTCATCGACCGCATGGTGGCAGCACCGGCCACCAGTGCCTATGGCCGCCTGTCGGTGGTGCTGCAATGGCGTTACGCCATGGAGGATGTGCTGTTCGTGCCGCCGGAGAGCTTTGATCCGCCACCGCGCGTCAACAGCGCCGTGGTGCGCATGCTGCCTCGGCAGGACGTGGCAGCGCTCTCTCTGGAGGTGTTCGAAGAATGCGTGCAGGTTGCGTTCAGCCAGCGGCGCAAACTGCTGCGCCACACCTTGGGCCGCTGGCTCGATGCACGCGGCTTTTCCGGCAGCTTTGACGTGCAGCGCCGGGCCGAAGAAGTCCCTGTTCAGGAATACGTCGCTCTGGTGCAGCAAGTCTGAGACGTGTTCATGAGTTCAGGCGCCTGGCACCGCACGAAGCGCCAGGGCTGCCAGCGGCGCCACTCAGGCCGCTTGTAACGCAGTCGCCATGCCTGGCGTGCGCCAGACCGAGCCGTCGTGGCGCATGATCAGGGCCTGCACCAACGGACGCTGCTGAATCAAGGTCTGCGCACGTTCGCCGCCCAGCACCATCATGGCAGCGCCCAGGCCGTTGACGCTGGCGACATCGCGCGCCAGAAGGCTGATGCCATGGGGCCCATGGGTAGGCCGCCCGGTTGCCGGGTCGAGAATGTGGTGCTGGCGTTCGCCCTGGGCCATGAAGAAGCGTTCGTAGTCGCCCGAGGATGCGACGATGGTTTGGCCTTGCAGCGCCAGCACACCCAGCATGCGTTCGGGCGCGAGTGGATCACGCAACCCGACACGCCAGGGCTTGCCATGGTGCGTGCCCGCAAGCAAGACATCGCCGCCCCCATTGATCAGCGCATTGTCCACGCCGTGCGCGTGCAGCACCTGCATGCCGGCGGAAAGAATGGGCAATTTGGCAATGCCTCCCAGATCAAGTGCCATGCCAGCACGCGCCAGTCGTGCGGTGCCTGCCCCGGCGTCCAGGCTTAGGCCCCGGTATCCGACCAACCGGCGCTCGGCTTCGATAAGCGCAGGATCAGGCAACTGTGCCTGCTCACCAAACTTCCAGGCGCGCAAGGCGCCCACGGTGATGTCGAAGGCGCCGTGCGTATCAACCGACAGCGCCTGCGCATCGCGCAATATCGCCATCATTTCGGGCGGTACAGCAACCGCATGCTTGCCCGCCGCGCGGGTAATGGCGCTCACCACACTGGTCTCGTCGTAGCGCGTCATCATGCGCGACAGACGCTCCATTTCAACCCAGGCGGCGTCCATGGCGTGGTCGATATCCTGCGAACCTGCGCCCGCAGATGCCACCGCCATGTCCACACGTGTGCCCATCAGGGCGCGTGCGCTGCGCTGCAGCGCCGGTGCAGCAGTCGGGAGCACGCCGGCCCCCGCCAGTTGTGCGGCGCCAAGCAAAGGCAAGGCCATAACGACGCGCCGCCGCGTCATGGCCACGGGTTTGCGCGCGTCGTGCATGGCCAGCAGCCTCAGACCGACTGGTCGGCCATGTAATTGACGGCAGCCTTGATCTCGTCGTCCGTCAGCTTGGGATTGCCACCGCGCGGAGGCATCGTGCCCTTGGCGCCGGTAAAGCCTTCCATAGCGTGTTTGTAGAGCGTGTCCTTGCCTTGGGCAACGCGTGGGCCCCATTCATCCTTTTTGCCAGGGATGGGCGCGCCACCGGCACCTGAAGCATGGCACAGGGAGCAAGTCTTGTTGAAAACACTCTTGCCCAGAGCCGCATCGGCCACGGGAGCGGCGGCGGCGTCAGGTGCAGCGGCGGCGGCAGGCGCCGGTGCTGCGGCGGGTGCAGGTTCTGCCGCGGGAGCGGGAGCGGGAGCCGGTGCCGCCGCAGGGGCTGGCTCGGCGGCCGGGGCTTCAGGCTTCTTGTCGCCGCACGCGGCAAGGAAAACGGATAAGAGGGCGACAGCGGCAAAGCGGGAGGCGGAATTCATGGGGGGTCCTTGTGTGAAAACGACGGAGGCTTCTTTTAAGCCATTTCGGAATCCCCAGTACTGATACCTGATACGGGATGCCGTTCGCGTCCGGCGTCGTGCGCCGCGAAGCTCTCCTAGAGCCCCGACTTTAACGCTCTCAAGACGTGACAATCCAGAGTACTCCGGCATTCTCTTGACATCAATCAATAGATACCCAGGGTAAACGCCTAAACTTTTTACCCATGAAAACATTAAGGGCACTGACTTGGCTGCGCCAGGTTCTGCTCGCCAGCTTCTTCTGCGCCCTGGGCGCAGCCACGGCCGCCCCGCTCATTCATCCCACCCGCACGCAGTTGGTGTGTACTGGCACTGGCGGGGTCACGCTGTTGGTGCTGGGCGACGACGGCCTTCCCGTTACGACGGCGTCACTCCACTGCCCTTTGTGCCTGCCCGCCGCCGGCCCTGCTCCCGCATCCATCGCCTCTCTACCGACGCCCACCCTGGTGAGCGAACAGCCAGCCGCACCGCGCCCGAGAAGCGCGATCACCCAATCCGCCGCGCCCCCACCCGGTCGCGGCCCTCCTTTTTTTACCGAGGCAACCTGAAAGAAAGCTGAATCATGACCGACAAAAAAGTGACCCAACCAGAAATTGCAGGCATCGGCCGGCGCAAGTTTCTCAATACAGCCGCTCTGGCCGGCTTAACAGCAGGCGTAGCCGCCTGCAACGACAAGCCTGCCACCAGTGCTCCGGCACCTGCAGCCCCAACCGCGGCACCTGCAGCACCTGCGGCACACGCTGCGTCCGAGGTGGGCAAGTACGAAGTGGCCCCCGGCCAGCTTGATGAGTACTACTCTTTTTCCTCTGGCGGTCACTCGGGTGAGTGCCGCATCTACGGCTTGCCGTCCGGCCGCCTGTTCAAGCGCATTCCCGTCTTCAACGTCGATTGCCTGGTGGGCTGGGGCATCACCAATGAGTCGAAGAAAATCATCGGCACCAAGCCCGATGGCAGCCTGAAGTACCACACGGGCGACACGCACCACGTGCACCCCTCGTACAAGGATGGCACCTACGACGGCAAGTACCTCTTCGTCAACGACAAGATTCACGGCCGCCTGGCGCGCATCCGCATGGATACGATGGAAACCGACAAGATCACCGAGCTGCCGCTGGTGCAGGGTTTCCACGGCACCTTCCCCGACAAGCGCGACCCGGTCGACCCAGCCATCAACCACACGACGCGTGTGTTCTGTGGCGGCGAATTCGGCATTCCCCTGGAGAACAACGGCAAGCACATGGATGCCATCGACACCTACCGCTCGGTTTTCACCTGCGTGGATTCCGAGAGCATGGAAGTGCGCTGGCAAGTGGTGGTCGACGGCAACTGCGACCTCGTGGCCACGTCCTACGACGGCAAGCTGGCCTGCACGAACCAGTACAACACTGAGAACGGCGTGCACTACGAAGACATGATGTCCGCCGAAATGGATGCGTGCCTCTTTTTCAACATTGCCCGCATCGAAGCTGCCATCAAGGCCGGCAAGTTCAAGACCTACGGCGGCTCCAAGGTCCCGGTGGTCGATGGCAGCAAGGCCAGCAATGCCGACCCCAAGACGGCGCTGACCTGCTATGTGCCCGTGCCCAAGAACCCGCACGGCGTGAACGCCAGCCCCGACGGCAAGTACTACGCCTGCTCAGGCAAGCTCTCGCCCACCGCCACGCTGATCGCGCACGAGCGTGTGCTCAAGTGGTTCGATGGCGAACTCAAGACCGAGCGCGAGACCGTGGTGGCCGAGCCTGAAATCGGCCTGGGCCCACTGCACACCGGCTTTGACGGTCGCGGCAATGCCTACACCACGCTGTTCCTGGACAGCCAGATCGTCAAGTGGAACGTGGAGGCCGCCATCAAATCCTACGCTGGCGACAAGTCGGCCAAACCGGTGGTCGACCGCCTGGACGTGCAGTACCAGCCTGGCCACGGTTTCACCTCCATGGGGGAAACCAAGGACGCCGACGGCAAGTACTTCCTGTCGGACAACAAGTTCTCCAAGGACCGCTTCCTGCCCGTGGGCCCGCTGCACCCCGAGACGGCGCAATTGATCGATATCAGTGGCGACAAGATGAAGCTGGTGGCCGACCACTCGGTGTATTCCGAGCCGCACGACTCCATCATCATCCCGCGCAACCTGATCCGCACGCGCCAGGTGTATGACATCAACGAGTTCCCGAACGCCACCAAGGATGCGAAGGACTGCCGCGTGGAACGCAAGGGCAAGAAGGTCACCGTGTACCTGACGTCCCAGGCACCCACCTTCGGTCTGCGCGAGTGGACCGTCAAGCGCGGCGATGAGGTGACCATCATCCTGACCAACCTCGACAAGGTGGAAGATCTGACGCACGGTTTCGCTATTCCGAAGTACGACATCAACTTCATCGTCAATCCGCAAGAGACCAAGTCGGTCACCTTCATTGCGGACAAGCCAGGCGTGTACTGGTGCTATTGCACCAACTTCTGCCACGCACTGCACCTCGAAATGCGTTCGCGCATGATGGTTGAGGCCTGACCGGCCCCGTAGGGGGCAGCGCGGTCCCTGGAATGCGCTGCCCCTTTTTTTTCTCTGGACTCCTGATGCTTCTGCCCAAACCCCGTTTCATGGCGACCCTTTGGCTCGCGCTGGCCCTGCTGCTGAGTGCATTTGCACCAGGCGCGCGGGCGGCATCAGGGACCTACGAGGCCGAATTGCCCGCTGGACTTGCCACCGCGAAGGATATGTGCGCCCTGCTGCCTTGCAAGGACGTATTCCCGGGCGCCACCTATTTTTCTGAGCGCAAGGGCCAGCCGCCCTATGTCGAGGCCTACGACAAGGCCGGCAAAGACGGGAAGCTGCTCGGCTATGTGATGCTCTCGACCGACATCACCGACACACCCGCCTATTCAGGCAAGCCCGTGGTCACGCTGATCGGGATGGACAAGATAGGCCACTTCGTTGGCGTGAAGGTGCTCAAGCACTCAGAGCCCATCTTGTTGCTGGGCATTCCCGAATCTGCCCTGATCAATTTCAACAACCAGTACATCGGCAAATCGGTTGCCGAAAAACTTGAAATCGGCCAGTCCCGCCCCGACGAAGGCGTCGTGGGCCTGGACGCCATTTCTGGCGCCACGGTGACGGTGATCGCGCAAAACCAGGTCATGATGACCTCGGGGTCGACCGTGGCGCGCGAGGTCGGCATCATTGCGCCAACGGTGCGCGAGCCGGCACATTACAAGGTGACGGGCGAGGCCCTCACCTGGGACGAGTTGGTGGGGCGCGGTGCGGTTCAGCATCTGCGTGTCATGCCCGAGCAACTGGGTCTGGACCGCAGCGCCGACCCTTTCATCGAACTGTGGTTTGGCGATCTGAGCCAGCCCGATATCGGCAAGAGCGTGCTGGGCGCCACCAGTTGGGACAGCTTAAAACTCCAGCTCAAGGAAGGCGAGCACGCCATCTTCATCATCCGCACTGCGGGGCGCGAATCGTTCAAAGGCTCGGGTTTCGTGCGCGGCGGGCTGTACGACCGCGTGCAGGTCAAGCAGGACGCCGATTCGTTTACCTTCCGCGACCTCGATTACCTCAACCTGTATGGTGTGGAAGCCGCCGGCGCACCCCGGTTCAACGAATCGGCCATTTTCATCATCCGCTCGAAGGCGTTTTCGGATGCCTATCCCTGGAAGCTGAGCCTTCTGGGCAACCGCGTTGATCGTGCTACCGGCGCCAAGAGCTTCACCAGCTTCGACTCGCCCTACTGGCTGCCCGCCTCCATGCTCGAAGGCGGCCGCCCCAAGGTGGATGTGCCTCAGGCGCCTTGGGTGCGCATCTGGAAGGCACGTGGCGTTGAAATCATTCTTTTTGTCGTGCTGCTGGTGGCCGTGACCGTGGTCTATGCGCTGCGCGAGCGGCTGACACGCCTGTCCACGCACAAGAACAAGTGGCCGGTGAATGCCTTCAAATACACAGCATGGGCACTGTCCATTGGTTTCGTCGGCTTTGGTGCCATGGCGCAGCCCTCCATCACCCAGGTGCTGACCTGGTTCCACGCGCTGCTGTTCCAGTGGACCTGGTCGCTGTTCCTCTCCGACCCGTTCGTTTTCCTGTTCTGGATCTTCATCATCGCCACCGTGTTCCTGTTTGGACGCGGCTTGTTCTGCGGTTGGATGTGTCCGTTTGGCTCGCTGCAAGAGGCCCTCTACAAGATCGCCCGTTTCGTCGGCCTGGGACGCTTTCAGACCAAGCTGCCGCAAAAATGGCACGACCGCCTGAAGTGGCTCAAGTACGCCATCTTCTTCTTCCTGCTGACTGTGTCCATGTTCTCCATGGGCCTGGCGGAAAAACTCTCCGAGGTCGAGCCTTTCAAAACCACTTTTCTGGTCGGCGTGATGAACCGTGCCTGGCCCTACGGCCTGTTTGTGGCGGCTATTCTGGGCGTGTCGATCTTCATTGAGCGGCCGTACTGCAAGTACATCTGCCCGCTGGGCGCGTCGCTTGCCATGCCCAGCACCTTCCGCTGGTTCGGCCTCAAGCGCAAGCAGGACTGCAACAGTTGCAAAGCCTGCGCCGTGGGCTGCGGCGCGCAGGCGATTGACGCCGATGGCCGCATCGACCACCGTGAGTGCCTGCACTGCCTGGATTGCATGATTCTCTACACCGACACCAAGGGCTGCCCACCGCTGGCCAAAGAGCGCAAGCGCCGGGAGAAGGACGGTCTGGAGATGACCCCGATTGGCGACAATGGCTACTTCTTCCCGATCTACCCGGCCACCAGTTTCACTGAACAGATCAGCGCCAAGGCGGTAGGCGGTCCCGACCCGCGTATGCCGACCGATCCGACACTGCCCGCCCACAAGGTGGACATCGGCAAGCTCGAATGGTTGTGGCTGGAACTGCGCGACCACCTCTGGCCCTGGAGCAGCGAAGGCTGGCACAGCCAGCGCGCGCTGCAGGTGGCAGGCTTCTCGCTGGCCATTGCTGCCACCGTCGCCTGGATCATGACGGCCATGGGCACCTTGTCGTCGGGCGCCATCATTGGCTGGTGGTTTGGCTGGAGCGTGTACGAAGTGCTGATCCGCCTCTCGGGCCGGCGCTACGTCAAGGACGGCCCATGGTGGCGCGACCACTACCGTGTGGCGGGCGTCATGGACATGCTCAGCTACGTGGGCTTCAAGAACCTGCTGATCGGCGCGGCGCTCTTCCTGGCGCTCAAGTCCTTCGGTTTGCTGATCCCATGAACCTGCGTCTGCTTCCGGCCCTGTGCACGGCGCTGCTGCTGGCGGGGGCCGCGCATGCGGCTACCCTGCAGGTGCAGCCGGGCCAGGACCTGGCCGCCGCCGTGCGCGCTGCGGCGCCGGGCGACACCGTGGAAGTGGCGCGCGGCCAGTACCGCGCCAACCTGCTGATCAACAAGCCTTTGATCCTGCGCGGCATCGACCGCCCCACCATCAGCGGCGGCAACCAGGGCGACACCATCCGCGTCACCGCAACCGATGTCACGATCGAAGGCCTGATCGTGCGCGACTCGGGCAGCAGCCTGCAAGGCCAGAACGCCGGTATTTACCTCTACCCCGGTTCGGACCGTGCCGTGGTGCAGCACTGCGACCTCACCTACAACCTGTTCGGGCTGTGGATCGAGAAGGCGAACGACGTGCGCATCGAAGGCAACACCATCACTGGCAAGCGCGACTACGACTCGGGGCGGCGCGGCAACGGTATCGAGCTCTACAATTCCCAGCGCGCCCAGATCATCGGCAACAACATCAGCTTTGTGCGCGATGCACTGTATGTCGATGTCTCGCACCACGCGGTGTTCCGGGGCAACAAACTGCACCACAGCCGCTACGGCGCGCACTACATGTCGTCCTACTACAACCTGTGGGAAGACAACGATAGCTACTACAACCGCGGCGGCCTGGCGCTGATGGAAGTGCACAATCAGACCGTGCGCGGCAACCGCGCCTGGGGCAATGCCGACCACGGCATCATGCTGCGCTCGGTACAGGACTCGGTGGTTGAAAACAACATCGTCGCCGGCAACCAGCGCGGCTTTTTCATCTACGACGTCGAGTACGTGACCCTGCGCCACAACCTCATCGTCGACAACTTCGTCGGCGCCCATCTCTCGGCCGGCGTGAAGAACAACGTCGTTGAGCAAAACGACTTCATCGACAACCGCCAGCAGATCCGCTACATCGGCACCAAGGACGAAGCCTGGGGCGGAAAAATAGGCAACTACTGGAGCAACTACATTGGCTGGGACCGCGACGGCAATGGCATTGGCGACGTCCCCTACACAGCCAACGATATGGTGGACCGCCTGACTTGGCGCTACCCGGGCATGAAGCTGCTGCTGGCCAGCCCCGCAGTGCAGGCGCTGCGGCTTGTTGGCCAACAATTTCCTGTGCTGCGCGTCCCCTCGATCGTCGACGCGCACCCGCGCATGCACCCTGAACACACGAACTGGAGCCTCTGGCGTGGCAAGTACTTCCCCGGTTGACGCACAAGCGGCGGTTTCGCTGCGCGGCGTCACCAAATATTACGGTGCGGTGCACGCGGTCGATGGCGTAGACCTCGACATCGCGCGTGGCGAGATTTTTGGCCTCATTGGCCACAACGGCGCTGGCAAGAGCACCCTGTTCAAAATGATGCTCGGGCTGGAAGCGGCAAGCAGCGGCAGCATCGTGCTCGGCGGCGCACCGGTGCGCGGTCGCGGTTTTCGCGCAGCGCGCCGGCACATCGGCTACCTGCCCGAAAACGTCGTGCTCTACGACAACCTGAGCGGTCTGGAAACGCTGCACTTCTTCGCCCGCCTCAAGCATGCGCCGCTGGACCAATGCCCTGGTCTGTTGGAACGCGTGGGCCTGGCACACGCGCTTAAACGGCCAGTGCGCGAGTATTCCAAGGGCATGCGCCAGCGCCTGGGCTTTGCACAGGCCCTGTTGGGCGCCCCGCAGGTGCTGTTTCTCGACGAGCCGACCAATGGTCTCGACCCGCAGGCGATACGCGATTTCTACGCCACGCTGCGCACGCTGCAGACCGGCGGCGTGACTGTCGTCATCACCTCGCACATCCTGGCCGAGTTGCAAGAGCGCGTGGACCGGCTTGCCATCATGGCCAATGGCCGCATTCAGGCGCTGGGCAGTGTGCAAGCACTGCGCGACCAGACACAGATGCCGCTGGTGTTCGATCTGGCACTCGAACCCGGTTGCGTGCAAGCGGTGGGCACCGCCCTGCACGGCGCAACGGGCGCCGCCGCCGAACCCATCACGGGCGGCCTGCGCCTGGCCTGCCCACGCGAGCACAAGATGGCGGTACTGGCAGCCCTCGCCCCTTTTGGCACCCAGGTGCGCGACCTGGCGCTGCGCGAACCCTCGCTTGAAGACCTGTTCTTCGGTTTTTCAGATTGACCCGCATGGAATTGACGCAAATCTTCACCCTGGCCGCGAAGGAATTCCGCGACCGCATGCGCAACCGCTGGGTGCTGGCCGTGGCGCTGGTGTTCACGGTGTTCTCGCTGGTCATTGCCTATTTCGGCGGTGCGCAGCAGGGCGCGGTCGGCTTTCGCTCCATCGAAGTCACGATCGCCAGCCTGGTCAGTCTGGTCATTTATTTGATCCCGCTGATCGCACTGCTCCTGGGGTTTGACGCCATCGTCGGTGAGCGCGAGCGCGGCTCGCTCGATCTGCTGCTGGCGCTGCCCATTACGCGGCTGGAACTCTTGCTGGGCAAGTACCTGGGCCTGGCTGCGGCGCTGACGCTCTCGACACTGGCAGGCTTTGGCCTGGTGGCAGTGCTGCTCTACCAACAGTTGAGCTGGGCCGGGCTGTACCACTACTTCGGCTTCATGATCAGCTCCGTGCTGCTGGGGCTGGCGTTCCTGAGCCTGGCCGTGCTGCTGTCGGTGGTGGCGCGCGAACGCACGCGTGCATCGGGCATGGCGATTGCCTTGTGGTTCTTCTTCGTGCTGGTGTTTGACCTGCTGCTGCTCGGCGTGCTGGTGGCCACGGGGGGGCACTTTGGCGGTGACGTCTTTGCCTGGCTGCTGCTGCTCAACCCGGCCGACGTGTTTCGCATCCTGAATGTGTTTTCGCTTGACGACGTGCGCACGCTCTATGGCCTCTCGACCATCGTGCCGGCCTCGCTGGGCAGCCAGGGGCTGCTCGGCGGCGTCATGGTGCTATGGATTGTTCTGCCGCTTCTGGTGGCACGCTGGAGATTTCGATGAACCTCAAACCCGACTTTGCTTTTTCCCTTCGCTCGCTGCTCGCCGTAGCCGTCCTGGGCGCCACGCTCGGCTTGGCCGGCTGCCACAAGGCCACCGACAGCGCGAGCATTGTGCCGGTCGAGATTGACCGCAGCACGAGCTGCGATCTCGATGGCATGCTGCTGTCCGACTACCCTGGCCCCAAGGCGCAGATCTTCTATGCCGACCAGGAAAAGCCCGCCTTCTTCTGCGACACCATGGAAGTGCTGAGCACCCTGCTCGCAGGCGAGCAGGTCCGGGCGGTCCGGGCAGTCTTCGTGCAAGACATGGCCAAGGCCGACTGGGACCACCCAGAGGGCCACTGGATCGATGCACGCAGCGCTTTCTATGTGTTCGGCAGCAAGCGCACGGGCTCCATGGGACCCACGGTAGGAAGTTTTGCGCTGGAGGCCGATGCGCAGCACTTTGCTGCTGAAAACGGCGGCAAAGTGCTGGCGTTCGCCGCCATCAAGCCCGACATGGTGGACCTGAGCGGCGGCGCGCAACACGACTCCCGCATGTAGGCAACCCCACCATGCACGCCTCGCACATCTTGCCGCTCGCGCGCCCGACGCGGCGCGCCCTGGCCGCCGTGTTGCTGGCAGGGCCGGCGCTGGCGTTCTTGCCAGGCGCCAGCCGCTGGATCACCGGCAAGGCCGTGCCCGTGCCGGAGAGCGATGTCTGTCTGGTGGCGCCGCCCACGCCCTATGACCCGGCCTCGGGTTTGCCCCTGGCTGCCGCCCGGCCGGTGCCCGCAGGCGTGCGCTGCCCGGTCTGCGGCATGTACCCCGCACGCGCGCCCAATTGGGCGGCGCAGATCATCTTTGCCAACGGTGATGCGCAGTTTTTTGATTCGCCTCTGAGCCTGTTCATGTACCTGAACAACGTTGGCCGCTACACCCCAGGACGCAGCGCGGACGACATCGTGGCGCGCTACGTGACCGATTTTGGCAGCCTGCAGATGCTCAACGCCACCAACGCGTTCTACGTCGTCGGCTCCTCTGCCCACGGGCCGATGCGCGCGGGCAACCTGCCCGCGTTTGCTTCCGAGCAGGCGGCGCGTGCCTTTGCCGCGCAGCGCGGTGGCGAGGTGCGGGCCTTTGCTGGCATCGATGCGGCGCTGGTGCAGCGCCTGGGCGGCAGGGCCACGCACATGCACTGACGCTATTGATAAAGAAGCTGCTTACGCTTATGCAGTAAGCGCTAAAGACCTATTTCATGCTTATTTCAGGTGGCACTCAGGCCGGTTATGCGGAGGTGCAGAGGCCCCTGCCAACGCCGCGGCTGAGCCGGTCTGGCTACCCATTCTGACCTCTGCGGATGGCTGCCGGCAGCAAGGCCGCCATGCGCCATGCAAGGGCCCGCAGCGCAGAGCGCTCCGCCGGGCTGCCAGGCTGCACGAGCGCCGCTTCCAGCACAGCTTGGCGCGCGCTGCGCAAGGCCCTCCGGTCGCGCGCCTGAAGGGCGGCAAGCAACTGGTCGTGCAGGCGCTGCACGCGTTGCGCCTCCCCGGGGGGCAATTGCCTCTGCTCGGCCACCACCGGGGCCATCAGGTGCTGCGCCCAGGCACTCACAGGCGCCGGGAACATGTCTTGCGCGCTCATGACCTGTCCGGCACGGGTGGCAGCGGTGGCAGGGCGCGGCCCGATGCCAGGCCGTACCAGTTCACCCGGCGCGTCAGCACCATCACCAGGGCGAGTACGGCGAACAGCGCCACCGAGCCCACGACCAGCGCCGTTTGTTCCAGTTGCAGCAGCACGTACAGCAGGGCGTAGAGCAGCCCCATGCCTGCACCAAACGGCAGGCCCCGGCGCACGCTCCCCAGAATGTGGCAGGCGTAGTGGCCGAGCAACAGCACGCAGGCACTGGCCGCCAGCGCGTAGGCGGCGCCAAAGGGCAGGTGCTCCGACAGGCTGAGCAGCAGCAGGAAGAAGCTGCACAGCGCGCTGCCCACCAGCAGGTACTGCACCGGGTGCACGCGCAGGGTTTTCATCGCCGGGCCGCCCCAAGCTGGAACAGCAGCCCCCTCGGGAAGCAGCGACCCGCTGCGCGGTGGGGCTTGGGGGGTATTGCCCATCAGCTCGAACAAGCCCACGGCGACAAACGTGAGGGCGATGAACAGCAGGCCGTACTTGGTGGCGCGGTCGGCAAGCGAATACGGGTTCACCGGGTCGATAAAGGCCACGCTAAAGCTGTCGGCACAGCCTTTGCTGCCTGCCGGGACCACTTGCGGGCCCTCGTCGTCGGCGGCGGCGGCCGTGCACACTGGCTTGCCCGCCGCGACGTCCTGCTGCGCCGTGGTGGCGAGCGACGACAAGCGCCAGCGCGCGCGAAAACCATCGCTGCGCACTTCACGCTCGGACGGCAAAAAGCGACCGCCAAACGACGGGTGCGGCCAGCCGCTGTCCAGCATCACCGCGGTGTGGTTGCCCAGCGGCACGATGGACAGGCGCTCGGTGCCCACGAGCTCCAGGTCCAGCACGGCGGAAAAGCCCGCCGCCTGGCCCAGCACTGCTGGCGGCAGCAGTGCGTGCAATCCCCGGCTGTAGACGGGATGGAAGGTGCCCGGCTTCAATGCCAGCGCTGCACCGCCGTCCAGCGCAAGCTGCGCGGTGCGGATGCCGCGCGCGTCCCCCACGCCCAGCATCAAGATGGGCGCGCCGCACTGCATGCGCGAGCCGCGCACCGTCGTCTGCGGCTGCAAGCTGGCCAGCGAGGCCCAGTGCGCTTGCAGGTGCGTCTTGAGCGTATAGGCATTGACCTTGTGCAGGCCGCGCGCACGCTCTTCCATGGCCGCGCCCGACCGCACATCAAGCTGGTCGGGCATGGCGGTCAGCAGGAACTCTCGGCGCCGCTCTTCGCTGTGGCGCGCATCACCCGTACCCGTTTCGATGTCCCAGCTTTCCACACAGGCGCTGTGGATGAGGGGGCCTACCAAGGTCTGCGGTCCGGCCAGGCTGCTGGCCACGCTTTGCGCGGCCGCGCTGCGGTAGTGCTGGCGGCCCTGCACCACGTCTTCAATCTGGCCCAGGCCGAAAAGCAGCAACAGAACCACGGCGGCCAATGCGGCCAGTTTGGTGAACCAGGGGTGTTTCAAGGGAGTCCTTCACAGTCAATGTGAAGGCAGTCTGAAACGCCGCCGTGAGGGCAGGATGAAGTGTGTGAGGGCGGTGTGAAGTCCGCCCACAAAACGCAAGGGTCAAGCGGGCAAGATCAACTCCACCCGCAGGCCGGACGCGGTATTGCGCACCACCATGCGCCCACCATGGAGCGCCACCACCCGCTGCACGATGGCCAGCCCCAGGCCCGAGCCGCTGCGCTCGCCGTTGGGGCGGGCGGTGGTGAAGAAACGCTCACCGAGGCGGTGCAAGGCGTAGTCGGGCACGCCGGGGCCGCTGTCTTGCACGGCGATGGTGCTGCCCTGCAGTTCCACCGCCACGGTGCTGCCGGCCGGCGAAAAATCGATGGCGTTGTCCAGCAGGTTGCCGATGGCCAGGGCGATGAGCTCGGCCTCCCACGGACCGCTCGCGCCATCGCCTGCGAGCGTGAGCGCCACACCGCGCTGGCCAGCACGCGCCTGGGTGTGGGCGATGGCGGCGCGCGCACAGTCGTGCAGCGCCACCCAGCCTTGCGCGTCTACCTGCTGGCGCTGCTCCAATTTGCTCAGCTCCAGCAGCCGGTCGATAAGGCGCTGCAGGCGCTCGCTCTGCTGCACCACCTGGCCGGCAAATGCCGCGCGGTCGCTGGCCGGCAGGTCCTCCTGCAGCAACTCGCCTGCGCCGCGAATGGCCGCCACCGGGCTTTTGAGCTCGTGCGTCAGCGCACGTACGTACGCTTCGATATAGCCATGCCCCTCCAGCCGCAGGCGCATGCGCTCCATGGCGCGCGCGAGATCACCCAACTCCCCCGGCACTTGCGGCACCGCCAGCGCCGGGGTGGCCGCAGTGGCAGGCGCGCCAGCCTCGGGGCCCTGCACGCTCAGGGCATAGTCGCGCAGGCGCCGCACGTTCCATACCATCCACAGCGTCACGGCCACGCCGACGGCGGCCGACAGCGCCAGCAACAGCAGGCCGCCCATCAGCACTTTGTGCTCGGCCCGGTCGATGAAGCGCTGCACGGTGCGCGTGGGCTTGGCCACGGTGAGCACCCCGGCGATGCGGCCGTCCACGAAGATAGGCGCAGACACGTGCATCACGCCGCTGGTGGCGTCGCCCGGGGTGTCACGGCTCATGCGGGCGCCGTACTCGCCGCGCAGGGTGAGCGCCACGTCGCGCCACTGCGAGAAATCCTGACCAACCGCCTCCGATTGCGAGTCAAACAGCACCCGGCCGGTGGCACCCGTGACGTACACACGGTAATCCAGCGACTGCTTGGAAAAGCCCCAGATGGCGGCATCAACCGGCCGGCTGGCGTAGTGCTGCACGTGCCGGGCGAAGACGCTGTCCCCGGCCTGCAGGCGCCCAGCAGCTAGGTCGTCGCTGGCCAGCTCGGCCAGGATGTGGGCCGTGTCCACCATCATGTCTTCCATCACCTCGCGCACGCTGGGCTTGATTTCGGCCACAAAGACGCGCAGCACGAAGAACGCAGCAATGCCGTTGATGAGGAAGAAGGCAAACAGCAGGCGGATGCCTAAGCGCATGGGTCAGCGGCGTGGGACAAAAACTATTAAAAATATAGCTGCGAGCGCTCTATTCATATGCCCTAGAGGCCTATTTTCTTCAAAAACTAGAGATCAAGACTGTAGCCCATGCCCCGGTGCGTGCTGATGTATTCGCGCCCTGGGTCGGCCTCGCGCAGCTTGGCGCGCAGCGTCTTGATGTGGGTGTCTACCGTGCGGTCGGTGCTCTCGCTGTCGTCGCCCCAGGCGGCGTTGAGCAGCGCCGTGCGGCTGTGGATACGGCCTGCGCCTGCCAGCAGGCAAGACAGCAATCGGTACTCGCGCCGCGTGAGCGCCAGCGGTTGGCCATGCAGCTGCACGCGCTGGCCCTGGGCGTCGTCGTGCAAGGGCGCGCTTGGCGCAGGAGGCTGGGACGCCGAGAACGGCGCGGCAGGGGGCGCGGCCGCTCGGCGCAGCAAGGCGCGGGCGCGCGCTGCGAGTTCGCGCGGGCTGAAGGGTTTGGCCAGGTAGTCGTCGGCACCCAACTCCAGCCCGAGCACGCGGTCGAGCTCCTCGCCCTGCGCGCTCAGCATCAGCACCGGGGTATGGCCGGCGGCGCGCACTTCGCGGCACAGGTCCAGGCCGCTGCCGTCGGGCAGGCCGACGTCGAGCACCAGCAAGTCAAAGCCGCCAGCGCTCCACAGGCTGCGCGCGTCGTGCAGCAGCAGGCTGTGCGTCACTTGCAGGCCGGCCCGCTCCAGCGCGTAGGCGACGGTCCTGGCAATGGCCGGATCGTCTTCCAGCAGCAGTACGCGCGCCACCATAGGAATCAGTGGCCCAGCAGCACCGGGAAAATCTTCGCCAAACCGCCAGCCATCACCTCGACGGCCAGCGCCGCCAATATCAGCCCCATCAGCCGCGTCATGACGTTGATGCCGGTTTTACCCAGCACACGCGCAATGGGGTCCGCCAGCGAAAAGCAAACCCAGGTGGCAAGACCGATCACCAGGCCGTACCCCACCAGCGCCACTTGCTGCCAGAACGTCTGCGCGTTGTTGGCATAAATCACCACCGTAGACATGGAGGCCGGCCCGGTGAGCAGCGGAATGGTCAGCGGAACCACGGCGATGCTGGCGCCCGCGGCCGCCTTCTCAGCGCCCTCTTCCAGCTCATTGGTCGCCGGCTTGGCCTCGGCCGGCTGGGCGTTGAGCATGTTCATGGAGCTGATGAGCAACAGCATGCCGCCGCCGACCTGAAAGCTTGGCAGCGAGATGTTGAAGAACTCCAGAATCTGCAAGCCCAGCAGGGCACAGGCGGCAATCACGCAAAAGGCGCTAAACGCCGCAGTGCGGATGGTGCGTTTGCGCTGGGCCTCGGAAAAGCCCTGCGTGTAGTGAATGAAGAAGGGCACGATGGCCAGCGGGTTCACAATGGCCAGCAGCGTGACCAAAGGTTTCAGATCCATGCCAGGCTCCCTGCAGTGCTTGCGGTAGTTGTTTTCACGAATCGGCTCCTGCAAGAATTCGGTCTGGCATGAGTGTGCCGCATTTCCCCGCCAGTCCCTACAGCGCCAGGCCGCGCGCGGCCCGACAAAGGACAACAGGCCCGAATCTTCCCGCTCCCCGCTTTCTGCGGATGGCTTTGCCTTTGGCGCCTGGCGCTGTTTGCACGCTGCGTGGGCTGACGCATGACTGAGGGTGCGCTTTACAGGCATGTGAAGGTATGTAACTATGGAGTAGTTCGCATTCAGCCGCCATGTCCACCCCCACTCCCTCAGAAATGTCCGAGCTGCGAGCACTCACCGAACGCCTGGGTGACGTGCTGCGATCGGCACGGCTCGGGGCATGGATGGTGGATTTCGAGCGCGGCGAGGTCCTGTTCGACCGCCTGTTTCTGGAGCTCCTCGGCGCCAGCCAGGATGACAGCCTCTGCCTGCCGGTGTCCGGCTGGCAGGCGCTGGTGCACCCAGACGACGCAACCCGCCAACACGACCTGTGGGACCAATGCCTGCGCGGCGGGCGTGAGCGCTATGCAATCGAGCACCGCCTGCAACGGCGCGATGGCAGTTGGCTCGAGTGCGCCTTTCGCGCCACAGTGCAGGGACGCTCCCCCCAAGGTCTGGCGCAGCGGCTGGTGGGTTCGTACCAGGAATGCTGCTCAAGCCTGCACCGTCGCGAAAATTTGCAGGTGGCGGCCACCGTGTTCACGCATGCGCGCGAGGGCATCAGCATCACCGACCCCAAGGGTACGATCATTGACGTGAACCACGCGTTCACGCGCATTACGGGCTACCCGCGCGAAGAGATCATCGGCCAGAACCCGCGCATCCTTCAGTCGGGCCGGCAATCGCCCGAGTTTTACGCCGCCATGTGGAAGGCCATCACCCAACAAGGCCACTGGTCAGGGGAGATGTGGAACCGGCGCAAGGACGGTTCACTGTTCCTGGAGGTCGTGACCATCAGTGCCGTGCGCGACGACAACAAACGGCTGCAGCATTACGTGGCCGTGTTCAGCGATGTCACGCAGGCACGCGAGACCGAGCAGCGGCTCGAAGGCCTTGCCCATTTTGACGTCCTCACGGAGCTGCCCAACCGCGTGCTCATGTTTGACCGCTTGCGCCAATGCATGGCGCGGTGCCAGCGCCGCTCGTCGTACCTGGCCGTGGCGCTTCTCGATCTCGACGGCTTCAAGGCCATCAACGACCGGTATGGCCATGCAACCGGCGACCAGCTGCTCGTCGCCCTGGCCCGCCGCATGGCGGAAGCCCTGCGCGAAGGCGATACCCTGGCGCGCATTGGCGGCGACGAATTCGTCGTGGTGATGGCCGATCTCGAGCAGCCGCAAGATTTCAGCCCGGTGGTGGAGCGCCTGCTGCACGCCGCCAGCGAGCCCGTGCCGCTGGGCCGCGACACCTTGCAGGTCTCGGCCAGCATTGGCGTCACGCTGTACCCACGCGATGCGGTGGACGCCGAACAACTGCTGCGCCACGCCGACCACGCCATGTACCAGGCGAAACAGGCGGGCAAGAACCGTCTGGCCATTTTCGACGTGGCCCACGATGCCGCCCAGGCAAGCCAGCGCCAGAACCTGCAGGACATTCGCACCGCCCTGGAGCGCAACGAATTCGAGCTGCATTACCAGCCGAAGGTCAACCTGCGTACGGGTGAAGTGGTTGGCGCCGAGGCGCTGATACGCTGGCAACACCCGGAACGCGGTCTTCTTGCTCCCGCGCTTTTTCTGCCCGCTATTGAAAACCACATACTGGACACCTTCGTGGGCGAATGGGTGATTGCGAAGGCCCTGGCGCAAATGTCACGCTGGCATGCAGAGGGATTGAGGCTCAAGGTGAGCGTCAACGTCGGCGCCTACCAGTTGCTGGGCGATGGCTTCGCAGAACGGCTGGAGCAATTGCTGCACACCCAGCCCGACGTGGCGCCCGAGTGCCTGGAGCTTGAAATCCTGGAAAGCAGCGCCCTGGCCGATATGGCGAAAATATCCCACTTGATGCGCCGCTGCCAGGCCATGGGTGTGCGCTTTGCGCTCGACGACTTCGGCACCGGGTTTTCCTCGCTCACCTACATGCGCCGCCTGCCCGCGCAGGTCATCAAGATCGACCAGAGCTTCGTGCGCGGCATCCTGGGAGATGCTGACGACATCTACATCGTGCAAGGCGTCATCGGTCTGGCCAAAGCCTTCCGCCGTGAGGTGATCGCCGAGGGCGTGGAAACCATGGAGCACGGCGACATGCTGCTGTCGCTGGGTTGCGAGCTGGCTCAGGGCTATGGTATTGCCCGGCCCATGCCTGCGGCTGCTGTGCCCGAGTGGACCCGCGCCTGGCGCGCAGCACACCCGGCATAGCGGTTTAGAACGTGCTCACAAACTTAGGACGGAAAATCGGACCGCCTCACGCGGCCACAGGCCTGCGCGCCGAGCGCGCCGCCACCCCCACCCCCACCATGCCCGCAGACGACACGCCCAGCACCAGCGCGAGCGCCGCGCCATAGAACACAGCGCTGGTCATGCCCCGGTCGAGCAGCGCGCCGAAGACCGGCGCCCCCACGGAAAAACCCAAATCCAGGCCGGAGTACACCGTGCCGTAGACACGCCCCGTGGCACCCGGCGGCGCAGCGCGCTTGATCAACATGTCACGCGACGGCCCGGCAACGCCCGTGCCGGCGCCCGCGATGGCGGCCACCCACAGCGCCGCCACGCCCGGCAACCAGCCCGTGCCCACCAGCGCCAGCAACACTGCACCGGCGCACATGGCGACGGCAATGGTGCGCTCCAGACGCTCGACGCGCGAGACCAGGAAGCCCCCCACCACCATCCCGGCCGCACCAAACAGCATGTAGCCGGTAATGACCAGGGCCGTCAGATCGAGCGGCAGGCCATACATCCTCCCAAGTGCAGGGCTGGCGAAGCTCTGCATGGCGGCGAGCGCGCAGGTGCTGAAGAAAAAGAACGAAAAACACAGCCATACCGAGGGCAGGCGCAAAAACGCCATCGGGTGCTCGGGCTTGGCCTGGGCGCCGCCCACCGGCGCTGCATGGGCCCATTCGCCCTGGCTGTCGTCCACGGCATCGCGGTTCCACCACAGCACGGCGAGCACGAGAAGCGCCACACCGCAGGCGGCAAAGCACGCCATGCGCCAGGAGCCGCTGACCGTGGCAATACCCGCCATGAACACCGGCGCAGCCGCCCAGCCGAGGTTGCCGGTAATGCCGTGCACCGCGAACGCGTGGCCCAGGCGCGCCTGCGAGACCCGTTTGTTCATGATGGTGAAATCCACCGGGTGGAACGAGGCATTGCCCAGGCCTGCGAGCGCCGCCGCCACGGCCAGGCCCAGATAGCCTGGCGCCAGCGCGGCGGTAAGCGCGGCGGCGGCAAAACAGCCCACGGCGAAAAACAGCACCGGCCGTGCGCCCACCCGGTCCACCAGGAAACCCGCCGAGGCTTGCCCAACGGCCGAGATGACGAAAAACACCGTCACCAGCAGCCCAAGCTCGGAATAGTTGAGCGAAAAATCACTGATGAACCACGGGAACAGCGGCGGCAGCAGCATGTGAAAGAAATGCGAGGTCGCGTGCGCCATGCCGATCAGGCCAATGGTTTTGGCGTCCTGGTGCAGGGGCACGGCGGCCTGCGCGCGCGAAGTGGCGGTAGTCATGCGGCGATGGTAGGCTGGCACAGAACGTCCGAACGGCGATAGTCTGCCAATTTCTGTTGCGATCATGCCAAGCACGCCCCTCCTCGCTGCCGCGGCCTCCCGACCGGTGGTCAGCTCCATCACGCCGCATTTGTTCGTGCCGACAGCCGCGCGGCCGGTACGTGCCAAAGTGCGCCATCTGGCAGCGAACACCCAGGTTGCACCGCACAGCCACCCCTGGGCACAGGTCGCCATGGCCGACCACGGCGTGATCCGGCTCGGTGTCGATGGCGGCAGCTACCTGGTGCCACCCTCGCATGCGCTGTGGATACCGCCTGGCATGGTGCATGCCGTCACTCTGGTGGACGACGCCGACCTGCGCACGCTTTACCTGTATGTGCCGCGCAGCCGCTGCGGGCCCGACGCCGCGCCGCTGGCACAGGCCGACGCCTGGCGCGGCGCGCGCATGCTCGAAGTCTCGCCCCTGCTGCGTGCGCTGGTCCGCGAGATGCCGACCGATGCAGACGACCAGCCGTCGTTCACGGCGGCGTCAGGTCGTCGGCGTGAACGGCATCTCAGCGCCCTGATTCGCCAGGAGTTGGCACAAGCCCCCACGCGCCGCCTGGGCGTGGACCTGCCGCGCGACAAGCGCCTGCGCCAATTGTGCGAAGCCGTGCTCGCCGACCCGGCGCGCCATGACACGCTGGCCGCCTGGGCGCGGGACACTGGCGCCAGCCCGCGCACCGTGGCAAGGTTATTCCGGCAGGAACTGGCCACCAGCTTCACCCAGTGGCGCCAGCAGGTGGTCCTGGCGCAGGCCGTCTCGCTCGCCGCCCGCGAACTGCCGATCGCACAGATTGCCGCCGAGCTCGGCTACAGCCCGAGCGCCTTCAGCGCCATGGTGCGGCGCAGCGTGGGGCAGACGGCAGGACGATTTCTGGGCAAGGCGATGCGTGCTGCGCAAGGCGCAGAACCCTGAGTTCTTGCGGCCTCAGCACGCTGCCTTGCGTTGCGTCAACACCCAAACGTCCCACACTTCCAAAATATCCCTAAATAAATTGTGTATTTAACGGAGGACATGTTCATGAAGGCGCTCACCGATCTTTTTTCCACCGACTATGGCCTGATGAGCATCGTGGGGATCGCCATCATGGTGGTGGGCATCACCGGTTTTGCCTTGGTGGTGCGCCACAAAATGAACGAACCGCCACGCGACAAGCAGGCCTGACCCGGCCGCCCTGGCGCTCGACATCGCGTGAACACGCGAGCCTGCAACTTGACATTCATCAGGTCAAATTGGGCCACCACGCCCGCGCTTTGTGCAAATAATGCGCTTTCACACGATTCGTATCGAATTGTGAGGGGGCACCATGCAAAAGCTGATCGACAACCTGCGCCTGTCGCGCAAATTCCTGCTGGTGGGCGTGCTGGGACTCATCGCCCTTGCCCTGCCGATGTGGCTGGTGCTCTCGGGCGGCTTGACCGACATCGCGCGTTCTGAAAAAGCCCTCTCGGGCGTGGCGCCTGCGATTGCCGTCGTCCACACCGTGCAGTTGATGCAGCAGCACCGGGGCCAATCCGCCAATTTTCTCTCCGGCAGCGAGGAGGCGCGCGCGCCACGTGAAGCACTGCTGGCGAGTTCTACCAAGGCGCTGCAAGAGCAACTCAGCACGCTGCAGCGCTTTGGCGACACAGCGTTGACGGCGCGGGCCGAGGCGGTGCAAAAGCGCTGGCTCGAGTTAGGAAAGGCGGTTGGCGAGCGCAGCCTGACCGTACCGGAGAGCTTTCGCCAACAATCGGCCGTGATTGACGAGCAGTTGGAAATTGTTTTGGGTCTGGTCGACCGCGCTGGCCTTACGCTGCATGTCCCCGCCAGCGCCTACTACCTGACGATGGCCGCCCTTGAACACCTGCCTCGTCTCACGGAGAGCCTGGGCCAGGCACGCGCCGTCGGCGCAGCGTTTCTGAACGCAAAGCAGGCCAACCCCAGCAGTCAGGCCCAGGCCGCCGCGCTGGTACAGGGCGCGCGCGTGGCTGCGCGGCAGGCACAAGGAGCCCTGGCGCTGGCCATGGCGAACGACCCTCTGGCGCGGCGCACCTTGGCCGAACCCGCTGCAGGCGCACAAAAGGCCGCCGACGCGGCCCTGGCGCTGGTTACCCAGAAAATCGTCGAAGCCTCGTCCTTCGACACGCCGAGCAAAGACTACATCGCCACCCTCACGGGGTACATCGACGCCCAGGCCAATTTGCTCGACCAAGCCATGCAGGTCATGTCGGCGCAAGTCTCCAGCCGGGCTTCCGACACGCGCCGCCTATTGCTGGAGGTCTTGCTGATTTCATTGGCCACTGCGGTACTGGCGGGCATGGTGCTGTGGCTGGTGCGCCGCAGCACAACGCGCTCGGTCGAGCGGGCCTTGGCACTGGCCCAGCGTATCGCGGCAGGTGACTTGGCTTCCGACGCAACCCCTGCGGGCCAGGATGAAATGGGCCAGTTGCTGGCGGCACTCAACAGCATGAACGCCAGCCTGCGCGGCATCGTCTCCGCCGTGCGCACCAGCAGCGACAGCATTGCCACGGGCGCCAGCCAGGTCGCCGCCGGGAGCCTCGACCTGTCGCAACGTACCGAAGAGCAGGCCGCCAACCTGGAAGAGACTGCTGCCTCCATGGAGCAGTTGACCAGCACCGTGCAAAGCAATGCCGACGTGGCCCACCAAGCCGCCCAACTGGCGCAGACGGCGAGCGAAGTGGCGGCGCGCGGCGGTGAGGTCGTGGGCGACGTGGTCACGACCATGGACGAGATCAATACGGCGTCGCGCCGCATCGGTGACATCATTGGCGTGATCGACGGGATCGCCTTCCAGACCAATATTTTGGCGCTCAACGCTGCCGTCGAAGCCGCCCGCGCGGGCGAGCAAGGGCGCGGTTTTGCCGTGGTGGCAAGCGAGGTGCGCAGCCTCGCCGGCCGCAGCGCCGAAGCGGCACGCGAAATCAAGGCCTTGATCGCCGACAGCGTGAGCAAAGTCGACGCCGGCGGCAAACTGGTTCACCAGGCGGGCAGCACCATCCAGGACATCGTCACCCAAGTGAAGCAGGTCAGCGAGCTGATCAGCAGCATCAGCCTGGCAACGGCGGAGCAGACACAAGGCATCGCACAGATGAGCGCGGCCGTCGATCAACTCGACCAGGTGACACAGCAGAACGCCGCCTTGGTGGAAGAATCGTCTGCCGCCGCCGACAACCTCAACCACCACGCGCAAGAACTGGTGACGGCCGTCGGCGTATTCCGGCTGGGAAGCATGGCACCCGCAGCCGCTCGGGCGTCGTCCGCTGCCGCTCCCGCGAAGCCCCTTGCGCGGCAGGCATTGGCGCGCAACCCGTAATTTCAAGGTTTTTAGCCCTCTAGCGCTTATGCAGAAAGCGCTAGCAGCTATTATTTTGGAAGCGCTTTTGCCTCCTGCCCAAGCGGGCCACGGGCCAACCCGCTATCGTGATGGCGCATGAACGCAGCGCAGGACCGCCCCAGGCAAGCCGCGCACCGCGGTGCGCAGCACGGAGGTTACCCAGTGAGCCCCACGACGCCCAACACCCATTTCTACGAACCGCGCCTCGGCCACGGCCTGCCGCACGACCCGTTCAACGCCATCGTCGGGCCGCGCCCGATTGGCTGGATATCAAGCTGCGCGCCAGACGGCACCGCCAACCTCGCGCCCTACAGCTTTTTCAACGCCTTCAACTACACGCCGCCCATCATCGGCTTTGCCAGCATTGAAGCAAAAGACACGCTGCGCAACGTGCGCGCCAGCGGCGAATTCGTCTGGAACCTGGCCACCCGGCCGCTGGCCGAGGCGATGAACGCGAGCAGCGCATCGGTCCCGCCCGAGGTGGACGAATTCGCCCTCGCGGGGCTCGATCGCCTGCCCTCGCGGCTGGTGCGCCCGCCGCGCGTGGCACGCTCGCCGGTGCATTTCGAATGCCGCGTGAGCCAGATCGTGCAACTGCAATCGGCCCAGGGCGTTGCCGTGGACACCTGGCTGGTGCTGGGCGAAGTGGTGGCCGTGCACATCGACCGCGCGCTACTGCCGGGCGGCGTGTACGACACCGCGGCCGCCCAGCCCATCCTGCGCGGCGGCGGCGCGGCGGACTATTTTTCGATTGGCAAAGAGCAGCTCTTTCGCATGAAGCGCCCCCGGTAAAGGCAGCCCTCAGCGCAGGCGCTACGGAAATGGCCGCTCACTCTGGCGCTACCACACCCGCGCACAGCCCCTTGCCTGGCGCACGCGCCCACTGTTCCAGCCATGCCCACACCTGCTGCACGCCGTCGTGCCCAGGGCGCTGCAAGCCATGGTCGGCACCGGGCAGTGTGCGGGCGCAGTAAGGGGCAGCACGCCCCCGTGCCAGTGCACGAAAGCGCTGGTACGCCGCCTGCGGCAGCAGGGCATCTTGCGCTCCCCACACCTGCAGCAGCGGCCAGGGAGCGGCGAGCAAAGGCTGCTCCAGCGGCCATTGCCAGAGTTCGCGCCAATAGCGCAGGCTGCGGCCCTCGCGCACGGCCGCGCCCGCAAGCGGGCCGGCTTGGACACGCTCCAGTACCTGCAGCCGAGCCGTGACGCCTTGCCGCTGCGCTTGCAGCGCCAAGGCTTCCTTGGGGTCAAGGCCGCTGGAGCTGAGCAGCACGAGGCCGGCCAACTGGGGCACCTCGGGCGCCAGCGCGGGCAAAAGTTCTGCGCCTTCCGAAATGCCGATCAGCAGTTGCGGCAGGGGCGACTCACCCACCCGGGTCCGCGCGTCTGCGTGCAGCGCGGCGATGGCATGGGCGCGCCAGGCCCCCAGGCCATCCGTCTGTACGAAGGCGGCAGAACACCGATCGGCAGGCGTGCTAGCGTCCGGATCAACCCAGGGCTTGTGCAGCACCAGCACCTCGGCATGCAGCAGGCCGGCAAAGTAGCGGTCAGCGAGTGGCGCCATGCCGGCGCAGCCGGAACCGGGCACGACGATGACGCGGTAGCGCACCGGCATGGCGCGCGCAGGGCGCTCCAGGGCCATGAGCGTGAGGCCATCGGCTGCGGGCAACTGCCGGGTATGAAATGCGCTGGCGGTAGCGGGTTCCACGGCAGCGGGCGGGGAGCCACGCCCACGCTCCGATGCTGGCGCAGCGCAACCCCACAGGGCGGCACTGGCCAAGGCAAGCACCGCCCAGCCGCCACGCACAAAGGCCCGCACGGGGCGGGCCTGGAGCGCTGCGGGCAACGGGCCCATGCCGTCTCTTTCAGACGCCCAATCGCCGTTCACTTCAGGATGATGACCTGCTCCGGCGGGGCTTCCCGCATCGGCTCACCGCCCTGCTGCAGGGGCATGGGCTGGCCCCGGCGCACGCCGCGCGAAAGCTTGGCGTCGGTGTAGCCCAACTGCCCAGCCAGTTGCTGGTACACGTCCTGGGCCAGGCTGAGCGAGGTCTCTTTCATGACCTTGGAGCGGTTCGGCGGCGCGATGTCGCCCCGGTTCGACAGGATCTTGGTGTCGTTGCCCTCGCCCTGGGCCGAGAACGCCGCCTTGATCTCGTAGGTCTTGGTGTCGATCAGCGAGAAGTCGGCCAGCAATTGCAGGCCATACTGGCGCGTGGCGCTGCTGGTGCCCTGCAGGGGCGAGAGCGCGTCGGTGAAGTCGATGCTGGAGACCACGCCGAACAGCACGTAGTCGGCGCCCTTGAACTCGCCCTTCTTGAGGCGGGCGATGACGTTGGTCACGTCGTTCTGGCGCACGGGCTTGGCCATCTTGCCGCCCTGCACCTGGTTGAGCACCTGCTCGGCTTTCGAGTTTTGCGGCGCGCCAGCGTCAAAACCCCGGCCTTGCACCAGCTTGAAATAGGTGCCCTGCAGGATGGCGCCCTTGATGTCGTTGGTGTAGCCGCCCAGCTCGCGCATTTCGATGTAGCTGTAGCGCCCGGCCACGTAGGTGCCGCTGGCCTGCTCGGAAGCCTGCATGGACTGCTGGCCCGAGTACGAGCCCGAACCGCCGTAGGGCCCGTGGCTGTAGCCACCGCCCTGGCTGCCCTGCGCGCTCATCTGGCTGCTGCGCTGGTACTGGCCGGCCATGAAGTATTCGGACACTTGCTGGGCGTAGGCCAGATCGGTGACCGCAATGCGCGGCGCCGCGTTCTGCGCGTGGGCGCTAGCGCCCCAGGCCAGCGCGGTGGCGGCCAGCACGGACAGCGCTGTGTTCAGAGTGGTTCTGCGTTGCATGGTAGGGCTCCTTGTGAGCTGACTGGACTTCTTGGATGGATCAGGCGATGCAAGCGATTTCGGCCGCATCGCACAAAACTGGCGCGGCGCACACCAGCGGCCGCCGCGCAAGGGCCGCCCCGCCGCGCTGAGCAAAGTCCCCCTTCCCGCGCGCAGCGCGAGAGCAAGGGGGAAGCGGCGTAGCCGCTCAGGGGGTTCATCTCGTGCTGGTTTTGCGAATTTCCTTTTCGTCTTCCCATTCGATGGTGCCCTCTTCCACATCGAAGAGCTTGAGCGTGAACTTGTAATACACGTCCTTGGTCGAGGCACTTTGCTTGACGATGCTGGTCAGCTCGCCTTCCAGGCTGTATTTGGCCGCCGTCATGTTGCCGATCTTGGCGGTGCTGCTTTGCTTGTACAGGCCGCTCTGGTTCTGGCGCTGCAGCTCATCCACGCCAGACTGCATCTCACGGATAGAGCGCACGAAGCGCACCTTGCCGGACTTGACCAGCGCGGTCTGGATGGAGCTCATCACGTTGGTGGTGTCGATGTACTCGCTGGTCTTGTTCTTCACCGTGGAGATGGTCACCGTGGGGCGGCCCTGGAAGATGCCGGTTTCCAGCAGGCTGCCGGTCATCTTCTCGGCAATCATCTGCAGGTCGGACGAACCAAACTCGTTGGTCACCAGTTCCACGCCCTTGGCGTCGCCATAGTTGACCTGGCGGTCAAAGCGGATCACGGGGGACGATATGTTCTGGCAACCAGCCAGCAGCAACGTGGCGGTGGCCAGGCCCAGGGCAAGGTGGCGGCTGAAAAATGCGGTCATGGTGTTTCTCCTGCAAGGCGCTGCGTTCAGCGCGTTTCTACGTTCATTTCGATGCGGAAATCCTGCGCGGCACTGGTCGGGGCCACGCTTTTCACGGTCTGCTGGCCCAGACCCAGCACGGCCATTTGCTTCCACGATTCGCCGTCGCCCACCTGGTTGCCGACGCTGTCGAGCCAGCGGAAGCGGTAAAACACGGTGCGGTCGCTGCGGCCCATGTTGGCCATGTCGGCCTGGACGACGAGGATGTCGTTCTTGCGCACGATGCGGATCTCGCGCACGGCGATGTTGTTGGCTTCACCGCGCAGCGCAACTTTGGCGGCCACGGCAATCGGTGTGGCCGGGTCGTGCATCTGCGCCAGGGCGGCGCCTGAGAGCGCCAGGAAAGCGGCGCTGGCGGCGAGAAGGGTGCGTGTGTTCATGCGCGGGCTCCTTGGGTTGGCTTGAGAGTGGCGTTGCCCGTTACTGCGCGGCGCTGGCGGCTGCGGGTTTGCTGGTGCGGCGTTTTTTCGCCTTCTGCGGTTTGGTGGGCGCTTCATTCGCAGCGGCGGTGGCAGCGACGGGTGTGGGCGGCGCGGCGGACACAGCGGCCAGGCTGCCGATGGTGGCCACCTTGCCCATCAGCACGGTGTTGTGGTACAGGCGCATGGGCACCAGCGCGTACTGGCCGTCGATCTGCACCGGTTCGGGCAGGGGGCGGCCATTGACGCTCAGTTGGTGCGTGCCCGGTGGCAGGTAGCCGCGCGCCACGTAGACCCGGCCGGGCAGCATGCGCCACATGCGGTCATCGGCCTGCTCGGTGGTCACCGAGGCCACGGCGCCGATAAGCCCGCCCAGCAGGCCTCCGTTCTTTTGCAGTTGGTCCTGCAGCACGCCCTTGGCCACCGCGCGGGTGACCCCGCGCAGCACCATGCCGGGCATTTCGTCCTTCAAGGCGCGGCGTGCCATGACGTTCACGTCGACAATCTTTTCCAGCTTGAAGTCGTACCCCGAGGCGGAAATCTGGCCAAGAGGCGCATCGGTAGAAGGCTCGATGACCGGGTAGGAAATACTCACCGTGACCATGCCGCGCCCGGTCGGCACGGGCAGCGTGAACGCCTTGGGCTTGCGCGCTGGCGCGTCGCCCGCCTCGACCAGGAACAGCACGTCGGTCATGCGCTGGCGGCGCTTCCAGGTGAAGCTGGTGCGGCTGTCCAGGCCGCGCAGGCCTTCTTCGAGCACCGCCGTTTCGGGCTTGAGCTCAATGGCCTTGCGGTAGCCCGGCGCGGCCAGGCCCGATTCGCCCAGCACCTCGTACAGAAAACCTGCGAGGTAGTGCGAGAGGGCGTTCGAATACCCGTTCTTGAGCGCCAGCACCTCGGGGTCGTTGAGCGTTTCCACCGGGTAGCCGTTCAGTTCCTTGCCGCCAGACTGCGCGCCCTTGGCCTTGGCTTCTTCTTCTGCAGCCAGCGTCTCCTTGGCGCGGAACTCGGCAATCACCGCTTCGCGCTCGTGCGTGCGCTTGATGTCGACACGCGCGTTGTCCAGGTCGCCCACGGCGACGCGATTGAGCGCCAGCGTGGTGGTGAGCCAGACCTTTTCATAGTCCTGGCCTTCGTAGACTTTGAGGCGCTCGCTGACCAGGGCCGCGCCCACCGTGCCCATCAGCTTTTGCGGGTCGGTCTTGGCGGCTTCTTCCCAGGCCTTGACACGGTTGTCGGCCAGCAGAAAGGCGTTGGTGCTGTCGTCGTAGCGCTGGTCCATGCGCAGCAATTCGCCGCGTTCGAGGTTGTAGAGCAGCTCGGTTCGCTCGGCTTCGGTGGTGGCGGAAGCCTCCAGGCGCGAGAGCGCCGCGGGGATGCCGCCGTTGTTGCCGGCGGTCTGCATTTCGGTCGCCAGCTTGTCGTGGCTTTGCATGTTGGCGCAGCCGGCCAGCGCCAGGGCGAGCGCCAACGGGGCCAGGGCGCGGGCGCGCGAGGGTCGTGAAAAAGCCATGGGTTCCTCCGATTTTGTTGTCTATCCAGAGGTGATCCACGGCTGCGCAGCGGGCACGGCCTTCCTCCTCCTTCTTCTTGGGGCGCGCTTGCTTGCACGCTCTCCGCCTTTTTGCTGCCCCCAGTACGCCGCTGCGGGACCAGCCGCGAGAATGTAGCAAATACCGGGGCTACCGTCCGAAGTATCCGCGTGCGCGGTGGCTTGAAATTTGCTCCCGCGCACGATCTGGCGCCGCAGCGTGCGATTTTTCACGCTGCGCGATGCAATAAAGCCACACCGTGCGGTCGCCAGCGAGTTGCAGCGTGGCGTCGGGCACCACCTCGGGCACGGCAAACTCCAGACTGACGAGCCACGTGCCAACTTCCATCTCGGCCTGGGCCTTGGCGAGGGCGCGCGCCATGCTCTCGGGCCGCTGGAACAGGTAGACAAGCGCGTAGCTGGCCCAGTCCGCCGCCCAGAGATCGCCCCGGCGCACATAGGCCCAGGGGCAGCGCCAGGCGCACAGCAGTTGCAGCAAGCGGCTGCGCTCGATGCCCTCCAGGTGCGCTTCTGGATAGGCCTGGCGCAGGGCGATAAGCCCATCACCCAGCCCGCAGCCAGCGTCGAACAGGCGCGCGCCCTCGTGCAATGGCACGGTCGTGCCCAGATCGGACAGTGCACCATGCGGCGTGGGGAACAGGGGCGCGTCGCGCCAGGCGCCCAGTGGATAAACGAGCAGCAAGAGCGCCAGCGGTGCCAGCCAGACCCAGGGCGCCACGCTGGCGGTACCCGAGAGCAACAGCGCCAGCGGAAAACCCGCCGCCAAGAGAGTGCGGCGCCACCAACTGCCCGCCAGCGGGCTGGCCACCACCGGCAGCACGCACGCCAGCAGCAGCGCCCAGCCGGACGGCAGGACGCGCGCCAGCAACCCATATGCCAGCCACGCCGCCCCCCAGACCAGCAGGGCCGGCAGCGGCCAGGGAAAGCGCGGCATGGCGTCGCCGGGATGGGGAATCAGTCCCCGCGCAAACGCTCGATCAGGCCGTTGAGCGCGTCGAGCGAGCCAAAGGAGATCGCCAGCTCGCCCATTTCCTCTACCCGGCCGGCGCGCTTGACGCGCTTCTTGACGCGCACCTCCACCTCGGCCGTCAGCAGGTCGGACAACTCATCTTCCACGCGCTTGATGTCGCGCGATTTCTCTTTTTTGGGTTTTTGCGGCACCAGGTTGAAATCGGCGCCGATGCGCCGCACCAGCGATTCGGCCTCGCGCACCGAGAGCTTCTTGGCCGCGATTTGGTTGCCGGCCGTGATTTGCGCCGCGCGGTCGAGCGAGAGCAGCGCCCTGGCATGGCCCATGTCGATATCGCCGGCCATCAGCATGGTCTGCACCGGCTCGGCCAGGTTCAAGAGGCGCAGCAGGTTGGACGCGGCCGAGCGCGAGCGCCCTACCGCCTGCGCCGCCTGCTCATGCGTCAGGCCAAACTCCTTGACCAGGCGCGAGAGGCCTTGCGCCTCTTCCAGCGGGTTCAGGTCTTCGCGCTGGATGTTCTCGATCAGCGCCATGGCCGCGGCGGCCTCGTCGGGGACGTCCCGCACCAGCACGGGAATGCTGTCCAGGCCCGCGAGGTGGGCGGCGCGGAAACGCCGCTCGCCGGCAATGATTTCGTACTGGCCGGCGTTCTCACCCGCACTCAGGCGCCGCACCAGCACCGGCTGCATGATGCCCTGCGCCTTGATGGACTCGGCCAGCTCGTACAACGCGCCTTCGTCCATGCGGGTGCGCGGCTGGTACATGCCGGGCACCAGCGCCGTGAGTGGCAAGCTCGATGGCGCGCCCTCCACCGGTTCGGCGTTGGCGCGTTCTGCGACTTTGGGGCCCAGCAGCGCTTCGAGGCCGCGGCCCAGGCCTTTGGGTTTCTTGGTGACCATGGTGGTGTTCAATCTTTCATCAATGCATGCAACAGCGACAGGCCTTCAGGCCACGCCCCAAGGCCGGATTCCGCGTTGATGTGGCCGCGCTCGCCCAGATCGACAAACCGCGCGCCCCAAGCCTGCGCCAATGCCTGGGCACGTTCAAAGCGGCAGTACGGGTCGTTGCGGCTACCCACGAGCACGGCGGGAAACGGCAGCGACTGGCGTGCGATGGGCGCCCAGCCGGGCAGTTGCGCGGCAACATCGGGCTGTTCGACGTCGCCAGGCGCGACCAGCAGCGCGCCACGCACCCGGTGCGTGTGCTGCGAATGCGCCGCCCACCAGGCGGCCAGGATGCAGCCCAGGCTGTGCGCGACCAGCACGACGGGGCCGCCAGCGTCCACCACCACCTCATCGAGCCGCGCGCTCCAGTCGCCACGCAGCGGGTGCATCCAGTCGTGCTGCTCAACCCGCCGGTAGCCGTGCGCCGCCTCCCACAGGGTCTGCCAATGGCCGGCGCCGGAGCCTTGCCAGCCCGGAAGAATGAGAACGTGATCGGGCGACATAAGCTTCTATTTAGATAGCTGCCTGCGCTTATGGACAAAGCGCTAGAGGCCTATTTGACTGCTATTTTTTCCTTGGTGGCCGGCGCCAGGCGCTGTACGCGCTCGACCATCTCCCGGGCGAACTCCACGAAGGCCAGGCTGCCCTTGGCGGCAGGGTCGAACACCACGCCGGGCAAGCCGTAGCTGGGCGCCTCGGCAAGGCGCACATTGCGCGGGATTACCGTGTCGAACACCTTGTCGCCAAAGTGCCCGCGCAATTGCTCGCTCACCTGGCTTTGCAGGGTGATGCGCGGGTCGAACATGACGCGCAGCAGGCCAATGATCTGCAGGTCCGGGTTGAGGTTGGCGTGCACCTGTTTGATGGTGTTGACCAGATCGGTCAGGCCTTCGAGTGCGAAGTATTCGCATTGCATGGGCACGATGACGCCATGCGCACTGCACAGGCCATTGAGCGTGAGCATGGAGAGCGACGGCGGGCAATCGATGAGCACGAAATCGTAGTCGGCATCAATTTCAGCCAACGCTGTCTTGAGGCGTTTTTCGCGCCGCTCAACGTCTACCAGCTCGACTTCAGCGCCCGCCAGCTCACGGTTGGCGCCCAACACCTGGTAGCCGCATTTCTCCGCCAGTACCGCTGCCTCGCCCACCGAGGCCGATTCCAGCAGCACGTCGTACACCGTGAGCGCCAGCTTGCGCTTGTCCACACCCGAACCCATGGTGGCATTGCCCTGCGGGTCCAGGTCCACCAGCAGCACACGCTGGCCGATGCGCGCCAGGCCTGCGGCCAGGTTGACCGAGGTGGTGGTTTTGCCGACCCCGCCCTTCTGGTTGGCGATGCAGAAAATGCGGGCCATCAGTGAACTCCTGCGGGTAACGCAGAGATGACTTGAAAATTCACAACAGCCGACATGGCATCTCCGCAGCAGGCAAAGAGGTTGAGTTTACGCGAGCGCCGCTGCTGCGGCCCCATTCGGATGGCTGTGCGGACGTATCCAGACAATGCAGCGCTCGGCGTCCAGCCCCGGAACGACAAGAGGTTCCACGTGAAACACCTCCACGCCGGCAGGCAGCGCCGCCAGTTCATCTTGCGGGAGCTTGCCTTTCATGGCCAGCCAGACGCCCTGAGGCGCGAGTGCCGCATGCGACCACTGCGTGAAATCCTTGAGCGAGGCAAAGGCCCGGCTGCTGACCACATCAAACGGCCCGGCGAGCGATTCGACCCGAGCATGAATGCCGTGCAGGCCCGGCAGCCGCAAGGCAGCCGCCGCCTGCTGAATGAACGCGGCCTTCTTGGCCACGGTGTCCACGCAGTAGACCGCAAGCTGCGGCAAACAGATGGCGAACACCACGCCTGGCAAGCCGCCGCCCGAACCCACATCCAGAAGACGTGGCGCTTCTCTTCCCTGCCCCGCAAGCTCGCGCTGGAGCGCCGGTACCGCCGCCAGACTGTCGAGCAAGTGGTGCGTCAACATTTCGCCAGGCTCGCGCACCGCCGTCAGGTTGTAAACCCGGTTCCACTTTTGCAGCAGTGCCTGAAACGCCAACAATTGGTCAACTTGCGTCTCGGTCAACGACAGGCCGAGCGCCCGTACACCCGCCTCCAGGCCTTGGCGCAACGCGCCGGTCACGCAGAGGCTCCGGCATCCACAGCAATGTATTCCTTGAGGCCGCCCTTTTTCAAATGCACCAGCAGCAGCGAAATGCTGGCCGGTGTAATGCCAGGAATGCGCGAGGCTTGGCCCAAGGTTTCGGGGCGGTGCGCAGCCAATTTTTGCCGCGCCTCGATGCTCAGCGCCGTCACCTGTAGGTAGTCGATGGCATCCGGCAGGCGCAATTGCTCGAAATGGGAAGCGCGCTCCACATCGCCCTTTTGCCGATCGATGTAGCCGGAATACTTGGCGGCAATCTCCACCTGCTCGCGCACGGGGTCAAACAGATCGCCCAAGGTTTCACGTGAAACATCGGCGCTGGCGAAGCGCCCGCCATCCATGCCGGTCAAATCCTGGTGCGACACCCCCGGCCGGCGCAGCAGCTCAAACAAGTTGTACTCATGCTCGATGGCCTTGCCCAGCACCCGCTCCGACTCGCCGGCAGCCAGGTTGTTCGGATTCACCCAGGTGTCCTTCAGGCGCTGGGTTTCACGCACCACCGCTTCGCGTTTGCGGCTGAAGGACTCCCAGCGTGCGTCGTCCACCAAACCCATCTGGCGCCCCACTTCGGTGAGCCGCATGTCGGCATTGTCTTCGCGCAGCTGCAAGCGGAACTCCGCGCGGCTGGTGAACATGCGGTAGGGCTCGGTCACACCTTGCGTGATGAGGTCGTCCACCAGCACACCCAGGTAAGCCACATCGCGCCCAGGCAGCCAGGGCGCTTCACCCCGGCACGCCAGGGCGGCGTTGATCCCAGCGAACAGCCCTTGCGCGGCGGCCTCTTCGTAGCCGGTCGTGCCGTTGATCTGACCGGCAAAGTACAGGCCGGCAATCTGCCGCGTCTCGAAGCTGCTCTTGAGAGAGCGCGGGTCGAAGTAGTCGTATTCGATCGCATAGCCGGGCCGCAGGATGTGCGCGTTTTCCAGGCCCTCCATGCTGCGCACCAAGGCCAGTTGAATGTCAAAAGGCAGCGAAGTCGAAATGCCGTTGGGGTAGAACTCGTGCGTGCTCAAACCTTCGGGTTCGAGAAAAATCTGGTGGCTGTCCTTGCCCGCAAAACGGTTGATCTTGTCTTCCACGCTGGGGCAATAGCGCGGGCCAACGCCCTCGATCTTGCCGGTGAACATGGGGCTGCGGTCGAACCCCGAGCGGATGATCTCGTGCGTGCGCAGGTTGGTGTGCGTGATCCAGCACGGCATCTGGCGCGGGTGCATGGCAGCGCCCCCATGGGCATGGGCCATGAAACTGAACACCGGCACGGCGCCCTCGTTCACACCACCCGGCATGCCGTCGCCCGGCTGCTCCTCGCAGCGGGAAAAGTCGATGCTGCGCCCGTCAATGCGTGGTGGCGTACCGGTCTTCAAACGCGCCTGCGGCAGTTGCAGCTCCTTGAGCCGGCTTGAGAGGCTGGTGGCCGGCGGGTCGCCCGCGCGCCCGGCGGCATAGCTGTTCAGGCCCACATGGATCTTGCCATCCAGAAAAGTGCCTGCCGTCAGCACCACCGTGCGGCCGCGGAACTTCACCCCCACTTGCGTCACGGCGCCCACTACGCGGTCGCCCTCCACCATCAAATCGTCCACCGCCTGCTGGAACAGCCAGAGATTGGGCTGGTTCTCGATCATGCGGCGAATCGCCGCCTTGTAGAGCACACGGTCGGCCTGTGCGCGGGTGGCGCGCACGGCAGGGCCTTTGCTGGAGTTGAGAATACGAAACTGAATGCCGGACTCGTCCGTGGCCAGCGCCATGGCGCCGCCCAGCGCATCCACCTCTTTCACCAGGTGGCCCTTGCCGATGCCGCCGATGGAGGGGTTGCAGCTCATCTGCCCCAGCGTCTCGATGTTGTGCGTGAGCAGCAGCGTGCGCGCGCCCATGCGCGCGGCGGCAAGCGCGGCCTCGGTTCCAGCGTGGCCGCCGCCGACCACGATGACATCAAATTCCTGGGGGTACAACATGGAAACGCTCCGGGGCTCTGGTGCCCCTGGGTCAAAAAACAGCACGTGCGGCGCGGATGCCGGTACGGGCTAACCCGCAATTTTCCCACTTTGCCGAGTTGGACGTGCGCAGCAGGTGATCAGACCCATCCCGGCGACGCTGTTCCACGTGAAACACCCAACGCGCCGGCACGGGAGCCCATTCCAAACCACGGTGCATTCAAGAACCGTCGCGCCTTGCCGCTGTGCCTATGCTCCAATCGCGGCCATGAAAACTCTCGTCTTCGCGGGCAGCACCCGCCAACAATCGTTCAATCGCCGTCTGGCCCGCGAAGCGGCCGCCATGGCCAAGGCCGCAAGCAGTGAGGTGACGCTGCTGGAACTGGGCGAACTCGACATCCCCATGTACAACGCCGACCTCGAAGCGCACGGCACACCTGCCGATGTGCTGCGGCTCAAGCGCCTGCTGTGGGAGCACCCGGCGTGGATCATCTGCTCGCCCGAGTACAACGGCAGCTACACCGCCCTGCTGAAGAACACCATCGACTGGGCTTCCAGCCCGGTCGCGGGCGACCCCGAATGGACCGATGGCGTGAAACCCTTTCGCGGCAAGGTGGTCGGCATCCTCAGTGCGTCCAATGGCCGCTTGGGTGGGCTGCGCTCACAAAGCCACCTGGCACCGCTGTTGCTCAATCTCGAATGCTGGCTGGCCCCGCGTGCCTACGCCCTTGCCGGCGCCGCCAGCGCCTTTGACGACCAAGGCACGCTCACCGATGCGGTGCACCAAAGCGGCGTGCGGGGCGTGGTCGAGCAGGTGCTGTGGGCGGCCAAGCGCCTGCACGGCGAGCCCGCGGTGTGAAGCAGAAAAATATTGCAAAAAAGCGCCTCTGGCGCATAACAGGCAAGCGCTACCAGCTATGCCTGCGATAGCAGATGCAAGCTGCCGGCCTGGCTGCGGCGCATGCTGCACAGCGCCGTCCATCTCCAGCGCCATCCCCGGAATGCCGCTGGGAAAGCCAGCGGGCGTGCCTTGCGTGCAACTGGATGCCGATCTGCGCTGCCGTCTCTTTGGCCGGCCCGACCGCCCCGCCGTCTGCGCCAGCCTGCGGCCAGAGCCGGCCATGTGCGGCAGCGACCGCAGCCAGGCGATGGTGTTTCTCACCCGGCTCGAAGCCCTGACAGCCCCATTCCTCAACCCAGCAGCAGCGGCACCCAGTGGTTGATCAGCGCCCCGCCCGCCAGCAACCAGGCAAACAGGATCAGCGCCAACAGCAGCGGCTTGGCGCCCGCCTTGCGGATCGCGCTGAAGTGCGTTGAAAGGCCGAGCGCCGCCATCGCCATGGCGAGCAAACCGGTGTCGATGCCCGTAGCCGCCGCCGTGGCGCTTGCCGGCAGCCATTGCAGGGAGTTCAGCAGCACCACGGCCACAAAGCCAAAGGCAAACCAGGGCACGGTGATCTTGGCCTTGGCACCCTTGCCCGGTGCGCGTGGCCCCGCAGGACGCTCCGCATCACGCGCCAGCCAGCCCGAGAGCAGCAGCAGGAAGGGCGCCAGCATCATCACCCGCACCATCTTGGCGATAACCGCCGTATCGGCCGCCTCGGGGCTGATGGAGCGCGCCGCCGCCACCACCTGCGCCACTTCGTGAATGGTCGAGCCGGCATACAGGCCAAAGCCCCGGGCACCGCCACCGATCACACCCCAATGCTGGTTCAAATCGAACAGCACCGGGTACAGAAAGATGGAGAGCGTGCCAAACACCACCACGGTCGCCACCGCCACCGTCACCTGCTCGGCGCGCGCCTTGACGACCGGCTCGGCCGCCATCACCGCCGCCGCACCGCAGATCGCACTGCCGGCGCCAATCATCATGGCGCTCTGGCGGTCCAGGCCCAGCCAGCGCGTGCCCACCCAGCAGGCCAGCAGAAAGGTCGAGCCCAACACCAGCGCATCCACCACCACCCCGGCAAGCCCCACATGGCCGATGTCCTGCACCGTCAGCCGCAGGCCATACAGAATGATGCCCAGGCGCAGCAGGTTCTGTTTGGACACAGTCACGCCCGGGCCGCTGGCTGCGGCAAGGCGGGGGTACACCGTGTTGCCCACCAGCATGCCCAGCACGATGGCCAGCGTCAGCGCGCTCAGGCCGTGTGCCGCCAGCCACTCGATGCGGCCCAGCGCCATGCCGGCGCCGGCCAGCGCAGCGCTCAGCGCCAGCCCAGGAAGCAGCCAGCGCCAGTCCGGTACGTGAGGAAGCCGCAAAGCCCCCTGGAGAGCAGCAGACGGAGCGTCCGCACGCACGGTCAGATCGGTAGAAGACGCCATGCCGCGCAGTGTGCGTAGCGGCATACTTCCTGTCCAACGGGTTATTTACATATGATCTAGCTGTTATGCCGATAGAACGCCGCACCCCATGGATGTCCTTCGCCTGACGCTGCGCCAGTTGCAGATCTTTGTCGCCGTCGCGCAGACCGGCAGCACCACCGCCGCCAGCCACGCGGCAGCGCTCTCGCAGTCGGCCACCAGCGCAGCCGTGAATGAGCTGGAGCGCCTGCTTTCCCTGCAGCTCTTTGACCGCACCGGCCGGCGCCTGCTCCTCAACGACAACGGCCGCGCATTGCTGCCGCGCGCGCTGCGCATGCTGGAAAACGCGTCCGAAATCGAGCGCATGGCACGCGATGCGGACCAGCAATTGCAGTCGCTGCGCATCGGCGCCAGCACCACCTTGGGCAACCATGTGCTGCCCGCCCTGCTGGCCCGATTCTTCGGCAGCAGCCCGGCTGCGGCGCCGCACTGGGAATCCAGCGTGGCCATTGGCAATACCGAAGACATCTGCGCGCAAGTCGCGGCCTTTTCCCTGGATGTTGGCCTCGTCGAAGGCCATTGCCACCACCCCCAGCTTGACGCGCGCCCCTGGCTGCACGACGAACTGGTGCTCGTCGCCGCGCCCAGCGGTGCCCAAGGGCTGGACCCGCGCGACCCCACCAGCCTGGAGCAATTGCGCGCAGCCGTCTGGCTGCTGCGCGAGAGCGGCTCGGGCACGCGCGAAACCGGCGACCTCGCCATCCTGCCCCAACTGCACGCCTACCGCCGCGTGATCGAACTGGGCAGCTCGGAAGCCATCCGGCAAGCCGCCGCCGCAGGCCTGGGCATTGCCTGCCTCTCGCGCTGGGTGGTGCACGACGCTCTGCGCGAGGGGCGGCTGGTGGAGCTGATGACCCCGCTACCTCCTATTCAGCGCCAGTGCTTTTGCGTGCTGAGGCGGGGGAAGCCGTTCACGCCAGCAATGGCGCAATTTCTGACGCTGCTGGGATTGGAGGACGCGCATGCGGCTCAGGCACCGGCGCCTCAGACTCCCTCCAGCACCCGCGCCAGCGCTGCGCCACCCTCCCCGTGAAGGCATCGATGCAGAAGAGATGCAGCCACCCGTTCTCCACCAATTCGCGTACGGTGGCATGCTCGGACAGCACCGACTCGATGGCTGCGCGCGGCGCTTCGATGTACACGCTCAGCCGCAGCGGTGTGTGGCGCAGCTGCTTACCGTCGTGCAACGACTGCAGCGGCAGTCCAATGCGCAAGTCTCCGCCGTTGCCCTCAAACACGCCAATGTGGCCACCCACCACGTTGTGCAGAAGCTTGTTGCCGCACCCGTAGCGCGTGTTGTCCACGGTCGAGGCGTGGTACTGGAGGTTGATCCAGTTAGTGACCACCATGGGCGCAGTCATGATGAGCGTGAGCACCTTGTTCTCGGGATCCAGCGCATGGTCGTAGTCGTGCAAAAAGCTCCTACCAGCCAGATTCATGTTCCGGCTGCGCGCGCGCGGTGCCACGATAAATGAGGCGTTGTTGGCCAGGCCCCATTCCGGGCGCACCTGAGACCAGTCGTTGGCGCGCTCACGTACCGCCTGGTGCAGCGCTGCTGGTCGTGTGACCAGCTTGCCCAGACCCAGACTCTCTGCACGCTCGCCCCGAGCGCTCACGCCAGCTTGGTCCAACGCCGACTTCAGCGCCACGAGCGAGCCCGCCAACGGCGCCGGGACGTCCTGCGTGTCGAACAGCACCAGGTCGTCGGTCGTCGTGTTGTGGACTCCCGGCACAAAGTGGGTGTCTGCCGGTATCGCAATACCGCGCACCGCAAGCTCCGCGCGCAGCGCGGGCCGGTTGAGCAAGTCGGCCAGCACCCGGGCGTTCACTTCGCCGCTTTGCCCTCCGCAGGCCCCGCAATCCAGGCCTGAAGCATGGGCATTGTTGGCGCTTTGACTGCCGTGGCCGGCGATAAGCACCAGCGGCGCAAAGTTTTTCACCAAGCCCATGGCGGTCAGAATGCCCTGCGCGAGCGCTGCCGCAGCCTGAATCCCGTCATCCCCCTGCGCCAGGCCCGGCCGCAAGTGTTTCGCCGCACCGCCGGGCAAGCCGGTGTCTTCCCAACGCGCTGCCGGCGCGTCGGACGCCAAACTGCTGCTCAGCAGCTTGCCGCCATACAGCAAACCCAAACTCTCGACAAAGCTAAAAGCCGACGACGGTGCTGCGCGGAATGCGGCCCAGCGATCGCTCCAGTGCAGCGCCTCTTTGCGCTTGGCTGCCAGCACTTGGGCCAAGTGGGGACCTTGCGCCGTGCCACTCGCTGCCGCCAAGCCGCTGGCTTTGACCGACTCCGTCACTTGCAGCGTGGGCGAAAGCAACCCGGGAAGCTGGGGCCGTGTAAGCGCGCTGCCCAGTGGCTGGTACGCCATCGGCAGGCCGAAGAACCCGGCGAACCCCAGCGTCTGGGCGCCGGGCTCGGCCGCCTCCAGCGCTCGCCGAAACACTTCCGAGCGCACGTCGATGCAGAACACGGCCTGAAATTTTGGCGTTTTGGCGCCGTCAAATGCGCTCGCAGGCGTTGGCCGAGTCAAGCCGGCGATGGTTTCCTGCTGCTGGGCAATTTCAAGCGCGTGCTGCAGCAGCCAGTCGATGCGCTGGGCGGCTGCCAGCGCCTCGGCAGCAGCATCGGCCTGCGCCCATGCAGCCGTCCAATAGGCTGGGCGTGTCTCAAGCTCTGCATCGCTGTGCAGCAGCCATTCCCATGCAAGACGGATCGCCAACAAATGCTCAATTTGCTCGTCGTCGCCTCCGGCCAGGCGGGCTTGCCAACGCTGGTAAGCGCACCATGCCGCCCAGCCGCCAAGAGACAGCAGCACCGCGGTGAGATAAGCCTGCTGGCCCTGCGGCGCAATGCCCAGCCCTTCCAGCGAATTGGCGATGCTGGCGCGCGGCTCGCTGGGCAGCTGTGCAAGGCGCGCGTGCAGAGCGCTGCGTCCTTGACGCCAAGGCAAACCATGGTCGTGCGCCAGTTGCTCGCGCCAGCTGCCGTACAGCCCCTGGCTCCGGTCCAAGCCCCAGGCAGAACCCTGGTCGTCAAAGTAAGCCGCGCAGTGCTGGCTGACCTGATGGGTGATCAGCGCATTCCACGAAAGGCCAGGCCTCGGCGCGCCGGCTGCGTCGCGCAGATCGCTGATCAACGGCAAGCGGGCCAGATTTTTCGGATTCGGCTCGGCCCGCTCCAAGGCTTGCACCAAGTCGTTCACAAGCGCCGCTACTTGGACGCTTCGCTTGACGTCTGCTTCCCCGTCGTCCGCGCTTTCGCTGCCCAGCGCAGGCACAGCGCAATCCGCTGCATGCTTCAGATGCCGATGCGTCAGCCGGCCCGCGGCCCACTCGGCTTGAAACCAGCTCCGGGACATCGTCAGTCGCGTTCCCGCCAGTGTGCCGAGGGTGCCCGCTGCCACTTCAATCGGCTGCCCTACCCAGCCCCAGTAGGGATTGACGGCGATGAACCGGTCCAGGGGCCAGGTGGGCGCCACCCTTGCGCATGCCGCTGCGATGTGCTGTTCCAGTGCGTCGGACACGGGGTTAGAAAGCTTAGCGGCGGTCATGTCTGCACTCCGGAAATGGTGGAAAGAGCGTTCGCAACAGGCAAGCCTTGCGCGTTGGGGCGCATCGGCCTTTTCGCCGGTGGCCACACACGAAAGGTCATGGCATTGAACGTCTCGTCAAGAAAAAAGCCGCCGTACAGCCACGGGTAAAGGCGCTGTGCCAATGGCGAGTGCGGCGCAATCCGAATCAGCGACTGCAGCCAGAAGAGCGCAGCAAAGGCCAAGGCGCCAAAGACGCACAGCCCCACCAGCGGCATCTGCACCGGCAAGCGCAACCAGGCGCCAGACAGCAGGTGCAAGCTGAAATAGCCCAGCGCCACGGCGAACGCCGCGAGCGCCAATAAGGGCATCCGCCAGCCTTTGAGCGCGAGCGCGCTGCCATTGACGAGTGGCACCAGCGCCAGCGCCACGATGCCCGCCAGCACCCAAAGCGCAGGCGAGGCCAGCGCGCCCGGAACCCATGCGGTCACGATCGCCCCTGCCAGCAGCACCATGGCGGCACCCAAGGCCATGCCCAACAGATTGCTTCCCCAGGTCTCCCGCTGGGCAGGTGCCATCTTGGTCACCATGGTCCGCTGCACCACCCCGTTGGCCGAGAGGAAGGCGTGGGCCTTGTAGAGCGAATGCGCAAGCAAATGCACCAGCGCCACGTCCCAGGCGCCCAGGCCGCACTGCATCAACATGAAGCCCATTTGAGCGCAGGTGGACCATGCCAGCATCACCTTGACACTGATACGCGTTGTCATCACCAGCGCGGCGAGCACTGCCGTGGTCGCGCCCACCAACACCAGCAGCGCCTGCGCCAGCGGAACCTGCTCCACCAGCGGCGCGAAGCGAATCAGCACGAAGCCACCAAGGTTGACGATGCCCGCGTGCAGCAGTGCCGAGACCGGCGTGGGCGCTTCCATCACTTGAATGAGCCAACCGTGAAAGGGCAGTTGCGCACATTTCATAACGGCGGCCAGAGCCAGCAGCAGCATTGCCGCATGCGCCGCCAACGGCCACTGGGGCTGCATTGCGGCCAGCTTCAGCAACTCGTCGATGTGCAGCGTGCCAAAGGCCGCATACAGCAGCACCACCACGCCCGCCATGCACACATCGGCCAGCCGGGCGACGATGAACTTCTTGTGCGCGGCCACCAACGCTGCCGGCCGCTCATGGAAGAACACCAGCAAATGGTGCAGCGTCAGACTGGTGGCCATCCACGCCAGTGCCAGCACCAGCACATGGTTGGTGGCAATGACCACGCAGACGGTGGCCAGCGTGGCAAGCAACCAGCGCAGGTACTGCAACTCCCGTGGCTCGCCTTGCAAGTAACGCCGCGAATAGCGCACGATGACCCAGCCCACAAAGGCCACCAACAGCAGCACCACCGCGCCCGGCGGGTCCGCGCGCTGGCCATAACCTGCACCCTGGTGTCCCAAAGCCACCATCACCAAGGCGCCCGACGCCAAAACCACCGCGGCGACAGCGCTGGCCCCCGCCATGCGCCAGGCAATGGCGGTGCGGCGGCCCACCAGCGCGGCCACCAAACCCAACACCAGCGCGGGCGCCAGAACGAGTGCGGCCTGCCACAAGGGCAAGGCATGAGATGGCAATACGGCGGGCTCCATGGCGTTCTCCAGTCAAAGGTCAGGGGGGATGCATGGACTTTGCCGGCTTGCTTTCATTCTGTAAAATTCATTTTTTGATATGTTTCGTTCTATTAAAAAGAACTATTTACCCCCGCCAGCCCTGCAGCAGCCGCCATGTCCCGCCTGAACTTTCACCATCTGCACTACTTCTGGGCCGTGGCGCGCGAGGGCAATCTCACGCGCGCTGCGACGCGCCTGCATGTGTCGCAATCGGCCTTGTCGGCGCAAATTCGCCAACTCGAAGACCAGCTCGGCCAAACCTTGTTTGCCCGCGTTGGGCGCGGCCTGCAACTGACCGAAGCCGGCCAAATGGCGCTGGGCTATGCCGACTCCATCTTTGCGGCAGGCAACGAGCTGATGGCGGTGATGCGCGAAGGCCACCGGGAAGAGCGCCAAGTGCTGCGCATCGGCGCCGCGGCCACCCTGTCGCGCAACTTTCAAGAGAACTTTTTGCGACCGCTGCTGGTACGCGACGACGTGGAGCTGGTGCTGCAATCGGGCAACCTTCTGGAACTGCTCGGGCGCCTACGGGTGCATACGCTGGACCTCATCCTGTCGAACCAGCGCGTGCACGCCAGCAGCGACAACCCCTGGCGCTGCCAACGCGTGGCGCGCCAGCCCGTCAGCCTGGTGGGCCGCGCACGGCCGGTCGACAAACCCTTTCGGTTCCCGCAAGACCTGGTCGAAGCGCCCATGCTCCTGCCCGGCCGCGACAACGACATCCGCGCTGCCTTTGACCTGCTGTGCGAGCAGCGCGGCATCCGCTACAAACTGCGCGCCGAGGTCGACGACATGGCCTTGATGCGGCTGCTGGCGCGCGACTCCGACAGCGTGGCGCTGCTGCCCAGCGTGGTGGTGCAGGACGAGCTGCGCAGCGGCAGTTTGGTCGAATACGCTGTGCTGCCCGATCTGCACGAAAACTTCTATGCCATTACGGTGCAGCGCCAGTTCGAACCTCCGCTCCTGAAAGCGCTGCGCAAACAACCGCAAGCCACGGTGTTGGGGGTGCTGCCCACATCGGTGCCAGCACATTGAGGGCAGCGCCAGCAAAGAATTCGCGCGCCGCATAGCATGCGGGTGTCACATCCAAGGAATTTTTCGATGAAGCTGTATTACTCCCCCGGCGCCTGCTCGATGTCGCCCCATATCGTCCTGCACGAAGCCGGCCTGGCACACGAGGCCATTGCCGCGCCGACCAAAACGCACAAGCTGCCCGATGGCACCGACTACTACACCATCAACCCCCTGGGCTACGTGCCCTTTCTGGTGCTCGACGATGGCCGCACGCTGCGCGAAGGCCCGGCCATCGTGCAGTACCTGGCCGACCAAGTGCCGGACAAACACCTGGCGCCCCCGGCCGGCAGCTTTGAGCGCTACCAATTGCAGGAATGGCTGACCTTCATCGGCACCGAGCTGCACAAGAGCTTTGGCCCCTTCTTTGGCGGCCCCGCGAACGACGAATACAAGGCGGTGGTCAAGGAGCGTTTGATGTCGCGCCTGGCTTTCGTGGACGCACAGCTCGCCGGCAAGGACTACCTCATGGGCGCGCAGTTCACCGTGGCCGACGCCTACCTGTTCACCGTCAGCGGCTGGGCTCCGCACGTGGGCTTTGACCTCTCGCACCTGAAGCACCTGACGGCCTACCGCGCACGCGTGGCGGCCCGCCCGGCGGTCATTGCCGCCATGAAAGCAGAAGGCCTCATCAAGTAAGGGCCTGCGCGCAGGCCATCACAGCGGCTTCTGCCGCCAGGCCAGCACCGCGCCCATCCACAGCGCCACGGCCGAGAACACCAGGCCGCGCGCCAGGCCTCCGGCCGCATCGGCAATGGCGCCGACCACGGTGGGCCCGACGATCTGGCCGGCCGCGAACACGATGGTGAACGCGCTGATGCCGGCCGCCCATTGCGACGGCGGCAGGTTGTGGCGCACCAGCGCCGTGGTGGAGGCCACCAGCGACAGGAACACCCCGCCAAACAGCAGACCCGAGGCCAGCACCACCGGCCAGGCCGAGGTGAGCGCCGGCAGCACCGTGGCCACGCCCAGCAGGGCGTTGAGCAGCGCCAGCGCGCCGCCGCCCTTGCTGCGCTCCAAGAGCCCCGCCCAGACGCGCGCCGACGCCACCACCGCCAGACCCAGCAGCGTGTAAAACCAGGTGATGCCGGTGGTGCCCAGGCCCTGCTCCTTCAACAGCGCAATCACGAAGGTCATGTAGCCGATGTAGCCCACGCCAAACAAGGTGTAGCCCGCCAGCGCTGGCGCCAGCGCGCGCAGCGGCACCCGCGCATGCGTGGGCACCGCGCCGTCCGCCGTGGTCGCCGTGGCCACCACTCCCTGCGCATCCAACTGGCGCAATACCCGCGCCGGCCAGGCCAGCGCTGCCGTGCAGGCGGCGCACAACAGGGCCAGCAGCCACCAGGCCCAAACCCAGGTGTGCGGCTCGGGCGCGTGCGCCAGCACCACCGGCACCAGCAAGCTTGACGCCGCAATGCCCCAGCCCACGCCGCCGTAGTACACGCCCAGCAAAAGCCCGCTGCGGCGGCCGTCCAGCGCGCCCAGGCGGGCCGCCATCAAGCCGCCCGCCACAAACACGGCCGCGCTGGCCACGCCCGCCAGCAGGCGCTGAGCCAACAAAGCGGGTGAGTCCAGCAGAAAACCGCACACCGCCATCAGCACCGTGGCCAGCACCGCTCCACCCAGCAAGATGCTGCCCGGCGCGTGGCGGCGCAGCAGCAGCGGCGTCACCAGCGCACCCACCAGGTAGCCGATGGCGTTGGCCGTGTTCATGCCTCCGGCCAGCAGATAGCTCCAGCCCAGGTCGCCCCGCATGGGCGGCAGCAGCAGCGCGTAGGAAAAACGGGTCAGGCCCAGCGAGATGGCAGCGCCGAGCGAGAGCGAGAAGGCCAGCGCCAGGGCGGGCAGCGGCCGGGGCGCTGCGGCAGCGGAAGAAGCGGTCATAAGCGCCCCATTGTGCCGCTCGGCCGTTGCAGTGCTTGCCATCGGTCGCGCCCACGGTCGCCCAGGTTACTCCTGTTTTGATAGCTGTTCGCGCTTATCCCATAAGCGCCAGAGGCCATTTTTACCAAAACTTCCGGGTTGGTTGAGCGCTGCATGCGGCGAATTCCTTCAGCGCAGGCCGCGCCAGCACGCTACGCTGTGCAGTACAGGCCAAACACGGCACTCTTTTGCCACCCACCTTTGCCACCCTCTTTCGGAAAGCACTGCCATGACCTCTTTGTTCGAACCCCTCACCGCCGGCGCCCTGCACCTGGCCAACCGCATCGCCATGGCGCCGCTGACGCGCAACCGCGCTCCCGGCGCCGTGCCTACGCCCCTGATGGCCGAGTACTACACCCAGCGCGCCAGCGCCGGCCTCATCATCACCGAGGCCACCGCCATCAGCCCGCAGGGCCAGGGCTATGCCGACGTGCCCGGCCTCTACGGCACGGATCAGCTCGACGGCTGGCGCCGCGTGACCGATGCCGTGCACAAGGCGGGCGGGCGCATCGTGGTGCAACTGTGGCACGTGGGCCGCGTTTCGCACGTCGATCTGCAGCCGGACCACGGCAAGCCCGTGGCCCCTTCGGCCATCACCGCCAAGACCAAGACCGTCCTCATCCGGGACGGCCAGCCGGTGTTTGTCGACACCTCGGAGCCACGCGCGCTCGATGTCTCCGAGCTGCCAGGCATCGTGCAGGACTACCGGCGCGCCGCGCGCAACGCCATCGCCTGCGGCTTTGACGGCGTGGAAATCCACGGGGCCAATGGCTACCTGCTCGACCAGTTCCTGAAAACCGGCGCCAACCACCGCGAAGACGACTACGGCGGCAACGTGAAGAACCGCGCCCGGCTGATGCTCGAAGTGGTGCGCGGCATCGTCGACGAAATTGGCGGCGGGCGCACCGGCATCCGCCTCTCGCCCGTGACGCCCGCCAACGACATCGTGGACGAACACCCCCAGCAGACGTTCGACTACCTGCTGCACCAGCTCGCGCCCCTGGGCCTGGCCTACATCCACCTGATCGTCGGCGCCACCGGCGGCCCGCGCGAAGTGGAAGGCCGGCCATTCAACTACGAATCGCTACACGCGCTCTACCGCAAGCATGGCGGCCAGGGCGCCTGGATGCTGAACAACGGATTCGCCGACAAGGCAGGCGCCCAGGCCGCGCTCGATGCGGGTGCAGACATCGTGGCCTTTGGTCGGCCCTACATCGCCAACCCCGACCTGGTCACCCGCTTGCGCCAGGACGCACCGCTCAACACCCCCAACCGCGCCACCTTCTACGGTGGCGGCGCCGAGGGCTATACCGACTACCCGGCGCTGGCACACAGTTAAGCACCGACGCGCCAGCGGTGCTTCCCATGATCTATCCGGGGCTCGCGCCGTCTGGCATGGAACGCCAGATACGCGTGTACAGCGCGTCAAACGCCGGATCGCGCGGCACCCCGGGCGTGAGCAGCAGATCGTTGGTGGCAAAGGCCTGGTCGATGGCGTGCCAGTCGTCGGCCCCAAGTTCGGCCAGCGCGGCGGGGAGCACGACCGCCTCTTCCAGGCGCATGTGGGCCAGATAAAAATCGTTGTAGCGCACCAGCGCGCCAGCGAAGGTCGCACGGCGCGACTCGCCCAGCAGTTCCCAGGCCAGCAGCAGGTGCTGGAGCTCACGCACCGCCGCCTCGCCACCCTCGTGGTCGCGGTCGAGCTGCTCAATGGCGCTGGCCGCCTCGGCCGAACGCGCAGCCACCCGTGGAAACAGCCACTGGGACTCCTTGGGATGGTGCTGGCGCTCGGGAAACTCGTCGATGTAGAACAGCATCGCCCGCATGGCGCCAAAGAACGCCTGCGGCGCATCGCCAGGGCCTTGCTGCGTCCGCTGGTGCAAGGCCTTGAGCATGGCGGCCAGCGCAGCGTGCTCTTCGTTGATGATTCTGAGACTCGTAGGGATCATGGCGCGACGCTCCAGATGCGGCAGGCAGCCGGCCAGGCATCATCCCCCAGATCGGCGGCCTTTGCCCAAGGCTCATGCCGGCAAGCGGGTCAGCCCCTTTGGCCCCTGCACACCGCCCGCTTCGCCCAGGCGGAACTGCTGCACCACCTGCGACAGGCGCGCCGCCTGCTCGCGCAGGGAGGCGGCGGCGGCGGCCGATTCCTCCACCAGCGCAGCGTTCTGCTGCGTCATGCGGTCGATCTCGCCGACCGACTGGTTGGCGTCGCCAATGCCGACCGCCTGCTCCTTGGCCGCGGCCGAAATTTCGCCAATGATGTCGCCCACGCGCTGCACGCTGGCGACGATCTCCTGCATGGCTGCGCCGGCATCTTCCACATGGCGCACGCCGCCATCGACCGCCTGCACACTGCTGCCGATCAGCGTCTTGATTTCGCTCGCCGCCGCGGCCGAGCGTTGCGCCAGGCTGCGCACTTCGCTGGCCACCACAGCAAAGCCGCGCCCCTGCTCACCCGCCCGCGCAGCCTCGACGGCGGCGTTCAGCGCCAGGATGTTGGTCTGGAAAGCAATCGAATCGATCAGGCCAATGATGTCGTTGATCTTGCGGCTGGAGGCCGCTATTTCCTGCATGCTGGCCACCGCCTGCTGCACCACCGAGCCGCCGCGCGTGGCGGTGGCCGAAGCCGAGCTGGCGAGCTGGTTGGCGGTCTGCGACGAGCCCGCCGTCTGCTGCACCGTGGCGGTCAGCGTGGCCAGCGTGCCCACCGCATCCTGCGCGTGCCCGGCGGTCTGCTCGGTGCGGGACGACAGATCCTGGTTCCCGTTGGCAATCTCGTGGCTGGCAATGGCCAGGCTGCCGCTGGCATCGCGCACCTGTGCCACCAGGGCGCCCAGACCGTTTTGCATGTCGTGCAGGGCGCGCTGCAGATCGGCCACCTCATCGTTGCCGGACACGCGAATGGTCTGCGACAGGTCGCCCCCGGCAATCGCACGCGCCAGCTTCTGCGCATATTCCAACGGCCGGCAGATGGAGATCATGTTGAGCAGCGTGAGCGGCACCACCACCAGGATGGTGATGGCGACCAGCAGCGCAAACAGCCACAGGGTCTGTTCCAGCGCCTTGGCCTGTCCTGCCACAGCCTGCGTCACCTCGCGCTGCAGGCGCTCATCGAGCGCCGACATGCCTTGCTGCAGCGCAGTCCAGGCAGCATCCGCCTCAGGCCCCGGCACAGCGGCAAGCTGGGCGCGGAACGCGGCAATCCGCTCGCGCACGGCCAGCGCCTGTTGGTGGTCTGCGGCATCGGGCGTAGCCAAAAACCGCGTCACTGCCTGCTCGGCCGCCTCCAGTGCCGCCAGAGCGCGCATGCGCGCCGCCGCCAGGGCGTCGGGGGTGGCCTGTTGCAGCAGCATCTCCTTTTGCTCGCTGCGGGCCGTGCCCAACTGGGTGAGCAGGCTGGCAATCTGCGTCTGCTGAGAGAACTCGCGCGCCACAAAAGCTTCGCTCATGGCGTGGATGCGAAACATCCCGAACATGCCGGCTCCGCCCAGCAGGCCAAGCAGGATAAGCACCACGGCAATCGCACTCTGCATGCGAAAACGGATCGTGAACTGGCGCATCAAACTGAAAACCGACATGAAATTCCCCTGTCAAAAGCCCGTGCGGCACCGCAACAACTTGTTGCAAGTGTGCCAGAAACCACCCTGAATACATGGATTTAGAGTTGACTGGCGTGCGCTGCAAGCGTCTGCAGCCCCTGCCATTCGGGCAGACACTGACGCCGATCAAATGCGCGGGCCTCCCCGGCCCTTGGGGCGCAGGGGGTTTACGCTCTGGCAGCGCTACGCAGCCGGGCTCTGCTCGCTCAGGCGCACATAGGTCGCCAGCAACGCGCTTTTGGCCACCACCCCCAGCAGCACCGGGTTGGCGGCGCTTTCCACCACCGGCAGGCGCTCACCACGGTGCTCCAGAAAATACTGCAGCGCCTGGCCAAGCTCCATCTCGGCGGGCAGGGGCTCGATTTCGCGGCTCAGCAGGTCGGCGGCGCACTGGTGGGCCAGCTCGCGCGGCGCTGGCATTGCGGCGGTCGCTCCGGCAGCCGTGTTGGAAGGCGCTTGCGCAGCGGCTTGGCGGCGCTTTTCTTCCTCCACCGCCGTGCTCAAGGCCTTGAGTGGCACCACGCCCAGAAAACGCTCGCCGGCATCGGCCACATAGAGGTATTTCACCGGGTGCTGCAGGAACAAACGGCTCATGGCGACCAGGTCGGCGTCAGGCCGCACCACCGTCAGCGCCGGCTGCACCAGCTCGCGCATCTGCAAGCCGCGCAGCCGGATGCGTGCGTCTTGCGCCTGGCGGCGCTGCACGGTGATTTGGTACATGGAGCCGCCCTGAATCGAGCGCGCCACGAAGTAGGCCACCACGCTCGCCGCCATCAGCGGCAGCATGACTTCGTAGCTCAGTGTCATCTCGAAAATCATCAGCACCGCCATCAAGGGCGCCTGCGTGGCCGCCGCCAAAAACGCGCCCATGCCCACCATGGCGTAGGCCGACGGCGCCGAGGTGGCCGCCGGCCACAGGGCCTGGACGCCATGGCCGAACAGGCTACCGACCAGGCAGCCGACAAACAGCGCTGGCGTGAACACGCCGCCCACGGCGCCTGAACCGGCCGTGGCAAAGGTGGCCACCAGCTTGGCCACCAGCAGCAACAGCAAAATCCACCACGGGCCAGGGTCGTGCAGCACGCCGTTGACCACGCTGTAGCCATTGCCCCAGACCTCGGGCACCGCCACCGAAATCAGCCCCACCACCAGCCCGCCCAGCGCCATGCGCAGCGGCAGCGCCCAGGGCAGGCGCGCGAACAAGCGCTTGCCGCCGGCCAGCCCGCGCAGAAACAGCGCCGCCGCCGCGCCCAGCAGCACGCCCATCAGGGCAAACAGCAGCACCTCGGGGCCATAGATATCGGCAAACACCGGCATTTCGTACGGCGGGCGGTAGCCGGGGAAGGCGCGCATGGCGATGTTGGCCACCACCGAGGCGACCATGATCGGCCCCACGCTTTCCATGGCGATGGTGCCGAGCACGATTTCGGCGACGAAAAACGCGCCGGCAATGGGCGCGTTGTAGGCCGAGGTAATGCCCGCCGCCGCCCCGCAAGCCACCAGCAGGCGCAGCCGCTCCACGGGAAAATGCAAAAAGCGCCCCAGCAGCGACGCCGCCAGCGCCGAGAGCTGCACCATCGAACCCTCGCGCCCGATGGAGCCCCCGCTGGCGATGCTCAGCAGCGACGAGCCGCTGCGGATCAGCGCCTGCGCCACGGGAATGCGCCCGTCGCCCACCACAATTGCTTCCATGTAGTCCGACGTGGCTTTCTGCTCTGCCCGGCGGCGCGCCAGCACCAGCAGGCCACCCGCCGCCAGCCCGCCCAGCGCCGGCACGGCAAGGCGCAGGAACCAGGGGAGCTTGCGCGCCAGGTCCACCATGCCGGTGTGCGCCCCGAACACCAGCGTGTCGAGCGACTCCAGCAGCAGCCGGAAGCCCTCGGTCGCCACCGCCCCCAGCAGGCCCGCCACCACCGACCACAACAGCGTGATCTGCCAGTCGGAAATGCGGAACACCCGCAGCAGCGCATTGCGGGCGGTCAGCAGGCGGGAGGCAAAGCGGGGAGACATGGAAGGGCATTTTCACCCGAGGAATCGATTGGCGGTCGTCGCCACCCCAACAGCGCCCACCCACACCACCTCAGCCGCGCGGGCCGCGCCAGCGTTTGAGCAGCAAGGCATTCGTCATCACGCTGACCGAGCTGAGCGCCATCGCCGCGCCCGCCACCACCGGGCTCAGGTAACCGAGCGCCGCCAGCGGAATGCCGGCCACGTTGTACGCAAAGGCCCAGAACAGGTTTTGCCGAATCTTCATCACCGTGCGGCGCGAAATGTCGAGCGCCGCCGCCACCAGCAGCGGGTCGCCACGCATCAGCGTGATGCCGGCGGCGTGCATGGCCACATCGGTGCCATTGCCCATGGCCATGCCCACGTCGGCCGCGGCCAGCGCCGGCGCATCGTTCACGCCATCGCCCACCATGACCACGGTGTGCGTCTGCCCATCCGGCGTGTGCTGCAGCGCCCGCACCGCCGCCGCCTTGTCGCCCGGCAGCACCTCGGCCATCACCTCGCCAGCGTCTGGGTCCAGCCCCAGGCGCCGCGCCATGGCCTCGGCGGCGCCGCGGTTGTCGCCTGAAATCATCACCGTGCGCAGGCCCTTGGCGCGCAGCTGGGCCAGCGCTTCCAGCGCGCCCGGCTTGGGCTCGTCGGCAAAGGCCAGCAGGGCGCGCGCCTCCAGGCCGCGCCCCGTGCGCTGCACCAGCGCCGACACCGTGGCCCCTTCGGCCTGCAAAGCAGCGGCACGGCCGGCCAGCGGGCCGAGGTCGAGCTTGAGCTCACCCATCCAGCGCAGGCTACCCAGCAAATAGCTTTGTCCATCCACCTCACCTTCGCTGCCGCGCCCCGCCACCGCGCGCAGCGCGTCCGGGGCAGCAAACGCCAGTCCCTCGCCCCGCGCCGCCTGCACCACCGCGCGGGCCAGCGGGTGCTCGCTGCCGCTTTGCAGGCTGGCGGCGGCCTGCAGCAGCGCCTTGCGATCCTGCCCCGCGGCGGGCTCGAAGGCCGTCAAGCGCGGTTGGCCCACGGTCAGCGTGCCGGTCTTGTCAAAGGCCACGGTGTCGGCGCGGTGCGCCAGCTCCAGCGCCTGGGCGTCCTTGATCAAAATGCCGTGCTCAGCCGCCACGCCCGTGCCAGCCATGATGGCGGCCGGCGTCGCCAGGCCCAGCGCGCAGGGGCAGGCAATCACCAGCACCGCCACCGCGCGGATCAGCGCCACTTCGCCGCTGGCACCCGCCAGCATCCAGCCCGCCAGGGTGATGAGGGCAATCACCAGCACCACCGGCACGAACACATTGGCCACCTGGTCCACCAGCCGCTGGATCGGCGCCTTGGCGGCCTGGGCGTCTTCCACCAGGCGGATGATTTTGGACAGCACCGTCTCGCTGCCCACCGCACGCACCGTGAGCACGATGCGGCCTTCGCCGTTGATCGAGCCGCCGGTCAGCAGCGCGCCCGCGTCCTTGACCACGGGCAGGGGCTCGCCGGTGAGCATGGATTCGTCCACCTGGGTCTCGCCGCTCTGCAGCACGCCGTCCACCGGCAGGCGCTCGCCCGGCCGCACCACCAGCTCGTCGCCCACCATCACCTCGCCTACGGGCACGTCCTGCTCCTGCCCCTTGACCAGCAGATGGGCCACATCGGGCCGCAGGCCGTGCAGGGCGCGGATCGCCGCCGTGGTCTGCTGCTTGGCGCGGGCCTCCAGCCATTTGCCCAGCAGCACCAGCGTGACCACCACCGCCGAGGCCTCGAAGTACAGATGCGGCATGTGCCCGGCCGGCGCCGCCAGCCACAGCCACATCGACAGCCCCCAGCCCGCGCTGGTGCCAATGGCGACCAGCAGATCCATGTTGCCGGTGAACGCACGCGCCGCATGCCAGCCGGCCTTGTAAAAGCGCGCCCCCAGAATGAACTGCACCGGCGTGGCCAGCGCAAACTGCACCCAGGCGGGCAGCATCCAGTGCAGGCCAAACAGCGCACCGAACATGGGCAGCACCAACGGCGCCGACAAGGCCAGGCCCATGGCGACGCGGTCAAACCCCTCCCAGGGCGAAGCGTCCTCGTGCGCGGCCACGGCCTCGGCGGTGCGCGGCTCATAACCGGCGGTGCGCACAGCGCGGCGCAGGCGGGCCTCGGTGGCGGCGGCGTCCTCGCCGGGCGCAACTGCCACGGCGATACGGGCAGACTCGGTGGCCAGGTTCACCGCCGCCATCTGCACCCCCGGCACCTTGCGCAGCGCGCGCTCCACGCGGCCGACGCAACTGGCGCAGGTCATGCCACCAATGCCGATGTCGATCTCCAGCGGCGGTGCCGAAGCATCAGGTGCGGCGCCGGGGGCAGCGGCGAAGGCGGGGACAGGCAGGGTGGATTCGGGTGTCATGGCGCAAAGGTACACCCTGCCACGGTGGCAGGGTCAAGCGCGAAAGTCCGGGCTGGGTGGGGAATGCCTAAAATTAGTAGCCAAATAGGCCTCCAGCGCTTATCTGTATTGCGCTGACAGCTATCTATTCTGTAGTTCATCCCCGCTCCACAGATCGACACGAACCGCTTGACTCTGCCACCATGTCAAGCTGCAAGCTACCGCTGTCAGCCCTTTTCACCCATTCCAGGAGTTTCCCCATGAGCACAGCCTACCAATTCACCGTCACCGGCATGACCTGCGGCCACTGCGAGCGCGCCGTCACCCAGGCCGTGCAAGCGCTGGACCCGGCCGCCGAGGTGCGCATCGACCGCGCGGCCAACCGCGTCGACGTCGCCAGCACCCAGCCGCGCGACGCCCTGGCGGCGGCCATTGCCGAAGAAGGCTACGAGGTGGCGCCCGCGTGACCAGCGAAAACGCAGCGCAGGTCCCCATCGGCACGGCAGCCCAGCGCGCGGGCGTCTCGCCGCGCATGGTGCGGCACTACGAATCGCTGGGCCTTCTGGCCCCCGTGGCGCGCACCGACTCGGGCTACCGCCAGTATTCGGAGGCCGACATCCACGCCCTGCGCTTCATCCGCCGCGCCCGCGACCTCGGCTTTTCGATGCCCGAGATCGCCACCCTGCTCGGCCTGTGGCAAGACAAGCAGCGCGCCAGCGCCAGCGTCAAGCAGATTGCACAGGCGCACATCGACGACCTCACAAAACGCATCGCCGCCATGCAGGCCATGCAGCGCACGCTGCAGCAACTCGTAGGCTGCTGCGCGGGCGACGCGCGGCCCGAGTGCCCGATCTTGGACGACCTGGCGGCCGAGGGCGAAGGCGCCGCGCCGGCTGCCACGGGGCGAAGAAAGCTATCAAAATAATAGCTTTCAGCGCTTACCCATCAAGCGCTAGAGGCCTGAAATACCTAAAATATGACTCGCGCGGCGAGGCCCGGCGGAGTGGCCCGGCGCACCGCATTCAGGAGCCCCCATGACCACCGCCAGCCCCCCCTCCACCAGCACCCCGCTGGAAGTCACCCGCGAAGGCGCTGTTGCCACACTGAGGTTTTCACGCCCCGAGGCCATGAACGCCATCGACGTGCCCATGGCGCAGGCACTGCTCGCCGCCGTGCAGGACCTGGCCGCCGACGCTGGCGTGCGCGCCGTGGTGCTGTGTGGGGCCGGCAAAGCCTTCATGGCAGGCGGCGACCTGGCCACCCTGCGTGCCGACCCGGTGCAGGGCGCCGCCGACCTGCTCGGGCCGCTGAACGCCGCCGTGCAGGTGCTCGCCGGCATGAACGCCCCCGTCATCGCCAAGGTGCATGGCGCCGCAGCCGGTGCCGGCCTCTCGCTGATGCTGCAGGCC